>Ga0210389_10000270_pt1 | contig 52626 bp, 57 predicted proteins | sample IncBWH28OmetaG_FD_160127 | JGI IMG/M metagenome (GOLD analysis project Ga0210389, IMG submission 160127) | Forest soil microbial communities from Barre Woods Harvard Forest LTER site, Petersham, Massachusetts, United States - Inc-BW-H-28-O ... | reverse complement strand
GCGCTGACCAAGTTCCTGCCCAAGGAGTACAAGGACTTCGTCCAGTACGTGCAGATCAACGGGCGCACCAAGATCGCGATCCGCGGCCAGATCAGCAACTACATTCCCAACCCGACCTTCGAGGTCGTCGCCCGGCCGGGTGCCTGGGAGGAATACTTCAAGTACGGCAACCCGGAGGGCAAAACCAAGCGCGAGCTGTTCGGTGAGCCGATGCGCGCGATCCCGGCGTTCTTCGAGCCCGGCCCGCGCCTGGAGAAGATGAACGAGCTGGGCCTGGACCGCACCCTGATGTTCCCGACGCTGGCCAGCCTGATCGAGGAGCGGCTGCGCGACGACCCGGTCGCCATCCACGTCCTGATCCATGCGCTGAACCAGTGGCTCGATGAGGTCTGGGGATTCAACTACCAGAACCGGATCTTCACCACCCCGGTCATCACCCTGCCGATCGTCGAGAAGGCGATCGAGGAGCTGGAGTGGGCGGTCAAGCGTGGTGCGCGTTGCATCCTGGTCCGTCCCGCTCCGGTCCCCGGCTTCCGTGGCCCGCGGTCGTTCGCGGTGCCCGAGTTCGACCCGTTCTGGGAGCGGGTCGTCGAGTACGACGTGCTGGTCGGCATGCACTCCAGCGACAGTGGCTATTCCCGGTACACCTCCGAATGGGACGGTGCCGACCAGGAGATGCTGCCGTTCCAAACCAATGCGATGGGCATCCTCAACGAGTGGCGGCCGATCCAGGACTCGGTGGGGTCGTGGGTGATCCACGGCGCGCTCTACCGCCATCCCAAGCTGAAGGTCGCGATTGTCGAGGCCGGTTCGAAGTGGATGTCGCCGCTGCTCGACGGCCTGGCCGAGGTCTTTAAGAAGGCCCCGGAGGCTTTCCCGAGCGACCCAGTCGAGATGGTCAAGAACCGAATCCACGTCAGCCCGTTCTTCGAGGACGGCATCGACGATCTGGTCAACCTCGTTGGTGTGGATCAGGTCTTGTACGGCTCGGACTGGCCGCACCCGGAAGGGCTGGCGGAGCCGACGTTCTACGTCAACGCGCTGTCGCACCTGTCCGTCGACGACCAGGCGAAGATCATGGGCGGGAACCTCTCTCGCCTCGTCACGGTGTGACAGACAGCCCACCGTGGGAGACCATCCCTGAGATGGTCTTGAGCGCGGCGGACCGCTTTGGCGATGCGGAAGCGGTCGTCGACGGTCCGATACGCCTCACCTTCAGCGAACTCGTCGAGCGGATTCGTTGCGCCGCAGGTGCGTTCACCCACCTCGGTGTCGGCAAGGGCGAACGGGTCGCCATCTGGGCACCCAACTCCGCGGAGTGGATCGTCGCGGCGTTCGGGCTGCTCACCGCGGGCGGTGTGCTCGTGCCGGTCAACACGCGGTTCAAGACGGAAGAAGCGGGCGACATCATCGTCCGCAGCGACGCGAAGGCCGTCCTGGTGCAGAAGGGATTTCTCGGCCAGGACTACACCGCGCCCGCGGGGATACCGGTCATCGATCTGAAGTCCGACTTCCTCTCCGGCGGTTCCCCGTTCGAGCGGGCATCCAGCGGCACCGACATCTCGGACATCATGTTCACCTCGGGTACAACGGGCCGCCCGAAGGGCGCGATGATGAATCATCAGCAAACGCTGCGAATGTACGAGGAGTGGGCGACGCTCGCGGATCTGCGCGAGGGCGACCGCTATTTGCAGATCAACCCGTACTTCCACACGTTCGGCTTGAAAGCAGGACTCATCGCGTCCTTCCTGCGCGGCGCGACGATGCTGCCGGTCGCGGTATTCGACGTCAACACGGTCGTGGATCTCGTTGAACGCGAACGCATCACGATGCTGCCCGGGCCGCCGACGCTGTACCACTCGTTGCTGACGGTTCGCGACAAGGCCAAGCTGTCGACCTTGCGGGCAGGGGTGACCGGAGCCGCCGACATCCCCGTCGAACTGGTCCACCGCATCCACGGTGAACTGCCGTTCCAGACGTTGATGACCGGCTACGGGCTCACCGAGGCCGGCAATGTGACCCTGTCCCTGCCCGGCGATTCCTTCGAGGATGTCGCCACCACCGCAGGCGTTCCCTGCGACGGGGTCGAGGTGCGCATCGCCGACGATGGCGAGGTGCTGGTCCGCGGCTACGGCGTCATGCAGGGCTACCTGGACGACCCCGTGGCCACCGCACAAGCGATTGACGGCGACGGCTGGCTGCACACCGGAGACCTGGGGAACTTCACCGACACCGGGCGCCTGCGCATCGTCGGCCGCAAGAAGGACATGTTCATTGTGGGCGGCTTCAACGCTTACCCGGCCGAGATCGAAGGCTTCCTGCTGAACCATCCGGCCATCGCGCTAGCGGCGGTGATCGGCGTTCCCGACGAGCGGCTCGGACAAGTGGGCAAGGCGTTTGTCGTGAGGAAAGGTGCCGTCGAGGCTCAAGAATTGCTCGACTGGTGCCGTGAGCGCATGGCGGGATTCAAGGTCCCGCGATCGGTGGAGTTTCTCGACGCACTACCTCTCAATGCGACCGGCAAGGTGGTCAAAGACCTGCTGCGCTGAACGGCCGGTCGATATTCTTCAGACGAGAACACTATTTCCGCAGCTCGTACAGCATTTTTGCCCGCAATGGAGGGGCGCTTTAAGTATCATCCACACGGGGGGTGATAACGTGGTTTTCCTGGGGCTATCGACACGGAGGAGTCGAATGCTCGCGCGCTATCGCACATGCCAGTAGGGTGGCGCAACGGCGACCTCCGTTGTACCCCGCAAACACAACGAGTCGGTCGACAGGTTCGATCGGCGCCGGGATACCGTCGACGGACGTCAATGACTCGAAGCAAACTGTCACCGGCGGGCAAGCGGTAGAGGAGTTCGATATTGAATCATGAGCAGCCGCGTCGTCGGGCTGGTGAACGGTGAGTGGCATACTCCGCCACGACGCCACTGATACGAAATCGGTTCCGATGAGCGAGGACGAAATCCCCACCACCGCTGCGGAAATACGGGCGATGGCCGAAGAAGCCGAGGCGGAGGCTGAAGAAGCGGAAGCTCTGGCTGCCGCCGCCCGCGCCCGTGCCCGTGCACGTCAATTGCGGCGCAAGGCCGAACTTGCCGAAGCCGCGGCGGTAGACGACCAAACGGAAACCGCGGAGGAAGAATCCACGCAGGAGGAAGCCGCGACCGCAGTTGCAGAAACCGAAGCCACTGATCAGGACGAGGCAGAAGCCCGGTCCGAGGACGAGGCGCACGATAACGACACCGCCGTCGCGGCGGTCAGCGTCGAGACCGAAGAAAGTCCGGACACCGCCGAAGCCGCCGAAGAGGAATCCGAAGCCGAGATCTCGTCCGACGATGCAGAGAAGAGACCGCTGAGGCTGCAGCGTCTGCGGCGTCGTCCCAAGTGGTCCACTATTGCCGCGGCTGTTGCCGTCCTCATCATCATCGCCGCGCTGTCGGGCAGTGTGTACATGGTGCTGGATCATCGCAATGCGCAACGAAAGCGCGAACGTGTGGCAGAGTTCGCCGCCGGGGCACGCCAGGGCGTCGTGACATTGACATCGCTGGACTTCAACCACGCCAAGGAGGGTGTCCAGCACATCCTCGAGAACTCCACCGGCTCCTTCAGAGACGATTTCCTCAAGATGGCCGACGATTTCACCAAGGTGGTCGAGCAGTCGAAGGTGGTCTCGCAAGGCAGTGTTCAGGCCGCCGCTGTGGACCTAGACACGATGACGGACAATTCAGCGGTGGTGCTGGTCGCCTCCACATCCGAGGTTACCAATGCGGCTGGCGCCAAACAGGACCCACGTAACTACAGGCTGATCGTGACAGTCACCCGCGACGGTGGCCAGCTCAAGATATCGAAAGTCGAGTTTGTGCCGTGACCGCAGACGAAACGTCAGTCCAAGAGAAGGCAGACGCCGAAGAAACGACAGACGCCGACCAGAAGACAGACGCCGACGATGCCAAGGACCCACACGAGGATGGCGCGGCGCCCGGTCGCCTGAAGCGCTTCGCGGCGCAGGTGAAGAAGCGGTCGTCCGGAAAGATCCTTTTTACTGTGGTGGCGTTGCTGGTGGTGGCTTCGCTGTCATTGCTGGGCTGGTTGTTCTATTTCTCATACCTACCGGACCGGGAGACCGATGCCGCAGCCCAGAAGGCGGCAATCTCGGCCGCCAGTGAGGGAACGGTTGCGGTTCTGTCGTATACACCTGACACGCTCGATCGCGACTTCTCTTCCGCGAAGTCCCATCTGACGGGCGACTTCTTGTCGTACTACGACCAGTTCACGCAGCAGATTGTCGCACCGGCCGCCAAGCAGAAGTCCGTGAAGACGACTGCGGTGGTGCTTCGCGCCGCTCTGTCGGATTTCCATCCGAACTCGGCTGTCGTTCTGTTGTTCGTCAATCAAACCACCCAGAGCAAGGATCGGCCGGAGCCGACGCTGTCCTCCAGTAGCGTGCTGGTCACGCTGACGAAAGCCGATGGAAAGTGGCTCATTTCGTCGTTCAATCCTGTTTAGGGATGTAGTGACTACCGGCGACATTCATTCGATGGTGATCGCATCGGACTATCGCGTCCCGGATCCGACCAAGGTGTGGCCGCTACTGCAGCGCAACAAACCGGCTTTGGCCGACATCGGCGCCCATCACGTTCTGGTCTACACGTCAACGCACGACCATGGCCGCGTGCTGGTGATGATCGGGGTGCACAGTCGTGAGCCGATCGTGGAGCTGCTGCGTTCGCGGGTGTTCTTCGACTGGTTCGATGCCGTGGGCGTCGACGACATCCCCGCGGTGTTCGCCGGCGAGATCGTCGACCGGTTCGTCGCGGCGCCGCCGACTAGCCCATCGGGTGCGCCGACCCCCGCGGCGCCCGGGGTGGTGGTGGCCGCGGTCGCGTCCGTCGACGACGTCGCGGCCCTGATCGCAGAGGTGCGCTCCGCGATGGGCAGGTTTACCGCGGCCGGGATCCAAAAGACCTGGGTTTTCCAGGCTTTCGACGATGACCACGAGGTGTTGATCCTGCAGGAGTTTCCCGACGAGGAGGGCGCGCGGCAGTGGATCGACCATCCCGACGCCGCTGCCGAATGGCTGTCCGGGGCCGGAGTGGGTGCTTACCCGCCGTTGTTCGTCGGCCGCTATTTCAACATGATGCGGATCGAGTCCTAAGTGAGCGGATCGCTCGATGTTCGTCTGCCTGTGTAACGGAGTGACCAGCCAAATGGTGGCCGATGCCGTCGCAGCCGGCGCATCGACGACGAAGGAGGTCGCGCAGGCCTGCGGAGCGGGTGCCGACTGCGGGCGCTGCCGGCGTACAGTGCAGTCGATCCTGCGCTCGTCGAGCGAGGATCGAACAGCACGCTCGGTGTAGTCAGCTTCGAGCACCCGGCGGCGACATCGGTCCAACGAGTTGGGCGAGCAGGGGCGGGATCTCGAGCCGCGGCAACACCACCTCGACCAGCACCATGCGATCCTTATGCTCCGCGGCCGCGGTGAATGCGTCGTCGAGTTCGCCATAGGTGTGCGCGCGAAACGCTAGGTGATCGGCCACTCCCAGCGCGTTGGGAATGTCGGTCCATCGCCAGCCGACAATGTCGTTGTAGGGTGCCGTCTTTCCGTGGATCGCCCGTTCGACTGTGTAGCCGTCGTTGTTGACCACGACGATGACGGGGGACAGCCCTTCGCGGGAGAAGGTGCCGAGCTCTTGGACGGTCAGTTGCGCGGCGCCGTCGCCGATCAGCAGCACCGTCCTGCGGTCCGGATGCGCCACCCCGGCCCCGACCGCCGCGGGCAGCGTGTAACCGATTGAGCCCCATAACGGTTGGCCGATAAAGGTGACTCCGTTCGGCAACCGGTGGTCCGCCATGCCGTAGAACGAGGTCCCCTGATCGGCGAGCACCACGTTGCCGGGGGTGAGCGCCGCGCAAAGCCTGTCCCACACTATCTGCTGGGTGAGGGGCTGATCCCGTGCCGGTGTTTGGGCGGGAGGGTGGTCGGTTGACGACGCCACGGGTGGTGAACTGATCCCGCGCCGCTTGAGGATCTCGGCCAGTGCCCCCAGCGCAGCGCCCATTTCCAGCGGCGCGAACACCTCGCCGGCCACGCTGCTTTGGTACTGCCCGACGTCGATGGTTCGGGCCGGGTCGATCCGCTGGCTGAAAAAGCCGCTGACCATGTCGGTGAACACCACCCCGGCGGTCACCAGCACAGGCGCCTCTTCGATCGCGGTGCGTACCCGCTGGGCGCTGGCGGCTCCGGCGTAGATACCCAGGAAGGTGGGCGAGCTCTCGTCGAGCAGACTCTTTCCCCACATCAACGTGGCGTGCGGCACCACATCGGCCGCCAGCAGAGCCTCGAGCTCTTTGACCGCTTGCAAGCGATGGACCAGCAAGTCGGCGAGCACCGTCAACTGTTGCTCGGCGATGAGTTCGGTGGCGGCGTCGATGAACATCGCCAGCGCGCGCGGGCTGGTGCCGCCGGGGTAGCGCGGCAGCGGGGCCTCGGGCGGCTCGGTGGGGAAGCGGGCCACGTCGGTGGACAGCAAGATGTATCCGGGCAACTTGTGCTCGCGCACCTCGCTGAGCACCCGGTCAATCTCCCTGCAGGCCGTCGCCGGCATGAGATTGGCTTGAGCGCAGGTGATTTCGCGACTGATCCGGAAGAAGTGCTCAAAGTCGCCGTCGCCGAGCGAGTGGTGCAGCGCCCGGCGGGTGCCCTGGGCGTCTTTGGAGGGACCGCCGACGATGTGGACGACCGGCACGTGCTCGGCGTAGCTACCCGCGATCGCATTGCTTGCCGAGAGTTCGCCCACGCCGAATGTGGTTACCACAGCTGCCATTCCGCGTAGCCGTCCGTACCCGTCGGCGGCGTAGCCGGCGTTCAGTTCGTTGGCGCTGCCCACCCACCGAATGGTCGAGTGGGCGACGATGTGGTCGAGGAATGCCAGGTTGTAGTCGCCGGGTACGCCGAAGATCTCGGAGACGCCGAGTTCGGCTAGGCGGTCCAGCAGGTAGTCACCGACGGTGTAGACGGGATCAGTCGCGGATTCAGTCACGAAGACGACGGTACGCTCGGTTCAAACCGCTCCCGGCCGGACGCCGCTTCGCTATCGTGCGGGCCATGGCAATCAAAGAATCCCGCGAAATCGTCATCGAAGCCAGCCCCGAGGAGATCCTGGACGTCATCGCCGATTTCGAAACGATGCCCGAGTGGTCGGGTCCCCATCAGAGCGCGGAGGTGCTCGAGATCGGAGACGACGGGCGGCCCAGCCAAGTGAAGATGAAGGTCAAGGTCGCGGGGATCACCGACGTACAGGTGGTGGCCTATACCTGGAGCGGCGACGAGGTGAGCTGGACGCTGGTCAGCTCCGCGCAGCAGCGTTCGCAGGATGGCAGCTACAAGTTGACGCCCAAGGGTGACGACACCCTGGTCAAGTTCGAGATCACCGCGGACCCGCAGGTGCCGCTGCCTGGATTCGTACTCAGGCGCGCGGTCAAGGGGACCGTCGATTCCGCGACGCAAGAGCTGCGCAATCGAGTGCTGCGGGTGAAGAAAGGTAAATAGTCACCGTGAACTCCGGGGGTCCCCTGGCCGGGGTGAAGGTGATCGAACTCGGCGGCATCGGACCGGGGCCGCACGCGGGGATGGTCCTTGCCGACTTGGGCGCTGACGTGGTGCGGGTACGGCGGCCCGGCGGGCTGACAATGCCGTCCGAGGATCGTGACCTGCTGCACCGCGGGAAGCGGATCGTCGACTTGGACGTCAAGACCCAGCCGGGGGCGCTGCTGGAGCTGGCCGCCAAGGCCGATGTGCTGCTCGACTGCTTCCGGCCAGGCACCTGCGAGCGGCTCGGCATCGGGCCCGATGACTGTGCGGCGGTCAACCCGCGACTGATCTTCGCGCGCATCACCGGCTGGGGACAGGACGGGCCGTTGGCCCCGACAGCGGGTCACGACATTAACTACTTATCGCAGACCGGTGCGCTGTCTTCGCTTGGGTATCGAGACCGGCCGCCAATGCCGCCGCTGAACCTGGTCGCCGACTTCGGCGGCGGCTCGATGCTGGTGCTGTTGGGCATCGTGGTCGCGCTGTACGAACGGGAACATTCGGGTAGGGGTCAGGTCGTCGACGCGGCGATGGTCGACGGCGTCAGTGTGCTCGCCCAGATGATGTGGACCATGAAGGGGATTGGCAGCCTGCGCGACCAGCGCGAATCGTTCCTGCTCGACGGTGGCGCCCCCTTCTACCGTTGCTATCAGACCTCCGACGGCAAGTACATGGCCGTCGGTGCCATCGAGCCGCAGTTCTTCGCGGAGCTGCTGACGGGGCTGGGGCTCTCGGCCACGGAGGTGCCCAACCAGCTCGACATCGCTTCTTATCAGCACATGCGCGACCTGTTCGCCGAACGGTTTGCCGGCCGGACCCGCGACGAGTGGACACAGGTGTTCGCCGGCACCGACGCGTGCGTCACCCCGGTGTTGACATGGAGCGAAGCCGCCGTCAACGAGCATCTGAACGCGCGGTCGACGGTGATCACCGCCCACGGCGTCGAGCAGGCCGCGCCCGCTCCGCGTTTCTCCCGGACACCGGCCGGACCGGTCGGGCCGCCGCCGGCCGCAACCACACCGATTTCCGAAATCGGCTGGTAACAAACTAATTGCACCCAACTCGGCCCGCCAACGGGGCTGGGTTGCTAGCGTGGCTTTAGTGGCTGTACAAGCATCGCGGGAAGTTGTGATCGATGCGCCGCCGGACATGATCATGGAGGCGCTGAGAGACGTCAACGCTCTGCCGCAGCTGTCTCCGGTGCACAAACGGATAGAAGTCCTTGATTGCTATCCCGACGGTCAGCCCCACCACGTCAAGGCCACCGTCAAGATTTTGGGGCTGGTCGACAACGAAATCCTGGAGTATCACTGGGGCCCCGACTGGGTGGTGTGGGATGCCAAAGAAACTTTCCAGCAACATGGACAGCACATCGAGTACAGCGTCAAACCCGAGGGTGTCGGCAAGTCGCGGGTTCGTTTCGATATCACCGTCGAACCGTCTGGGCCCATTCCAGCGTTCATCGTCAAGCGTGCGACCAAGATCGTGCTGGATGCCGCGACGGAAGGGCTACGTAATTGGGTGTCGAACAAAACGCCTGTCCACGAGCGCGGAGACTGATCGTCTCAACCTGGTTCGCGCCTGACGCCGAATTGCTAGCTTTGTATTAGTGGCCGTACAAGCATCCCGAGAAATCATCATTGATGCGCAGCCGGAAGTGATCCTGGGCGCGCTCGCTGATGTCGGCTCGGTGCCGTTGTGGTCGTCGGTGCACAAGAAGGCCGCAGTCATCGACACCTATCCCGACGGCCGGCCGCACCATGTCAAAGTCACCGTGAAGGTGATCGGCATCGTCGATCAGGAAGTGCTTGAATTCCACTGGGGCCCAGACTGGTTGGTGTGGGACGCTAATAAGACCCTGCAGCAGCACAGCCAGCACGTCGAGTACACCCTGCGCCGCGAAGGGGAGACCAAGACGCGGCTGCGTTTCTGCATCACCTTGGAGCCGTCGGCGCCGCTGCCGGAGTTTCTGGTCAACATAGCGCGCAACAAGGTCCTCAAGGCCGCGACCGAGGGCCTGCGGGACTTCGTTATGAGCCGCGAGGGCCCGAGCGATTCTTAGCTGGGGGTCCGTTCCGGAGCGCGGAAAGTCGCCTGATCCCCTCGTCGAGGGTGTCGTCGCGTTTGCAGAAGGTAAAGCGCACCAGGTGATTCCACACGTCGGCGTGGGCCGCTGCGGGATCGCAGAACGCCGACATCGGGATCGCGGCCACCCCAACCTTTTCCGGTAGCGCCGCGCAGAATTCCGTGCTGTCGTCGTATCCGAGCGGACGCGGGTCGGCGCATAGGAAGTAGGTGCCGAAGCTGTCATGCACCGTGAAGCCGATCTCGGACAGACCGGCCGCCAGCCGATCGCGCCTGGCTTGCAACGCACCGCGAAGGCCAGCCACCCACGCGTCCTGGGTATCCAGCGCCAGGGCCACCGCCGGCTGGAACGGCGCGCCGCCGACGTAACTCAGATACTGCTTGGCCGCGCGCACTCCGGCGATGAGTTCGGCTGGGCCGCAAGCCCATCCGATCTTCCAGCCGGTGCAGTTGAACATCTTGCCGGCGCTGGAGATGGTGACCGTGCGTTCGGCCAGGCCGTCGAAGCCCGCCAGCGGCAGGTGCCGGCGGCCGTCGAACACCAGATGCTCGTAGACCTCATCGGTGATCACCAAAAGGTCCGCCGCCACGGCGATCTCCGCGATGGCCGCCAGCTCGGCCTCGCTGAGCACCGCGCCGGTTGGGTTGTGCGGCGAGTTGACGATCAGCGCCCGCGTTCGGGGTGTCAGCGCGCGCCGCAATGCGTCGCCGTCCAAAGCGAAGCCGCGACCGTCGGCGACCATGGGCACGACCACCCGGCGCGCGCCCGCCATCGCCACCACCGGCGAGTAAGAGTCGTAGAAGGGCTCGATCAGCAGCACGTCGGAGTCGGGTTCGACCAGGCCGAGCACCGCACCCGCGATCGCCTCGGTGGCCCCGACCGTCACCAGCACCTCGGCGTCGGGGTCGTACTCGATGCCGAAATGCCGCAGGCGCTGCGCGGCGATCGCCTGTCGCAGCGGCGCTATGCCGATGCCCGGCGGGTACTGATTGGCGCCCGCGGCAATGGCATCTTGCGCGGCCAGCAGCAACGCAGGCGGTCCGTCCACGTCGGGAAAACCCTGCCCGAGGTTCACCGCGCCGATGCGCGCCGCCAGCGCCGACATTTCAGCGAACACCGTGGTCGCATACGGCCGCAGCCGCGACACCGTCATGGTGCACGAGCTTAGGAGGGCGACGATGCGGGCCGCTTGCGGCCCGAGGTGAGGCCCGACAATTGGGCTTAGGAGTGGGCCGGGCCGTTGTCACAGCTGCCACATTGGCCTCTGCCGCCCGGGATTTTCTTTTCGTCCGCGTCGCAGCGACAATTCGTGGGTGTCGCTCAAAGGTGGGCAAATTGCATGCCTGACGGCGCAGAGACTGATGTGGCAACTGCGACCAACGCGGCGTGACGCTCGGCACATCTCACCAGCTAAGTCTCGCCCAACCAACAGGTTGGCCGGGAGTCCTGTTACAGTGCCGTTACTGGGCCTAGTCTCTAAGTCGAATCTAAATCCCTCTTTTTCCCGAACAGGAAGCCGACATGTCCGAAGAAGCGTTTGTCTACGAGGCCATCCGCACACCGCGTGGCAAGCAAAAGAACGGCGCGCTGAACGAGGTCAAACCAGTCAACCTGGTCATCGGCCTCATCGAGGAGTTGCGCAAGCGCAACCCCGATCTCGACGAGAACCTGATCAGCGATGTCATCCTCGGGTGCGTGTCGCCCGTCGGTGACCAGGGCGGCGACATCGCCCGCGCGGCGGTGCTGGCCTCGGGCATGCCTGTTACCTCCGGCGGTGTGCAACTGAACCGGTTCTGCGCCTCGGGCCTGGAAGCCGTCAACACCGCAGCCCAGAAGGTGCGTTCTGGCTGGGATGACCTGGTCCTGGCCGGTGGTGTGGAGTCGATGAGCCGGGTGCCGATGGGATCCGACGGTGGTGCGATGGGCCTAGACCCCGCCACCAACTACGAGGTCATGTTCGTGCCGCAGGGCATTGGCGCCGACCTGATCGCCACCATCGAAGGCTTCTCCCGCGAGGACGTCGACAAGTACGCGCTGCGCAGCCAGGAGAAGGCCGCCGAGGCGTGGTCGGGTGGCTACTTCGCCAAGTCGGTGGTGCCGGTCCGCGACCAGAACGGCCTGCTGATCCTCGACCACGACGAGCACATGCGCCCCGACACCACCATGGAGGGCCTGGCCAAGCTGAAGCCGGCCTTCGAAGGCCTGGCGGCGATGGGCGGCTTCGACGACGTTGCCCTGCAGAAGTACCACTGGGTCGAGAAGATCAACCACGTGCACACCGGCGGCAACAGCTCCGGCATTGTCGACGGCGCGGCGCTGGTCATGATCGGTTCCGAGGCCGCCGGCAAATCGCAGAGCCTGACCCCACGGGCCCGCATCGTGGCCACCGCCACCAGTGGCGCCGACCCGGTGATCATGCTGACCGGGCCCACCCCGGCCACCCGCAAGGTGCTCGACCGCGCCGGGCTGACCGTCGACGACATTGACCTGTTCGAACTGAACGAGGCGTTCGCATCGGTGGTGCTGAAGTTCCAGAAGGACCTGAACATCCCAGACGAGAAGCTCAACGTCAACGGCGGCGCCATCGCCATGGGTCACCCGCTGGGCGCCACCGGCGCGATGATCCTCGGCACCATGGTCGACGAACTGGAGCGCCGCAACGCGCGGCGTGCGCTCGTCACGCTGTGCATCGGCGGCGGCATGGGTGTCGCCACGATCATCGAGAGGGTTTAAGCACATGGCAGCCAACACGATTCAGTGGGACAAGGATGCCGACGGCATCGTCACGCTGACCATGGACGACCCATCGGGGTCGGCCAACGTCATGAACGAGGCCTACATCGAGTCGATGGGCAAGGCCGTGGATCGCATTGTCGCGGAGAAGGATTCGATCACCGGCGTGGTGATCACCAGCGCCAAGAAGACGTTCTTCGCCGGCGGTGACCTGACCTCCATGATCAAGGCCGCCCCCGAGGACGCCGGGGAGTTTTTCGCCACCATCGAGACGGTCAAGAGGCAGCTGCGCACCCTGGAGACGCTGGGCAAGCCCGTCGTCGCCGCCATCAACGGCGCCGCGCTGGGCGGCGGCCTGGAGATCGCGCTGGCGTGTCATCACCGCATCGCCGCCGATGTGAAGGGCAGCCAGCTCGGCTTCCCCGAAGTGACGCTGGGTCTGTTGCCCGGTGGCGGCGGGGTGACCCGCACGGTGCGGATGTTCGGCGTCCAGAACGCGTTCGTCAACATCCTGTCGCAGGGCACCCGGTTCAAGCCGGCCAAGGCCAAGGAGACCGGGCTTGTCGACGAGGTGCTGCCGACGGTCGAGGAGCTGGTGCCCGCCGCCAAGGCCTGGATCAAGGCCAACCCGGACTCCCACGAACAGCCGTGGGACAAGAAGGGCTACAAGATGCCCGGCGGCACTCCGTCGTCGCCGGGGCTCGCGGCCATCCTGCCGTCGTTCCCGGCGTTGTTGCGCAAGCAGCTCAAGGGCGCGCCGATGCCGGCCCCGAAGGCCATCCTGGCCGCCGCGGTCGAGGGCGCGCAGGTCGACTTCGACACCGCCAGCCGCATCGAGAGCCGCTACTTCGCGCAGCTGGTCACCAGCCAGGTGGCCAAGAACATGATCCAGGCGTTCTTCTTTGACCTGCAAACCATCACCGGCGGCGGCTCGCGGCCCGAAGGCATCGGCAAGACCCCGATCAACAAGATCGGTGTGCTGGGCGCCGGCATGATGGGCGCCGGCATCGCCTACGTCTCGGCCAAGGCGGGCTTTGACGTGGTGCTCAAAGATGTCAGCGCGGAAGCCGCCGCCAAGGGCAAGGCCTACTCCGAGAAGCTGGAAGCCAAGGCGCTGGAAAGGGGCCGTACTACTCAGGAAAAGTCCAGCGAAGTCCTCAATCGGATCACCACGACGGCTGAGGCCTCCGATTTCGCCGGCGTCGACTTCGTGATCGAGGCGGTGTTCGAGAGCCAGGACCTCAAGCACAAGGTGTTCCAGGAGATCGAGGACATCGTGGAGCCCAACGCGGTGCTCGGGTCCAACACCTCCACGCTGCCGATCACCGGTCTGGCGACCGGCGTCAAGCGCCAGGAGGACTTCATCGGGATCCACTTCTTCTCGCCCGTCGACAAGATGCCGCTGGTCGAGATCATCAAGGGCGAGAAGACATCTGACGAGACGTTGGCCCGCGTGTTCGATTACACCCTGGCCATCGGCAAGACCCCGATCGTTGTCAACGACAGCCGCGGCTTCTTCACCTCCCGCGTCATCGGCACCTTCGTCAACGAGGCGCTGGCGATGCTCGGCGAGGGCGTCGAGCCGCCCAGCATCGAGCAGGCCGGTTCACAGGCCGGTTACCCGGCGCCGCCGCTGCAGCTGTCCGACGAGCTCAACCTGGAGCTGATGCACAAGATCGCCGTCGCCACTCGCAAGGGTGTCGAGGATGCCGGCGGCACGTATGAGCCGCACCCTGCGGAGGCGGTGGTAGAGAAGATGATCGAACTGGGTCGCTCCGGCCGCCTGAAAGGCGCCGGCTTCTATGATTACGTCGACGGCAAGCGCAGTGGCCTATGGCCTGGCCTGCGGGAGACGTTCAAGTCGGGCTCGTCGGAGCCGCCGTTGCAGGACATGATCGACCGGATGCTGTTCGCCGAGGCGCTGGAAACGCAGAAGTGCCTCGACGAGAGCGTGCTGACGTCCACGGCCGACGCCAACATCGGGTCCATCATGGGCATCGGATTCCCGCCGTGGACCGGGGGCAGCGCGCAGTTCATCGTCGGCTACCAGGGCCCGGCCGGTACAGGCAAGGAAGCCTTCGTGGCCCGGGCCCGCGAGCTGGCGGCCAAGTACGGCGACCGCTTCTTGCCGCCGGACTCGTTGACCTAACTGGTACCGCGAGCGGCGTTGGTGCTGGCCTACTCGAGCGTGCAACGCCGGTGGATCAGCGGTCCCTCGATCAGCTCCCGCAGTCCTTTCGCGTGCGCATGACTGTCCCACGGGATGAAGCCGAGCCCGTAAAAGACCCGGAACAAGTTGTGTCGAGAAGCCATGACTCGCGGTATTCCTTTCGCGCCCGCTAGCCGGCCACCGGCGTGCTGTACTCCTTGTATTGCATCGAGTCGTACAGCCGCACGGTTTTGGTGTTCAACCTGGCTACGGCCTTGGTCAGACCGGCGGGCAGCATCGAGATCAGTTGCGCGCCACGGGTCAGCGCCCAGACTCCGGCTCTTGAGTTCGGAATGAGGCTCTTGGCGATTCCGCGCGCCATGGCACGGCTGCGACGCACCGGCTCACCCATCTGCTGCTCGTAGGCCGCGAATGCCCGCGTGTAGTCTCCGTTCGCTTGTGCCAGTTCACCCGCCAGAATGTATGCGCCCAGCACCGCGATGCTGGTGCTGCCCCCGACCGCGGGCCCCGGGCAATAGCCGGCATCACCGACCAGCGTGACCCGCCCGCGCGACCAGGTATCCAGCTGCAACTGGGTGATTGAGTCGAAATAGAACGTCGGCGCGCGGTCGAGCTCGTCGAGCCAGCTGTCCACCGCCGCATGCATCCCGGCAAACGCTTCGCGCAGTAATTCCTTCTGCCGCACCGCATCTCGGTAGTGATATTGTAGTTCCTCCTTGCTTTTGAACATGAACAATGCGCGCGCGTCGTCCAAGGGCTGGGCCGTGTAGATCCCCGCGAGGCGGCGGGCGCCGACGTGAACGACCATCTCTCCACTGCGCGCAAGCGTTTTCGGCACCGATTGCACTGCCAGGTACCCGCCGAGGAAGCGGGTGCGTCCGGCATCTTCGCCGAAGACCAGGCGCCGAACGTTCGAGTGCAGCCCATCGGCGCCGATCACCAGGTCGAACCTGCGTGGCGGCGCGTGTTCGAAGGTCACCTCGGCGTCGGGGGAGATGGCCGTGATCGAGTCACCGAAGATGTACTCGACGTCATCGCGGCCGGCGTCGTAGTAGGCCTCGCTGAGATCGTCTCGCATGATCTCCACGTGCCGGTCGGATATGCCCCCGACGACCTTGATGAGATCGACGTGAGCCGGCCGCCGTGCGCCCTCGCGATACATCGTCAGCGCGTCCGTTCCGGTGGCGAGTGCCTCGATTCGCGGCAGCACGCCCATTTTTTCCGAGATCTCAATGGCCGGCCGGAACAGGTCGACGGCGTGGCCACCGGTTTTACGCAGTTGTGGCGCGCGCTCGACAATGGTGACGTCGAAACCGTGGCGGGTTAGCCAGTACGCCAATACCGGGCCGGCGATGCTGGCCCCTGAGATGAGAATCCGCATGACGACCTCCCTGACCTCTCGAAGTTAGGTAAGCCTAACACAGCTGCTTACCTATCGGTAAGTCAGTTAAGCTGTTGGGGTGACCAAGCCCCGGTCAGATACCAGGCAGCGCATCCAAGAAGTCGCTCGCGACCTATTCGCGCGGCAAGGCGTACAGCGCACGAGCCTGCAGGACATCGCGGACAAGCTGGGCATCAGTAAACCCGCGTTGTACTACCACTTCGACTCTCGGGAAGACTTGGTGCGCAGCATCCTGGTGCCGCTGATCGACGAAGGTGAGCGATTCGTCGATGACCAGGAAAGCCGCGGCGATACCGACGCCCGCGAATTGCTGGAGGGCTACTTCGATTTCCACTACCGGCACCGTCAAGACATGGTGCTGGTGCTGGCCGAATTGACGATGCTGGCCGACCTTGGCCTCATCGACAAGGTGCTGGCTTGGCGCGACCGCTTGGGCAAGCTGGTGTTCGGCCCGGAGCCAACGCTCGAGCAGTCCACCCGCGCGGTGGTCGCGTTCGGTGGCCTGCAGGACTGCTGCCTGCAGTTTCCCGATACGCCCTATGAGGCGTTGCGTGCCACCTCGGTGAAGGCTGCGCTCGCTGCGCTGGGTGTGTGAGGCCGACGGGCAGCATGAAGCGTGTCGCCATCCTCGGCCGCGGTGGTGCCGGGAAATCATTACTGGCACAAAAACTCTCGGCCGCTCTCGACCTTCCCGCCATCGAACTGGACAGTATCTTCTGGCAACCAGACCTGCGGCCGACGCCGGAACGCGACTGGGCCGAAATCCAACGCAACCTCGTCGAAGGCGACCGCTGGATCATCGATGGTGACCTCGGACCCTACGACACCGGTCTCGAACTGCGCCTGCGCGCGGCGGACACCGTCGTCGTGCTGGACTTCCCGCTGTGGCGGTGCGCGTGGCAAGCGCTCCGAAGATCACGAGAAACCCGCGAGTTCTGGACCTGGGTCTATCGCTACCGCCGAAATAGCCTGCCTATCGTCACCGACGCGATCGCGACGCACGCCTCACACGCGGACGTGTACATCCTTTGTACCCCGCGTGAGGTTCAGCGCTTCCTTGACGAGAACCGCGGGCCGTTCCGGGCCGCATCGTCACCGGGAAATTAGCCCTGGCGCAAAGACTCTCGCACAGATTTGTGTCACGCGGTGCTCTGGTCCTGGGCGTTCTGCGTAAAGATGTCGCCGGAGCTTGGGTTGGTGTTGTCGTCGATTGCGATGACACCGCCGCCGCCACCCGTGCCTGGTGCGGTCTGGGCGAACTGCGGGCCGAAGGACGCACTGGCGGTTTCGGCGGCCCCGGACCGCGCAGCGCTGAATAGGGCGAGCGTCGCGACGGTCGCGGCACCGGCGAATATCACTTGCATTAAACGGATTTGCCGACGCCGAGCGTCGGCTGAAAGGACTTCATGCTCGTTGGTGATTGATTGTTTGCCCGTCATCCATCATATTTATCGCCCCATGGTCATAGGGAGGCTTGGCCCTTGTTATCGATCGGCTGTGAAGTTGTGGGGCCCGGACTCCGTTCTGGGCCGCATCGCCGGCGGGCTTAGTCCGATGGCCCGCCTTCTCCTCGGCCCGTTCCGGGCCGCATCGTCGGCGGGCTAAAGTCACCGGTATGCGCTTTGGTCTCTTCATTCCGCAGGGCTGGCGGATGGATCTAGTAGGCATCGAACCGGAGAAACACTGGGCGGTGATGCGCGACCTGGCCGCCTACGCCGACGGCGGCGCCTGGGACTCACTGTGGGTCTACGACCACTTCCACACCGTCCCGATGCCAAGCGGCGAAGCCACGCATGAGGCGTGGTCGTTGATGGCGGCCTACGCGGCGACCACGTCGCGGATCAAGCTCGGCCAGATGTGCACGGCCATGAGTTACCGCAATCCCGTGTACATGGCCAAGGTAGCGGCCACCGCCGACATCATCTCGGGTGGCCGAATTCAGATGGGCATCGGTGGCGGCTGGTACGAACATGAGTGGCGCGCTTACGGCTACGGGTTTCCGTCGGCCGGGGTGCGGTTGGCCCGGCTGGACGAAGGCGTGCAGATCATGCGCGACGCATGGCGTGACGGCAAAGTCAGTTTCACCGGCGAGCACTACCAAATCGACGGCGCGTATGTTGCCCCGAAGCCATTGCAGGACAGTGGTATTCCATTGTGGATTGCCGGCGGAGGGGAGAAGGTCACCTTGCGCATCGCCGCGAAATACGCCCAATACACAAACTTCACGGCGGAGCCCGAGGCATTCGCCCACAAGTCCGACGTGCTGGCAGAGCACTGCAGCAGGTTGGGCACCGACTTCGACGCCATCGTGCGCTCTTCCAACTTCACCGCCGTGGTCGGCACGTCGGGCGCCGATGTCAAAGACCGGCTGCAGCGGATACGCGATCGCATGGTGGATTATGTGCCCGAGTCCGTGGCGGATGCGATGATCGCCGGTGGCAGCGGGCCGGATTCGGCGACGGGGACACCGGAACAAGTGATCGATCGGATTGCCAAGATCCGCGACCTCGGGTGCGACTACGCGATCTGCTATTTCCCGGAGGCCGCGTACGACCGGTCCGGCATCGAGTTGTTCGAACGCGAAGTGATTCCCGCGCTGAGTTAGTTCGCCGGACGTCGCGCATTCACAGTTATTTGTATGCGCTATGGGGCGCGCAGATTCGAGTGCGTCAGCGGTCCTCAGCGAGCTAACGTTTTAGGGTCTCGCGGCGGGTCATCGGGAGACCTGCCCTTAGCCATAGGTGATTCAAATGAGCGATTCGCCGGAATCGGTCGTGCGCAACTTCCTTGCCGCATGGGCACAACCCAGGTTGGACGAGCTGGTCGGTTTTTTCAGTGACGATGCCGTGTTCATCGACGGCCCGCGCGGAGTGCACCGAGGTATCGACGCCATCAGGTCCGAGCTTGACGCCGAGATTTCTATGGATTTCGGAGGCGCCAAGATAGACGTGAATTCGCTGGTCGCCCAAGGCGGAACCGTGATGATGGAAGGGGTCGAGAACTACCGCATTGGCGGGAAGCTCTTTTCCTTGGAGGTCATGGGAGCGTTCGAAATCGACGCTGACGGGCGAATTGCGCGGTGGCGTTACTCCTACGACCTGAAGTCGATCACCGACCAGCTTGAGGCAGCTGGGTTGAACGTCCCTGAATCGGTCTAGGCGTGCCCGTCAGATATCGGTAGTGACATACCTCGTCTTGACGGGAGGCGCGGCCAGCAGCGGAGGGAGCTCCGCGATCCGGCCGTCGCCGGCGCGGAAGCTGCGGTAGGCCTCGTCGTGCTCGACCGACTCCCACACCTCGTTGAGAATCCAGTGCGTCTCGTCGTCCTGGTCGACGAACACCTCGGTTCCGCGGTTGCCCGCGAATGCCCGGGTGTCCTTCAGCGCACGGCGCATGACATCGCGTGCCTCGGACACCGCTTCGGGCTTGAGCCTGAGTTCGAGTATCACCGTGATCGGCATCATCGTCTCCTCATAGCGGGGCACCTAACTGGGGGCTACGACACGATATCTCAGACCGATGGGCTCGGTCGCCGGCAGTCACATCTGCCTCACGCGTCTCTGCGGAGGGGATGTCCAATGTGTCCGCCTCCGCGCGACAACGGCGGTTGTTTGGCCCAGAGGCGACCTGATTTGTCGCTCCAAGGCGGGCAAAATGTTGCCCAGCTTCGCCAGAAACGTGTGGGGCCAGTGTGACCGGCCGCGCATGCGGGGCGTCGGGTGAGAATGCGGTTTCCGCTTTTATGGAACGCTGTTGTACCTTTTAGTGAGCGCATTACTGCGCTGGTAGACGACCAAAGGATCGCTCGATGCAGAAGGCACTCGCCCCCGACATCTCGACCTGGCCCGACGAGAACCCGCAACTGATCGGCAGCCGATGCGGTGACTGCGGCGCCACCACCTTCCCCGTGCAGCAGCGGTGTCCCCGCTGCAGCGGTCCAGAGATGAGCGAGTTGTTGCTGCCCCGCCGCGGAAGCCTCGTGACGTGGACCACCCAGGGCTTCCCGCCCGGAGCTCCCTATGCCGGTCCGACCGGCAAGGACTTCGTGCCGTTCGGGGTGGGCCTGGTCCAGCTCGGCGACGTGATCCGGGTCGAGGGCCGGCTGACCGAGAACGACCCGGCCAAGCTCCAGTTCGGCCAGCAGGTCGAGCTCACCATGGTGCCGTTTACCACCGACGGCGACGGCAACGAGATCGTCACGTTCGCATTCCAGCCGGTCTAAGAGGGGGAGCCTGAGATGACTAACGATGTGGCCATCATCGGCGTGGGCCTGCATCCATTCGGCAGGTTCGACAAGACCGCGATGCAGATGGGCGCCGAGGCCATCCAATCCGCGTTGACGGACGCCGGTGTGGGGTGGAAGGACATCCAATTCGGCTTCGGCGGCAGCCACGAGGTGTCCAACCCCGACGCGGTGACCCGCCTCGTCGGGCTGACCGGCATCACGTTCACCAACGTGTTCAACGCCTGTGCCACCGCGGCCAGTGCTATTCAGCAGACCGCCGACACCATCCGGTTGGGCAAGTACGACATCGGTATCGCGATCGGCTTGGACAAGCACCCGCGCGGCGCGTTCACCGACGACCCCGCCAAGCTAGCGCTGCCGCAGTGGTATGCGCAGAACGGGCAGTTCGTCACCACCAAGTTCTTCGGGATGAAGGCCAACAAGTACTTACACGACCACAACATCTCGCAGGCCACGCTGGCCAAGGTCGCCGCCAAGAACTTCCGGAACGGCGCGCTGAACCCGAATGCATTCCGTCGCAAAGCGATTTCCGAGGACGAGATCCTCAACTCGACGGTGCTGAACTACCCGCTGACGCAGTACATGTTCTGCGCGCCCGACGAGGGTGCCGCCGCCGTCGTCATGTGCCGGGGCGACATGGCGCACAAGTTCACCGACAAGCCGGTGTACGTGCGAGCCACCGAGATCCGCACCCGCCGCTACGGCGCCTACGAGGTGCACGCCACGTTCGCTCCGCTGGACGAGGACGTCTCGCCGACGGTATACGCGGCCAAGGCCGCCTACGAGGCCGCAGGCATCGGACCAGAGGACATCGACATCGCCCAGCTGCAGGACACCGACGCAGGCGCCGAGGTCATCCACATGGCCGAGACGGGTCTGTGCGCCGACGGCGAGCAGGAGAAACTCGTGGCCGACGGCGCCACCGAGATCCACGGCACGATTCCGGTCAACACCGATGGCGGGCTGATCGCCAACGGCGAGCCGATCGGCGCGTCGGGGCTGCGGCAGGTGCACGAGCTGGTGCGCCAGCTGCGCGGCGAGGCGGGCGAGCGTCAGGTGCCCGGCAACCCGCGCGTTGGTCTGGCGCAGGTGTACGGCGCACCTGGTACCTCGTCGGCGACGATCCTCTCGCTCTAGCGCAGCTCTAAATCGCCGGGCCCAAGAGGTCGTCGGCATCGCGGATGATGTAGCCGTAGCCCTGCTCGGCCAAGAACCGCTGCCGGTGCGCGGCGTACTCGGCGTCCATGCTGTCGCGGGCAACCACGGAGTAGAAGACGGCGCCGCCGCCGTCGGCTTTGGGCCGCAGTATCCGGCCCAGGCGCTGGGCCTCCTCTTGACGTGAGCCGAATGTTCCCGAAACCTGGACCGCCACAGCTGCTTCCGGTAGGTCGATGGAGAAGTTGGCGACCTTGGACACCACCAGCGTGGAGACTTCGCCGCGGCGGAAGGCGTCGAACAGCTCTTCGCGTTCACGGGTCCGTGTCGACCCCTGGATCACCGGAGCGTTCAGCTCGGCGCCGAGTTCGTCGAGCTGATCCAGGTAGGCGCCGATCACCAGTGTTTGCTCGCCGGGGTGCTTGTCCAGAATCGACTTGACCACAGCGATTTTGGTATGCACCGTCGAGCAAAGCCGGTAACGCTCTTCGGGTTCGGCGGTGGCATACATCATGCGCTCGCTGTCCGTCATCGTTACCCGGACTTCGACACACTCCGCCGGCGCGATCCAGCCCTGTGCCTCGATGTCCTTCCAGGGCGCGTCATACCGTTTCGGACCGATGAGGGAAAACACGTCACCCTCACGGCCGTCTTCGCGGATCAACGTGGCGGTCAGGCCCAGTCGGCGTTTGGACTGCAGGTCGGCGGTCATCCGGAAGACCGGCGCCGGCAACAGATGCACCTCGTCGTAGATGATGAGGCCCCAGTCGCGGCTGTCGAAGAGCTCCAGATGGCGGTACTCGCCCTTGCTGCGCCGGGTGACCATTTGGTACGTCGAAATTGTGATAGGCCGAATCTCCTTGCGCTCTCCGGAGTACTCACCGATCTCGTCCTCCCTCAGCGATGTGCGCGCGATAAGCTCGCGCTTCCATTGCCGGGCAGCGACGATATTGGTGACCAGGATCAGCGTCGTCGCTTGGGCTTTTGCCATCGCCGCCGCTCCCACCAACGTCTTACCGGCGCCGCACGGAAGTACCACCACCCCGGAGCCGCCGGACCAGAACGAGTCCGTTGCCAGCTGCTGGTAATCGCGCAGCTGCCAGCCGTCTTGCCGCAGGCTGATCGGGTGCGCCTCACCGTCGACGTAGCCGGCGAGATCCTCTGCGGGCCAGCCGATCTTGAGCAGCAGTTGCTTGACCCGGCCGCGCTCGCTGGGGTGCACGATCACGGTGTCGTCGTCGATCCGGTCGCCCAGCATCGGTGCGATCTTCTTGTTGCGCAGCACCTCCTCGAGCACCGCGCGATCGAGGCTTACCAGCGTCAGGCCCTGCGCCGGGTTTTTGACCAATTGCAGCCGGCCGTAGCGGGCCATGGTGTCGACGATGTCGACCAGCAGCGGCTGCGGCACCGCGTAGCGCGAAAAACTGACCAGCGCGTCGACGACCTGTTCGGCGTCATGGCCGGCGGCGCGGGCGTTCCACAACGCCAGCGGTGTGATGCGGTAGGTGTGCACGTGTTCGGGTGCGCGTTCCAGCTCGGCGAACGGCGCGATGGCGGCGCGTGCCGCACCGGCCTGCTCGTGGTCCACTTCGAGCAGCACCGTCTTGTCGGACTGCACGATCAACGGTCCGTCGGTCATGAGACCCATTATCCGGACTCCGCCGACACCACCGAGGTGATGCGGTGGATGGCGAAGTCACGCGGCCGCCCGGACGCCGAATCGAAGGCCACCAGCTGACCGCCTCGTATGACGATCGGCGACACCACTCGCTGGGTGGCCACGCCGGCGGCGTCGAGGTAGCCGATCACCAGCGTGGTCTCTTCCCGTACTGCGCGCTGCAACAGCGACATGGTGACCGCCGGGTCGACGCGGATATTGCCGAACGGTGCGGCAGTCACCTTGCGCAGCACCGCGACGACCGCGTTGAGGGTCTCGCTGCTGGGGCGCGGCGGAGAACGGTAGGGCCTGCGGTGCTGCGGGGTGGGCACTCGGGCCCCGCGCGTCCGGACGTCCACGATGGCGCCGGAGGAATCCTCGGCGGCCGGGGCGAAGCCCGCGCCCCGCAACGCGGCGAGCACCTCGGCAGTCGGCGCGGGGGACACCGCCACCGTGGGCGCCAGGGCGCGCAGCTGCAATTCTTCGCCGGCCGCCACCGCCTGGGCGAGCAGCGCTGGATCCTCGCACCGCACAAACGATGCGGCCATCCCGATCCGAAGCTGGCCGTGCCGGCGCGCTACGTCATCGATGAGATATGTGAGTCCTTGTGGCATGGGAGTTTTGGAGTGCTTCGCGAAAAATGCGTGCATCCAGTCGCGAGTCTTGCCGATGTCGAGCGCATGCCGGATCGACTGCTCGCTGATTCGGTACACCATTGCCGCGCCGGCTGATTCGACCGTGGCGACGGTTGCCAGGGCATCGGCGAGATCGCGTTGCAGTGGCCCGGGCACCACAATCGTCAGGTCGGCCTGCAGCAGGAAGTGGTCGATGGGTTTGGGCAGGGCGTGCGCCATTGCAGCCACCGCTGCGTCAGCGGCAGTGGTGGGTTCGAAGGCTTCGTCCAGCAGCGCGCGGCCGGGCGTGCTGATCGCACCGCGACCAACCATGCCCAGCGCATGGGCCTCGGCCAGCAGATCCGCAACGGGTCCCGGCTGCAGGCGCCTGGCCCAGCGCGGGCGCCGCCAGATCAGCGCCGCCGACGCCTCGGCTGCGTCGACGCCGGCACCGGCGGGCAACTCGGCGAGCGTGCCGAGCAATAGCCGACGATCTAGCGGTGCCGCCGTCGAGTACAGCGAATCAGACAGCGCGCCATAAGGTTTGGCGTCCGGACCGCGGCTGCCGATCAACGCCGGCCGGCCCGGTAGGTCGAGCCAGGTGCTGGCCAGCAGGTGCCATCGCTCGGCGGGCGACATCGCAGTGAACCGGTCGACGGCCGCCGTCGGCGCCCAATAAGGCGCGTCACCGGTGGCCGGCACCGGAGTGGGCATGCCGCTGGCGATCAACCCGGCCGTGGCCGCGACCTCGAGGATCAGGCCCAGCCGCGGCTCCTCGATGCCGGTCGTTTTGGCCAGCCGTTTGACTTCGCGCACTCCCAATCCGCCGCTGCGCAACTCCGAAACCGGTGCGGCGCCCAGGATCTCGAGCAGCACGTCGAGCTCGCGCAGCAGGTCGATGACAGCGCCGGCCGCTGCGGCGTCGGAGTCCTCGGGGGTGGTGGTCGAAACCACCGGATCGGGCGCCGTCAGTCGCATCGGAGCGGGCCGCTCGCCGCGCAGCACCTGCCCGACGTGGCGGGGCAAGATCACCGTCTCGGCATCGATGCGTCGCAGCAGGCCCATGGCCAGCAGTTGCGGCACCGGCCGGTCGGATGCGGCGCCAGGCGCAGCGTCGCGGGTACGCCCCATCGGGGAACCTTCGAGCAATTTCTGCAGCACGTCCAGCTGCGCTTGGTTGAGCCCGTCGATCAGATCGGCGATCTGTTCGCCGGTGCGCGAGGTGTCCTCAAGCGTGACTTGCCCCGCGTGCCAGGGCAACGCCGCGCCGGCATCGGCGGCCACTCGCACCGCGGCCTCGCCCCAGGCCAGGGCGCGTTGCCTGAGGTCATCCAGCGCGCCGACCACGTCAACTTCGGGGGCACGATCGCCGATCAGCGCCAGCAATTTGGTCGTCGGCACCGGCGCGGCATCGGCCTGCAGCACCAACAGTGCGTCGAGCACCGCCAGGCTCAAGAAGTCGAGGTCGTCGGTGGCGGCCTTGACCGATTGACGGGCCTGAGCGCGCGCGGCCAGCGCGGCGATACTGCCGGGTGGCGGCTGGGCGAGGTCTGGCCGCAGCTGCAGCAGCCTGATCAGCCGCTCGTCGGGCAAGTCGGCCAGCCAGGACCCCAGCGGGATATCCGGGGTGTTGTCGGTCATTGCTGACCAGCGTAAAGCAGCCCGCGGGCCGCAACGTGACGGCGAGTAAGAGGCAGTGCCCGCAGCTTTGCGCCGCGTACGCGTAAGACCTGTAAGAATGGACCCCGTGGCTGACATTGCTGAAAGCAAGGCGCGCAAAACCAGGTACGTGGACCCCGGCTGGCCGACGACGGATCCAGACGACCACGCGGTAAGCGAACTGGTGACCGACCGCACGGGCGCGTCATCGCCCTTCGGTGAGCTGGTGTTCCCGGTGCCCGCCGACGACCTGCCCTACGTGCACCCGGTCACCGTCGTCAACCGGTAGGTCGCCGGGATGGCTAGCGCTTCTGAGGCGCCCAAGGCCACTGCGACAAACCGATCAGGGGAATCCGGCTCGGGCCCGTTGTCGCATCTTGATGAGCGGGGGGCCGCGCACATGGTCGACGTCACCGGCAAAGCAGCCACTCAGCGCACCGCCGTTGCGGCGGGGGCCCTGCGCACCTCGGCGGACGTGGTGGAGTTGATCTCGACCGGCGGCCTCCCCAAAGGCGATGCGCTGGCGACCGCGCGGGTGGCGGGCATTCTGGCGGCCAAACGCACCAGCGACCTGATCCCGCTGTGCCACCAGCTCGCACTCACCGGGGTCGACGTCGATTTCACCGTCGACGGATCGGATATCGAGATCACCGCGACGGTCCGCAGCACCGACCGGACGGGGGTCGAAATGGAGGCGCTAACCGCCGTCAGCGTGGCCGCGCTGACGCTGTACGACATGATCAAAGCGGTTGACCCGGCCGCTCGCATCGATGACATTCGGGTGCTCCACAAGCAGGGCGGCAAGGCCGGAAGGTGGGCACGGCGATGAGCGCCCGATCCGCACGGATCATCATTGCCTCGACTCGTGCGTCAGCCGGTGAATATACCGACAAGTGCGGGCCGATTATTGCTGACTGGCTTGGACAGCATGGGTTTTCGCCTGTGGAGCCGGTGGTGGTGGCCGACGGGGAACCGGTCGGCGAGGCGCTGCGGGACGCGCTCGACGCCGAAGTCGACGTGATCGTCACCTCCGGTGGCACTGGCATCTCGCCGACCGACAGCACCCCGGACCAGACGGTGGCGGTACTGGACTACATGATCCCCGGACTGGCCGACGCCATCCGCCGCTCTGGCCTGCCGGAGGTGCCGACGTCGGTGCTGTCGCGCGGGGTGTGCGGCGTGGCCGGACGAACCCTGGTTGTCAACCTGCCGGGTTCACCCGGCGGGGTACGCGATGGCCTTGCGGTGCTTGCCGACGTGCTCGGCCACGCGCTCGAACAACTCGCAGGGGAAGATCACCAGCGATGACGCTGGTGCTGCGTGCGGCGCTGACCGACCAGCCGATCTCTCTGAAGGAGCACGAGGATCTCGTGAGCCACCAGTCGGCCGGAGCCATCGTCGGATTCGTTGGCGTGGTCCGCGACCATGACGGTGGACGCGGGGTGGTACGGCTTGAATACTCCGCGCACCCGTCGGCCGCGCAGGTCTTGGCCGACGTGGTGGCCGAGGTCGCTAAGCAGTCAAGCGGGGTGCGTGCGGTAGCGGCCAGCCACCGCATCGGTGTCCTGCAGATCGGCGAGGCGGCCCTGGTGGCCGCGGTCGCCGCCGACCACCGGCACGCCGCCTTTGCCACCTGCGCACATCTGGTCGACACCATCAAGGCGCGGTTACCCGTGTGGAAGCACCAGTTCTTCGACGACGGCGCCGACGAATGGGTGGGCTCGGCGTAAGGCCGAGGTGGAGATCGTCAGCGGCCGCCGGATGGCTGTGCGAGCGCGTCCAACGCATCGTTTCCGTGCACGTCCTCAGCCTGGATCGCTTGCCAGAGCTTCTTCGTGTAGCCGACGGTCGAGGCATCCTGAGGTTCCACGGGCGCCGGCTGCGCCACATCGGCCGGCGGCGCGGACGGGACAGCGTCCTTGGGCGGCTCCGGCGGGATGGCGTCCGCGGGCGGCGCCGGCGGGACGGCATCTGCTGGCGGTGCCAGGTCGGCTGGAGGCGCCGGCGCGGGGTCGGCGACCGGAGCGGGCTGGTCGTAGGTGGCCAGCTGCACCGGGGGGGCCGGGTCGGCGGGCGGCGGCGGCGGAGGAGGAGCGTCTGGCGGAGGCGCGTCAGCGGGCGGTGGTGCCAGCGGTGCCGGTTCGCCGTTGATCCCAGGCGCGTCCAGCGGCGCGTCCATCCCGGCCGGCGTCGGAAGGACCTCGCGCGGGGTCGGACCCGACAGCGGACCACCACACACGGGCCAGGCACCACGACCCTGGGTCGCCAGGACCCGCTCGGCGATTACGATCTGCTGTTCCCGGGTGGCCAGCTGGGCCGTGGGGGCGAATTCCCCGCCACCGTGCGAGGCCCAGGTACCTGCGGCAAATTGCACGCCGCCGTAGTAGCCGTTGCCGGTGTTGATTGCCCAGTTGCCGCCGGATTCGCAACGGGCTACCTGATCCCATTCGCCGTCGGTGGCTGCGGCTGCCTGCCCAGCGAGGGCGATGCTGCCGCCACCAAGTACCGCCCCGGTAAAGGCGATCTTGGCGACGCTGATGTTCGAAGTAGTGGGCTTACGGTGACGTCCACTCATGCGCGCCGGAGTTTCCTCTCTCGTACGCGCCTGCGAGGTCAGCTGTCGGGTTCGGGTGGGAGAGGCTACCCGGCCAGCGCCGTACCCCGGAGGGAGACGACGCCGACTTCACCCCAAGGAGCCGTCGAACGGCCCCAAGGCGATCACGGCGGACCGGTGGGTCCCCCGCCTCCATCCACTTGTGGTGTTCCCCGCCTATTGGATGGAGCTCGGCGCGATAGGGAGGGGAAGGACGCCACCGGTTGCTTGGCGAACCCCGGAGACGCTAGCGGGTTCTGTCGGTGCCGTCACTTTTTGCGCAACTGGGCGTTTCCCTCGCGGTCATCTGCCAAAAATCCAGGAACACTAGGGATTTGCGCAGGTCGTTATCACCCGAAATCGGGCCGTGTCCGCGTTGTTATCGTTCCGTTATGTGACGTATCTCACATTCTCAGCCGCCGGCGAAGGGTGGCAGGACGTCGATCGTGTCACCGGAGCGCAACGTTATGGTCTCGTCGCGAACGGCGATTCCGTCGCGCAGATAGGAGCACCGACTCAACACGTTGGCGAGGCGTTCACCGCGTCCGGCGAGACTCTTGACCAGCTCGGCCACCGTGGTGGCGGGGAGCAGTGTGACGGTTTCGAAGTCGGCACCGGCGGCCGCCCGCGCGGCCGCGAAATAGCGGACCATCACCTGGATTCCGCCCGGTTCGGTGGGGAGCTCAGCCACCGATGGCGCTCATCGGGCGGTCGGGCTGGATGAAGTCGGGGTCGTTGATACCGTGGCCGGCCGGCTTGGCCCACATCGCGGCGCGCCATGCCGCCTCGATCGCGTCGTCGCCGGCACCGCCGCGCAGCAGGCCGCGCAGGTCGGTCTCCTCCGTCGAGAACAGGCAGCTACGGATTTGGCCGTCGGCGGTCAGCCGAGTGCGGTCACAGGTCGAGCAGAACGCGTGCGACACGGAGGCGATGACACCAAACTTTCCAGCCGGTGTGTCCGGGCCGGTGTCGACGAGCCAGAGCTCGGCAGGAGCGGAACCGCGCGGCGCCGGGTCCGGTCGCAGCCGAAAGTGTGGCCGCAGCGCCGCCAGCACGTCGTCGGCGCTCAGCGCGGTGTCCCGGCGCCATTGGTGCCCGGCGTCCAGTGGCATCTGCTCGATGACCCGCAACTGGTAGCCGTGCTGGAGGCAGAATCGCAGCAGCTCGACGACATCCTCGCGGCCGGTGACAGGGTCCAGAACGGCATTCACCTTGACTGGCGCCAGGCCCGCTTCTTTGGCGGCGACCAAGCCGGCTAGCACGGCAGTGAGCCGGTCGCGGCGGGTGATGGCCGCAAAGCGCACCGGGTTCACGCTGTCCAGCGAAACGTTGACCCGGTCCAGGCCTGCTTCGGCTAGAGCGACCGCCCTGCGCTCTAGTCCCACACCATTAGTCGTCACCGAAATCTGCGGGCGGGGGCGCAGATTGGCCGCCGCTGCGATCACTTCTTCGAGGTGGCGGGCCAACAGCGGCTCTCCACCGGTAAACCGCACGCTGGTCAAGCCGAGCCGGGTGACGGCGATGTGCATGAGCCTGACCAGCTCGTCGGGCCGCAACAGTTGCCGGTTGGGCAGCCAGTCCAGGCCCTCCGCCGGCATGCAATATGTGCACCGCAGATTGCAGCGGTCGGTCAGCGAGACCCGCAGATCGGTGGCGACCCGGCCGAATGTGTCTATTAACGGACCATCGGTGGGTGCCGCCGCCGGAACGGCACGGCCATTTGCCCGGCCTCGCACCGTCGGTACTCCCAGGGCGGTCAGCGTCATGCCGGCACCCGCCCGGATCGGGTCGCCGAGCCGACCGGAACGATTTCCTTGCCCAGTGGCACCAGCGAAACCGGTATCAGTTTGAGGTTGGCCAGCGCCAGCGGAATGCCGATGATCGTGATGGCCATCGCCGCCGCGCTCACCAAATGCCCGATCGCCAGCCACAACCCGAACAGCAGCACCCAGATGACGTTGCCGACCAGCGTGCCGGTCCCGGCGCCCGGCTTCTCGACGATCGTCCGGCCGAACGGCCACAACGCGTACGACGCGATGCGCAGCGCCGCGAAGCCGAAGGGGATGGTGACGATGAGTAGGAAGCAGACAAGCGCCGCGACCAGGTAGCCGAGGGCCAACCAGAGGCCGCCGAAAACCAGCCAGATGACGTTCAGGATCAGGCGCATATCTCCTCCACCGGGTAATGCCACCCTACCGAGTAACGGCTATACGGGGGGTGCTCGGCGGGCAATCAGCCGAGTAGGATCACAATTCGATATCGCGTCCTGCGCAGGCGGGGCGCTTCTTCTGTTAGCCATCCTAGTGATCCGTAAGACAAGCAGGTGAGACCAGTGCCGACCGGCAAGGTGAAGTGGTACGACTCCGAAAAGGGGTTCGGCTTCCTGTCGCAGGAGGACGGCGAGGACGTCTACGTCCGTTCCTCGGCGTTGCCTGCGGGTGTCGAGGGGCTCAAAGCGGGGCAGCGGGTCGAATTCGGCGTCGCTTCCGGCCGACGCGGGCCTCAGGCATTGAGCCTCAAGCTGATTGATCCGCCGCCGAGCCTGACTCGGGCGCGCCGCGAGGCGCCGGCCGAGCACAAGCACAACCCCGATGAGTTGCACGGCATGGTCGAGGACATGATCACGTTGCTGGAGAGCACCGTGCAGCCTGAGCTGCGTAAGGGCCGCTATCCGGACCGCAAGACGGCACGCCGGGTCTCCGAGGTGGTCAAAGCGGTGGCCCGGGAGCTTGACGCCTAGCCCGGCTCCGATGCAACGCGCCGTAAAAGCTACCGGCGCGTAACTTCGACATCGGTACGTCGTAGTATTCGGGCCAGCACCGGGCACCCAAGCCTCGATGTGACTCGTTAGCGAGGAGGCGGCGATGGCACAGCAAGCGCAGGTCACCGAGGAGCAGGCGAGAGCCCTTGCCGAGGAATCGCGCGAAAGTGGCTGGGACAAACCGTCCTTCGCCAAAGAGTTGTTCCTTGGCCGCTTTCCGCTGGATCTTATCCATCCTTTTCCCAAGCCCTCCGACGCCGAGGAGGCCCGTACCGTCGCGTTTCTCGACAGGCTGCGGGAATTTCTCGACACCATCGACGGCAGCGTCATCGAGCGCGACGCCCAGATTCCCGATGAATACGTGAAGGGTTTGGCCGAACTGGGCTGCTTCGGCATGAAAATACCGTCCGAGTACGGCGGACTGAATATGTCGCAAGTCGCCTACAACCGGGCACTGCTGATGGCTTCGACCGTCAATCCCAGTATCGGAGCGCTGCTGTCGGCGCATCAGTCGATCGGAGTACCAGAGCCCCTCAAGCTTGCCGGGACCCCGGACCAGAAGCGCAGGTTCCTGCCACGCTGTGCCGCCGGAGCGATATCGGCGTTTCTGCTCACCGAACCGGACGTCGGCTCCGACCCTGCGCGCCTGGGCTCGACGGCGACACCAGTCGAGGACGGGCGGGCATACGAACTAGAGGGTGTCAAGTTGTGGACCACCAACGGCGTGGTCGCAGAGCTGCTGGTCGTCATGGCCCGGGTGCCCAAGAGTGAGGGGCACCGAGGGGGAATCAGCGCCTTCGTTGTCGAGGCGGACTCGCCCGGCATCACCGTCGAGCGGCGCAACAAGTTCATGGGATTGCGCGGCATGGAAAACGGCGTGACCAGGCTGCACCGCGTTCGGGTCCCCGCCGAAAACCTGATCGGGCGAGAAGGCGATGGTCTCAAGATCGCGCTGACCACGCTCAACGTCGGACGGCTGGCGCTACCCGCGACGGCGACCGGGGTCGCGAAGTGGTCGGTGAAAATAGCGCGGGAATGGTCCAGCGATCGAGTGCAGTGGGGCAAACCGATCGGCAAACATGAAGCGATCGCCAGCAAGCTCGCCTTCATGGCCGCGACCACTTACGCACTCGAAGCGGTGCTCGAGCTGTCTGGCCAGATGGCCGACGAAGGCCGCAACGACATCCGAATCGAGGCGGCGTTGGCCAAACTGTGGGCCAGCGAGATGGCGGGCGTTGTCGCCGACGAACTGATGCAGATCCGTGGTGGCCGGGGCTACGAGAGCGCGGAGTCCCTCGCCGCGCGTGGGGAGCGTGCGGCACCAGTGGAGCAGATGGTGCGGGACCTGCGGATCAACCGCATCTTCGAAGGAGCCAGCGAGATCATGCGGTTGCTCATCGCCCGCGAAGCGGTCGACGCTCACTTGACTGCCGCGGGCGATCTCGCGAAACCCGACGCTGACTTGCGGCAAAAGGCTGCGGCGGCGGCGGGCGCCAGCGGGTTCTACGCAAAGTGGTTGCCGAAACTGGTATTTGGCGAGGGGCAACGACCCACGGCGTTCAACCAGTTCGGCCGTCTGGCGTCTCACTTGCGATTTGTTGAACGCTCCTCACGCAAGCTGGCCCGCAATACTTTCTACGGGATGGCACGCTGGCAGGCTGGCCTCGAGCAGAAGCAAGCATTCCTCGGACGTATCGTGGATATAGGTGCCGAGCTGTTTGCCATATCTGCAACGTGTGTGCGTGCCGAGTCTCAGCGGGTTGCCGATCCGGTCGTCGGCGCGCAGGCGTACGAGCTGGCCGACGTCTTCTGCCAGCAGGCCACCCTACGGGTCGAAGCGCTGTTCCACGCCTTATGGACCAACACCGACAGTTCCGATGTACGGCTGGCAAACGATCTGCTGGCGGGCCGCTACACCTGGCTGGAAGACGGGATAGTCGATCAGTCAGAGGGCACCGGACCGTGGATCGCGCACTGGGAACCTGGCCCGTCCACCGAGACCAATCTGGCTCGTCGGTTTTTGACGGCGTCGCCATCGACCGAGGCGAAACTTTAGTCGCCGTCCTGGCTGAGGCAGGATTGTGCCATGGCCACCTACGTTGCCGAAAAGGGCGAATTCACCCGCGACACCAACTACATCACCACCCGCATCACCGCCGACGGACGCGACGGCTATCCGGTTGAACCCGGCCGGTATCGACTCATTGTGGCCCGTGCTTGCCCGTGGGCTAACCGCACGATCATCGTGCGGCGGTTGCTGGGCCTGGAACCCGTTCTTTCCATCGGCTTTTGCGGCCCCACCCACGACCAGCGCAGTTGGACCTTCGACCTGGATCCCGGCGGCGTCGACCCGGTGCTCAAGATTCCACGGCTGCAAGACGCCTACTTCAAGCGCTTCCCCGACTACCCCAAAGGCATCACCGTCCCGGCGATCGTCGATGTCCCGACCGGTGCGGTGGTCACCAACGATTTCGCGCAGATAACCCTGGACTTTTCCACGGAGTGGACCGCGTACCACCGCGACGGCGCGCCGCAGCTATACCCCGAGCCGCTGCGGGCCGAGATCGACGAGGTGAGCAAGCGGGTCTACACCGAGATCAACAATGGGGTATACCGTTGCGGCTTCGCCGGCTCGCAGCAGGCCTACGACGCCGCCTACGACCGGTTGTTCACGGCGCTCGACTGGGTGAGCGATCGCCTGACGAGCCAGCGATACCTGGTCGGGGACACCATCACCGAGGCCGACGTGCGGCTGTTCACCACCCTGGCCCGCTTCGACCCGGTCTATCACGGGCATTTCAAATGCAACCGGACCAAACTGTCCGAGATGCCGGTGTTATGGGCCTACGCGCGCGACCTGTTCCAGACACCGGGCTTCGGCGACACCACCGACTTCGTACAGATCAAGCAGCACTACTACATCGTGCACGCCGAAATCAACCCGACCCGGATCGTACCGAAAGGCCCCGACCTGTCCGGCTGGTTGACCCCACACGGGCGGGAAGCCTTGGGGGGCAGGCCTTTCGGTGACGGAGCGCCTCCCGGGCCGCCGCGCGACGGCGAGCAAGTTCCGGCCGGGCATAGCGCGTAACTCAGTTCGTGGTCGGCCTTTACAACGAGTGTTAAAGTCCGCGCATGGTAGTGGCTGCGTTCGTTTTGTCGCTGTGCGCGCTTGTCGTGTCCCTGGGCTCGATGGTCGCCGCGATTATGTCGGTTCGGTTTGCGCGGCTGTCCGCAAACGCTGCGACCCGCTCGGCTGAGCTTGCCGGGATCGTGGAGAGTGGCAGACGTTACGGGTGGCGCATCGAGGCCAGGACCAACGACAAACCGCGCCGGTTCTACACGCTGCGCAATGTCGGCGCGGTCAACGCCCGCGACGTCACGCTGACGGGTGACTACAAAGAACTGCAGTTCCTCGACGGTCCGAGCTCCGTCGATGTCGCGGCGGGTCAGGCCCGGCTGTTCTCGGCGATGCTGCCGGGCGGGAATCAACCGGGTGAAATACACGTGACCTGGACGCCGGAACTCCCCGACGCTGAACCGTTGACGTGGACAGAGGTGCCACCGCCGGCGCGTCAATAATTAAGGCGCACTGACCATTCCGCATGGGGTACGTCGCGTAGCTCACCGGAGGGGTCGACCACCAACGTCAGCAACTGCACGACTATCCCGGTCAACCGCCCGCGCTGCGGGTCGACCGTGGGGATGGTGACCGCCAGCCGGCTGTTCGGCCGAAACAGGGTGCTGGTGGTGTCGGTGGGGTCCTCATACGCCTGCAGCAGCCGCCAAGGTGCACGGGAAATGGCTTCGGGTACTGAGAGCTGCACCGGATGGCGTGTACTTGCCGGCAGCTCGCCCTGCGTCCGCGGTGTCTGACAATCGTCGAGATTGAGCACGTTGCAGTACAAGTACGGTCCCACGCGGATCAGGTGGCCGTGCGAATACGCGCTGATCTCGGGTCGTTGCGGGCCGGGGTTGTGCACCAGCAGCCACGCCCCGACCCCGGCCCCGACGGATAGCAGCACCACGAGCACCGCGAGCAGCACGGCCGCTCCGCGCTTGGCTTCGGGCTTCACCTGCGCACCGCCGACGGACTGCCGGTGCCGCGGCGCATACCCTCCTGCTCGACCATGACGGGCCGATTGCCTCCGAGGCCGGGGATCAACGAGTCACCGCGGAAGCTGACGACGGTTTGGGCCAGACCGAGGATCAGCAGGGCGCTGACAGCGGTGAAGCCGACCCACAATTCGGTGTAGACCAACACGCCCAGCGCGCCGCCCAGCACCCAGGCCAGCTGCAGCGTCGATTCGGAACGACCGAATCCCGAGGCGCGCGATTCCTCGGGCAGGTCGTGCTGCAACGAGGCGTCCAGCGAGGCCTTCGCAATTGCGCTGGACCCGGAGGTAATCAGGGTGGCGATGGCGGCCACCAGCAGGTTGCCGGCCACCGCGGCCGCCATGGCCGACACCGTGACGGCCACGGTGCAGCGCACCACCAGTACCGCCGGCCTGCCCAGTTGCAGGCGCGCGCAGGTGAAATTGCCGGCGAAATTGCCGACTGCGGCCGCGGCGCCGATCATGCCCAACATGCCCAGCTGAACCCACCCGTTGGCTTGGTGTGCCTTGGCGACAAACGCGGGATACAAGAACAGGAAGCCGACCATCACCTTGATGGTGCAGTTTCCCCACAACGCGGTAATGATATTGCGGCCCAACGGTTGTCGAAGTGTTCCGCCGACCTTCTTGACTTCCTCCAGCCTGCTTGGCGACACCGGCTCGCTGTGTCGGCGGTAGCTCAGGGTGGCTGGAACCTCACCGGCGGTCACCTCGACCCAGCGCGGAATCCGCATCGAAAGCAAGGCGCCGGCAATCGTGACCGCGACGACGACGAACAACGCGCCGGGCAGCTTGAACAGGTGGGTGCAGACGAACTCGACGCCGCCTGCGATGGCGCCGCCGGCGATGGTGCCGCCGAGCAGACCGAATACCGTCAGCCGGGAGTTAACCCGCACCAGGTCGATGGTCGGCGGCATTACCCTCGGCGTCACCGCGCTGCGCAGCACGGAAAACGACTTCGAGAACACCATCATGGCCAGCGCGCATGGATAGAGCACCATTGACGGGTAGCTGCCGGTGGCGCCGTCGTAGTTCATGATCAGCACCACCGCCAGCGCGGTGCGCAGTGCAAACGAGGTCGCCAGCGCGACGCGGCGGCCGTGCTGCAGCCGGTCCAGCGCCGGGCCGATGAGTGGCGCGATCACCGCGAACGGCGCGATGGTGATCAACAGGTACAGCGCGACCTTGGACTCGCTCTCCCCGCTGGCTGCGGCAAAAAACAGTGTGTTGGCCAGCGCGACGGCCATTGCGGCATCGACCGCGAAGTTGGCCATCACAGGCCACGTCAGCGCGGTCAATCCGGACTTGTCGGCGCCGTCGGCGGTGGCTGCCCGCTGGACCATCCAGTACATCCGGGAGCCCATTTCGCGGCTTCGCATTGCCGCGGCTCGGGCGACGGTGATTCGTTCGTTGGGGACGGCACCGGGTGGCGGCGCGGTGCTTCGTTCAGGTTCTGGCTGCTGCTGGCCCAGCGGCGGGAGATAGCGGTTGGCGCTGGGCATCGGCGGTGGGCGGCGCGCTCGGCGATAGTCAGAGTCGTCGGCCGGGTAATTGGCCATGCCCGGATGCTGGTTGGTCGATCCCTTGAGGTCCGGGTGGGTCCGGCGGCCCGGGGTTGAGGCCACCCGGCCCGGGTGATCACGCCGCCGTCCTGACACGAAATCAATTCTTCCCTATGCCGAGGGGCAACCGGGCGTGGCTCGCCATCCTAGTATTGAGACGCAATGCAGAGAGGGGACAGTGTGACCGCACCCGGTGGGCAACCCTTGGAATCCGCCGAATCCGCCGAATCCGCCGTGGCGACCGTGGCCGAGTGGCCCGCGGCGATGGCGGCAATGCTCACGGGTGCGATCGACCAGGCCAGGGCCGCCGTCGCGGAGTTCAGCGGTCTGGAGGCGGTCGGGGATTACCTGGGCGTCAGCTACGAAGATCCAAACGCCGCCACCCACCGGTTCCTGGCGCATCTGCCCGGCTACCAGGGATGGCAGTGGGCTGTCGTCGTCGCGGCCTACCCCGGTGCCGAGCTTGCCACGGTCAGCGAGGTCGTGCTGGTCCCCGGGCCGACGGCGCTGCTGGCGCCCGAATGGGTGCCGTGGGAGGAGCGGGTCAGGCGGGGCGATCTGAGCCCCGGAGACTTGCTCGCGCCGGCTAGGGACGATCCGCGGCTGGTTCCCGGTTATGCCGCCAGTGGTGACCCGCAGGTGGACGAGACGGCCGCCGAAATCGGGCTGGGCCGGCGCTGGGTGATGAGCGAGTGCGGCCGGTCTCAGGCGGCCGAACGATGGCGCGACGGCGACTACGGTCCCGACTCGGCGATGGCGCGGTCCACCAAACGGGTGTGCCGCGACTGCGGATTCTTCCTGCCGCTAACGGGATCCCTCGGCGCGATGTTCGGTGTATGCGGCAACGAATTGTCCGCCGACGGGCATGTCGTCGACAAGTTCTACGGTTGCGGCGCCCATTCCGACACCCCCGCGCCGGCGGGCGGCGGCTCGCCGATGTATGAGCCATACGACGACGGCGTCCTCGACATGATGGAAAAGCCCGCAGCGAAGCCGCCCGAGCCCCCGGCGGAGTCGCCCGACTAACCCTTTTCGGCTGCGGCTTTGATTTTGGCCAACGACGCGTTCATGCCTTCGACTAATTCGCGTTCGAAGTTCGTTGTCCCGCCCAGCAGCGCGTTGATCGACATGTTTGCAAACGCGCTGATGCCGTTTTCGGCGTGGCGGGCCTCAATCACCCTGGTGCCCTGGCCATTCGACTCGAGCTCGTAGCTCCAAATGGTGCGGTTGGTGTCGACCCGGAATGCCAGTTTCTGCTAGGGGATGACCTCGACGACGGTGCATGTGGTGGGCCAGACCAGACGGTTGCGGCGGTTGAGGTTGAGTGTGCGGGTGCCCGGACGAAGCGGGCCGAAGGGCCGCATCCACCGGCACTGCGGGCTCCACTGCGGCATTAGCCGAAAATCGGATATCAATGCCCAGACTTTCGACGCCGGGGCGTTGATGTCCACTTGCGCTTGCAATAGCGCGGCTACCATTTGGTCCTCCGAGGTGTTCGACCGCCTTTGGGTTGCTTGGCGATCTATTTCGGGTCGAGATAGGTTTCGAGTCCGGCTTGCGCACCGCGTGCGCCGCGGCGCGCAGCAGCAAGCTGCCACACGAAGATGGCCGTGCCGAGCACCCCGGTTCCCAGCCCGGCCAGCGTCACCGGACGCCAACCCTGCAGGGCGGGTACGAGGAAGGCGGCAGCCGCCGCGAGCAGCCAACCGAGCGCGCCCACCGCGATGACCGGCCACACTTCGAGCAGCATGGTGGGTAGCGGCGGCGGCTCTGGGCTCGGCTCCGGACTGGGGCCAGGCTCGGTACTCATCGCGATAAACATAGCCCGAAGTCCGTCGTTCGCCGTTTCTGATCCCGCGCTCTTGGGTTCCGATGTAACCTCGCGCCATGCCTGACAGCGATGCGCGGCTGGCCGCCGACTTGGCGCTTGCCGTCATGCGGCTGGCCCGCCAACTGCGGTTTCGGAACCCGCAATCGCCGGTGTCGCTGTCCCAGCTATCGGCCCTGACAACCTTGGCTAACGAGGGCGCGATGACGCCTGGCGCCCTCGCGATTCGGGAAAGGGTCCGACCACCGTCGATGACTCGGGTGATCGCCTCGTTGGCCGACATGGGCTTCGTGGATCGCGCGCCGCACCCGGTCGACGGCCGGCAGGTGCTGGTCTCGGTGTCTGAGTCGGGCGCCGAGTTGGTCAAGGCGGCCCGGCGTGCCCGCCAGGAGTGGCTGGCCGAGCGGCTGGTGACTCTTGACAGCGCAAAGCGCGGGACCCTGCGTCAGGCCGCCGACATCATGTTGGCGTTGGTCGACGAAAGTCCGTGAGCGCTCGCCGTTGTGCTCCGGACGTGGGTGTCCAGGACGTCAACGACCCCGACGATCCTCGGCTCGACGATTTCCGCGACCTGAACAGCGTTGACCGCCGTCCCGATCTGCCGACCGGCAAAGGGCTGGTGATCGCCGAGGGCGTGCTAGTGGTGCAACGCATGCTGGCGTCTCGCTTCACCCCGCACGCCTTGCTCGGTACCGATCGCAGGCTGGCTGAGCTCGAGGAAGATCTGGCCGACGCACACGCGCCGTACTATCGAGCGTCCGCCGATGTCATGGCGCGGGTGGTGGGCTTCCATCTCAATCGTGGGGTGCTGGCCGCCGCGCGGCGGGTACCGGAGCCGACGGTCGCCGACGTGGTCGGCGGTGCGCGCACCGTCGCGGTGCTCGAAGGTGTGAACGACCACGAGAACCTGGGCTCGGTCTTTCGCAACGCGGCGGGGCTGGGCGTGGACGCGGTGGTGTTCGGCAGCGGCTGCGCTGATCCGCTGTACCGCCGCGCCGTCCGGGTTTCGATGGGTCATGCGTTGCTGGTGCCGTATGCACATGCAGCTGAGTGGCCCGCCGAGCTGGTGGTGCTGAAGGAACGCGGCTTTCGGCTGCTGGCGATGACTCCACACCGCCAAGCGCAACCGCTACCGGAGGCGGTGGCGGAGCTGCGCGATGAACGGATCGCGGTGCTGGTGGGCGCCGAAGGCCCGGGACTGACCGCGGCCGCGCTGCGGCTGAGCGACATGCGGGTGCGCATCCCGATGTCGCGGGGCACCGACTCGCTGAACGTCGCGACCGCGGCGGCCTTGGCTTTCTATGAGCGCATTCGGGCAGTCAGATTAGGGTAGGTCCGTGAGCGACCAGCGCGGCCAGTCCGTCGTTCCCTGGGGAACGGGTTTGACGCTAGCCGGGTTCGTCGCGGCGGTTACCGCCGTCGCAATTGTGGTGCTGAGTCTCGGGCTGATCCGGGTTCACCCGATGTTGGCCGTCGGGCTCAACGTCGTGGCGGCCGGGGGGCTGGCGCCGACCATGTGGGGATGGCGGCGTACTCCCGTCCTGCGCTGGTTCGTGCTGGGCGCCGGAATAGGCGTGGCATGCGCGTGGCTGACGCTGCTCGCCCTGACAGCTATGGGTCGCGGCTAGGCGCGTCTCTCCAAGGACTAACCGCGCCCGCCGGAACGGACCCCGAGCAGCACATCCTCCCAAGCCGGAACGGCCGGCTTGCCGCGCCGGCTGCTTACCTGGCTGCTTACCGGGCTGCTCACCGGTTGTTCGCGGGGGGCGGTGGCCGCCGCCGGTGCGGGCTCATCGAACCCGAGCTGGGCCACCGGCGCCAGCGGCCGCAGCGGGGGTTTGAAGCCCGGGTCGATCAGCTCGCTGGCCCCGTCGTCGATCGCGGCGACCGTTCCGCCGTGGGCGCCGGGCGCGAAGCAGAAATGCGCGACGTTGTCGGAATGGCCGGCCTGCCACCCAAGCTGCACCGTCCAGCGGCTGTCCTCGTTGCGCCAGGCGTCCCAGCTGAGTTTGGCCGGGTTGAGGCCGCGCGCCACCAGCGCGGCGCTGATGGTCTCTAGGAGCGTCAGCACTGCGGGGCCATCAGCGAGGAGCGGGTGTGCAGCGGTTGCCAGCTCGGCGGCGCGCGAACGTTCCAGCAACACCGGGTGGGCGAATCGACGGATCCGGGCGATGTCAGAACCCGACGCCGTCGCCACCTGCTCGACAGACGCGCCCGCGCGGATCCGGGCCTGAATTTCTTTGGGGCTCAGCAAGTCGGTGATTTCGATGTCGAGCGGTGGCTGCTCCGGGGGTGCCGCTTCGCGGCGCAGCGCATCTCGCAATCGGTCGTCAGCCCGCACCTTGAACCGTTCCGTGGGGTCGTCGCTCTCGCAGATCAGATATTTGCCGTCGACGTCGAGTCCAACCACTTTGAGTTCGCGCATGGCTTCTCCTCGCAGGCTCCGTGCAGGTCAGCGCCGGACCCTTCACGAGCGCACTCTAGTGCAGGGCACGCCGATAACCCGTGCTGACACGCGGGGCGGTTGCGGGCTGATGAAGAGCTGGTTAAAGCCGCTCGACTACCCAGTCCACACACTTGGTGAGGGCGCTGACGTCATCGGGTTCGACCGCGGGGAACATCCCGATCCTTAGCTGGTTGCGCCCGAGCTTGCGATACGGCTCCGTGTCGACGATGCCATTGGCCCTCAAGGTCTTGGCGACGGCCGCAGCGTCGACGTCGTCGACGAAGTCGACGGTTCCCACCACCTGTGAGCGCAGCCCCGGATCGGCGACGAACGGCACGGTGTAGGAGCGCTCCTGGGCCCACGAGTACAACCGCTGCGACGAGTCCGCGGTGCGCTTGACCGCCCAGTCCAGCCCCCCATTGCCCAACAGCCAATCGATCTGTTCGGCCATCAGCGCCAGCGTCGCGATCGCGGGCGTGTTGTACGTCTGGTCCTTGAGGCTGTTCTCGATCGCGATCGGCAGCGACAAAAAGTCGGGAACCCAGCGACCCGACGCGGCGATGGACTCGACCCGGGCCAGCGCGGCAGGGCTCATGATGGCCGCCCAAAGTCCGCCGTCGCTGGCGAAGTTCTTCTGCGGCGCGAAGTAGTAAGCATCGGCCTCGCTGATCTCGACCGGCAGGCCACCGGCACCAGAGGTGGCGTCGATGACGACCAGTGCGTCACCGGAACCGGCGGGGCGGCGAACCGGTACCGCGACCCCGGTTGAGGTCTCGTTGTGTGCCCACGCGATCACATCGACCGACGGATCGCTCTGTGGTTCCGGCGCGGTGCCGGGATCCGACTTGACGATGATGGGATCACCGATGAACGGGTTCTTGGCGACGGCGGAGGCGAACTTCGAGCTGAACTCGCCGTAGGACAGGTGCAGTGAGCGCTTGTCGATCAGCCCGAACGCCGCGGCATCCCAAAACGCGGTCGCGCCACCATTGCCCAAAATAACCTCGTAGCCGTCTGGTACGGAGAACAGCTCGGCCAATCCCGATCGAACCCGGCCCACCAGGTTCTTGACCGGCGCCTGCCGGTGCGATGTGCCGAACAAGGCCGCCGCGGTGGTGGTCAGCGCCTGTAATTGCTCCGGTCGGACCTTTGACGGGCCACACCCGAAGCGGCCGTCGCGGGGTTTGATGGAGCTCGGAATTTCAAGGGGAGTCTGCTGGTCAGCCATGGCATTCAGGGTAGTGAGCGGTCCCGGCGCGTTGTCGCGGCGGGGCGATAGCGCAGCGCATAACGCCTGGTTGAGCCGCCTCTGATGGCATTTGGATGTGACTCAGCCCACACTAAATGGCTGTCCGCTGGTCAGGCCACAGTGCCCGGGCGGGTCTGGTGAATTCCCGGTACCAGCGGTACCGTGTTCATCAACACGTCCGAATGCAAACCTCGTTGGGGAGGCTTCAAAATGGCCAGGACGCGAATCGTCCAGCGTTGGCGCCGCAATATGGAAGTGCGCGACGACGCCGAGTATGTGGATATGCTCGCCACACTGTCCGAGGGGTCGGTGCGGCGAAACTTCAACCCGTACACCGACATCGATTGGGAGTCACCGGAGTTCGCCGTCACAGACAACGATCCGCGGTGGATCCTGCCGGCGACCGATCCGTTGGGCCGCCACCCCTGGTACCTCGCCCAGCCGGAAGAACGCAAGATCGAGATCGGGATGTGGCGCCAGGCCAACGTGGCCAAGGTCGGGCTGCACTTCGAATCCGTCCTGATTCGCGGTCTGATGAACTACACGTTCTGGGTGCCCAACGGGTCGCCGGAATATCGGTACTGCTTGCACGAATCCGTTGAGGAGTGCAACCACACCATGATGTTCCAGGAGATGATCAACCGCATCGGCGCGGACGTTCCGGGAATGCCGCGCAAGCTGCGCTGGATTTCGCCATTGGTGCCGCTGGTGGCCGGCCCGCTGCCGGTGGCGTTCTTCATCGGCGTGCTCGCCGGTGAGGAACCCATCGACCACACGCAGAAGAACGTTCTGCGCGAAGGTAAGTCGCTGCATCCGATCATGGAGCGGGTGATGGCCATTCACGTGGCGGAGGAAGCGCGGCACATCTCGTTTGCCCACGAGTTTCTGCGCAAGCGCATACCGCAGTTGACCACGATGAAGCGGTTCTTGGTCTCGCTGTACTTGCCGCTGACGATGTGGCGGTTGTGCCGGGCGATCGTGGTGCCGCCCAAGGAGTTTTGGGTGAAGTTCGACATCCCGCGTGAGGTCAAGAAGGAGTTGTTCTTCGGGTCGGCGGAATCGCGAAAGTGGTTGCGCGACATGTTCGGTGACGTCCGGATGCTTGCCTACGACACCGGGCTGATGAACCCGGTTGCGCGGCTGGTGTGGCGGATGTGCAAGATCTACGGCAAGCCATCGCGCTACCGCAGCGAGCCGCAACGTCAGCACCTGGCCGCTGCGCCGGCTGCGTAGCCTTTTACGAGTTCTTTTATGCCGCACGTTATTACCCAGTCGTGCTGCAACGACGGGTCCTGTGTCTTCGCGTGTCCGGTGAATTGTATTCACCCGACACCGGACGAGCCTGGTTTCGCGACATCGGAGATGCTCTATATAGATCCGGTGGCCTGCGTGGACTGCGGCGCCTGTGTGAGCGCCTGCCCGGTTGGTGCGATCGCGCCCGACAGCCGGTTGGACGCCAAACAGCTGCCGTTCGTCGAGATCAACGCGTCGTATTACCCGGAGCGGCCCGCGGACGTAAAGCTTCCGCCTACGTCGAAGCTGGCTCCGGTTATCCCGGCCGCCGAGGTGCATGTCCGCGGCCAGCCGCTGACCGTGGCCATTGTCGGGTCCGGGCCGGCGGCGATGTATGCCGCCGATGAGCTGCTCACCCAGCATGGCGTGCGGGTCAATGTCTTTGAGAAACTGCCTACCCCTTACGGTTTGGTGCGTGCCGGGGTGGCACCCGATCACCAGAACACCAAAAGGGTCACCCGGCTCTTCGACCGCGTCGCCCGCCATCGCCACTTCCGGTTCTATCTTAACGTCGAGATCGGCAAGCACTTGAGCCATGCCGACCTGTTGGCCCACCATCACGGGGTGTTGTACGCGGTCGGTGCACCCGATGACCGTCGGCTGGACATCGAAGGAATGGGTCTCCCGGGGACCGGAACCGCCACCGAGCTGGTCGCGTGGATCAACGGGCATCCCGACTTTGCCGATCTGCCAGTCGATCTCAGCCACGAACGCGTCGTGATCATCGGGAACGGCAATGTCGCCCTCGATGTGGCCCGGGTGCTCACCGCCGACCCGGACGACTTGGCCCGCACCGACATCTCCGACCATGCACTGGAGGTGTTGCGCGGGTCCGCGGTCCGCGAGGTGGTGATCGCCGCCCGGCGCGGGCCCGCACGGTCGGCATTCACGCTGCCCGAGCTGACCGGGCTCACCAGCACGCGTGACGTCGTGCTCTCCGCCGACGACCACAAGCTGGTGCAGGCCGATCTCGCTACCGTCTCGGACGGGCTGACCAGGAGCAAGCTGGAGATCTTGAGCGAACTCCGCGACGATTCGGCGCCCTCGCGCCCACGAATCCGGTTCGCCTATCGGCTCACGCCCAGGCGCGTCCTGGGGCAGCAGCGTGCCACCGGCGTGGAGTTCTCGGTCACCGGCACCGACGAGGTGCGCAGGCTCCCCGCGGGCCTGGTGCTGACGTCGATTGGCTACCGTGGCAAGCCGATTCGCGATCTACCCTTCGACGAGGCGGCGGCCGTTGTCCCGAATGACGGTGGCCAGGTCGTCGATCCTGGCTCCGGGCGGCCGGTGCCCGGCGCGTACGTCGCGGGCTGGATCAAGCGCGGGCCGACCGGGTTCATCGGCACCAACAAGTCCTGCTCCTGTCAAACCGTCCAGGCCTTGGTGGCCGACTTCAACGCCGGCAAGCTGATCGACCCGATGACCAAGCCCGAGGCGCTGGCCAAGCTGGTGCGCGCCCGTCGGCCCGAGGTGGTCGATTCGGCGGGCTGGCGTGCCATCGACGCCGCCGAGATTGCGCGCGGCAGCGACGACGGCCGGCCGCGCAATAAGTTCATCGACGTCGCCGACATGCTGGCGGCCGCGGCCACCGCGCAACCGGCGCCGCCGCTGCGACGCCGGCTCGCGGCCCGGCTGCGTGACCCGCTAGCCAGCGGCTGACATCGCCGCCTGGATCTCCTCCATGCTGACCTCGCGTACCGGCTGGCCCAGCGACCAGTGGTGGCCGAACGGGTCGGCGACCACGCCGTAGCGGTCTCCCCAGAACTGGTCGTCCAAGGCCGCCACCACAGTGGCGCCCGCGTCCACCGCGCGCTGGAACTTGGCGTCGACGTCGGTGACAGTCAGGTGGATGGTGACCGGGGTTCCGCCGAGTGACGTCGGGGTCATCGACTTGCCGCCGCACATCTCTGGAAAGTCGTCGTTGAGCATCACCGTGCAGCCGTTGATGCGCAGCGCCGCGTGGATCAGCTTGCCGTCGGGCCGGGGCACGCGTCCGAGTTCCTCGGCGTCGAAAGCCTTGACGTAGAAGTCGATCGCCGCGGCGGCGTTGTCGACGACGAGGTGCGGGGACAGTGCGGGTTCGACGTTGATCGCCATAGTGGTCTCCTTGCTGTCGGTCTCCCGGGCCAGCCTTCACCCGGGCTCACGGATATTGACCGCGCGCACGACACAAAGTCATCGCGCGGGCCCATTCAATCGCAGGGCACCGACAACCAGACCAAACCGGCCTCAGGCGTGAGTGAGGACGCGGTCCCAGCCTTCGACCGATTCCGGACTGCGCGGACCCGGTCCGATGTAGATCGCCGACGGGCGGACCAGCTTGCCGAGCCGCTTCTGCTCGAGAATATGGGCGCACCACCCGGCGGTGCGCCCACAGGTGAACATGGCCGGCATCATGTTGGCCGGCACCCGGGCGAAGTCCAGGATGACCGCGGCCCAGAACTCGACGTTGGTCTCTATGGCCCGATCCGGACGGCGCTCCCGCAGCTCGGCCAGTGCGGCCTGCTCCAACGCCATCGCGGCCTCGTAGCGCGGCGCGCCCAACCGCTGTGCGGCTCCGCGCAGCACCCGCGCCCGCGGGTCTTCTGCCCGGTAAACCCGGTGCCCGAACCCCATCAGCTTCTCGCCGCGGTCCAAAACGCCCTTGACCAGGCCGCGGGCGTCGCCGGTGCGCTCGACCTCCTCGATCATCGGCAACACCCGGGCCGGCGCCCCACCATGCAGCGGCCCACTCATCGCGCCGATCGCCCCAGACAGCGACGCCGCCACGTCCGCGCCGGTCGAGGCGATCACGCGGGCGGTGAATGTCGAGGCGTTCATGCCGTGCTCGGCGGCCGACACCCAATAGGCGTCAATGGCCTCGACATGCCTCGGGTCGGGCTCGCCCTGCCAGCGGGTCATGAAACGCGCTGTCACCGTGGGGCATTCATCGATGACCCGTTGCGGAACGGCCGGCTGGTAGATGCCGCGTGCGGACTGCGCGACGTAGGACAGCGCCATCACCGACGCCCGGGCCAGCTGGTCGCGGGCGGTGGCGTCGTCGGTATCGAGCAGCGGCTTGTACCCCCAGATGGGCGCCAGCATCGCCAGGCCCGCCTGCACGTCGACCCGCACATCACCGGTGTGGATCGGCAGCGGGAACGGCTCCGCGGGCGGCAGTCCGTGGCCGAACCTGCCGTCGACCAGCAGCGCCCACACGTCGCCGAAAGTGACCTGCTGAGTCACCAGATCCTCGATGTCAACACCGCGGTAGCGCAGTGCGCCGCCGTCCTTATCCGGTTCGGCAATTTCGGTGGTGAAGGCCACCACGCCTTCGAGGCCGGGGACAAAGTTTTCCGGGACCACAGTCATTGCAAAATTCTCGCACCCCACCACCGGGGCGACGCTACCGGCCGGTAGCACCCCCCGGTAGCGTTGGCGCGATGGCGGGACCAGACGATCAGCACCTGGAGGGGATGCGAGTGGAGTACGGGTCCGTCGAGAAGGACGGCAGTCCAGATCTCGATGCGGACTGGCTCGATGACGGTTGGCTTGCGTTGTTTCGCAAGTGGATTGACGACGCCGAACGCGCCGGTCTGGCCGAGCCGAACGCCTTCGTGTTGGCCACCGTCGCCGATGGCAGGCCGGTAAGCCGATCGGTGTTGTGTAAGAGCGCCGACGAGACCGGGATCACTTTCTTCACCAACTATGACTCGGCCAAGGGCGACGAGCTTGCGGCGACACCGTACGCCTCGGCGACCTTCCCCTGGTACCAGCTGGGGCGGCAGGTCCACATCCGCGGCCCGGTGAGCAAGGTCGACCCGCAGGTCACCGAGGACTACTGGTCCAAACGGCCGCGCGGCTCACAACTCGGCGCATGGGCGTCGCACCAGTCGCGGCCGATCGCGTCGCGCGCGGCGCTGCTCGACCAGCTGGCAGAGGTGACCGAGCGCTTCGCGCACGTGGAGCGTGTCCCGGTGCCGCCGAATTGGGGCGGTTACCTCATCGCACCTGAACTGGTGGAATTCTGGCAGGGCCGGGAAAACCGGGTGCACAACCGGATTCGGGTCGTCGGCGGTCGCGTCGAACGCCTACAGCCCTGACGCGACGAGACGAGTGGCTCACCCGTGGCGAGTTGCGCGAGCGCATCACGCAGGCGCGGGACCGGTTCGATCGGCTGGTTCGCTCCGCCGATCCCTCGCTCGACCGCGGGTCCGACTGGACGGTCCAGCAGCTCGTTGCGCACGTGCTCACCGGCGCGCATCGCTATCGAGACTTTGTACGTCACGGCGATTATCACCGCGCCGCCACTCCGGGCGGGGTGGCCGGATTCAACCAGATGGAGCTTGAAGCGGCGATGGCGCCCATACCCGAGCTTGCCGACCAGCTCAAGGCCCTGGCGCAGGAGATGGACAGCTTTTTTGATTCCAGCACGAACGATCCTACGACGATTCCGTTTCATGCCGGCGGTGTCATCGACGGCATCACTTCGCAGACGAACTGGCTCGGCGAGCTGCTCTTGCACGGACAAGATGTCGCGCGCGCGGTCAAGGTGCCCTGGGCGCTTCCCGAACGCGACATGCTGCTGGTAGCGCGCGGGGTGATGCAGATCGCTCCCGCTTATCTACGGAGCGGAATCTCGCCCGACGCCGACGTCTGTGTGGCGTTCCAATCGCCTGGCTCGCGGCCCTATCTGCTTCACATCCACCACGGCACCGTCGAAACGCACGAGCGTCGACCGGACGACCGCCCCGATGCGGTGCTGCGGCTGCCGGCATCCACACTGACCCAATTGCTCTACCAGCGCATCGGACCGTTCAGCGCGATCGGCCGAGGTCTGCGCATCGTCGGCGGTCGCCGTGTCTGGGTCGCACTCAAGCTGATGTCCTACTTCGAGCCGGCCTGACCCACCCGGGAGGTCGGCATGGCGGGCCCCGAATCCAGGCCGCGAACGCCATCCGCTACCGGGCGCCGGTTACACGCCACAGGGCAATAAGGACCGGTGCCCCGCTGAGGGATAGCTGCGAGATCAGCAGACCCGACCCCGGGCAGGCGCCCCTCCGTAGTAACGACTACCTTCAGCAGTACGCACCTAGTGCGGGCAGCCATATCAGCCAGAGCGCAAAGGGGTTCTCGTGGCCGACACCGACGACACCGCAACTCTGAAGTACCCGGGGGGCGAGATCGACCTGCAGATCGTCCGCGCCACCGAAGGAAACGACGGCATTGCGCTCGGGCCGCTTTTGGCCAAGACCGGCTACACCACCTTCGACAACGGCTTCGTCAACACCGCCGCTTGTAAGAGCTCCATCACCTACATCGACGGCGACGCCGGCATCTTGCGCTACCGCGGGATTCCGATTGAGCAGCTGGCCGAGAAGTCGACCTTCATCGAGGTCAGCTACCTGCTGATCTACGGCGAGTTGCCGAACACCGAGCAGCTGGCCGAATTCACCGACCGGATCCAGCGGCACACCATGCTGCACGAGGACCTCAAACGATTCTTCGACGGCTTCCCGCGCAACGCGCACCCGATGCCGGTGCTGTCCAGCGTGGTCAACGCGTTGAGCGCCTACTACCAGGACGCGCTGGACCCGATGGACAACGAGCAGGTCGACCTGTCGACGATTCGTCTGCTGGCCAAGCTGCCGACCATCGCCGCCTACGCCTACAAGAAGTCGGTCGGCCAGCCATTCCTCTACCCGGACAATTCGCTGACACTCGTAGAGAACTTCCTGCGGATGACGTTCGGATTTCCGGCCGAGCCCTACGACCCCGACCCCGAGGTGGTGCGGGCCCTGGACATGCTGTTCATCCTGCACGCCGACCACGAGCAGAACTGCTCGACGTCAACGGTGCGGCTGGTGGGCTCGTCGCGGGCCAATCTGTTCACCTCGATCTCCGGCGGCATCAACGCGCTCTGGGGCCCGCTGCACGGTGGCGCCAACCAGGCGGTGCTCGAGATGCTCGAGGAGATCCGCCAGAGCGGCGACGATGTCGGCGAGTTCGTCCGAAAAGTGAAGAACCGCGAAGCCGGCGTGAAGTTGATGGGCTTTGGCCACCGCGTCTACAAGAACTACGATCCGCGCGCGCGCATCGTGAAGGAACAGGCCGACAAGATCCTCGCCAAACTGGGTGGCGATGACGACTTGCTGGCCATCGCCAAGGGTCTCGAAGAGGCGGCGCTGACCGACGATTACTTCGTCGAGCGCAAGCTCTACCCGAACGTCGACTTCTACACCGGCCTGATCTACCGGGCGCTCGGGTTCCCGACCCGGATGTTCACCGTGTTGTTCGCGTTGGGCCGGCTGCCCGGTTGGATCGCGCACTGGCGTGAGCTGCACGACGAGGGCGACAGCAAGATCGGCCGTCCGCGCCAGATCTACACGGGCTACACGGAGCGGGACTACGTCGGCATAGACGCGCGGTAGTCTTTCGCGAGATCGCAAGCGCCGCAATCAAAGAGAAGCCAACACCGCCATCGCGGCGTTGTGACCGCCGATGCCCGACACCGCCCCGCCGCGGCGGGCGCCGGAGCCGCACAGCATGATTCGCTCGTGGGCAGTGGCCACTCCCCATTGCCGCGCCGGGGTGTCCAGCGGGTCGTCGTCGTCAGCGAACGGCCAGGACAACGCACCGTGGAAGATGTTGCCTTCGGTCATCCGTAGTTGTTGTTGCAAGTCCAGGGTGGTGGTTGTCTCGATGCACGGCCGCCCGTGCGCGTCGGTCAGCAGCACATCCTGAATCGGCTCGGCCAGAACGGAATTCAGCGACGCCAGTACCGACTCGGTCAGCTCTTCGCGGGTGGTGTGTGATTCGGTGATCACCGAGTGCGGTGTGTGCAGGCCGAACACCGTCATCGTGTGCGCGCCCGAGTCGCGCAGGTCGGCCGACAGGATGCTCGGGTCGGTCACCGAATGGCAGTAGGCCTCGCACGGCAACGGATCCGGCAGCCGCCCGGCGGCCGCCTGCGAGTACGCCGTATCCAATTGGCTCCACGTCTCGTTGACGTGGAACGTCCCGGCGAATGCTTGTTCGGGTGTGACGCCGCCGTCGCGCAAGCGAGGCAGGCGGCGCAGTGCCATGTTCACCTTGACCTGCGAGCCCTGCGCCGGGGCCGCCGCCGGTTCGCCTAACAGGCTGCCCAACATCGCAGGTGTGACGCCGGCCAGCACGAACCGGCCGCGGATAAGGTGCTCTTCACCTCCGCTGCGGTAGCGCACTTGGCCGTTCGGGTCTACCGCGTAAACGTCTGCGCCGGTGGTTATTTCGGCACCGTGACCGACGGCTGCGGTGGCCAGGGCGGCGGCGACCGAGCCCATCCCGCCAACGGGCACATTCCAATCCCCGCCGAGCACGTGATACAGGAAGCAGATGTTCTGCCGTAGCGAGGGTTCGTCGATGCGAGCGAAGGTGCCGATCAGCGCATCGGTGGCGATCACCCCGCGGACCAGGTCGTCGCGCACCGCGTCGGCGATGGCGTGCCCGATCGGCTCATCCACCATTGCCTGCCACGCGGCCGCCGCATCGGGACCGCCGGCTTCCAGCACGCGCCGGCGGGCCCGTTCGCGGGTGGGCAGTGGTTCGATCAGCGTGGGCCACAGCGGTTCGGTTACCAGCCGGCAGCGTCGGTAGAACTCGGCGAATCCGCGCTCATCGTCGGCCGCGCCGATCGCGGCGAACGCATCTGCGCGGTGCGACGCGACGAGTAGGCCCGAGCCGCCGGCCCTACCCGGGTGAGGGGTATACGACGAGAATTGCCGCCGGGCCAGCCGCACGGATGCGCCCAGATCGTCGACGATGCGCGACGGCAGCAAGCTGACCAGGTACGAATACCGCGAGACCCGTACCTCGACGCCGTCGAAGGCCTGCGCCGACACCGCGGCGCCGCCTATCTGCGAAAGCCGCTCCAACAACCGCACCCGCAGGCCCGCCCGGGCCAGGTAGCCGGCCGCGACCAGGCTGTTGTGCCCGCCGCCAACGACGACGACATCGAAATTCCGCGCGTCGCCGCCAGCCATGTCTAGCCGAGGTAGCCCTCGACTTGGTCGCCCGGACGCACCGTCGCCTCGCGCGGGTCACCACCGGTTTCGCGCAATGCCCTGCGCTGCCGCAACAGGTCCCAGCACTGGTCGAGCTCGACCTCGACCCGGCGCAGTCGATCGTGCTCCTCCGACTCTGTGATGTCGCGCTGCTGCAGCCGCGCCCGCAGGTCTTTCTCCTCGGCGACCAAGTCGCGGATGTGTGCCAGGGTGTCGCTGTCGGTCGGTTTGCTCCCGTTGCCCATCGCTCCAGTGTGCCCGAGATGAGCGGCGACTCGCTGTCGACTCGGTAGGCTGCATATCGCCCGCAGCACCGACGAGTCCCGCAAAAGCGGCGGAGGGGGCATATTGGGTTTTGGGATTTTTGGGGCACGGCGAGCGCCGGAAATGCCCCGGCGATGGCTTGGCCTTACCTGGCTGATTGGCTTGGTGGTTATTCCGCTGCTGATAGCGGCAATCGGTTACGGAGCGTACGACCGACCCCGGTCCGGTAGTGGGCCGACCGGCGCGGTGCCGGTGGCCACGCCGTCGAACAAGTCTGGTGCTCCGACCTTGTCCTTGGCGCCGCTTTCAATTAGCCGCGATGGCAACGACATAACTCTCACCGGCGATTTTCCCGATGACTCCGCCAAATCGGCGCTGCTGAAGGCGCTCAAAGGCGGACTGGGCTCAGGGGTCAACGTCATCGACCAAATCCAGATCAACCCCGATGTCGATGCACTCGATTTCTCGAATGCAGGAGCGATTTTCAAGGACAGCGCGTCGATCACCGATTTCAATCTCACGGTCGACGGCGACACCGTCACCTTGGCAGGTACCGCCGCATCGGCGGGCCAGAAGAATACGATCGAGAAGGCCGCCGCGCACACCTGGTCGAATCTGAATGTCGTTGACCACCTTGTGGTTAACGGATCGGGCCCGTCGCCCGCACCGCCCGGGCCCCCGACGCCGCGCCAACCTACGAGCGGCCATCAGTCAACGACCCCCCGATGGTCGCGCCGAGTATCGCCGCGTCGAAATCGTTGTCAGCTAAGGAGAATCCAGCATGGATTTCGTGATCCAGTGGTTGTGGTACCTGCTTGCTTTCGTGGCGGGCTCGGCGGTTGCCTGGGTGGTCGTCGCCGTGTCGAAGGCTGTGTCGCGCTCGCGTGAGGTAGGGGCGCGGTGATGCACCACGTGCACTGGTGGCTATTCGCGCTGTCCTTTTTCGTCGGGTCGGGGCTGACGTTCGCGCTGCTGGCTCGCCCTGTCAAACATCAAGTGCCGGCGCGGACATCGACTGGCAAGTCGGGTGCGGGGTCCGAGTCGCCGACACGGAAGATCCCCGTTGCGAAGGAACCACCGACAACGAAGATCCGGGTGACAAAGGAGCGGCCAACGACGAAGATCCCCGTCGCGAAGGAACCACCGACCACGAAGATCCGGGTGACGGAGGAGCG
>Ga0210389_10000269_pt1 | contig 52659 bp, 56 predicted proteins | sample IncBWH28OmetaG_FD_160127 | JGI IMG/M metagenome (GOLD analysis project Ga0210389, IMG submission 160127) | Forest soil microbial communities from Barre Woods Harvard Forest LTER site, Petersham, Massachusetts, United States - Inc-BW-H-28-O ... | reverse complement strand
TAGCCATCATGGGCGTCACCTCGCTCCTGCCGCGCAAGACGACGATCCTGCCGGAGGGCGGACGCGATTTCCTGCACCGGCGCATGATGGAGCTGGTGGGCGTGGGCACGGCGGCGGCCGGCGTGGTGCTGCTGCTCGCGCTGTTCACCTACAGCCCGGGCGATCCCTCGCTCAACCATGCGACCGGCAGCGCGCCGCACAACATCGTCGGACTGCCCGGCGCCTACATTTCCGACCTGCTGCTGCAGACCTTCGGGCTGGCCATCGTCCTGGTGCCGGTGGCGTTGATCACCTGGGGCGTGCGCATGGCCCGCACGCATCATCTCGGCTTCTTCGGGCTTCGTCTCTCGCTGCTTCTGCTCGCGCTCCTGATGATGAGCGTGGCCTGCATCGGCCTGGGCGACGTGGGCGGGGCGGCCACCCATGCCGGCCCGGGCGGGCTGGTCGGGCTGGCGCTGGTCGGCCGTTTCCGCGAGATCGTGCTCACCCATTCCAGCGGTGGCGGCCTGGCGCTGATCGAGCCGGCCTGCGCCGCCCTCGCCTTCATCGCCATGGCGCCGGCGCTCGGCATGAACCGCACCGACCTGCCGCTGATCTTCCGCATCCTGCGCGCGCCCTTCCTGTGGGGCGGCTGGCTGGTGCGGGCGGCGGCCGGGCTATGGCGCGGCAAGCCGCAGTCGTTCGACGAGGACTCCGACCTGCCGGCACCCGCCATCGGCTATGCCGAGATCCCGGGCGAGATCGACGCCAGCCAGTACGACCCGGCCCGCTTCGAAACCCGCCTCGAGCAGATCCCGGAGGAGGGCGCACCGCTGCCGGCCCGCGATTCCCTGATGGTCGATGCGCCCTACGCGCCGATCGAACGGCCGACCGATGGCATTCCCGAAGCGCCGGTGCCGCTGCGACCGCACGCCCCGCCGGCGATGGCGGCCGACTCGGTGCGCGATCGCACCCTGTTCGACCGGCTGGCCGGGCTGCGCATCGAGCCGATCCTCGGCAGGATGAGGCCCGCCGCGCCGCCGCCCGCCGACACCCCGCCGATGCCGGTCGAGACCGACCTCGAACCCGTGGGCGAAATGGCCGATGACAATCCGTTTACGCCCGATGCGCTCGGCGTCGAGCCGCCGCCCGCCGTCGCTGCGGCCGGGGTGACGATCGTGCCGCGCAAGTCGGCGCTCGCCCAGGGCAAGCGCGCCGCCCGGGCGGGCCAGCGCGAGCTCGACCTGGTGAGCGGCGAGTACCGGCTGCCTCCGCTCGATATCCTGGCGCTGCCGTCGCGGATCACGACCGAGACCAAGATCGACGAGGGCGCGCTCGAGCAGAATGCGCGCCTGCTCGAGACCGTGCTCGACGATTTCGGCGTCAAGGGCCAGATCGTGAAGGTCCGGCCGGGCCCGGTCGTGACGCTCTACGAACTCGAGCCGGCGCCCGGCACCAAGTCGAGCCGGGTCATCGGCCTGGCCGACGACATCGCCCGCTCGATGAGCGCGGTGTCGACCCGCGTCGCCACCGTGCCGGGCCGCAACGTCATCGGCATCGAGCTGCCCAATGCGCGGCGAGAGACGGTGTTCCTGCGCGAGCTCCTGTCGACGCGGCACTACGAGGACAATCGCCTGGGCCTGCCGCTGGCGCTGGGCAAGGACATCGGCGGCGATCCGGTGATCGCCGACCTCACGCGCATGCCGCATCTGCTGATTGGCGGCACCACGGGCTCGGGCAAGTCGGTGGCGGTCAACACCATGATCCTGTCGCTGCTCTACCGCCTGCCGCCGGATCGCTGCCGCTTCATCATGATCGATCCCAAGATGCTGGAGCTCAGCGTCTACCAGGACATCCCGCATCTCCTGACGCCTGTCGTCACCGAGCCGCGCAAGGCGATCGTGGCATTGAAGTGGGTGGTGCGCGAGATGGAGGATCGCTATCGAGCCATGAGCGCGTTGGGCGTGCGCAACATCGCAGGCTACAACGAACGCCTGGTCGAGGCCGCGCGCAAGGGCCAGATGCTGACGCGCAAGGTCCAGACCGGCATCGATCCCGAGACCCGCCGCCCCATCTTCGAGGACGAGGAGATCGACCTCACGCCGCTGCCCTTCATCGTCGTCATCATCGACGAAATGGCCGACCTGATGCTGGTCGCCGGCAAGGAGATCGAGGCGGCCGTGCAGCGCCTGGCCCAGATGGCGCGCGCCGCTGGCATCCACGTCATCATGGCGACGCAACGGCCCTCGGTCGATGTCATCACCGGCACCATCAAGGCCAACTTCCCGACGCGTATCTCCTTCCAGGTGACCTCGAAGATCGACAGCCGCACCATCCTGGGCGAGCAGGGCGGCGAGCAGCTTTTGGGCCAGGGCGACATGCTCTACATGGCGGGCGGCGGCAAGATCGCCCGCGTGCACGGGCCGTTCGTGAGCGACACCGAGGTCGAGGAAGTCGTGCGGCACCTGCGCGCGCAAGGCGTGCCGTCCTACATCGAATCGGTGACCGACGATCCCGACACCGAAGAGGGCGGGCTCGGCCTGCCGGGCGAGGGCGAGGATGCCGAGAGCGATCAGCTCTACGACCAGGCGATCGCCCTGGTGGCGCGCGAGCGCAAGTGCAGCACCAGCTTCATCCAGCGCTACCTGCAGATCGGCTACAACCGCGCCGCCCGCATCGTCGAGCGCATGGAACGCGAGGGCGTGGTGAGCCCCGCCAACCACGTCGGCAAGCGCGAGGTCCTGGCCCGCGACATCGACGACCGCACGCGCTGAGTCCGTCCGATTGCGACGCGCGAAGTTTTTCTGATAGAGCGATTCGCCGACCGGGGCGCGACGAGGAAGCAGGTGTCAATTCATCTAACAGCACGCGGTTCTCACTCGCGGCGGAGTATCTTTCGCCTGGCCGCCGGCGGCGCGCTCGCGGCCGGCCTGCCCGCATGCGCCTTGCCGGAGCGCGGCCCGCCGGTGCCGCTCGGCCGTACCGGAGAGGCCACGGTGCTCGGCATTCCCAACGAGCGGTTCTTCCCGTTCAAGGGGGTCGATCCCATGGAAGCGGAATTTGTGGCCGCCATGGACCGTCAGCTGCGCGCGCGCGGTCTCAGCACGCTAGCCGAACTGCCGCAGTTGCAGCTGCTCGCCGTGTCGGGCGGCGGCGAAAATGGCGCCTTCGGTGCGGGCTTGCTGTGCGGCTGGAGCGCCGAGGGCACGCGCCCGACCTTCGACCTCGTGACCGGCATCAGCACCGGCGCGCTCACCGCGCCGTTCGCCTTCCTGGGCAGCGACTACGATCCGCAACTGCGCGCCGTCTACACCGAAACGCCGCCCGAGCGGATCCTGGCCAAGCGCTTCCTGACTGCCGCCTTGTTCGACGATGCGCTGGCCGACAACGCCCCCCTCTTCAAGACGATCTCGCATTACGTCGATGACCGCATGCTGGCCGGAATCGCCCAGGCCTATGACGCGGGCCGCCTGCTGCTGATCGGCTCGACCGATCTCGATGCGCAGGTGCCGGTGATCTGGAACGTCGGCGCGATCGCCAAGAGCGGGCACCCGCGGGCCGCCGACACGATCCGCCGCATCCTGCTCGCCTCGGCCGCGATCCCCGGCGCGTTTCCGCCGTCCATGATCAAGGTGACGCTGGGCGGCAAGACCTACCAGGAGATGCATGTCGACGGCGGCGCCGTCGCCCAGACTTTCCTCTATCCCTCCGCGCTGACCCGGAACCGTGCGCAGCGCAGGCGTACGGGCCAGCCGGTGATCGAGGCGCGCGCTTTCATCATCCGCAATGGCCGGCTCGATCCCGAATGGGCCACGGTCGAGCGCCGCACGCTCGGTATCGCCGGCCGGGCGATCGACACCATGATCGCCTCCGCCGGCTACAACGACGTGATCCGGATCTACGCCATCACCCAGCGTGACGGCATCGACTACAACCTCGCTTTCATTGGCAGCGACTTCAACGAGGTCCTGCCGTCGCCGTTTGATTCCACCTACATGCGCGCGCTCTTCGATTACGCCTTCCAGCGGGCGCGCCGCGGCTACGACTGGGCGAAGAAGCCGCCGATCATCTAATCTGCTGATCCCGTAACGGGCGGTGCGCCCCGATCAAGTCGTCGCGGCACGCGGTGCCGGCAGCGATTTCAGTGCGCTCCTTGTCTATGCCGCCCAGGTCCTGTGCCCAAGGCCCGATGCCTGGGATTGGCGCAGATCGCCTGATCGCTGTTCCGTTTTGAACGTGGGCTCGAGGTTTCTGCAGTTGCGCAGCATCGCGGCGATGGTTACGGGCCGGCCGATTTGCGTTACCTTCGGGCAGGGAGGAGGCATCGACCGGCAATGAGCGACAGTGGAAAACCGATACCGCTGCCGACGGCGGGCGTTCATCGCCGCCGGCGCATCCCGCTGGTCTGGATCATTCCGCTGCTCACCGCCCTGATTGCGGCGTGGCTGGCTTGGGACACTTTCTCCAAGCGCGGGCCCACCATCGTCATCTCCTTCGAGACTGCCGCCGGGCTCACCGCCGGCCAGTCCCAGCTCAAGTACAAGAACGTGGTAATGGGCACGGTGAAGAGCATCGGCATTTCGCCGGACTTCTCCCATGTGCTGGTGACCGTGGAGACGGTGCGCGAGGCCGAGCCGTTCCTGAACGACAAGACGATCTTCTGGGTGGTCAAGCCGGAGCTCTTCGCCGGCAATATCACCGGTCTGGAGACGCTCTTGTCGGGTTCCTACATCGGCATGCGCCCGTCGACCGAGAAGGGCGTGCCGCGGCATCATTTCATCGGCGAACAGGACCCGCCGGTCCTGCAGGCTTGGGCCAAGGGCACGACCTTCAAGCTGCAAAGCAAGCGGCTGGGTTCGATCAGCCTGGGCTCGCCGGTCTTCTTTCGCGATCTCGACGTCGGCACCGTGTTGGGCTGGGAGCTGGGTGATCTGGCGAACAACGTCACGATCCACGCCTTCGTGCGCGCGCCCTACGATCAATACGTCCACGACGACACGTCGTTTTGGAACGCCTCCGGCCTGTCGATAAAGCTCACGGGCGGTGGCATCTCCGTTGAGATGGAATCGCTTCGTGCCCTGCTGCTGGGCGGCATCGCTTTCGACACGCCGTCCGACAGCACGCAGCCGGTCGCCCAGGCTGACCACAAGTTCCCGCTCTATGCCAGCCTCGAGTTGGCGAGGTCGGCGGGGTTCGGCCACCAGCTCCAGCTCCTGTCGTACTTCCCGGGCTCCGTCGCCGGACTGGAAGTCGGCGCCGACGTGACCTTGAACGGGCTCAAGATCGGCGAGGTGACCGACGTCAGCCTAGTCTACGATCCGCGGAAGGATCGCATCGTGGTGCCGGTGCACTACCGCGTCGAGGCCGGTCGCATCAGCAATATCGCCGTCGCCCAAGGTCTCGCCCCGGGGACGTTGGCCGCCGAGATGGTCAAGCGCGGCATGCGGGCCACCCTGCAGTCGCCGAGCCTGATCACCGGCGGAAAAATCATCGCCCTGGAGCGCATTGCCGATGCGCCGCCGGCGGAGCTCGAGCGCGACGGCGATGTCTTCGTCGTTCCCACCTCGGAAACCGGCGGCTTCGACAGCATCGCCCGCTCGGCCAACGAGCTTTTGTCGAAGATCAACCGCATCGACTTCGACCGCATGGGTAAGAGCCTTACGAGCGCGGCGGCCGGACTCGACGAGACGATCAACGGTCCACAGCTCAAGAAGACCCTGGCGGCTCTCGAGAAGGCGATGATCGACGTGCAGGACATCGCCAAGAAGCTCGACACCGATGCCTCGCCGGCGCTGAAGCGGTTGCCCGAGATCGCGGCTCAGCTGCAGGGCGCTTTGGCGCAGGCCAATCGCCTGTTCGGCTCGCTCAACACGGGTTATGGCGACGATTCGCGCTTCCTCCGCGACCTCGACCGGCTCTTGCCGCAGATTACCGACGCGGCGCGCTCGGTCCGCGCGCTGACCGACCTGCTGTCGCGCCATCCCGAGGCGCTGATCCAGGGCCGCACCAACACCGGCAAGGAGTGACCAGGATGGCTCTGGGGCGTCGCCGTTTCGCAGGCCTTGCCTTACCGGTTCTCGCTGCGGCGTGCTCTTCGCCGGATCCGGTCTACTACACGGTGGCGACCCGTCCGGGGCCTGTCCTGCCGGCCGGTCCTAAGGTCGTCATGCTGAAGGACATCAGCCTGGTGAGCTCTCTCGACCGCCGCGAGATCGTGCGTTCGTCGGAAGGCTACAAGCTCGACGTCAGGTCGAACGACTGGTGGGGCCAGCCGCTGGGCGGGATGCTGGGCAACACGCTGGTCATCGAGCTCTCGCAGCGCCTGCCCGGCAGCACGATCTATGCGGAGAGCGGCGCCATCTCCGCGGATCCCAACGCCGTCGTCGGCATCAATCTGCAGCGTCTCGATGCCGACAGCACCGGCATGCTCGTCCTGCTCGCCCAGGTCGCCATCGAATTCAACCGGCCGCAGCGCATGGTGTCGCGCACCTTCACGATCACCAAGCCGTTGCCGGCACCGGGCACGCCCGGCCTCGTGGCAGCGATCAGCGACGCCTTGGGTGAACTCGCCGACGGCATCGCCGCGATGCTACAGCCGTGACAGGCCCGTCGTTCGCGCTTCCTGCCATGACCAAGCCGCAGCTTCGCGAATGCCCAGGCTGCGGGCTGTTCCAGATCGTGCCGGCGCTCGCGCCCGACATGCGTTCCAACTGTACGCGTTGCGGCACCGTGTTGCGGTTCACCCGCGCCGACCCGATGAACCGTCACCTGGCGCTCACCTTCGCCGCGCTGGTGCTGTTCGCCGTGCTGTGGCTCGCCATGCTGATGAAGGTCTCGACCGCCGGCATCGTGCATGAGACCACGCTGGAATCGGGCCCGATCGAGCTGGTCAATCGCGGCCTGTGGCCACTGGCGCTGGCCGTCGCCTTCACCACGGCGATCGCGCCGGTCATCAAGTTCGCCGGCACGATCTACGTCCTGATCGGCCTCAAGATGAGCTGGCTGCCGCCCAACCTGCGCGGCGTATTCCTGGTGGCGCGCCGCGTGGGCACCTGGGCGATGCTGGAGGTGCTGCTGCTGGGCGTGTTCGTGGCCTACACCAAGCTCGGCGACCTGGTCACCATCGAACTCGGCCCCGCCGTTTATGCGCTCGGCCTGCTCACCATCGTCATCGTCTGGGCCGAAACCGCATTCGATCCCCAAGCCGTGTGGGAGGAGATCGAGCGGCGCGGCCAGACGCACGCGCCGATGCCCGACGTGGCGCCGCTCGACTTTCGGCCCGACGCGGCCGGGTGCGAGGGCTGCGGCCTGGTGTGCGTGCCCGCCGAGGGCGACGGCAGGTGCCCGCGCTGCGGCTCGGCCGTGCACGAGCGCAAGCCTGCCAGCATCGTGCGGACCTGGGCCTTCGTGATCGCCGCCGCGATCCTCTACATCCCGGCCAACGTCTACCCGGTGCTCACCGTGATCCAGCTCGGCGCCGGCGAGCCCAGCACCATCTTGGGCGGCGTCGAGGAACTGCTGGCCTCGCAGCTCTATCCGCTGGCGCTGCTGGTGTTCTTCGCCAGCATCCTGGTGCCGCTGTTCAAGCTGATCGGGCTCAGCGCCATGTTACTGACCACCCAGTTCGCGGGCCCCGACTCGGGCGCTGCCATGCTGCTGCGCGAGCGGACGGGGCTCTATCACATTGTGGCCTGGATCGGCCGCTGGTCGATGGTCGACATCTTCATGGAATCGCTGCTGGGCGCACTGGTCCAGTTCGGGAGAGCAGTCACCATCGAGCCCGGCATCGGCGCCGTCGCCTTCTGCGCCGTCGTGTTCATCACCATCTTCGCCGCCGAGGCCTTCGACCCACGCCTGATGTGGGACGCCGCGGCCCGCAACGCCCACCGCCCGCTGCCCTCCGGTCGCGCCTATCCCGGCATCGCGGCGCCCGCCCTCAGTTGAGGGCGAAGGCGAAACCCAGCTTGATCGTGTGGAACTCGTTGAGGCTCCCGGTCGGCTGCACCTCCGTGAGCTCGTATCCGGCCGATATCTTGGCGCCGCGACCGATATCGAGGACGAGCCCGCCATAGAACTTGTTCCTGTCGTAACCGGCGGTACGGCCCGTGCCGTCGGTCTTGAGGTTGAAGTAGACCTCGTCCGACACCAGGATCGACCACGGCGAATCGCCGATCGGGTGCTGCGCGCTCAGCCGATAGCGCGTGCGGATCAGAAGCGCGCCGTCGGTGTCGAAGAACAGCTCCTCCGTGCGCAGGCGGTTGGCCAACGAGAGGTGGCCGAAGTCCATGCCGAAGGCGACGTCCTGGAAGGGGCCGCGCGTGGCAACAAGCTGTGTCGTGAACGGCTGGTACTGGACATAGCCCCCGACAACGGCCCAGTGGGGCGTGATCGCATATACCACGCCCGGGCGGAGCTCCAGCCTGCGCGCGCGGTCGATGTCGTGGTCGAGAACCAGCTGGGAGTCCAACCTCAGTCGCCACGGCGGGCTCAGCCTGTACTCGAAACCGAGTTCCGTCGCGAGTCGAAGGTCGTCGTTTGGCGTCTGTGGCGGGGTCGGTTGCTTGGCCTGTTTCGGCTGTTTCTCTTGGGCGGCGGCGGGCGCGATGGCGATCGTCGCGGCGGCCAGGGTCGATAGCACAGCCAATGCCAGAAGACGCGCCGGCGCCCGGCCGGCCACCTTCGTGAACGCGGACATGTAACGGTCTGTACTCTGAAACGTCACAATCTGGAAGGATTGGCAGAATTCCGGCCTTCTCAGTGCGGATGCAATGGCGTCTTCCTGCTTGAACATTCCGTATCTGCCGCCTAGCCTTGGCGAAGGCCGGCAAGGCGGCCACCCGTCCGCGGAGAGGGCTCAGCCCACCTTCTGATTCCGTTCTGGTCGTTCGACCTTTCCTGCCCGCGAGCGGACGCCGGGCCCTAGGGAAAGGGAGAATCATGTCCGCCACTGACGGCACGCGCCGCGAGCTGCCCGCTCGCCCCTCCAAGGAACATCTTCGCAAGCAGGCCAAGCGCCTGGCCGATCGGCAATCGTTGGGCCTTGCCCAGGCGCAACGGAAAATCGCCGCCGGCTACGGCTTTGCCACCTGGGCCGATCTGATGCACCGCGTCGACAGCGCTCGCGGCGGCGAGACGGCGGCGCCTCTATCGCCGCTCGCCGCCGCAGCGCGCGCCGGCGACCTGGCGGCGGTTCGGCGCTTTTTGCGCGACGGCCACGCCATCGAAGGCGACCGCGGCGACCGCGGCACGCCCCTGTGGCACGCCTGCACGAGCGATGCGCCGGCCGAGGCGCGAATCGCGATCGCCGAGGCGCTGCTGGCGGCCGGTGCCCAGATCCGCAACGACGGTGCCGGCGGAACGGCGCTGCACGCTGCCGCCGCGCGCGGCCCGCTCGCCCTCGTCGAGCTGCTGATCCGCAACGGCGCGCTGGAATGGCAGGGCGACCGCAAGGGTCGTCCGCCGCTCGCCGCGGCGAAAAAGGGCGATGCCGTCGACAAGGCCGCCATCGTCGAGCTGCTCGACCGCCCAGTGATCCGCGATCGCGAGTTCCGCGCCGCCGTGGCGGCGATCCGGCGCGGCGACGTGGGAGCACTGGCGCGCCTTCTCGACGCCGAGCCACGCCTGCTGCGCGAACGCATCGTCGAGCCCGAGTGCTATCGCGAGGCGGCTCGCCCGCAGTATTTCCGCGATCCCAAGCTTTTCTGGTTCATCGCCAACAACCCGACGCTGATGAAGCGGATGCCCGACAACATCGTCGAGGTCGCCGAGGCCATGATCGCGCGGGGCGTCGACAAGGCCGATCTGGACTATGCGCTGGAGCTGGTGATGACGAGCTCGCCGGCGCGCGAACAGGGTCTGCAGATCCCGCTGGTCGAGCTTCTCCTCGGGGCCGGTGCGACGGCCACGACGCAGGCGATCGCCATGACGTTGGGCCACCGCGAGCTCGCGCCGATCCAGGCGCTGCTGCGGATGGGCCATCGGATGACCGCACCGATGGCCGCCGCCCTCGGGCGGACCGACCAGCTGTCAGGGCTGCTGCGCACGGCGCCGGCAGACGAGATCCAGAACGCGCTCGGCATGGCCGTCATCAACGGCCGGACCGATGCAGCGCTTCTCGCGCTCGACGCCGGCGCCGATCCCAACCAGTTCCTGCCGGTCCACACCCATAGCCTGCCGTTGCATCAGGCGGTGCTCGACGAGAATCTGGGCCTGATGGAGCTGTTGGTCGCGCGCGGTGCCCGTACGGACATCGCCGACAAATTGTGGAACGGAACACCCCTCGATTGGACGATTCATCTGGGCAAAGATCGCGCCCGCAGCTGGCTCGAACGGTTGGGTGATCCCCACCGAGAACAATTGCAGGTGGGCTGACGTTTTAGCGGCTTCGGAACGCTTTTTGCTGGTCAGGTCGAACTGGACAGGAGGGACACCAATAATGGCCAAGGAAATTCTGTGCGGCTTCGGTATCGACGTCGATGCGGTGGCGGGTTGGCTGGGCAGCTATGGCGGCGAGGATTCGCCTGACGACATTTCGCGCGGCCTGTTCGCGGGCGAGGTCGGCAGCCCGCGGCTGCTCAGGATGTTCGGGCGTCTGGGCATCAAGACGACCTGGTTCATTCCGGGCCATTCGATCGAGACTTTTCCCAAGGAGATGAAGGCGGTGGCCGATGCCGGCCACGAGATCGGCATCCACGGCTACAGCCACGAAAACCCGATCGCCATGACCCGCGAGCAGGAGACCGAGATTCTCGACAAGTGCATCGATCTGGTGAGCAAGCTTTCGGGCAAGCGGCCGACCGGCTACGTCGCGCCATGGTGGGAGTTCTCAGCCGTGACCAACGAGCTCCTGCTCGAACGCGGCATCAAGTACGACCACTCTCTCATGCACAACGACCACCAGCCCTACTACGTGCGGGTTGGCGATCGCTGGACTAAGATCGACTACGCCAAGAAACCGCGCGAATGGATGGTGCCGCTGCAGCGCGGCCAGGAGACCGACCTGATCGAGATTCCGGCGAGCTGGTATCTCGACGACCTGCCGCCCATGATGTTCATCAAGAAGTCGCCCAACAGCCACGGCTTCGTCAATCCGCGCGACATCGAGGAGATGTGGCGCGACCAGTTCGACTGGGTCTACCGCGAACACGACTACGCGGTGTTTCCCATGACCATCCATCCCGACGTATCGGGCCGGCCGCACGTGCTGATGATGCTGGAGCGGCTCTACCATCACATGATCGGCCATCCCGGCGTGCGCTTCGTCACCATGAACGAGATGGCCGACGATTTCGCCAAGCGTTCACCGAGGAAGAAGTGATGGCCTCCGGCCCGTCATCCCGAGCGAAGCGCCGCAGGCGCGCAGTCGAGGGACCTGTTCTTCTGCAGATGTTGCATGAAGAGGTCCCTCCACTTCGCCTCGCTGCGCTCAGCTCCGGTCGGGATGACGGTTGAGCCATGTGTGCGCTGTGCGGCGTCCTGGGCGGCTCGGGTCACTGGACCGATGCCGCCGCGCGTCCCGGCGTCTTCACGCGCAATGTCGATGGCCTGCAGCGCCGGCGCGAGCGGGCCCATCGCATCGCCTGCGCCAGCCGCGTGCTCAATTACTATGGCCTGACGCTCAGCGATTGGCAGGCGAGCTCCTACGTCCTGTCGACGGCGACGGGCAAGACCGAGATCGTCGACAATCTCACGCACCTCTGGGCCACCGCCGAGAAGCTCCTGGGCCGGTCCTGCGATCCGCTGGATCCCGACCTGATCGTCCGGCTGGAGACGTTCGGTGGCTGAGCCGGTCTTCATCCCGGTCAACCTAATCACGGGCTTCCTGGGCTCGGGCAAAACCACGCTTCTGCAGCGCTTGCTCGGCCATCCAGCGCTTGCCGATACCGCGGTGCTGATCAACGAGTTCGGCGAGGTCGGGCTCGACCACCATCTCCTGGAGCGCATCGACGACACCATGGTGCTGCTGCAGTCGGGCTGCCTTTGCTGCACCATCCGCGGCGAGCTGTCGGCGGCGATCAAGGATCTGCATTCCAAGCGCGGGCGCGGGCAAGTGCCGCGCTTCCGGCGGCTGGTCGTCGAAAGCACCGGCCTGGCCGATCCCTTCCCCATCCTCTCGACGGTGCAGGCCGATCCCGTGCTCAGGCACCATTTCCGCCTGGGCAACGTCATCACCACGGTCGATGCGGTGAACGGCACGGCCCAGCTGGCGCGCCAACCCGAGTGCACCAAGCAGGTGGCCGTCGCCGACCGGCTGGTGCTGACCAAGACCGACCTCGCCCAGGCGGAAGCGACCGACGCCTTGATCGCGCGCCTGCGCCGGCTCAATCCTTCGGCGCCGCTGTCGCGTGCGGCCGAAGCGCCGCTCGATGCCGAGGCTCTGCTGTCACACGATCTGTTCGCGACGGCCGGTCGCAGCGAAGCCGCGCGCCGCTGGTTCGCGGCGGAAGTGACCCCTCGCGACGATGAGGCCGTGCATGACCGCAACCGCCACGACGAGACCATCCATGCCTTCGCGCTCGGCTTCGACGGGCCGCTCGACTGGACGCTGTTTGGCCTGTGGCTGACGATGCTGCTCAACCGTCACGGCGAGAAACTGTTGCGCGTGAAGGGCATCCTGAACGTCGCGGGCTCGTCCGCGCCGGTTGCCGTGCATGGCGTGCAGCACCTCGTCCATCCGCCCGTGCACATGGCGGGGTGGCCCGATGCCGACCGGCGTTCGCGACTGGTCTTCATCGTCGATGGTCTCGATCGCCGCCTGATCGAACGCTCGCTGCAGGCGTTTTTGCGGCAGGATGCGGGCAGCGGCGAACAGGTTCTCAATCAAACGGCCTTGGCGTAGGTCCGGTTACGCGAGGCGCCGTCTGTCGGCGCCCGCTCGGTCTTCAATAGTAGTGGTAACCTCGCCGCCTCGTCGGCAGCCGGGACACGACCGCAATGATGAGGCTCGTCATGGCAAGAGCCTGCAGGCCGGCGCGCGCGAGGTGCGAGTATTCCCAGATGCGCCGGAGCCTTGCCCAGTCGTCGGTCGGCACCGTCCAGTTCGCGGTCGCAACGTTTGCCGGATGAGTATAGGTCCAGAAAAGCACCTGGGCGCCCAGCACGAAGAGGATAGCGAGAACGGTCGGCACCAGCACGCGTCGGTCGCGCCGCACCAGATAAGCGGTCGTCACCAGGGCGATGAGCTGAACGACGACGAGCACCAGCGAGAAGCTGCTCCAGCCGCGATAGACCTGTTGGAGGACGAAGTACTCGTCGCGCGCCAGGTTCATTTTTGTCGGCATTTCGAAGGCGTGCGCCAAAGCGGGGCCGAGCATCACCGCCGACGTCAGGAGGGCGACAAAAAAAGCAACGCTGGAAGCACGTGTAGGCATGGGAAACTGCTGGCTCGGCTCCGCCGGTGACGGCGCGGGAAGTCCTGCTAAGGCGACTCTGTTGCAACGAGATGTCGGCAGGTTGCGGATGCTGCGTCGCTCCGTCAACGCGAAACCTTGCCGCGAAATTCAGCTCGAACACCCCGACCGATACGAATTCACCTGCTGTGTCAGGGTTTCCAGCGCAGGAAATTTGCGATCAACCGCAGCCCGGTCGCCTGACTCTTTTCGGGGTGGAACTGCGTGCCGGCCAGATTGTCGCGGCCGACGGCGGCGGTGATCGGTCCGCCGTAGTCGGTGAGCGCCAGCACCGTCTCGGGGCGTGCGGCCTTCAGCTGGAAGGAATGCACGAAATAGGCATGGTCGCGGGCGGCGATGCCGGCCAGCAGCGGATGCGGCTTGAGATCCACCAGCTCGTTCCAACCCATATGAGGGATCTTGAGATGGGCAGGGCCAGGCTCGATGCGCACGACGTCGCCCTGGATCCAGTCCAGCCCGGCATGGATGCCGTACTCGACGCCACGCGTGGCCATGAGCTGCATGCCGACGCAGATGCCGAGGAAGGGCTTGCCGCGCTCGACCACCGCGCGCTGCAGGGCGTCGACCATGCCCGGCACGCCGTAGAGGCCGGCGCGGCAGTCGGCGAAGGCGCCGACGCCCGGCAGCACGATGCGATCGGCATCGGCGACATCGCGCGGGCTCGACGTCACCAGCACGCGATCATCGACGCCCGCCTCGCGCGCGGCGCGTTCGAAGGCTTTCGCAGCGGAGCGGAGGTTGCCCGATCCGTAATCGACGATGGCGACGGTCATCGGTGGAGAATCACAAGGAGGGCGTTCAGAGAACGCCCTTGGTACTGGGCACCGCCGCCGCCTGGCGCGGGTCGATCTCGACGGCGATCCGGAGCGCGCGCGCGAGGCCCTTGAAGCAGCTCTCGACGATGTGGTGGTTGTTGTCGCCGTAGTGGTTCCAGACGTGCAACGTGAGCCCGCCCAATTGGGCGAAGGCCTGGAACCACTCCTTGAACAGCTCGGTGTCCATGGTGCCGAGCTTGGGCTTGGAGAAGACGACCTTCCAGATCAGGTACGGCCGGTTGGACGCATCGAGCGCCACTTCGGTCAGGGTCTCGTCCATCGGGATGTGGGCCGCGCCATAGCGGCGGATGCCGGCGCGGTCGCCCAGCGCCTTCATCAGGCACTCGCCCAGCACGATGCCGCTGTCCTCGGTGGTGTGGTGATAGTCGATGTGCAGGTCGCCCTCGGCGCGCAGAGTGATGTCGATCAGGCTGTGGCGGCTCAACTGCTCCAGCATGTGATCGAGAAAGCCGATGCCGGTCTTGATGTCGTACTTGCCGGTGCCGTCCAGGTTGATGGCGGCGGCGATGCGCGTCTCCTTGGTGGCGCGCGACACGAACGCCCGCCGCCCACCGCTGCCGGGGGTGGTGAGGAGCTGGCTCACGGCCTTGGGAGAGGCTTTCTTCCTGACGGCCTGGCGGGCCATTCCTGCGGTCCTTTCGCTTGCCGGTTGTTCATACAGGAACGCGGGCCGCACGGTCGAGCGCAACGCGCGTCAGAATGACGCCCAAGAGCACGGCCAGGCCGCCCAGTACGCGGGCCGCCGTCAGCGGATCGCCAAAAAACGCCGCCGAGAGGCCGACGCCCGCCACCGGGATCAGGTACATGTAGACCATGACCCGGCTCACCCCCAGCCGCTCGAGGCCGGCGCTGATGCCCAGGAAGGCCACGCCCACGGGGAAGATCGCGGTGTAGAGCCAGAAGCCCAGCAGACGGTCGTCGAGCCGGGCGAATTCCGACAGCGAATCGAAGGCGAGGGCGATCGGCAACAGCACCAGGGAGCCGACCAGGGTGGTCCAGGCCATCACCCTGAGCGCGCCGAGGCGGAGGTTGTAGGGCGCGCAACGATCGACATAGAGCGCCCAGGCGAAAGCCGACAGCATCCAGATCAGCGTGCCGTCGAGGCTGCCGAACGAGAGCGTGAGCACCGTCAGCGAGTTGTTGACCACCAGCACGACGCCGGCGAAGGCGATGACGATGCCGCTCCAGCCCAGCGCCGGCAGCCGGCGTCCGCCAAGCCAGGCCAGGATGGCCGAGAAGGCCGTCGTCGTGGTCATGACGATCGAACCCAGGGAGGGCGCGCTTCGCACCATGGCGAGGCCCCAGCAGGCCTGGAACAGGCTGACGCCGATCAGCGACAGCAGGATGATGGGCACCCAGTCGCGCCGGGGCAGCGCCAAAGGCCTGCGCATCAGCACCATCATCGCGAACAGGAAAAGGGACGCCACCAGGTAGCGCGAAGCGCCGTAGAGCAGCGGGCTCATGACGGCGAGCACTTCCTTGGCGAAGGGGTAGCTCGACCCCATCAGCATCACCGCGCCGAACATGAGCGCGTCGGCGATCCAGGTACGGCTGGCTGTAGGCCTCATGATTCTTTTCCTCACCCGTCATACGGGGGAGGGCAGGGAGGGGAGAGCGACACGGACAATCTGCGAAATGATCCGATCTGACATCGGAAAACATCTCGATTGGGGCTTTCCCCCTCCGGCCTTCGGCCACCTCCCCCATATGACGGGGGAGGAAATGGATTGATCATTCCGGCGCCGTCGACGCCTTCTGCACGCCCCAAAAGCCGAACAGCGCGCCGGCGACCCGGCGGATCTGGATCTCCTCCGAGCCTTCGGTGATGCGATAGCGCCGGTGATGGCGATAGATGTGCTCGAACGGCGTGTGGCGCGAATAGCCGATACCGCCATGGACCTGGATGGCGCGATCGGCCGCCTCGCAGACCAGGCGGTTGGCGCGGTAGTTGGACATCGCCACCCACTCGCTCACCTGCATGTGGTGCTGGCGGTCGAGATTCCACGCGGTCTTGCGCACCAGCCCGCGCGTCATCTCGGCCTCGGTGTGCAGCTCGGCGAGCGGAAACTGGATCGCCTGGTTGGCCGCCAGCGCCTTGCCGAAAACCTTGCGGTTCTTGGCGTAGGCCACCGACATGTCGATGCAGTATTGCGCCGCACCCAGGCTCGAGGCGGCCTGGCGGATGCGGTTCTCGTGCACGAAGGTCTGCGCCACGTCGAGGCCGCGACCCTCCTCGCCCAGCATGGTCGAGGCCGGGACCTTGACGTTGGTCAGCGACACCTCGGCGTGGTCCGACGGCATGTTGAAGGTCCACCACATGTGCTCGACCTTGAAGCCCGGCGTGGTGACCGGCGTCAGGAAGGCCGAGATGCCACGCGCGTCGCCCGCCTTGCCCGAGGTGCGGGCGAAAACCAGGTCGACCGTGGCGGTGTGCATGCCGGTGTTGAACCGCTTCATGCCGTTCAGCACCCAATCGCCGCCCTGCTTGGTCGCCGTGGTCTCCATGAAGGTGGCGTCCGAGCCGTGATTGGGTTCGGTCAGGCCGAAGGCGATGCGTTCCCGGCCGGTGAACATGCCCTCGAGGTAGCGCTCCTTCTGCTCCTTCGTGCCGAAGCGGTGCAGCAGCAGGGCGACCGGGAAATTGCCGACGATCGAGCTCTCGTTCTGCAGGTCGTTGTGCAGGCCAAGCCCCTTGTGGGCGAGATGCTCGCGGATGATCGCCATGGCGAGATTGGAACCCTCCTTGCCGCCCAGCTCTTTCGGCAAAGCGAAGCGCAGATGGCCAGCCCTGTCGGCGCGCCGCCGCATCTCGGCCAGAAGCGCCTCCCATTCATGGCGCGGCTGGCCGTCATTGTCCCAGTCGGTGCGGGCGTGCTCGCGGCGATGGTCGAAGAAGCGGATATTGTCGTTCTCGCGCTCGAGCGGCCGGATCTCGCGCTCGATGAAAGAGTCGAGCTCGACCAGATACGCCGCGATGTCGGCGGGAATGTCGAAATCCATGGGCCGTTCCTCCGCTGAACGCCATCATGAACGGGCGTTCACCTGGCATCTTAGGCGGCCGGCAGGTCGATGCGGAAGCGGCTGCCACCACCCTCTGCCGCCAAGCAAACCGCTTCGCCGCCGTGACGTCTGGCAATTTGCCGGACCAGCGCCAGGCCAAGGCCACTGCCGCGGCCGTTCTCGCGCGTCTGTTCGAGACGATAGAAAGGCTCGAAGATGCGCTCGCGTTCGGTTGCCGGCACGCCGGGTCCGTGGTCGGCCACTTCCAGCACGGCCCGGCCCGTTGGGGCGGTGACCGAAATCGAGATCGGCCCCTGGCCGGCATAGCGCCGGGCGTTTTCCAGCAGGTTGCGGATCAGCCGGCGCAGCAGCAACCGGTCGCCCGAGACGGTGACCGGTGTGCCCGTCGCCTCGAGGTCGTAGTGCGCCGCCTCCTCGGCGGCGAGAGCCAGAAGATCGACGGGCTCATGCCTGTCGAGTACGGGCTGGGCGTCGAGCCGGCTGGCCAGAAGAATCTCGTCGATCAACTGGTCGAGCTCGCCGATATCCTGCTTCAGCGACTGGCGCGTCTTGGCATCGGCGGCGTCGCCCAGCAACGATGCGGCGATGGCGATCCGCGCGAGCGGCGTGCGCAGCTCATGGCTGCAGTTGGCCAGCAGAAGCCGATGGGCAGCGACCAGTTCCTCGATGCGTTGGGCCGAGCGATTGAAGCTCGCCGCCAGCGCCGCCACCTCATCGTGGCCCTCGACCCTGACCCGCGCGCCGAGATTATCGCCGAACTGCTCGACGCCGGCTTTCAACCGCTCCAGCCGCCGGCCCAGCCCACGCACCACGGGGTAGGCGCCGACCGCCACGGCGAGCGCCACCAGCACCAGAAAAGCCGTGATCCAGAAAGTCGGGCTGGTCCGTTCATGGACCTGGCGGGCGACCAGCCAGCGCCCATCGGGCAGTTGCAAGGTGAAGTTGGGGCCGCCCGGACTGCGTCGCCAGCCGGTGCGCGCGCGCCCCGCCTCGAAGCGCGGCGGCGGCTTGCCGGCCATGGCGATCATGGCGCCGTTGGGCCGGTAGAGGGCGAGATCGAAGTTGAGCTTGCGGTGCAACTCCTCGACGGCCTTGCGCTGCTCGGCCACCGGCGCGTCGGCATCGGGCAACAGGGCGCCCGTGAGATCGGCGGCGACGTCGAGATATTGCGGCGTGCGGGCGGCGTCTTCGGCGAACCACCACAACATCGCGGCCGCGCCCACGAACACCGCCAGCACGACGAGGATGGTGAGATAGAACTGGAGATAGAGGCGCTGCATGGCTACCGGCTCATTCCTCCCCCGTCATACGGGGGAGGGTAGGGAGGGGGAGAGCCACGGACGCGATCGAAGAAATTTCAGATCTGAAACCGTCAGGCATTTCGACTGGGGCCTTCCCCCTCCGGCCCTTCGGGCCACCTCCCCCGTATGACGGGGGAGGTAGTGATGCTTGGTCATCACCGGTCCTGATCCCGGGCGAAGACGTAGCCGGCGCCGCGCACCGTCAGGATGCGGCGCGGCTTCTTGGGATCGTCCTCGATGGCGGCGCGGATGCGCGAGATGTGCACGTCGACCGAGCGGTCGAAGGCTTCCAGCTTTTCGCCCTTCAGCAGGTCCATCAGCGCGTCGCGCGACAGCACGCGGCCGGCCCGCTCGGCCAGGATCAGCAGGAGGACGAACTGGTAGGAGGTGATGATCCTCTCCTCGCCGTCGACCCGCACCACGCGCGCGCCCTTGTCGATCTCGAGCCGGCCGAAGCGCAGCGTCTCGGATTTCGCCGGTGCTCCCTTGCGGCGCAGGATGGCGCGCAGGCGGGCCTGCAGCTCGCGCGGCTCGAACGGCTTGGCAAGGTAATCGTCGGCGCCGACCTCGAGCCCGACCACGCGATCCATCGGCTCGCCGCGCGCGGTCAGCATCAGGATCGGCACGTCGGTCGAGGTGCGCAGGCGGCGGCAGAGATCGAGGCCGTCGGCGTCGGGCAGCATGAGGTCGAGGATCACCGCGTCGAAGGTCTCGCGCTTCAAGAGCGCCTCGCCATCGCGTCCCGTGGCGGCGATCGTCACGCGAAAGCCCGCCCCGCCGAGATAGTCGGAGACCATCCCGGCGAGGCGGTTGTCGTCGTCGATCATCAGGATGCGCTCGGCCATCGGCTCAGTATCGGGCCGCGGAGACCCCGATGTCACTTGCCGCGGCTAGCCGTGACGCTTGCCGTGGTTCTCGCCGTGCCCCTGGTTCCAGTTCTTGAAGAAGGCCTGGCGCTGCGAGGCGCTCAGCACGTTGCCGGCATCGGTCAGCGCCTTGGTGAAGCGCTGCGAGCTCTGGTCGGCCACCTTCATCTGCGCCGCGCGGATCTGCTCGACCCGGGCCGGGTCGATGGTCGGCGCCTGCAGCGCGGCCTCCATCGCCTTGCGGTTCTCGACCCTCTGGTCACGCAGCGGCTTCATGTCCTTGAAGGCGTTCTCCAGGATGCCCGCCACCTGCTTCTTCTGGTCCGCCGTGGCGTCGGTGCCGGTCAGCGCCTTGTCGACGCGCTTCTCGATGCGCTGCTCGAACTTGGCCGGGTCGAACGCCTGGCCGTCGGTCTTGGCGTAGGCGAAGCTGCCGGCCGTCGCGACCAGGCTGCCGGCGAGCAGTGCCGCCATCATCGTGGTCAGGCTCTTGCGGCGGCTGCCGTTCAGTTTGTTTTCCGTGTTGGTCATTTCAGTCTCCTTGGGTTCGGGCCTATCGCCCTTGGAGCCGATATGGACCCCCGCCGTTTCGCCGCCGTCTCGCCTGGGTAAAGTTGTGTAAAGATCGTCGCCATGACGATCCTCAGAACCGAGCGCCTGACGCTGCGGCCTCTGGCGCCGGACGACGCCGAAGCCTACGCCGCGATGCGGTTTCATCCGCAGGTGGTGAAGTGGCTGCCGCCCGCCCCGGGGGATCCGACCGGAATGGGGCGCTCCACGATCGAGCGCTTTGCGGCGGGATGGCACAAGCGAGGGTATGGCCCCTGGGGCGTGTTCCTGGAGAGCAGGCTGATCGGCCATGGCGGTCTCAACTACGTCCCGGAATTCGCCGAGACCGAGGTCCTGTGGGCGCTGCATCCCGACGCCTGGGGCAACGGCTACGCCACCGAAGTCGCGCGCGCCGCGCTCGGCTACGGCTTCGACACGCTAGGGTTAAATCTGATCTTTGCCATCACCCTGCCGGACAACCATGCCTCGCAGGCCGTGATGAATCGGCTCGGCCTCACCTATCGCCGCAGGGTCGAGTACAAGGGGTTCAAGGACGTCGTCTGGTTCGACATGGATCTGCCGACGTGGAAGTCCCGCTAACCGACCCTGCGTCGCTTTTCCGGCCCACCGGAGACGGTGCCGCCCAGGATGTCCCTGGCGGCACGATGGGTGGCGGCATCGCCCGCCGCCAGCACCGAGCCGTCGGAATGGATGTCGAGCTCCTTACCCTGCCAGTCGGTGATCAGGCCGCCGGCGCCCTTGATCACCGCGACGAGTGCGGCGAAGTCATAGAGCTTGAGCGAATTCTCGACCACCAGGTCGACATGACCCGAGGCCAGCAGGCCATAGGCATAGCAGTCGCCGCCCCAGCGGAAGAGCTTTACCTTCTGCGTCAGCGCCTCGTGGCGTTTCTCGAAGGCCCCGGGGAACATGATCGGCGCCGTGGAATACATGTAGGCGCGATCGAGCGCCGGGCAGGCGCGCACCTGGATCGGCTTTCCGTTGAAAGTCGACCGTTCGCCCGACACGCCCAGCCAGCGCTCCTGCAGGATCGGCTGGTCGATGATGCCCAGCACCGGCTGGCCGCGATGGAGCAGCGCGATTAACGTGCCGAAGATCGGCAGGCCGGTGATGTAGGCCTTGGTGCCGTCGATCGGATCAAGCACCCAGACATAATCGGCATCGACGCGGACCGCGCCATGCTCCTCGCCGAACACGCCGTGGTCGGGCACATGCTCGGTCAAGAGCGCGCGCATGGCGGTCTCGGCCTCGCGGTCGGCGATGGTGACGGGGCTCCGGTCGGTCTTGTCGTCGACGGTGACCTGGGTGCGGAAGTAGCGGGCCGCGATGGGACGTGCGGCGTCGGCGAGGCGATGGGCCAGAGCGACCAGCTCGGCGGGAACCGATCCGGCCATGGAGCGTCCCCGGTCCTATTTCGGCAGCGGCGGCGGGTTGTCGTTCATGGTGCGCAGATAGGCGATCACGTCGGCGCGATCCTGCGCCTTGGGCAGACCGGCGAACGCCATCTTGGTGCCGCGCACGAAAGCCTGCGGCTTGAAGATCATGTGGTTGATGTCTTCGTAGGTCCACTCGCCGCCCTTGGCCTGCAAGGCCGACGAGTAGCTGAAGCCCTCGTGGCTCGCCTTCTTGCGACCGACGATGTCCCATTGGTTCGGGCCGACCTTGTTCGGGCCGCCCTTGTCGATGGTATGGCAGGTGAAGCACTGCTTCATGAAGATTTCCTTGCCGTGCTCGACATTGGCGCTGGCGAGCAAGGGATCGATCGGCGGCAATTCCTCAGCCGGCGCGGCGGCGGCCGTTTCCGTCGGCGCTTCGTCGGCGACGGCCAACGCCGGCTTCTCCAGCCTGTGCACAGGGACGACGGCGTTGGAGACCTTGCCCACCACCATCGCGAAGAGGGCCGAGGCCAGAACGCAGCCCGCAACCGTGTTGAAACTGGCCATCGTCAAATCCCAGAGCGCCAAAAATTCCGGACGATGCTGTAGCATGCCCGCATGCCGGCCAGTAGTATCTGATCGAGGCGTCTGGCTCGCGCGGCGGAACGTCGCAAGTCTCGGATTTTGCGAGGTTTTTCGCCGATCGGCGGGCGGTTGACGACGCCGGTCCAACGGGCGAAACAGCCGACCGGCAAGACAGCGACAGGCGCGAGCGCCGAGGGGAGTTCGGGAGATGGCGAAGGCGCTCAAGGCCTCCAACGTGATCGCCTTTCAAGGCGAGCCCGGCGCCAATTCCGACATGGCTTGCCGCGCGGCGTTTCCCTACATGACGACGCTGGCCTGTCCGACCTTCGAAGCGGCGATGGGCGCCGTCCAGGCCGGCAAGGCGGAACTCGCCATCATCCCGGTCGAGAACTCGATCGCGGGTCGCGTCGCCGATCTCCACAGCCTGTTGCCGCACACCAGGCTCAAGATCGTGGCCGAGCACTTCCAGCGGGTCGAGCACTGCCTGGTTGCCTTGCCCGGCGCCACGCTCAAGTCGATCAGGACAGTGAAGAGCCACGTCCAGGCGCTGTCGCAGTGCCGCAACTTCCTCCGCAAGCACCGTTTCGCGCCGTTGGTCCATGCCGACACCGCGGGCGCCGCGCGCGAGATCGCCGAGATCGGCGACAAGAGCGTGGGCGCCATCGCCTCGTCGCTGGCCGCCCGGATCTACGACCTCAAGGTGCTGGCGAAGAACATCGAGGATGCCGACCACAACACCACCCGCATGCTGGTGTTCTCGCGCCACGAAGCGGCGCCCGACTGGCGCACCGTGCAGTGCATGACAGCCTTCCTGTTCCGGGTGAAGAGCGTACCGGCGGCGCTCTACAAGGCGCTCGGCGGCTTTGCGACCAACGGGGTCAACATCGTGAAGCTGGAAAGCTATCTCTCCGGCGCGCGTTTCGAGCAGGCGGAGTTCTATGCCGAGGTCGAGGGCCACCCGCAGCAGCGCGGCGTGCAGCTGGCGCTCGAGGAACTCGGCTTCTTCTCCGAGCAGTTCAAGCCGCTCGGCACCTTTCCGGCCAATCCTTTCCGGCGCAAGGGCTGGGAAGCGCCGACTCGTCCCGGCACCTGAGACGCGCCCCAAGGGTAATCCATGCCGCAACAACCCGTCCGCATCGCCCCCTCCATCCTGTCGGCCGATTTCGCCGCGCTCGGGCAGGAGATCGAGGCGGTGACCGAAGCGGGTGCCGACTGGATCCATGTCGACGTGATGGACAACCATTTCGTGCCCAACCTCACGATCGGTCCGATGGTGGTGAAGGCGCTGCGCAAGCACAGCCCCAGGCCTTTTGACGTGCATCTCATGGTGACGCCGGTCGATCCGCTGGTACCGGCCTTTGCCGAAGCCGGTGCCGACACGATCTCGTTCCATCCGGAAGCCGGAGCGCATCCGCATCGCACGATCCAGCTCATCAAGAGCCTGGGCAAGAGGGCAGGCCTGGTGCTCAATCCGGCGACGCCGCTTGCCGTCGTCGAGCCGGTGCTGGGCGACCTCGATCTCGTGCTGGTGATGAGCGTCAATCCGGGCTTCGGCGGGCAGGCGTTCATCGACAGCCAGCTCGCCAAGATCGCGGCCTTGCGCCGGATGATCGATGCGCTGGGCCGGCAGATCGATCTCGAGGTCGATGGCGGCGTCAACCCGGAGAAAGCCAAGCGCTGCATCGAGGCCGGCGCCGACGCCCTGGTGGCCGGCACCGCGGTGTTCGGCGGCGGACCGGGCCGCTATGCCGCCAACATCAAGGCGCTGCGCGGATGAACGTAGCGCGCCAGGCCCTCACGGTCGCCCGCATCGAGGCCGGCCAGGGAACGCCCGAGGAAAAGGCTCGGGTGATGGCGTGGGATCGCCTCTGCGGCATGCTGTCCACCCTCGACTCCAAGGTCTCGGTGCTGCTGCGCTTCAACGCCATCGTGGTGGCAGCCCTTGCCTATGTGGTCGTCGTCCGCGCCTCCGATCCCTTCGTCACGGCAAACGCCACGGTGAAACTCATGGGACTGATCGTGGGCCATGTGAGCCTGCTGGCCAGCGTGCTGAGCTGCGGCTTCGCCTTTCCGGTGATCAACGTCGAGTGGGAATTCTTCGGCGGGCGCCTCGATCGCCTGGCCGACGGCGAGCCCGAGTTCGACGATGCGGCGCTGCAGCGGGTCGGCGATCTCGTGGCGCGCCGCACGCGGCTCTATTCGCGGGCCTGGCAGTTCGCCGTGGCCGGCGGAACGGGCTTTGCAATCCTGGTCGCGCTTGCCACTATCCACTGATCATGACCGACATCATCCTTCATCACTACGCCGTCTCGCCTTATGCCGAGAAGGTGCGCATCGGGCTCGGCCTCAAGCAGGCGGCATGGAAGTCGGTCGATATTCCGAACGTCATGCCCAAGCCCGACCTGATGCCGCTGACCGGCGGCTACCGCAAGACGCCGGTGATGCAAATCGGCGCCGACATCTACTGCGACACCCAGCTCATCATGCTGGAGCTCGACCGGCGCCTGCCTTCGCCGCCGTTCCTGCCCAAGGGTCGCGAGGGCGAGGTGCGCGCCATCACCATGTGGATCGACCGCAACATCTTCGCGCCCGCCGTCGGCGTGGTCATGAGCCAGGTCGCCGACCGATTCGGCGAGGCCTTCAAGAAGGATCGCAGCGAGTTCTCCGGCCGTTCGTTCGATCCGGAGCGGCTGCGCGCCGCGCTGCCGATCGTGCGCGACCAGACCTACGCCCTGCTTTCGCTCGCCGAGTCGATGTTGGCCGACGGCCGAACGTTCCTGCTGGGGCGCGAGCCCAGCCTGGCCGACTGCGCGCTCTACAATCCCGTGTGGTTCATCCAGCAACAGCTCGGCCCTGGCGCTGCGCCGCTCGACCGGTTGCCCAGGATCGTCGCCTGGTCGGAGCGCATGAAGGCGCTGGGCGGCGGCAAGCGCACCGACATCAAGGCGACCGACGCGCTCGATATCGCCAAGGCGGCCAAGCCCGCGCCGGCCAGCGTCGACGCCAACGATCCGAGCGGCCTCAAGGCCGGCCAGACGCTCAGCGTCACGCCCGACGACACCGGCAAGGTGCCGGTGATCGGCACGCTGGTCGGGCTCGCGGCCGACCGCATCTCGATCGCGCGCAGCGATGCCAGGGCAGGCGACGTCGTCGTCCATTTCCCGCGCGCGGGATACATAGTCCAGGCGAGCTAGAGCGAGACTTCGCCTTTCAGCACAGGCACGCAGCCGCCGCCAACGCTGGCGCGGATGCCGTCGGCGCCGCGCCGCGCCGTGCACAGGAGCAGGCTTGGCCGGCCCATCTCGACGCCCTGCCTGATCTGGTAGCGCCGTTCGGAGTCCCCGCCGAGCGACAGCAGAAGGGCTGCGAGCGGCGTTGCGGCGCTGCCGGTGGCGGGATCCTCCGTCGTGCCGGAGAGCGGCGAGAACATCCGCGCGCGCAGCCGATCGGCGCCGTCGCGAGCGTAGAGGTAAAGCGGCAACCGGTTGGGGCCGAGCGCGGTGAACGACTTCGCGGCTTCGCGGAAGCGTCCTGTATCGGGCACGGCACGCGACAGGGCATCGACCGCGACTTCGGCTATGCAAAAGGAGTTGCCGACCGAGGCAACGATGGGCCGGTGCGCCGCCACGACGATGTCGTGGCGGTTGAGACCGGTACAGCCCGCCACCAGATCGACGGGCATTTCGGCGCCGAGCGTCAGCGGCTGAGGGGCCGCGATGGTGACGGCGCGTGTCTCCTTCCCTTCGCGTTCGACGTCGACTTCGACCAGGCCGGCGATTTCCTCGAAGCGCAGCACGCCGTCGCGGTCGCGACCGAGCCCCGCCAGCACCCAGCCGGTGCCGACATTGGGATGGTCGGCGAACGGCATCTCGTTGGCGCGATTGAAGATGCGGACCCGGGCGGTGTTCGCAGGATCTTCGGGCGGAACGACGAAGGTCGTCTCGCTGAGATTGAACTCCGCGGCGAGAGACTGCATTTCACCGTCGGACAGGCCGCTTGCGTCCGGGAACACCGCCAGCGGGTTGCCGCCGAAGCGCCGATCGGTGAAGACGTCGACGGTTACAAACGCAAAGGTCCGCATCGTCGGCCTCTAGACGATCTCCACGCCGATCTCGGCGGCGATACGGCGCAGGCCCGCGATCGAGCGCGCCGTCGCGTTGCGGCCGTCCTGCGGGCAATGCGTCTCGATGCTGGCCAGCACTTCGCTGGCCTTGACGCCGCCCAGCAGGCGCTTGAGCTCGGTCGGCCACGGGACGTCGCCGTCGCCCAGCGGCACGGTGCGATTGGCCGTCAGGTTGCGGTCCTTGAGGTGGATCGCCGTGACCAGCGGGGCAAGCGCGGCGATATCGTCGTCGCCCGGCCGTTCGCCGGTCGCCCAGGCGTTGGCGATGTCGACGAGCGGCCGGAGATAGATGACGACTTCCCTGTCCTTGTCCCGGGGATCGATCACTTCTTCCTCGACCTCCGCCTCTACCTCCACCTTCGCCTCTTCCATGAGATCCCCGCCCGTCCCGTGCATCGCCACGTCCTCTTCCAATCCCTCCTCCGCGGGCGCATCTTCCTTCGGGTCGAAGAAGGCGCGGAGTTCGGCGACGTTGCCGATGTTGCAGACCGGTTCGTTCTCGAGCTGGATGGAAATGTCGTAGTGGCCGGCGAGGCCCATGAGCTTGGTGAAATCCTCGCTGCCGGTAAGGTCGGTCGGCCGGAAGCGGTGGTGCCGCAGGTAACTGAAGATCCGCATGTGCGGCGCGCCCAGGATGACCGCGATCTCGATGGCGTGGTCGATGATATTCGCGGCCGGGCACTGCTTGGGATCGAAGGCGAAATCGACCTTGCCGGCCGCCGCCGACTTGCCCGCCGCCGGCCACTTGAACAGGGGCGATACGAAGGTCGGCACGGTCAGGCCGGCCTTTTCCAGCGTCCGGCTGATCTTGATGATTTCCTCCTTCGGCATGCCGAGCAGGTTGCGGCCGCCGACGGTGCGCATGTCGAGGCGCTTCAGCCCATGTTCGTGGGCAAAGGAGATCATTTCTTCGAGCGACGGGCCTATTTCATCGCCGATGACGGACAAAGCAAGACGGGGCAGGGTCATGATTGCCAGCCTACTATGGCTCCGCATCTTTGGCTAAAGTCGATTGTGCGACCGAAGGAGACTGCATGAGCGACGATACCGCGATCTTCGTGGGAGCGAGCGACGCCGACCAGTTTCTCCTCCTGAAATATGCCAACCGGCACGGCCTGATCGCCGGTGCAACCGGCACCGGCAAGACCGTGACCTTGCAGACGATCGCCGAAGGCTTCTCGACCTACGGCGTGCCGGTCTTCATGGCCGACGTCAAAGGCGACCTGTCAGGGGTGAGCCAGCCGGGCGCCGACAACCCGCACGCCGTCGAGCGCGCCAAGCAGCTCAAGATCGACGGTTACAAGGGCCGCGCCTTTCCGACGATCTATTGGGATTTGTTCGGCGACAAAGGTCATCCGGTGCGCACGACGGTGAGCGAGATCGGTCCGGTGCTGATGGCCCGCCTGCTGCAGCTCAACGACACCCAGGAAGGCGTCCTGAACATCGTCTTCAAGGTCGCCGACGAGCAGGGCCTGCTGCTGCTCGATTTCAAGGACCTGCAGAGCGTGCTGCAATGGACGGCGGAGAATGCCGGCACGCTCACCACCAAGTACGGCAATGTCGGCAAGCAGAGCATCGGCACCATCCAGCGCGCCTTGCTGACCCTGCAGCAACAGGGTGGCGAGCGCTTCTTTGGCGAGCCGGCGCTCGATCTCAAAGACATGATCGGCCGCGATGCCTCGGGCGCGGGCTACGTCAATGTGCTGGCCGCCGACAAGTTGATGCAGAGTCCGCGGCTCTACAGCACTTTTCTGCTGTGGCTCCTGTCGGAGCTGTTCCAGGTCATGCCCGAAGTCGGCGACCTCGAGCGGCCGAAATTCGTGTTCTTCTTCGACGAGGCGCATCTCCTCTTCGACGACGCCCCCAAGGCGCTGCTCGACAAGATCGAGCAGGTGGTTCGGCTTATCCGCTCCAAGGGTGTCGGCGTCTACTTCATCACCCAGAGCCCGCTCGACATCCCGGAGGCGGTGCTGGGCCAGCTCAGCAACCGGGTGCAGCACGCGTTGCGCGCCTTCACGCCCAAGGACCAGAAGGCCGTGAAAACCGCGGCCGACACCTTCCGGCCGAACAAGAAGTTCAGCGCCGCGACCGCCATCGTCGAGCTGGGCGTGGGCGAGGCGCTGCTCTCCTTCCTCGACGCCAAGGGCGTGCCTGAGCCGGTCGAGCGCTGCTTCATTGCCCCGCCGCGCGGTCGCATCGGCGCGGTCTCGGACGCCGAACGCGCCGCCGTGGTGAAGGCCAGTCCGCTCGCCGGCAAGTACGAGCGCACGGTCGATCGCGAATCGGCTTACGAGGTGCTGACCGGGCGGGCGAACGGCGGTCAGGTGAAACACGCCGACGCGCCGGCCGCGAGCCCTGGCCCTCGCGGCCAGTACGACGCTGCGCCGGCGCCGAGCACTGATGCTCCTCAATCGTCGGGCCCGTGGGGACGGTCGCGGATGCCGCAAACCGAACCCGCCGAGCCGGCCAAGCCGCGGCCCCGGCTGCGCGAGGCCGAGCCGCCGCCGCCACCCGCGTCTGCTCCCAAGGGGCCGTCTCCCAGGACGTCGGCACCCAAGCCGCCGGCGCCCCACGGCGACAGCGTTCTTGAGGCGACGATGAAGTCCATGGGCCGTTCGCTCGGCACGGCGGCAGTCCGCGAAGGCACCAGGTTCCTCAAGAAAGAGGGCCCATCGATCTTGCGTGGTATCCTGGGCTCGCTCCGCAAATAGCCTGGGTTCAGGCCGCGACCACGAGCGTGCCTTCCATGTCCTCGTGGCCGTCGCCGCAGAAGACATCGCAGAAGAACGTGAAGCTGCCGGCCTTGTCGGGCGTCAGGGTCACGCGAGTCTCCTGGCCGGGCACGATGTTGGTGCGCAGGCCGAAGTCGGGCATCTTGAAGCCGTGGATGCGGTCTTCGGAGGTCACCACGAAGACCACCGGCTGGCCGAGCTTGGCCGTGACCTTGTTGGGGTGATACTCGAACTTCTTCGCGCTGATGCGGATCTCGGCCGGAGTCTCCGCGGCAAGGCACGCGGCTCCTCCCACCGCGCTGCCGAACAGCAGCGCGACCATTACTCTGCGACGCATGTTGTCAGCCCTTGGTTACCGGCAATTCGACGAAGCTCACCTTGTCGGCCACGTTGACGTCGCGCGTGCCGAGACCCGGCATGGCGGCATGATGGGCGATATGGCCCGTCATGTGGTGGTTGTCCTGGTGGATGTGGCCGTGGAACACCACGACGTTTGTGTAAGGCATCAGGAGCTCGATGGCCTTGGCGCCGTCGGCGGTCGTCCAGTCCCAATCCGGCTTGAGGTCGAACAGCCGCCGATGCGTGAAGACGACGATGCGGTCGTCAGTCTTGCGCTGCTTGAGATCGGCGGCGAGCCAGGCGTGTTGCTCGTCGCCCAGCTTGGCGGCCGGATCGGAGCGCACCCCAACACTAATGATCTCTGTTCAGCCCCCAGTCGATCCTTCGTCGCTCCATACTCAAAATGGACCGACCGGCCGTATAATTTGGAGAGCGCCGGTCAAGGGGAAGGCTTCGGCGGCGGCAGGTCGACACGGATCGGCGGAACGCTCTTGAGATAGGCGGCTATGGCGTGGCGGTCGGCATCGGTAAGCTTCGAGGTGCCGCGGACCACCGCCTTCATGCCCGAGCCGACCTGGTCCGACTCTGGCGTCAAGCCGGTCTTGAGGAGCCGCTCGATATCCTCGATCGACCAGTCGCCGATGCCTGTCTTCGCGTCGGGAGTGATGTTCGGTGCGTTCTGCCCATCCGGTCCGCCAATGTTGCCGGAGAAGGACATGCTGGGTTTGATCGCCCCCAGAGAATTGCGTGGCGTATGGCACTCTTCGCAATGGGCAACGGCGTGGACAAGGTAGTTGCCGCGATTCCATTCAGGGCCCTTGGCGGGCTCGACCTGGATCGGACCGGAGGTGAAGAACAGAGTGCGCCAGACAACGAGGAGCGCGCGCCAGCCGAAGGGAAAGTTCGCCCGATGCGGCTTGTTGGGAACGGGCGCCGCCGGAAGGCTCATCAGGTAGGCGTAGAGATCCTCGATGTCTCGATCAGTGAGATTCGTGAAGGAAGTGAAGGGAAAGACCGGGAAGAGATAGTTTCCGTCCGGTCTGATGCCGTCGCGCAAGGCGGTGTGGAAGTCCGACTTGCTCCAGGTGCCGATGCCATTCTGTTTGTCGGGCGTGATGTTCGGTACGTAGAAGACGCCGAAAGGCGTATCGAGGCCAAGTCCGCCTGAAGGCGATGCGTCCCCGTGGCAACTGCCGCAACCGGCCGCTTCGTACAGGTACTTGCCGCGCCCGATCGCCCCCAGATCGTCGGCTCGCGCAACCGTGGAGACGGTGAGTAGGGCAATGACTAGGAGCGGTCGGCCAAGCGATAACGAAAGTGTCATGATCGGATCTCGGAAGGAGAGGGGTCGCCTTTGTTCCGCCGGCGCGAAAGGTGGCCGTCAACGCCGGCAGCACGGCACAGTGCCGCGCTGCCGGCGTTGATCGGCGTGCATCCTCAGGTGATCGGATTGGTGACGAGCTTCCATCCACTGTTTTCAGTCTGCGCGGTGCGGGTGCCCAGACCCTTGAATGGATGGGCCGGATCCCAGGCAACGGGCAGGCGCTTGGGCTGCGAGCCTGCCGCCGGGAACGGGAAGATCAGCGATTCGGCCGCGTGATGCGCGATCTTTCCGGTCATGCGATGATTTTCCTGGTGAATATGGCCGTAGAACACCGTCACGTTCTGATAGGGCGTCAGAATGTCGATCGCCTTGGCGCCATCCTTGGTCGCCCAGTCCCATGCCGGATAGAGATCGAACAAGGGCCGGTGAGCGAAGACGACGATCGGCTGCGCCTTGTCGAGCTTGCCGAGATCCCCCTGCAGCCACTGCAGCTGATCGTCCCCGATCAGCCCGTTGGGGTCCGAGACGTTGTCGAGTGCGATGAAATGCACGCCCTTGTGGTCGAAGCTGTAATTGCTCACGCCGAAGAGCGATTTGTACATGGCGCCAGCGTCGAGCCCGGCGTCATTTTCACCGGGGATGAACCGCACGTCCTTGACCTTGAGATCGGCGACGATGGACTTGAACTCCGTCATGCGTCGCTGGCGTTCCTTGTCGTCGGGGGTGGCATGAGTGAGGTCGCCGGTGAACATGATGAAGTCCGGCTGCTGCGCGAGCGCGTTTACCGCGGTGACCGCGCGCTTCAAGGTGTTCTTCGCTTCGGGGTTGGGCGGCCCCTCGAATCCCCAGTGGGAGTCGGTCATCTGAACGAAGAAGAAGTCCTGTCCAGCGGCCAGGGCACCCCCCCAGCGACCGAGGCTGGAGGCGAAGACCACGCCGCCAAGGCCGGCCAGTCTGAGGAAGTCCTTGCGATTGATCTCAGATTTCATGTGATTGCCTCCGGTTAGCGGCGCCACCGATCGGCGCCGTCATGGTGCAGTACTTCTGACCTCCGCTTCCTATTCCCGGAAAAATCGACGACGAGGAAGGGGAGTAGGACACTGCATTTTGCTTTTGATCGCGGGAGGCATGGCACCCGAAGGCACGTGGTTGATCGCAGCCGGTCTCGCGCCCCAGTTTCCAGCGTGTGCTCGGCGTCGGGATGGGCCGGCCCGCTATAGTTCCAGTGCGTGTCGGAGATTGGCACGAAATGGAAATCGGGCCCGGCTTACGCCGCTGCCTGCCGGCCCGGGAAGAGACCAGCCGTGAAGGTGACGCCGGCCATGCCGGCAAGTTTCAGAAAATCGGCCTGTTGCATGGCGGTCTCCCATGGTGGAACTGCAGCTAATACCGCCGTGCACCGGGCCTTATTCCCGGCCTGCCGATTGGAATAAAATCGACGTTCGGACGGTATTGATGTCCTATGGGCCGCATGTCAGATGCGCCGAAACCTGACGGCGGTACGGTCGGGCGATTTCGCTCGGTCGTGCTGCCGCATCTCGACGCCGCCTACGGGTACGCGCGATGGCTGACGCGCGATCCGGTGGAGGCGCAGGATGTGGCGCAGGAAGCGATGTTGCGCGCGCTGCGCTATTTCCACGCGTTCCGTGGCGAGGAGGCGAGGCCGTGGCTGATGCGCATCGTGCGCAATACATGGATCGACCTCCGGAAGCGCAACGGGGCGGAGAAGCTGCCGTTGGAGGTGCTCGAGACCCGGGCCGCCGAGGGTCCGGATCCCGAGCAGAGCGCGCTGGCCGGCGACCGGCGGCGCCAGGTCGCGGCGGCGCTGGCGGCCTTGCCGGCCGAGTCGCGGGAGGTCCTCGTGCTACGCGAGATCGAGGACCTTTCGTACAAGCATATCGCGGCCGTGCTCGATCTGCCGATCGGCACCGTGATGTCGCGCATCGCGCGGGCGCGGGAGAAGTTGGTGGTCGAGCTCAAGGGCCGCCTGGAAAGGAGTGAGCATGGACTGCCCGACTTGTGAGACGATGGTCGACGCCTATGTCGACGGCGAGCTCACGACGAGCGAAAGCGCCGCCTTCGAGCGCGCCCTGGAAGGCTGCCCGGAGTGCCGGCGCCGGCTCGAGGCCGCGCGGACGCTGAGCGGCCTGCTGCGCGAGTTGCCGGCCGAGCCGGCGCCCGACCTTCTGCGCGCCAGGATCGAGCGCGAGCTGCGGACGATTGCCGGCGCCTCGCGGGTGCGTCTTCCCGGCGCCGGTATGCGATGGGGCGCGATGGCGGCGAGCCTGATCGTGGCGGTCTCGATCGGCTGGCTGGGCGGAAGCCTGGTCGGCCAGGGCGGACGCGAGACCGACGAGCTGGTCGCCGGCTATATCCGCATGGCCATGAGCGAGCATGGCGTCGATGTCGCCTCGTCCGACCGCCACACGGTCAAACCGTGGTTCGCCGGCCGCATCGACTATTCGCCGCCGGTCCACGACCTCACGCAGGAAGGCTTCCCGCTGGTCGGCGGCCGCCTCGACTTCATCGACGGGCGCAAGGTGGCCGTGTTGGTCTACCGCCACAACCAGCATCGCGTTGCGCTTACCCTGTGGCCGTCCTCGTTGTCCGGCAATACGGCGGCCACGGTCAGGCAGCGCGACGGCTTCGCACTGGCCGAGTGGCGTCATGACGGCTTCGACATGCGCGCCGTGGCCGATCTCGCGCCGGCCGAGATGAAGGCGTTCACAACGGCGGTCGACGCCGCCGTCACCGAAGATCGTTGATCAGGCCAGCCGGTCCAGTTCCTTGACGATGGCGTCGCCCATTTCCTGGGTGCCGACCTTCTTGACGTCCGGGGTCTTGCCGCCGGCCAACAGATCGGCCGTGCGGTAACCGGCCTTGAGCACGTTCTCGACGGCCGTCTCGACGAGATCGGCTTCCTTGCTGAGGTCGAACGAGTAGCGCAGCATCATGGCGTAGCTGAGCGTCTCGGCCAGCGGATTGGCCAGGCCCTTGCCGGCGATGTCGGGGGCGCTGCCGTGAATCGGCTCGTAGAGCGCCTTGCGCCGGCCGGTCGCATCGGGCGCTCCCAGCGAGGCCGAGGGCAGCATGCCGAGCGAGCCGGTCAGCATGGAAGCCTCGTCGGACAGGATGTCGCCGAACAGGTTGTCGGTGACAATGACGTCGAACTGGCCGGGCGAGCGCAGGAGCTGCATGGCGAGCGCGTCGGCATACATGTGCTCGAGCTTCACGTCCGAATACTTCTCCTTGTGCAGCTTGGTCGCCTCCTCGCGCCACAGCACGCCGGTATGCATGACGTTGGCCTTCTCCGAGGAGCAGACCCTGTTCTTGCGCTTGCGCGCCAGCTCGAAGGCGACGGCGCAGACGCGGCGGATTTCACTGGTCTTATAGCGCTGGGTGTCGATCGCCTCGCGCTCGCCGTTGGCCAGCGTGGTCACCCCGCGCGGCTCGCCGAAATAAACGCCGCCGGTCAGCTCGCGGATGATCATGATGTCGAGGCCCTTGACGATCTCGGGCTTGAGCGAACTCGCATCGATCAGCGCGTCGAACACCTTGGCCGGGCGCAGGTTGGCGAAAAGATCCATTTCCTTGCGCAGGCGCAGCAGGCCGCGCTCGGGCTTCTTGTTGAACTCGACATTGTCCCATTTCGGCCCGCCGACCGAGCCGAACAGCACGGCGTCGGCCTCGAGTGCCGTCTTCATGGCATCGTCGGAAAGCGGCACGCCGTGCTTGTCGAGCGCGGCGCCGCCTACGACGTCTTCCTTGATATCGAAACCAACCGCTCGTTTCCGGCCCATCCAGGCGATGATCTTGCGGACTTCGTTCATCACTTCAGGACCGATGCCGTCACCGGGCAGCACCAGCAGATTGCGGTTTGACGCCATTGTCTTCTTTCTCTCGAGCGTTGAGCCCTAGGACGCCGCGTGCAGCCAGGGCTGCGAGTCCTTCTGGCGCGCTTCGAAGTCGTCGATCTCCGACCTCTTCTCCATGGTCAGCCCGATATCGTCGAGGCCCTCCAGCAGGCAGTGCTTGCGGAAGGCGTCGATCTCGAAATGGACCGTGCCGCCGTCGGGACCCTTGATCTCCTGCTTCTCGAGGTCGACCTCGATGATGGCGTTGGAGCCGCGGCTCGCATCGTCCATCAGCTTGGCGATGATCTCCTTGGAGACCTTGATCGGCAGGATGCCGTTCTTGAAGCAGTTGTTGTAGAAGATGTCGGCGAAGTCTTCGGAAATGACGCAGCGGATGCCGAAGTCGAGCAGCGCCCAGGGCGCATGCTCGCGACTCGAGCCGCAGCCGAAATTGGGGCCGGCGACGATGATCTTGGCGTCCTGGTAGGCCGGCTGGTCGAGGATGAAATCCTTTTTCTGGCCGTCCGCCGTCCAGCGCATTTCGTAGAACAGGCCGTCCTTCAAGCCGGTGCGCTTGATGGTCTTCAGGAAGTTCTTGGGGATGATCATGTCGGTGTCGACATTGACCATCGGCAGGGGTGCTGCGACGCCGCGCAGCGTGGTGAATTTTTCCATGGGATTTCCCTCGCGAAACGCCGGAATAAACGGGCTTTTGCGGGCCCGGTCAAGCCGCGTCCGGAAAGGCCCGATTCAGCGGGTTTTGATCACCAGGGTACCAGCGATGATGTCGTGCAGGCCGCGCTTCTTGTCGGTGAAGGCGACCATGATGAAACCGATGCAGAAAATGATGGCGGAGAGGATCTTGGCGAAGTACCGGCCGGTGGCATTCATGAAGCTGAGCCGCTGACCATCGCTGGTCACCACGCGCAAGCCCATCACCATCTTGCCCACGGTGGCGCCGCGCTCGGAGCTTTCGAGCAGGGCAAAATAGAGCCAGCCGATCACCAGGGAGATCACATTGGCCAGCGGATCGTAATGATCCCAGTCGGTGGTGAGGATATTGATGCCGAGCAACCTGTCCACGACGCCGCAGACGATCGTCAGGAGGATGCCGTCGATGATGTAGGCCACGACTCGGATCCAGAAGCCGCCATAGGCGACATGGTCGGGACCGGCCGGACGGGCATCCCAGACAGGCGGCGGCGGGGCGGCGGAGCCGGAGTTCGGGACGCTGGCCATGGCGGTCTCCCTCTGGAAATCGTCAGGGCGAGCTTATCACGAGCGTGTCGGCCAGGACATCGTGCAACGCTCGCTTGCGGGCGGTGAAGGCCGCCATCAAATAGCCGATGGCAAGCGGGACCAACGGCGTGATCATGACCTTCAGGAAGTGCCGCGCGGTGGCGCGGCCAAACGAGAGCTGCGCGCCGTCCGCCCGCACGATGCGCAGCCCCAGCGCCTGCTTGCCGAGCGTCGCGCCGCGCGCCGAGCTGGTCATCAACGCCTCATAGAGCCAGCTGATCACGAGCAAGGCCACCACCATGACGATGATACCGCTGATGATGAAGAGAGAGTCCTTGCCGTCGTCGTCGATCGATTCATCCGAAAGAAGGAAGGCCGCGATGAAAAGGCCGACGACGATGACGGCAGCGATCGACACGATGAAGCCGTCGAGCAGGTAAGCGACAAAGCGGATCCAGAAGCCGCCGGGTCGACCGATCTCGGCAATGGCCACCTGTTGGCGGTCGGACCAGACAGGCGGCGGCGGTGCATTCGTCATGGCGACCTGCTCCCCCAAAGCAATCGGGCGGTGCATCGCTGCACCGCCCGAATGTTAGCATCGCCCGTTCAGCGCCAGCTATTGAAAGTCGCGCACGTCGGCCAACGTCCCGCGGATGGCCGCAGCAGCGGCCATCGCCGGGCTCACCAGATGGGTGCGCCCGCCGCGGCCCTGCCGCCCTTCGAAGTTGCGGTTGGAGGTCGAGGCGCAGCGCTGGCCCGGTTCCAGCCGGTCGGCGTTCATGGCCAGGCACATCGAACAGCCCTGGATGCGCCATTCGAAGCCCGCCTCGAGGAAGATCTTGTCCAGGCCTTCCTTCTCGGCCTCGGCCTTCACCAGGCCGGAGCCCGGCACGACCATGGCCGACACGTTGGGCGCCACCTTGCGGCCGCGCGCGATCTCGGCGGCGGCGCGCAGATCCTCGATGCGGCCGTTGGTGCACGAGCCGATGAACACGCGATCGATCGGCACGTCGACCAGGCGCGTGCCCGGCGTCAGGCCCATGTAGGCCAGCGAGCGCGTCCAGGCCTCGCGGCGATTCTCGTCCGGTGCGTTGGCCGGGTCGGGAACGACCTCGGTGATCGGCAACGCGTCCTGCGGGCTGGTGCCCCAGGTGACCATCGGCGGGATGTCCGAGGCCAGGAGATCGAGGCGCGCGTCGAAATTGGCGCCCTTGTCGCTCGGCAGCCGGCGCCATTGACCGAGCGCCAGGTCCCAGGCGCCGCCCTTGGGCGCGTAAGGCCGGCCTTCGAGATACTGGAAGGTCGTCTCGTCGGGCGCGATCAGGCCGGCGCGCGCGCCCGCCTCGATCGACATGTTGCAGACGGTCATGCGGCCTTCCATCGTCATCTCGCGGATGGTGCGGCCGGCATATTCGATCACGTAGCCGGTGCCGCCCGCGGTGCCGAGCTTGCCGATGATGGCCAGGATCACGTCCTTCGCCGTGACGCCGAGCGGCAGGCTGCCCTCGACCGCGACACGCATGTTCTTGGCCGGCTTCTGGATCAGCGTCTGGGTGGCCAGCACATGCTCGACCTCCGAGGTGCCGATGCCGAAGGCGAGCGCGCCGAAGGCGCCGTGCGTGGAGGTGTGGCTGTCGCCGCATACGAGGGTGATGCCCGGCAAGGTCAGGCCCTGCTCGGGGCCGATCACGTGGACGATGCCGCGGCGCGGGTCGGCCATGCCGAAATAGGGCACGCCGAACTCGGCGACGTTCTTTTCCAGGGTCTCGACCTGGATGCGCGACTCCTCGTCCATGCCGCCCTGGCTGACGTCGGTCGTCGGCGTGTTGTGGTCGGCCACGGCGATGGTGGCGTCCGTCCGGCGCACCGGCCGGCCGGCCATGCGCAGGCCCTCGAAGGCCTGCGGGCTGGTCACCTCGTGGACGAGGTGGCGGTCGATGTAGATCACGCAGGTGCCGTCGTCCTGGCGATGGACGACATGGGCATCCCAGATCTTCTCGAACAGGGTGCGCGGCGGCGGGGGAGGCGGCGGAGCCGCCTTCTTGCGGAACGCCATGGCGCGCCTACTTCTTGCCGCCGCCCTTGGCGGCGCGCACGGTGCCATCGGACTTGGGCTTTTCCTTCTTGAGCTTCTCACGCCGCGGCCGCTTGATCGCCTCCTCGGCCTGCTCGGCGACCAGCTCGCGCTGGGCCTCGACGTCCTCGGCGATGCGGCTCGCCTTGCCGCGCAAATCGCGCAGGTAATAGAGCTTGGCGCGGCGCACGACGCCTTTGCGCACGACCTCGATCTCCCAGATGTTCGGGCTGTAGAGCGGAAACACGCGCTCGACGCCCTCGCCGAAGCTGATCTTGCGCACCGTGAAGGCGGAGTTCACGCCGGCGTTCTTGCGGCCGATGCACAGGCCCTCATAGACCTGGAGGCGTTCGCGGTTGCCTTCCTGCACCTTGACGTGCACGCGCAACGTGTCGCCGGCCTCGAAGCGCGGCACCGGCCGCTCGGACTGCACCTTGTCGATCGTCGTCTGGCCGATCGTATCGAGAATGTTCATCGCATCCATCCTTTCGTCACTTCTCTTCGTTCGTTGCGGTCCGCCGGCGCGCCCACAGATCGGGTCGCCGTCGCCGCGTGATTTCTTCCCGCTGTCTCATCCGCCATTCGGCGACCTTGCCGTGGTGGCCCGAGACCAGAACCTCCGGCACGCGCCGCTCGGTTCCGTCGGGACCGGTCCAGCTCGCGGGCCTTGTGTAGTGCGGGTACTCCAGCAACCCGTCCTCGAAACTCTCCTCGCTCGCCGACTGCGGCTCGCCCATCACGCCGGGCAACAGCCGCACGCAGCAATCCATCACCGCCATGGCCGCGATCTCGCCGCCCGAAAGCACGAAATCGCCGACCGAAATCTCCTCCAGCGCGTGGGCCTCGATGACCCTCTCGTCGACGCCCTCGAACCGCCCGCACACCAGCACCACACCCGGACCCGCCGCCAGCGCCCGCCCGCGCGCCTGCGTGAACGGCGCGCCGCGGGGCGACAGCAACAGCTTCGGCGTTTCCGCCATTCCCGGCGTCTCGGCAACCGCCAGAAGCGCCGCCGACAGCACGTCGGGCTTCATCACCATGCCGGCGCCGCCCCCGAAGGGCGCATCGTCCACCGTGCCATGGCGATCCTTGGCGAACCGCCTGATGTCGACGGCCTCGAGCCGCCACACGCCTTCCTTCAACGCCTTGCCGGCCAGGCTCTCGCCCAGCGGGCCCGGAAACATCTCCGGGAAGAGCGAGAGCGCCGTCGCGCGCCACACCTTGTCCTACGCCTCCTTCGTTTCCCCACCCGCCAGCACGCCCGCCGGCGGATCGACTAAAACCTTGCCACCCTCGACGTCGATCTCGGGCACCACCGCGTCAGTGAAGGGCAGCATCACCGAACTGCGTGACGAGCTGCCGCCCGAAACCTCCATCGCCCGTCCGGCCCCGAAATCGTGGAAGGCCAAGACCTTTCCCCAATCCCGGCCGTCCCGGCCGACCGCGGCGAGCCCGACAAGGTCCGCCTCGTACCACTCCCGCTCGCCCGTTGCCGGCAGTGCGCTGCGCTCCACATAGAGCCGCAATCCCCGCGCTGCCTCGGCCGCCGTTCGATCGGCTACGCCCTCGATCCGGGCCAGCACCGCGCCCTTGACGGCGCTCAATGCCTCGACCCGGTACCGCTTCTGCCCCGTCTCGTCCGACAGCGCGCCATAGGAGGCGATCGCCATCGGGTCCTCGGTGAAGCTCCTGATGCGCACCAGGCCGTGCACCCCGTGTGGCGCCGCCACGACGCCCAGCAGGACGCGGCCCTTAGTCATCAGAACGACTCATCAGCTCGCCACGGCCTCCTTCTCACCGCCCTCGGCGGGCGGCGCGGCAGCGGCGGTTGCGGCGGCCTTCATGCGCTCCTGCGCCTTGGCGCGCGGCTGCGGTTTCTTGGTCTGCTCGCGCCGCTCGCGCGGCTTCATCATCTCGGCCTGGGAGAGGAACTTGGCGACCCGGTCCGACGGCTGGGCGCCGACCTTCAGCCAGTGGGCGATGCGCTCCTTGTCGAGCGTGATGCGCTGGGCGTGCTCGCGCGGCAGCAGGGGGTTGTAGGTACCGAGCTTCTCGATGAAGCGGCCGTCGCGCGGGCTGCGCGAATCGGCCACCACGATGTGGAAGAACGGACGCTTCTTGGCGCCGTGCCGGGTCATGCGGATCGCTAGCATTCCTGAAAGTCCTCTCTTTCGATTCGTCCGATGGTGTTGAGTTTCACTGAGCCTTCAGCGCGGGAAGCCGGGCGGCGGCGTCATGCCGCCGAGGCTGCGCATGAATCCCTTTTCACCGAGCTTGTTGACGCGCTTCATCATCTTCAGCATGTCGGCGTGCTGCTTCAGGAGCTTGTTGACGTCCTGGACAGCCACGCCCGATCCCTTGGCGATGCGCTTCTTGCGCGAGGCATGGATCAGGTCGGGATTGCGCCGCTCCTTGGGCGTCATGGCGAGGATGACGGCCTCCTGGCGCTTGAGCTGCTTCTCGTCGATCTTGGCTTTGGACATCGCCGCCTTGGCCTGCATGGCGCCGGGCAGCATGCCCATCAGGCCCGACAGGCCGCCCATCTTGCGCAGCTGGCGCAGCTGGCTCAGCAGGTCGTCCATGTCGAACTGGCCCTTGCGGACCTTGGCCGCGAGCTTCTCGGCGTCTTCCTTGTCGATCGTCTCGGCGGCGCGCTCGACCAGCGAGACGATGTCGCCCATGCCGAGGATGCGGCTGGCGATGCGGTCGGGATGGAATGGCTCCAGCGCATCGAACTTCTCGCCGACGCCGATCAGCTTGACCGGCCGGCCGGTGACGGCGCGCATCGAGAGCGCGGCGCCGCCGCGCGCATCGCCGTCGACTCGCGTCAGCACGATGCCGGTGACGGCGAGGCGATCGTTGAAGGCCTTGGCAACGTTGACCGCGTCCTGGCCGGTCATGGCGTCGGCGACCAGCAGCGTTTCCTTGGGCTTGGCGAGGTCGCTGATGTCGGCGACCTCCTTCATCAGCTCCTCGTCGATCGACAGGCGGCCCGCCGTGTCGAGGATCAGCACGTCGAAGCCCTCGCGCCGCGCCGTCTCCAGCGCGCGCCGCGTGATGGCGAGCGGCATCTCGAGCGGCACGATCGGCAGGGTCGGCACGCCGGTCTGCTCGCCCAGGATCTTGAGCTGCTGCTGGGCGGCCGGCCGGCGGGTGTCGAGCGAGGCCATCATGACGCGGCGCTTGATCGAGAAGCTGCCGCCGAATTCGGCCGCCATGCCCTGCGGGCCCTGGCTCAGGCGATAGCCGATCTTGGCCGAGGACGTGGTCTTGCCCGAACCCTGCAGGCCGACCATGAGGATGACGACCGGCGGGATGGCGTTGAGGTCGAGGTCGGCCACGGTGCCGCCCAGCATCTCGACCAGGTGATCGTTGACGATCTTGACCACCATCTGGCCCGGCGTGACCGAGCGGATCACATCGGCGCCGATCGCCTTGGGACGCACCGCATCGATGAACTGCCGCACGACGGGCAGCGCCACGTCGGCCTCGAGCAGGGCGGTCCGGACCTCGCGCAGGGCTGCGTCGACGTCGGCTTCCGACAGCGCTCCGCGGCCGCGCAGCTTGTCGAAGACGTCGCCCAGACGTTTGCTGAGACCCTCGAACATGCCTTTCACAACTCCGTTCGCCCAAACGAAAATCACGCCGATGCGCGAACCTTCGCGGATCAGCGGAGCTCCCCGAAGGGGGAACCGGTAGAAATCGGCACGACCGATTGAGCGGCCGGGGTATAAGGCCTGCCGGCCATGGAGTCAAAAGGCGTGGAGTCTGGAAGTAACCCGTTGATTCACAAGGATTTCTCCGTCATCCGGGGATGGACGGTCCTGATCTTTCTGCCCGTGCTCGTGGCACTGGTGGCCCCCGCCGTCTGGTTGGCGCGCGATTACGGCACGTTGGCAGTCATCACTGCGTTCTTCGCCGCAGGCCTGCTCGCGGTGCTGGCAGTGGTCGCACCGATGGGCTGGACGGCTTTGTCGGCGCTGGGCTTCCGCCCTGTCGGCTGGCGGCCCGTCGTGCTGGGCGTGCTGGTCACCGAAGCACTGTCGGTCGCGGTCAGCCATCTCGGCATCGAGCCCGAGGGCATGAAGGAAGTCGGCAAGATCGCCCGCGAGCCGGGGTTTTTCGGCAGCCTCGTGGCCATTGCCGCTCTCGCGCCGCTGGTCGAGGAACTGATTTTTCGCGGCCTGCTCTATGGCTGGCTGGCGGGCCGCTGGGGAACCATCCTTGCCTGGATCGTGAGCTCGCTCGTCTTTGCCGCCGCCCATGTCGAGCCGGCGCACGCGATCCTCGTCCTGCCGCTCGGCCTGTGGTTCGGCTGGTTGCGGCGGCGCACGGATTCGATCTGGCCCTCGCTGGTGGCGCACATGGTGAACAACGGCCTGGCCATCGCCGCCGCGGCGTATCTTGACGTCTGACTAGGCCGCAAGCTTGCGGTCGACGAAGTCGAGCCTGTCCTGGCCCCAGAAGATCTCGCCATCGATCACGAAGGAGGGCGCGCCGAAGACGCCGCGCTCGATGGCCTGCTGGGTGTAGGTCTCGCGCTTTTCGACGATACCGGGCGCTTCGCTCGCCTTGATCACCGCCGCCGCATCGAGGCCGCAGCCGGCGATGATCGCCTGCAGGGTCGCCGGATCGCCGGTGTTCTTCTCCTCGGCCCAAAGTGCGGAAAGCACGGCGTGCGCGAGCTTGATGGCGTCGGCCATACGGCCCTGCTCGCGCAGCGCGATCACGCATTTGGCGGCAGGCATCTCGTTGGCCGGGAAGAACTTGGGCTCGAGCGTGGTCTTCACGCCGAGATGATCGCGCCAGCGCTTCAGCTCCATCATGCGGTAGGCCTGGCGCTGCGGCGCGCGCTTGGGCAGCGGCAGACCGCCCGAGACGGCGAACACCGAACCGAAATCGACCGGCCAGATGGTGACGTCGGCGCCGTGTTTCCGGGCGATCGCCTCGAAGCGCTTCGAGCCGAGATTAGGTCCAGGGCGAGTTCAGCGAGACGTAGTAGTCGACGTGCTTGGCCATGATATCTCCTCCGCCGTCTCACTGTGGCGCAATGCCAGGCGACAGCAAAGTGCCGATGGGCCATCCTGACCACGTGTCGGAACGAACCATCGCGATCACCGGCGGCGACGCCGGCTATTTCGAGTTGATGCGCGATTGCATCGGCTCGCTGCACGCGACGTCGGAGGGAAGGGCGCTTTCGCTCGGCGTGCTCGACTGCGGTCTCACCGAGGAGCAGCGTGGCTGGTGCCGCACGCAGGGCGCGGCCCTGGTCGTGCCGCGCTGGGATTTCGACTTTCCCGGCCGCGACAGATTGCAGGACGGCTACAAGGCCCTGACCGCGCGGCCCTTCCTGCCGCGCTATTTCCCGGGCTTCGAGCTTTACTTCTGGATCGACGCCGATTGCTGGGTGCAGCAGGGCGATGCGATCGGGCTGTTCCTGGCGGCCGCGCGGACCGGCGCGCTTGCGGTGGCGCCGGAGATCCACCGCTCGATGCGCCACTATCACCATGCCTGGGGCGAGTTCTCGGCAGTTTGCGGCGCGGCCTACGAGGCCTGCTTCGACAAGGCGACGGCCGAGCGGCTGATCCGTTACCCCATGATCAATGCCGGCGTTTTTGCCCTCGAGGCCGAAGCGCCGCATTGGGCCGGCTGGGCCGGGATCTACGGCGCGGCGCTGCAGCGCTCGACCGATCTCACCGATCAGCTGGCGCTGAACGTCCTGGTCTACGACAAGGGCTTTAGGCACGAGGCGCTGCCCAGCCGCTGCAACTGGCCGATCCATCACGCGACGCCCTTCTGGGACGCCGAGCGCAACCTGTTTGTCGAGCCGGCCATGCCCTATGACCCGCTCGGCATCCTGCACATGACCATCTACACCAAGAAGCTGGCGGCGCTCGACGTTCGTGAACTGGGCGGTCGCCATGCCGGCCAGGTCCGGTTGCGCTCGTTGCGCTGGCCCGGCCGAACCGCCATATAGCGCCGCATGGTCGGTAGCGCATGACCGGGACGCCGTTCCTCAAGATGCACGGGCTGGGCAACGATTTCGTCGTGCTCGATGCGCGCGGGGCGGCGTTCGACCTGACGGCGGCGCGCCGCCGCGCCATCGCCGACCGGCGGCTGGGCGTGGGCTGCGACCAATTGATCGTGCTCGAGGCGCCGACCGAGAGCGACGCCGACGTCTTCATGCGCATCTACAATCCCGACGGCGGCGAGGCCGGCGCCTGCGGCAACGCCACGCGCTGCGTCGCCTCGGTGCTGATGGACGAGCGCCGGACCGACCATGTCACGGTGCAGACGATCTCCGGCCTGCTCGAGTCGCAAAAGGCCGGGACGGCCGCCGACGGCCTGCCGGTGATCTCGGTCGACATGGGGCTGGCGCGGCTCGACTGGCGCGACATTCCGGTGCGCGAGGCCTGCGACACCAATCACCTGCCGGTCGGGCTGGGGCCGCTGAAAGATCCCGTGGGCACCAGCATGGGCAACCCGCACGCCACCTTCTTCGTCGACGATGTCGCCGCCATCCCGCTCGCCGAGCTGGGTCCGCAACTGGAGCATGATCGTTTCTTTCCCGAACGCGCCAATATCGGCGTGGCGGCACTTGTCGGCGAGGACAAGCTCAGGCTGCGCGTCTGGGAACGCGGCGCCGGGCTGACGCTTGCCTGTGGCTCGGGGGCTTGCGCGGCGCTGGTGGCGGCGAACCGGCGCGGCCTGGTGAAGCGCAGCGCCCAGGTGGTCGTCGATGGCGGCACGCTTGCCATCGAATGGCTGCGCGACGACCACGTGATGATGACCGGCGGCGTCGCGCTCGCCTTCAAGGGCGAGCTCGATCCCTCGCTGCTGGCCTGAGGAATGGACGTGAGCGACACGATCGAAACCGACGCCGAGAAAGGCGAGACCGCGAAGAAGGGCTGGCTGTCGCGCCTGCGCTCCGGTCTCGCCAAGTCGACCAAGAAGGTCGCCGACAGCATCACCGGCCTCTTCACCAAGAAGAAGCTCGACCAGCAGACGCTCGACGAGCTGGAGGACGCGCTGATCGAGGCCGATCTCGGCGTCACCGTCGCGGCGCGCCTGGTCGAGAAGCTCGGCAAGGAGCGCTTCGGCAAGGAAGTGACCGACGAGGAAGTGCGCGCCGCCTTCGCCGACGACATCGCCGATATCCTGCAGCCGGTGGCGACGCCGCTCGCCATCGATGCTGCGCGCAAGCCGTTCGTCGTCCTGGTGGTGGGCGTCAACGGCAGCGGCAAGACGACGACCATCGCCAAGCTCGCCAACCTCTACAAGAGCGAGGGCCGCAGGGTCATGCTGGCGGCGGGCGACACTTTCCGTGCCGCCGCCGTCGAGCAGCTCAAGATATGGGGCGAGCGCGCCGGCGTGCCGGTGATCGCCAAGGACACCGGCGCCGACGCCGCCGGTCTCGCCTACGAGGCCCTGGAGCGGGCCAAGGCCGAGGGCTGCGACGTGCTGCTGATCGACACGGCGGGGCGCCTGCACAACAAGGCGAACCTGATGGACGAGCTGGCCAAGATCGTGCGCGTCATCCGCAAGCTCGATCCCGACGCGCCGCATTCCTGCCTGCTGGTGCTCGACGCCACGACCGGCCAGAACGCCCATGCCCAGGTCGAGACCTTCAAGGCCATGTCGCCGGTCGATGCCCTGGTGGTCACCAAGCTCGACGGCAGCGCCAAGGGTGGCGTGCTGGTGGCGCTGGCCGAGAAATTCAAGCTGCCGGTGGTCGCCGTCGGCGTCGGCGAGGGCATCGACGATCTTCGGCCGTTCGAGGCGCGGGCCTTTGCGCGCGGATTGATGGGGTTGCCGGCATGAGCAAACGGGCATGAGCGAGGGCGCGGGCCAGGAACGCGGCATGCGCCGCCTCTATGCGACGGCGCTCGAGCTCGGGCCACTGCTGCTGTTCTTCGTGGCCAACGGCAAGTGGGGCATCTTCACCGGCACCGCCGTGTTCGTCGTCGCGACCGCGGTGGCGCTGCCCTGCTATCGCTGGCTGGAGAAGCGCTGGCCGGTCATGCCGCTGGTCGGCGGCTTCTTCGTGCTGGTGTTCGGCGGGCTCACGATCTGGCTGCAGGACGACACGTTCATCAAGCTGAAGCCCACCATCGTGAACTGCCTGTTCGGCATCATCCTGGGGGGCGGCCTGCTGTTCCTTCAGCGGCCGCTCCTGAAGCCGATCTTCGGCGCGGCGTTCAGGCTTACCGACGAGGGCTGGCGCAAGCTCACCCTGCGCTGGGCGTTGTTCTTCTTCGTGCTGGCGGCGGTCAACGAGGTGATGTGGCGCGGCTTTTCGACCGAGGTCTGGATCGGCAGCAAGATGTTCCTGAGCTTCCCGCTGACGCTCGTCTTCGCCTTCCTGCAGGTGCCGTTGCTCAAGCGCTACTGGGACGGCGCGGACAATCCCTTCGCGTCGGGAAGCTAGGGCGTAGGCGCGATCAACGAAAGCTTGGGGAAATACGTGCGGTAGCGTGCAACGTCGCGTGTCAGGACCCGATAGCCACGAATGGCGGCGTGGGCGCCGACGTAGAAGTCCGGCAAAGGCGATGCCTTGGTGCCTGTCCGTCTGCGATAGGCGAGGAAGGCCTTGCCGGCGAGAAAGGCCGCTTCGTAGGGAATGGCTTCGCGTTCGAACATCGTTGGCGGCAAAGCTTCGTCCAACTCTTCGATTCTTTCGAATCGGATCGATATTTCGCCATAGACGATGGGGTTGATTATGAGCCGCGAGTCGTTCGCCGCTCGTTCAAGAGCCGCGCTCGACCAGGACAACCAGTGACGGTCCTCCGTGAAAATATCCAGAAGGATGTTGCTGTCGACGAGAATGGCGCTCATTAGCGTCGAGTCAGCGCCATGATTGCTTCCGTGCTGAGTGTTCCGCTGCCGCGCCCGCGCATATGAGCGACCAATCGTGCTCCGCGGCTGGTCTTCTTGCGGTCGGCTCGGATGATCTGCACGGTTTTTCCATCGTAGATGAACTCGACTTCAGTGTGCGGCAGAAGACCCGCTCGCTCTCGAATGCCTTGCGGGATGGTAACTTGGCCTTTGGAGGTAATGCGCATTTATTCTGCCCTTACTCTTACTGGTAAGAGTAAGATCGGCGCTCGATATTTTCAAGTGCGTCCAGGCAGCTTTCAGAGAAGCTGTGGCTGCAACGCTTTCGCCTCGTCCTGCAGGGCGACCAGGTACTTCTCGGCAAACGAGCCCATCGAGGAATCCTCGACCCAGGCGGCGACGCACAACGCGGCGATCGTGCCGCCGTCGTAGCGTTTGAGCGGTACGGCCACCGCATGGTAGCCGCGGCGGAGCTCCTGGGCGGTGACGGCATAGCCCTGCCGGCGCACCTGCAGGATCTCCCCGCGCAGCGCCTTTTTGTCGGTGACGGTGAAGTCCGTCATGACCTTGGGCTCGAGCTTGTCGAGCCAGGTATCCAGGACCTTGTCGGGCAGCTGGCTCAGGATGGCACGACCCGCCGCGGTGTTGAAGGCGGGGCGCCGGAGGCCGATCGTCGGCGCCAGCACGTCGGGGCGGCCGTGCAGGGAATGCGCGATCATGACGATGTCGTAGCCGTCGAGGACCGCGGCGAAGCACGACTGCTCCGTCCGATCGCCGATGCGCTCGCAGGCCGGCTGGACGATGGTCGAGACCATGTTCGAGCCGAGATAGGCCGATGCCAGCTCCATGATGCGCGGCGTCAGCCGGAAGGTACGGCCGTCGCTCGCCGCCATGCCGAGGCAGGTGAGAGTGTGGAGCGCACGGCGCACGCTGGGCTTGGGCAAGTCGGTGGCGCGGGCGACGTCGCTCAGGGTCAGGTGACGCTTCTCGCGCCCGAACGCCCCGATCACCCGCAGGCCGCGCGCAAAGGCTTCCAGGAAATCGGGCCCATGGCCGCTTGCCGCCCGCCGTTCCGCATCGTCCGCCCGCAATCGCGCCATCTCCGCCCTCCCAGCCCCGCGTCAGGCTTTTAGCGCCCAGGCATTGTCGGCGTCGACCAGCAAGGTCACAGCTTCGCCCACCGCCGCCGCCCGCGTCGCCGGACATTCGACGTTGAAGCGCAGCCCCGCCGTTTCGACCACCAGCGAGCGACGCGGCCCGCGAAAGACGCCATCGACGACCTTGCCCGGCCAGGCGAGCTGTCCGGCGGAGACCGGCGCGTTGGGCGGCGCCAGCGCCACGTCCTCGGGCCGCGCCATCACCAGCACCGCTTGACCGGGCTGGAAAGCCTGGCTGGCGCGGCAGTCGCCGCGGCCGCTCGCGCCCTCGATCGTCAGGATATAATCGCCGTCCGTTCCCGCCCGGCATGCCGTCACGGCGGCCTCGATCAGGTTGGGCGTGCCGAAGAAGGACGCGACCTCGCGGCTGGCCGGCCGGCGATAGACGGTTTCGGGCGCGCCGACCTGGAGGATGCGGCCCTTTTGCATCACCACCACGCGGTCGGACAGCGCCATCGCTTCCTCCTGGTCGTGGGTGACGTAAAGCGTCGTGATCTTGAGCCGCCGCTGCAGGGCGCGAAACTCGTCACCCATCTGCGCGCGCAGCCGGGCATCGAGGTTGCTGAGCGGCTCGTCGAGCAGCAGCACTTCGGGCTCGAACACCAGGGCGCGAGCGATCGCCACCCGCTGCTGCTGGCCGCCGGACAAGGCGGGCGCCGGGCGGTCGGCGAAGCGCTCCATCTCGACCAGCCGCAGCGCCGTCGTCACCCGCTCGCCGATCTCGGCCCTGGCGACATGGCGCACGCGCAGCGGATAGGCGACGTTGTCGAACACCGTCATGTGCGGCCAGATCGCATAGGACTGGAACACCATGCCGAGCTTGCGAAGGTCGGGCGGCACGAACAGGCCGGCCAGTGCGTCGCTCACCACGCGGCCGCCGATCACGATGCTGCCGGTGTCGTTGCGCTCCAGCCCCGCCACCATGCGCAAGGTCGTGGTCTTGCCGCAACCCGACGGTCCCAGAAGCGTGACGAATTCGCCGTGCTCGATCGAGAGATCGATGCCGTCGACCGCCTTCACCTCGGCGAAGTGCCGGCCGACGGTTTGCAGGGTGACGCTCGGCACCGTCCTGTCCGCTACTTGTAGATCTGCTTGGCGAGTTCGAGCATGGCGTCCTGTCGCTCGGGCACGGTGGTGCCGAGCGCCTTGGTCGCCAGCAGGGGCCGCAGATCCTCCGAGACTTTCTCGATCACGCCGCCGATCACCGGGTTGTAGCCGGCATTGGCGAACACAATCTGCTGTTCGGGTTCGAGATAGAAGTTCATGAACAGCTGGGCGGCGTTGGGATGCGGCGCCCCCTTGAGCGTCGTCAGGTCGAAGCGGACATAGGGCCGGCCTTCCGTGGGTACGATCGGCTTGACCGGCAGGCCCTTGAGGTTGTTGTAGTCCTGCAGCGAGAAGGGGATGTAGAGCGGGAACTCGCCGCGCGCCACACGCCGCTCGCTGTTTTGGATGTCGCGCGAGAAGACCGGCTTCTGCGCCGCCAGCCTCTCATGGAATTCCTTGCCGAAGGTGTCGTACATGACCACGAAGAACACCGCGCCGCCGCCCAGTGCGCGATAATCGTCGGACAGGATCTTGCCGGCCCATTTGGCGTCGAGGATGTCCTTCCAGCTCTTGGGCTCGTCGGCCGGCTTCACCAGGTTGCGGTTGATCATCACGCCGTAGCTGATCACCTCGGCCGGGATGCGGATGTCGTCGGCTTCGTAGGGCGGCACGATGTTCTTGATGTTCGGGACCGGGCCGTGCGGCTGGAAGTTGCCGTCGCGGGTCATCAGCCAGGTCGTCGTGCTGCCGTTGTGGTGGATGTCGCCCAGGAAGCGGCCGGCCGACTGCTCGACGCGCACGCGCTCGCGGACCTCGCTGGCGCGCGCCTCCAGCAGCTCGACCGGGATGCCGTACTTCTGCTCGAAGGCCTTGATGACCGTCTTGTGGAAGGGCGAGCCGATCGAGGCGGTGTAGATGACGAGCTTGCCTTCCTTCCTGGCCGCCTGGACCACCTTCTCCCAATCGTCGCTCTGCGCCGAAGCGGGCCGGACAAGCGCCGAGGTCGCCGCAAGCATTGCAAGAGCACTTCTCCGCAACATGGTTCATCCTCCCGTTCATCTTTTCTTAGAGCGTGCTGATGCGCTTCTTGATGAAGCGCAGCTGGACCCAGCGAAACACCAGGACCAGGACCAGCATGACGAGGCCGATGACGCTCACTTCCTCGGGCTTGCCGCTCAGCCACATCTTCAGCATCACCACCGACAACACCTCGGTGCCCGGCGCATAGAGCAGGATCGAGGCGCTGAGCTCGCGCATGATGCCGAAGAAGATCAGCACCCAGCCGACCGCGAAGGCAGGCCAGGCAAGCGCGATCAGGATGCGGCCCAGCGTCTGCCACCAGCCGGCGCCGTGCACGCGAGAGCATTCCTCGATATCGATCGCGATCTGCTGATAGGCGGCCGATGTCACGCGCACGGCGACCGGCGTGCCGAGCGCGACATAGGCCAGCAGCAGCGCCCACAGCGTGCCGTAGATCGGGATCTGGTGCGGCAGGATGGCGAAACCCCACAGGAAGCCGATGCCCAGAACCATGCCTGGCATCATCCAGGGCAGCCAGGCCAGCACGTCGATCAGCCGCCGACCGCGCCAGCGCGTGCGCGTTGTGACGTAGGCTACGATGCCGCCCAGCGCCATGGTCGCCGTGGCGCCGACCACGCCTAGCAGCATGGTGTTGCCGAAGGCGCGCCAGAACCCGCTATTCTCCCAGACGTTGCGGTAGTGCTCGAAGGTCAGCATGTCGGCTTCGTAGAAGCCGAAGAACTTGAAGAACGAGCTGAGCAGGAGCTGGCCGACCGGCAGCGCCACGGTCAGGGCGAAGAAGATGATGCAGACCGCGAACGTCGCCCAGCGCATCCGGCCAAGCTGCGTTACAGTGGGGGCGTAGCCCTTGCCCGTCACGGTGGTGAAGCTCCGGCCGCGCAGCAGGCGGCCTTGCAGGACGAGCAGCAGGAACATCAGCGCCATGGCGGCGAAGCCCAGCGCCGTGGCCGACTGGTAGTCGGGCTGCGCCCGCTGGGTGATCGAGTTGTAGATCGTGGTGGTGATCACCTCGATGCCGACCGGCGTGCCGAAGAACACGGCCGATTCGAACGATTCCATACCGCGGATGAAGCTCAGGATGAAGGCGCTGGTGGTGACCGGCAGCATCAGCGCCAGGGTGATGCGCCAGAACGTCTGCCAGCGCGTGGCGCCGGACATGCGGCTCGATTCCTCGAGCGAGGGGTCCATGGCGCGGAAGGCGTCGACCACGAACAGGAAGATGAACGGCGTCGAATACTGCATCATGTGCCAGACGACGCCGCCGTAGGAGTAGACGTCGACGATCGAGCCGTCGCTGCCGCTCAGCCACCGCCATGCCAAGTTGATGGTGCCGACCTGGGCATTGCCCAGCATGGCCCAGGCGGTCGCCGTCAGGATCGGCGGAATGAAGAAGGGCAGCGTGATCAGCACTTCCAGCACGCCGCGCCCGGGCGTGTCGGTGCGCGCCACGATCCAGGCCAGCAACACGGCGAGGGCCAGGGACAGGACCGTCTTGACCAGCGAGATGCCGACGGTGTTGGCCAGCACCATCAGGTTCGCACGCGTGGCGATGCCGAGGTAGCCGTCGAGATTGAACGCGCCGGCGACGCCCGGCGGCGTCGAGTGAAGGCTGCCGTAGAGCAGCATCACCATGGGATAGAGCGACAGGAAGCAGAGGATGAGGATCAGGGCGGCCATGCCGGCCGGCCGGCCGAAGCGCCACAGGCTGCCGAACGAAACGCTGGTGCGTTCCGGAAATTTCGCGGCAACCGTCACCCGGGACGCCCGTCAAGCGTGGCCGATCCCATCCCTCACGCCTCCTCCCGCCCGAAGGCGCGGAGAACCGCGCCGTCCGGCACTGCGATGGCCGTCTCCCGCAGCCTTGTCGCGCTGGCTATTCGGCCGCCAGCGGCAGCCTGTTTCTGTCCAGCAAGCCCAACGGGCTTTTGGCCGTCTGCAGCTTCTCGGCGTAAGCGTCGAGCCAGTCCTGCTCGATCGGGGCGACGAAGGCGCCGCCGCGTGCGCCGCGATAGATGTCGGGATTGTCGACGGTCGCCGGCACCTTCTTCTCGTTCATGAGTTCTTGTGCCGCCTGCAAGAGGCGCTTGCGCGTGACGGCGATCATGCGGTCCGACGGCGCCAGGTGCTCGAGCGAGCGGTCGACGATCTCGCCCATGCATTCGATCATCGCCTGATCCTGCCGGCCGATGCCCTGGAGGCCGGTGTAGTTGCCGTTCTTCTGCATGTCGCGGTCGATCAGGTAGTCGTTCTCGCGCCGCGCCACCAGGCGCCACCGTCCGAACCAGTCGTTGGTGTTCGGCAGGTACTCGACCTCGGGCTTCAGGCCGGGGATCCAGGCGCCGTTTTTCAGCGTCTCGAGGGGACGCGTCTTCTGCTTCCAGGCGAGGTTGTAGGTCATGGTGTGCGTGTCATCCATCGGCACGTTCAAGGTGCACGCGATCTGGTCCTCGAAGAAGCCGTTGGGTGTCAGGGTGATGAACGGGAACAGGAAGTGGGCAAAGCGATAGTAGTAGGTGCCCGGCTCGGCCGGCCGGTACGCCGCGTACATCGTGCCCCACTCGGTCTCGGTCGATTTGTAGTCCGGCGCCCGCTCGCCTACAGCCCAGCGGTTGATTGTGGTTGGGTCGACGTCCTCCGTCTTGACGCCGCCGAGGTGCAGGAAGCCGAAATGCGAGGTGTCGATGTCGCCCTCGAGCGACTGAAACCAGTTGCACTCGCGCATGTGCACGCGCGTGAGGCGCTCTTCCTCGGGCAGCATCAGCACTTCGACGTTGGGCAGCGACGGCGCTTCCTGGCGCTGGCCCATGTAGGTCCAGATGATCCCCGCGCGCTCGACCACGCGGTAGGCCTTGGCCTTGATGCGGTCCTTGAAATCCTGGGCCGGCGGCACGTTCGGCGTGTCGAGGCAATTGCCTTCGACGTCGAATTTCCAGCCGTGATAGACGCAGCGC
>Ga0210389_10000268_pt1 | contig 52700 bp, 45 predicted proteins | sample IncBWH28OmetaG_FD_160127 | JGI IMG/M metagenome (GOLD analysis project Ga0210389, IMG submission 160127) | Forest soil microbial communities from Barre Woods Harvard Forest LTER site, Petersham, Massachusetts, United States - Inc-BW-H-28-O ... | reverse complement strand
AGTCGGTGTGCCCCAACAGTTCTGGTATCCACGGGACGGCAGGTCGGTCTGTCGCGATGACGACACCGCACCGGAAGATCTCGCCGGCCGCGGTTTGCAATGTCCAGGCGTCGGTGGCGTCGTCGAACATCGAAGCGACCACCTGGTAGGCGGGTTTGTCCAAGATCAGGAAGTCGTTGATACCGGTCGCCAACAATTCGTCTCCGGCGTGCCGGCCGGCGGCTCCCGTGCCGGTGACGATCACCTGTTGACGGGCCTGCGTAGCGCCGGCGGTCTGAGTCACAGAAAGTTGGTGCGCTGCCAGCTGCGGCGTGCGATCGGGCCCATCAGGTCCACTTCGGTCAAAAACGCGGCGAGCGGGGCGAAGCCGGCCCGCTGGGTCTCGTGCCGGAGTGGGTTGTTGCGCGCGGTCCTTCGTGCCAGCCGCGGGTCCAGACCCGTGCGCGCGTACGGAACCGGATAGCTGAACAGGAAGCGGAAGAAATACCCACCGATACCGTTGATGTTGGCCATGAACCATTTGTTGAGCCGGGGCATGGTCTGCACCCGCTTGCGTGCGCCGTCGCGGGCGAACTGGATGTGGCGGGCTTCCTCGGTGACGTGAATCCGCATGAGCCGCTGGACTATTGGCTGCAGTTCCGGATCGTCCATCATCTGGCGTTGCAGCGAGTCGAAGATCTCTTCACCGATCAGCGCCGCCATCCACAGCATCGAGCCCTGCTGGAACGCCAGCGGGAGGGTGTTGATGATCATCCGATGGAATCGCCGTGGGCGTACCGGCTTGGCGCCGATGCGCTCGATCACCTTGCCGAACATCACCATGTGCCGGGTCTCGTCGCCCAGTTCGGTCAGCTTGTAATGCGTCTCCCGGCTTGTGGGGTCCTCGTGCAGGATGGTGCGCAACAACGATTGGTTGAGCATGTTCTCGAACCAGATCCCCGCCGACAGGGTGTTGACCAGTTCCTGACGGGACAGCTCGATCTGTTGCTCGCGGGTCATCGCGTCCCACATCGGGGTGCCGTAGAGGGACACGAGCCGCGGCGGTAGATAGAACTTGTCCGGTTCGAGGGGGGCGTCCCAGTCGATGTCGACGATGGGCTCATAAGACTTCTTGACCGAGCCTTTCAGCAACCGCTCCGAGAACTCTTCACGACTCGGTCCACCTGGTCTCACCGAAGTGGTCATCGTCGGTGTCCCTTCGAGCTCAGACGGTAGAGCGCAACCGGTAGTCAATACCCATGGTATCGGGTACCCGAGGTCTCGACTAGATCTTCGAGGCCTCAATTATGTTGACGGGCACAGGTCGCTGTGGGCAATAGGCTGGGCCCGGCATCGCGTCGACTCGAAAGGACGGCAGGGTGAGTCGGCATATCCACGTCATTGGCATCGGCGCCGGGGACCCCGACTACATGACAGTCCAGGCGATCGAGGCGCTCAATGAGACCGACGTGTTCTTCGCGATGGACAAAGGCGAGGCGAAGAGCGACCTGCTGGCGCAGCGACGGGAGATCTGCGCGCGATTCATTCGCGAGCCCGCGTATCGATTCGTCGAGCTCCCCGACCCGAAGCGGGCCGCCAACTGCCAAGATGGCGCCTACCTCGAGACGGTTTCCGACTGGCACGCCGCGCGGGCGCGGGTCTGGGCGACGGCCATCTGCGCCGAACTGGGTCCCGACGGCGTGGGCGCCTTCCTGGCTTGGGGTGACCCGTCGCTGTACGACAGCACGCTGCGCATCCTTGACGCCGTCGCGGCCGAGGTCGACATCGAATACGACGTCATTCCAGGTATCACCGCGGTGCAGGCGCTCACGGCCCGGCACCGCATCCCGCTCAACGAGGTCGGTGAGCCGGTTCTCATCACCACCGGCAGACAGCTGCGAGCGCACGGGCTGTCCGGCTCGGCCGTGGTGATGCTAGACGCCGAGTGCTCGTTTCGCACGTGCCCCGCCAATTCCCGGATCTGGTGGGGCGCCTACCTGGGCACCGACGACGAGCTGCTGGTGGCGGGCACGATCGGCGAGGTCGGGACGCGGATCGTGGAGCTGCGGGCCGAAGCACGCGCTCGGCACGGCTGGATCATGGATACCTATTTGTTGAGGCCCGGGCGCTGAAAGGGTGGTCGCCAGGCGAACCCGAGGATAAGCCGGAGATAAGGTTTCGCCGAAGCTGCGATTTGTGGCCCAGGTCACGATACGATTGCGTCCCGACCGATCCGGTGTTGACCGGGCGATCGGCGGGGGCAGCGGAGGTTGTGAATGGCGTGGGTGATCGCGGCGCCGGAATACGTCGCGGCAGCGGCATCGGATTTGGCGAATATCGCTTCTTCGCTCAGTGTGGCAAACGGGGTGGCTATGACCCCGACGTCGGGAGTGCTGGCGGCGGGCGCGGATGAGGTGTCGGCCATGATCGCGGCGTTGTTCAGCACGCACGCGCAGGCCTATCAGGCGCTCAGTGCGCAAGCGGCGTCGTTTCACGCCCAGTTTGTGCAACTGATGAATGGCGGTGCGTCGCAGTATGCCCTCACCGAGGCCGCCAATGCCTCGCCTATGCAGTCCGTCGGGCAGGCAGCGCTGGGCGCGGTCACCTCGCCCGCCCAGGCGATGACCGGGCACCCGCTGATCGGCAACGGCGCCAGTGCGACCACACCCGCCGCCACCGGCGCGCCGGGCGGGTTTCTCTACGGCCCCGCGCCGGCCGGAACCGGTGTGAACAGTGCTCTCGGTCAAGCCGGTAGCAGCGGGGGTGGGACCGGTGCCGGCGGGTGGCTGTACGGCCAGAGCGCAAGCGGCGGGCTCGGTGCCAACGGCGGCAGCAGCGCCAGTTTCGTCGGCACGGGCAACGACGGCGGTGCCGGTGGCCGCGGCGGGGTGATTTTCGGCAACGGCGCGGTGGGCGCGCTCGGCGGAACTGAAGAGGGCAGCATCGGCGCCACGCAATTCGCCCCGCTCGGCGGCGTCAGCGGGGCCAGCGCCAACGGCATTAACGGCGGCAGGCTCTATGGCAATGGCGCAGACGGCGGGATCCGCGGTAACAGCGGCAACGGTGCCCCTAGCCCGACACGCCCCTTGGACTATGGCGAGGCCGGGTCTGGCGGCGCCTTTGCCGGGAACGCTGCTTACAGCGAGGCGGGCGCTCCCTTGCCACCGGCAGGAGCAGCGGCAACGCCGGCGCCGGCCTGACTGGCTTCCGATGAAGCCCCAGACCGTTAACCGTTTGCAGGCTTATTCGGCCGCCGGCCCGCGCTGCGATGGACACTTCGCCGCTGCGATCGGCAGACTGGTCGCGTGCCTGAACTCCCGGAGATCGAAGCGCTGGTCGACCATTTGCGGCGCCACGCCGTCGGTCTGACGATCGGTCGCGTCGACGTCGGCGCGTTGTCCGTGCTGAAAACCTTCGACCCCCCGATCGACGTCCTGCACGGCCAGGCCCTCATTGGGGCCGACCGGTGGGGCAAGTACCTGGGACTCCGGACAGACAAGCTGTTCTTGATCGCCCATCTGTCACGTGCGGGCTGGTTGCGATGGTCGGACAACCTGGCCGCCGCACCGCTGCGTCCCGGCAAGGGTCCGATCGCGCTGCGCGTGCACCTGGGCACCCCGGGCAGCGCACCGGGCTTCGATCTCACCGAGGCCGGCACCCAGAAGCGGCTGGCGGTGTGGTTGGTCGACGACCCGAAGCAGGTGCCGGGCATTGCCGCGCTCGGCCCGGATGCGCTGGACCTCAGCCCCGAGGACCTGGCCGGGTTGCTGGCCGGCAACACCGGCCGGATCAAGACCGTCATCACCGACCAGAAGGTGATCGCCGGCATCGGCAACGCGTACAGCGACGAAATCCTGCACGTCGCGAAGATCTCGCCGTTTGCCACGGCCGGCAAGCTCTCCGACGAACAGCTCACGGCCCTGCACGACGCGATGATTTCGGTGCTGACGGATGCGGTGAGCCGGTCCGTCGGCCAGGGGGCCGCCATGCTCAAAGGGGAGAAACGCTCCGGCTTACGGGTGCACGCCCGCACCGGGTTGCCGTGTCCGGTGTGCGGAGACACCGTGCGTGAAGTGTCGTTCGCAGACAAGTCTTTTCAGTACTGTCCGACGTGCCAGACCGGCGGCAAGGTGCTGGCCGACCGGCGCATGTCACGACTGCTGAAATAGTCGATATGCTGCCGGGGTGACTCGCCAGAAGATCCTCATCACGGGTGCCAGTTCCGGCCTGGGCGCCGGGATGGCGCGTTCCTTCGCCGCCAAGGGCCGCGACCTGGCACTGTGCGCCCGCCGAACCGACCGACTCGACGAGCTGAAAGCCGAACTATCACAACAATATCCAGCGGTCAGCATCGCGGTCGCGGCGCTGGACGTCAACGACCACGAACAGGTGCCGAAGGTGTTCGCCGAACTCAGCGATGAGCTCGGCGGCCTCGACCGCATCATCGTCAACGCCGGCATCGGCAAGGGCGCAAAGCTGGGCTCCGGCAAGCTGTGGGCGAACAAGGCGACCCTCGAGACCAACCTGGTGGCCGCCCTGGTGCAAATCGAAACGGCCCTGGAGATGTTCACCAAAAGCGGCTCGGGGCATCTGGTGCTCATCTCCTCGGTGCTCGCCGCCAAAGGGGTCCCCGGCGTCAAAGCCGCCTACGCGGCAAGCAAAGCCGGAATGCGCTCGCTGGGCGAATCACTGCGGGCCGAATACGCAAAAGGTCCCATCAAGATCTCGGTGATCGAGCCGGGCTACATCGAATCGGAGATGACGGCCAAGTCGGCGAGCACAATATTCATGGTGGACAACGAAACTGGCGTCAAGGCGCTCGTCGACGCCATCGAACGCGAGCCCGGCCGGGCGGTGGTGCCGTGGTGGCCGTGGGGCCCGCTGGTGCAGCTGATGCGGGTGCTGCCACCCCCGCTGACCAAGCGGTTCGCCTGACAGTTCCCGCTCTTCGCGAACACGTCAGCTGGTACGCCCTCTTTCGGTCCGGTAGCGACGTACCAGTGCGTCGGTCGAGCTGTCCGACTGCGGCGCGGGCGAGGTGTCACCGGTGATCACCGGAAGCAGCGCCTTGGCCTGCGTCTTGCCCAGCTCCACACCCCATTGGTCGAACGAGTCGATACCCCATATCACACCCTCGGTGAACACCTGGTGCTCGTAGAGCGCGATCAGCTGGCCCAGCACCGACGGGGTGAGCCGGTTGGCCAGAATGGAGGTCGACGGCCGGTTACCGGGCATGACCTTGTGCGGCACCACATTTGAGGGTGTGCCTTCGGCAGTGATTTCCTCCGCGGTTTTGCCGAACGCCAGCACCTGGGTCTGCGCGAAGAAATTACTCATCAACAGGTCGTGCATGCTGCCGGTGCCTTCGACGGTGGGCAGATCATCGAGGGGTTGACTGAAGCCGATGAAATCGGCCGGCACCAACCGCGTGCCCTGATGCAATAATTGATAGAAGGCGTGCTGGCCGTTGGTTCCCGGTTCACCCCAATAGATTTCACCGGTGTCCGTTGTCACTGGCGAACCGTCGGCGCGCGTCGACTTGCCGTTGGATTCCATCGTCAGCTGTTGCAGATAGGCCGCGAAACGCGCCAAGTCGTTGGAATACGGCAGTACGGCCCGCGATTGGGCATCCATGAAGTTGGAGTACCACAGTCCGATCAGGCCAAGCAGCGCGGGCGCGTTGGACGCCAGCGGTGCGGTCTTGAAATGTTCGTCAACGATGTGGAATCCGGACAGGAAGTCGGCGAAGGCCTCCCGGCCGATCGCTGCCATCAGCGAAAGCCCGATCGCCGAATCGACCGAATAGCGTCCGCCGACCCAATCCCAGAACCCGAACATGTTGGCGGTGTCGATACCGAAGTTGTCGACCAGGCGCTTGTTGGTGGAGACGGCGACGAAATGCTTTGACACCGCAGCGTCCCCGAGCGCGCTGGTCAGCCAGCGGCGAGCGGCCGTCGCGTTGGTCAGTGTCTCCAGCGTGGAGAACGTCTTTGAGGCGACGATGAAAAGCGTTGTGGCAGGGTCCAAGCCGGCCAGTTTGGCGATCAGGTCGGCGGGATCGACATTGGAGACGAAGCGCGCCGAAATCCCCGCATCCGCATAGTGGCGCAGTGCCTGGTACACCATCACCGGTCCCAGGTCTGAACCGCCGATGCCGATGTTGACGACGGTGCTGATGCGCTTCCCGGTGGCTCCGGTCCATTCGCCGCTGCGCAGCCGGTCGGTGAAGTCACCCATCGCGTCCAGCACCGCGTGTACGTCCTCGACAACGTTTTGGCCGTCGACGATCAGCTCGGCGTCCCGGGGCAGCCGCAGCGCGGTGTGCAGCACCGCGCGATCCTCCGAGGTGTTGATGTGTACCCCGGAGAACATCTGGTCGCGGCGCTCTTCCAGGTTCGCCGCCCGGGCCAGATCGATCAGCAGCCGCAGCGTGTCGCGGGTGATGCGGTGTTTGCTGTAGTCGATGTATAGGTCACCGACCGTGAGGGTGAGCTCGCGACCGCGGTCGGGATCGTCGGCGAAGAACTGACGTAGGTGGGTTTGGCCGATCTCATCGTGATGCCTGCGCAGGGCGTCCCACGCCGGGGTGGCGGTGATGTCGGGGATGGATTGCACGGAGGTCATGGTTTGACCCTAGTGCCGCCGGGTGGAGAGTGGCAGCCGCATCAACTGCTGTTCACCGGGTACGTCTGAGGCGCGGGAACCTCAGGTAGGACCGAATCGCGTCGCGGTAGGGCACGGTGCCCGCGGCCAGCTGCTCCTGCAGGTACCGGTCGAACGGGATGGTGCCCACGGCGCGGTCGGGGGCCAGGTTGGTGCCGGCTCGGTAGCCGCGGGCGATGCGCCCGGGCAGCGCTACCGGCAGGACCGGACGGCGTTTGCCCACCGCCGCCAAGTAGCGTCGCGCTAAATCGGCCATGGGCAACACTTCGGGTCCGGCCATGTCGGGCACCCGTCCGGCGGGCCCGGCCAGGGCAAGCGCGGCCAGCTGCACACCGACGTCACGCACATCGATGGGCTGGAAGCTGAAGCCAGCCGGGACGATCATGACCGGTAGCGCGGCCAAGCCCCGCAGCATGACCGCGACGAGGTCGTGGAACTGAGTCGCCCGCAGCACGGTCCAGGGCAGCCCGGAAGTGCTGATCAGCTGTTCGTCGGCGAGCTTGCGCCGGTAGTAGCCGAGCGGTAGCCGGTCGACTCCGACGATCGAGATGTACACCAGGTGGGGCCGCTCGGCCCGAAGCGCCGCGTCGACAACGTGGTGCGCGGGGTCGACGCAGTGCACGACGGTGTCGACATCGGCGATCGCCTCGGCGAGGCCCTCGCCGGTCTTCACGTCGCCAACCACGTATTCGGCCCGTCCCGTTGGGCCGGTTGCGCTTGGAGAACGCCGCCCGCGGCTGAGTATGCGCACCTGCGCACCGGTGTCGAGCAGACGCTGAGCGACGACGCGGCCGACGGTCCCGGTGCCACCGGTGATCAGGACGTGGTTGGGCATGATGCTGAGGCTTCCAGATTGTCGGCTTAGCCGCTGCCCAGCACGCGCTGCAGATCGGGCTTCATGGTCTGCAATTGCGGACCCCAGTACTGCCAGGTGTGGCCGCCGCTATCGGAGAAGTTGAACGCGCCGTTGCGCCCGCCGTAGGCCAGGTACCTGCTCTGGAAAATCTTGTTGCTCAACCGCGTCGCGTTTTCCAGCATGCCGGCACCCGGCTGGTCGCCGCTCAAATCCGCCGCATGCGTGCCGTTGCCGCAATACACCCAGACGCGGGTGTTGTTGGCGACGAGCTTGGCGACATTGACGGTCGGATCGTTGCTTGCCCACGCCGGGTCGGTCGGCGGGCCCCACATATCTTCGGAGCGGTAGCCACCGGTGCCCATCATCGCGACACCCACCAGCGATGGCCACTGTCCGGCGGACAGGTTGAGGAAGCCCGACATGGAGGCCGCGTAGATGAAATTCTGTGGGTGTTTGGCCGCCAGGATGAGCGCCGCCGACCCCGACATCGACACACCTACCGCAGCGTTGGCCGAGGGGCTGATGCCTTTGTTTGCCGACAGCCAGGCGGGCAGCTCGTTGGTCAGAAAGGTTTCCCATTTGTAGGTCTGCACCTGACCATGACCCGTCGCCGGCCGGTACCAGTCGGAATAGAAGCTGGCCATTCCTCCCGTCGGCATGATGACCGACAGGCCTGACTGATCGAACCAGTCGAACGCCGAGGTGAATTTGTCCCAGCCGTTGTAGTCGTCCTGGGCGAGCATTCCGTCGAGCAAGTACACGGCATGCCTGCCGCCGCCTTGAAACTCCACCTTGATCTGGCGTTGCATCGACACCGACGGCACCATCAGGTACTCGATCGGCAGGCCGTGTCGGGACCATGCGGAAGAGGTTGCCGAACGCCCGGTCAACCCAGTGATTCCCGCGATCAGCGCGAGCAACGTTGCGGCTGATATGAACATCAGCCGGTGTAATGGCGAAAGCCCAGCTGCTCCTGCCGTAATCATTTCCGCCGCAATTTACCGCAGCAAAGCGGAAATCGGCGGAAAGTAACGACGGTAGTGACCGTTTAGTGGCCGAGTCGTCCTCTGCCTAAACGTAATAGCAGCATCGCCAGGTCCTTACCGTCGGGACCGAGCTCGCTGTAGCGTTCGATCACCTTCATTTCGCGGCTGTGCACCAGCCGGGTGCCGCCGGACGCCATTCGGACCTTGCCGATCGCCTGGGACACTTCGGCGCGCCGTTTCACCGCGGCGAGGATCTCGGCGTCCAACCGGTCGATCTCTTCGCGCAACTCGTCAATGTTGGCCGCCTGTTCGGTATCGACCATCTCGATGTTCATTTCTGCTGACTCCGCGTTCTCGTGATGTGGGGGTTCTGGTCTCATCCGGTATCGGGCCTCACACAAGAGACGAGCCCCGAGTCCGGAAGCGGACCACGGGGCTCTGCGATTGCAGCTAGACCACGGGCACCGCTGGCGGGTACCCATAGAAAAATCGAAGCTGCGCGTCGAGCACGAACCGAGTGTGCCACTAATGGCCGTGCCGGCGCAAAAACCCACCCGGGATCCTCCGGTGACTCAAGGGACGGCTGTGACTCGGTTGGCAACTCGGGCGCGTGGCGTGACGTCGGAGTCGTCGCTGGGCGGCGGTAAGTTTGGACAGACATGACTGTGCACGCCACCGACGCCAAGCCCGCCCCCGAAGCCGATCAACTGCTCGACGGGCTCAACCCACAACAGCGCCTTGCGGTGGTGCATGAGGGCTCCCCGTTGCTGATCGTCGCGGGCGCGGGCTCGGGCAAGACGGCGGTGTTGACGCGGCGCATCGCATACCTGATCGCAGCCCGTGGCGTCGGTGTCGGTCAGATTCTGGCCATCACGTTCACCAACAAGGCCGCCGCTGAGATGCGCGCACGCGTGGTGCGGCTGGTTGGCAACCGGGCCCGCGCGATGTGGGTGTCGACGTTTCACTCGACGTGCGTGCGCATTCTGCGCAACCAGGCGTCACTGATCGAAGGCCTCAACTCGAACTTTTCTATCTATGACGCCGACGATTCGCGACGACTGCTGCAGATGATCGGCCGGGACATGGGGCTCGACATCAAGCGGTACTCGCCGCGGCTGCTGGCCAACGCAATCTCCAACCTGAAGAACGAGTTGATCGACCCCGACCAGGCTGTCACTGACCTGTCGGATGTCTCCGACGAGCTGAGCCGCACCGTTGCCTCCGTCTACGGCGAATACCAGCGGCGGCTGCGGGCGGCCAATGCGCTGGACTTCGACGACCTGATCGGGGAGACCGTAGCGATCCTGCAGACCTTCCCGCAGATCGCCCAGTATTACCGGCGGCGATTCCGCCACGTCCTGGTCGACGAATACCAGGACACCAACCACGCCCAGTACGTGCTGGTGCGGGAATTGGTCGGTCGCGACGCCGAGAATTCACCCGATGACCTGCCGCCGGCGGAGCTGTGCGTCGTCGGCGACGCCGATCAGTCGATCTACGCGTTCCGCGGCGCCACCATTCGCAACATCGAGGACTTCGAACGCGACTATCCCGATGCGAAAACGATTCTGCTGGAACAGAACTACCGCTCGACGCAGAACATCCTCTCGGCGGCCAACTCGGTCATCTCCCGCAACTCGGGGCGGCGCGAGAAGCGGCTGTGGACCGACGCCGGCGCCGGGGAGCTGATCGTCGGATACGTCGCCGACAACGAGCACGACGAGGCCCGGTTCGTGGCCGAAGAGATCGATGCGCTCGCCGAGCGAGGCGAGATCACCTACAACGATGTGGCCGTCTTCTACCGCACCAACAACTCGTCGCGGTCGTTGGAAGAGGTGTTCATCCGCGCCGGAATTCCGTACAAAGTCGTTGGGGGAGTGCGCTTTTACGAGCGCAAGGAAATCCGCGACATCGTCGCCTACCTGCGGGTGCTGGACAACCCCGGAGACGCGGTCAGCATGCGGCGCATACTCAACACGCCGCGCCGCGGTATCGGCGATCGTGCCGAGGCTTGTGTCTCGGTGTACGCCGAGAACACCGGCTCCAGCTTCGCCGACGCGCTCCAAGCCGCGGCCGAAGGCAAAGTGCCGATGCTGAATAGCCGTGGGGAGAAGGCGATCGCGAGTTTCGTCGAGCTGCTTGACGACCTGCGTGGCCGCCTCGATGACGACCTCGGTGACCTGGTCGAGTCGGTGCTGGAACGCAGCGGATACCGCAGGGAGCTGGAATCGTCCACCGATCCGCAGGAGTTGGCCCGGCTGGACAACCTCAACGAACTCGTCAGCGTCGCACACGAATTCAGTACCGATCAGGCCAACGCCGCGGCACTGGACGAATCGTTGCGGACGCCCCAGGACGAAGATGTGCCGGACACCGGTGTGCTGGCGGCGTTTCTGGAAAGGGTTTCGCTGGTTTCCGACACCGACGAGCTCCCTGAACACAGCGCCGGTGTGGTCACGCTGATGACGTTGCACACCGCAAAGGGCTTGGAGTTCCCGGCGGTGTTTGTCACCGGATGGGAGGACGGGATGTTCCCGCACATGCGGGCGCTGGACGATCCCACGGAACTCTCCGAGGAGCGGCGACTGGCCTACGTCGGCATCACCCGGGCCCGCCAGCGGCTATACGTGAGCAGGGCCATCGTCCGGTCCTCGTGGGGACAGCCCATGCTCAACCCCGAGTCGCGTTTTCTGCGCGAAATCCCGCAGGAGCTGATCGACTGGCGGCGCAGTGCCCCCGCTCCCTCGTTCAGTGCGCCGGTGAGTGGCGCCGGTCGGTTCGGTACGCCGCGCGCGGCGCCGACCCGCTCGGGGGCGAGCAAGCGGACACTGCTGGTGCTAGCGCCCGGCGACCGCGTGACGCACGACAAGTACGGGCTGGGCCGGGTTGAAGAGGTCTCCGGTGTCGGCGAATCGGCGATGTCGCTGATCGACTTCGGCAGCTCAGGACGGGTGAAGCTGATGCACAACCACGCCCCGCTCAGCAAGCTTTAGACGCGGCGCTCACTCAGACAGCCAGCGTTTGGTTCGCGGGTGCAGCGCCAGCACCACGCTGGCGAGCGGCAGCACCGGAAGGGCGTGCACGATCCACGCGACACGTGCGCCGGCGATGAATACGCCGCCGTAGGTCAGCAACGCAACTGCCGCGCCGGCCACGATGAGGTACCGCCCGATAGGCCGACGCTGCAGCAGCATGATCACGCCGGAGACGGTGGACAGTGCAAAGACGAGGGCGAGAAACGCGACCGCGATGCAGAACAGTCGGTCGGACTTCCACCAGCCGGCGATCAGGTCGGTGGCGACCACCGATGTGGCCCAACCGCTGATGATGCTGACCGCGCAGGCGGCGACGGCCGTCCGGGAGCTCGGTTGGTCGGTGGGCGAGCCTGCGCCTGCGAGACCTCCCCGGCGGCCGACACGAGTAGCGCCTGCCACCGGCCGTGGTTGCGGCGGAATGTGAGTGGTCTGCGAATCCGCTATTGCGGGAATTGGTCCGGTCGGTGCGCGCCGGATGATCCGGGCCCGCGCTTCGTCGGATGACGCGGGCTCGGGCGGTTGCGAGTTAGCAGGGGGGTCGTTCGGTGCGGTCACCGGTCAACCGGTGTAGTTGCCGACGTAAAGTCCCCGCTTGGCCAGCCACGGCACGGGGTCAATGCGCTCGGAGCCGCCCAGCAACACCTCGAAATGTAGATGGGGGCCGGTCGAATTGCCTCGGTTGCCCATAGTGGCTATCTGATCGCCCGCCATCACGCTCTGGCCGACACTGACCAGCGTGGTGTTGACGTGGCCGTACAGCGTGACCGTGCCGTCGGCGTGACGCAGCTTGACCCACATTCCGTAGCCGGCGGTCGGACCGGCGTCGATGACGACTCCGTCGGACACCGCAAGGATCGGGGTCCCGATTGAGTTGGCCAGGTCGATACCGGCGTGCAGCACACCCCAGCGGTACCCGAAGTTCGACGTGAATATGCCCCTCGTCGGCATCACGTACAGCGGCTGCTGCAGTCGCGCCTCGCGCTGAGCACGCTCCTGGGCGAAGGCCGCGCCTTTGGCGAGCTCTTCGTTGTGTACCGCGGCGTTCGCCGACGGCTGGACCGCGATGACCTGAACGCCCCGGGGTTCGTTGTTACTTGCGCCGCCGGTGAGCATCGCCGAACTCGCCGTCAGCACCGCCTCCGTCTTCGGGGTATCGGCGTGGCTGGTTGCCGTGTGCGCCGCCGCGGCCGCCGCGCCGGCGGCCATTGCCGAGATCAGCAGGCGACCCTTGGCCGCGCTGGTCGGCTCCCTGCGATGTTGCGCCGGGCGCCGAGGTGCACCGCTGAGGTCCAGGACACGCCTGCCCGCCGGAAGCAGGTCGGTGTCTGGCTCGATGGTCACCCGGGCCAGGACCTCAGTGACGGGTGCGGCTAGCCATTCGGGGGCCAGGTTGTCGATCTCGTGCAGATCGTCGAGCTCGGGAGCCAGCAGCACTTGCGCCTCGTTGTCGAAGGCGCATTCCTCGAAGTTCACGTTGCCGAATTCGAGTTCATCGAGGTCCAGATCGCAGAGGTCATCGAGATCGCCGAAGCCGTCGAGCGGCAGGATTTCGGTGACTTCGTTGCGGTTGTGTTGGAGCCAGCGTTCACGGGCTTGGCGAGCGGTTCCTGCAGCGGCGCGCGAGCGGGTGAGACGGTGCTGGGACAACCTGAAATGTCCTCGGATCGTGACCATAACGTTATCTGGACCCTGAGACGTTATCCGCTGACGGATCGCGCTGGCAACTCGGGGCCAGAATCCGGGCGAGAATGTGATTTGGATCACGTTATGGATCAATTAACATCCGGTGGCCTGTGCCCCACGGGTGGGATGCGGCGTCAGCAGCAATTTGGCGTGTGGATACAGTTCCTCCGTGCGAGTTGCCGAATGTGGCACCGCCTACCGATAGGCCGACACAAAGACGGTGAGCCCATGGACCTTTTCGAGTATCAAGCGAAAGAATTGTTCGACAAGCACAACGTCCCCAGCACTCCCGGTCGGGTGACCGATACCGCCGAGGGCGCTAAGGCGATCGCCACCGAGATCGGTCGCCCGGTGATGGTCAAGGCGCAGGTCAAGACCGGCGGCCGCGGCAAGGCCGGCGGTGTCAAATACGCCGCGACTCCCGAAGACGCGTACGAACACGCCAAGAACATCCTCGGCCTGGACATCAAGGGTCACATCGTCAAGAAACTGCTGGTCGCCGAGGCCAGCGACATCGCCGAGGAGTATTACATCTCCTTCCTGCTCGACCGCGCCAATCGCACCTACCTCGCGATGTGCTCGGTGGAGGGCGGAATGGAGATCGAAGAGGTCGCCGCCACCAAGCCCGACCGGCTGGCCAAGGTCCCGGTGGACGCCGTCAAAGGCGTCGACCTGGCGACCGCTCGTTCCATCGCCGAGCAGGGCCACCTACCGGCCGAGGTGCTCGACGCCGCCGCGGTCACCATCTCCAAGCTGTGGGATCTCTTCGTCGGCGAAGACGCCACCCTGGTCGAGGTCAACCCGCTGGTGCGCACCCCCGACGACCGGATCCTGGCGCTGGACGGCAAGGTCACCCTGGATGCCAATGCGGACTTCCGGCAGCCCGGCCACGCCGAGTTCGAGGACCGCGACGCCACCGACCCGCTGGAGCTCAAGGCCAAGGAGCACGACCTCAACTACGTCAAGCTCGACGGTCAGGTCGGCATCATCGGTAACGGCGCGGGTCTGGTGATGTCGACCCTCGACGTCGTCGCCTATGCCGGTGAGAAGCACGGGGGAGTCAAGCCGGCCAACTTCCTCGACATTGGCGGCGGCGCGTCCGCGGAGGTGATGGCCGCCGGGTTGGACGTCGTTCTGGGCGACAAACAGGTCAAGAGCGTGTTCGTCAACGTCTTCGGTGGCATTACCTCGTGTGACGCCGTGGCCACCGGGATCGTCAAGGCGCTGGAAATCCTGGGCGACGATGCCAACAAGCCGCTGGTGGTGCGGCTCGATGGCAACAACGTCGACGAAGGCCGGCGCATCCTGGCCGAGGCCAACCACCCGTTGGTGACGTTGGTGCCCACGATGGACGAGGCCGCCGACAAGGCCGCCGAGCTGGCGAGCGCCTGAGAGGACCACGAGACATGGCTATCTTTTTGAACAAGGACAACAAGGTCATCGTCCAGGGCATCACCGGCGGCGAGGCCACCGTGCACACCGCCCGAATGCTCAAGGCGGGCACACAGATCGTCGGCGGTGTCAATGCACGCAAGGCGGGCACCACCGTCACGCACGAGGACAAGGGAGGCAGGCTGATCAAGCTGCCGGTCTTCGGGAGTGTCGCGGAGGCGATGGAAAAGACCGGCGCCGACGTGTCGATCATCTTCGTGCCTCCGAAGTTCGCCAAAGACGCGATCATCGAGGCCATCGACGCCGAAATCCCGCTGCTGGTGGTCATCACCGAGGGAATCCCCGTGCAGGACAGCGCCTATGCCTGGGCCTACAACGTCGATAAGGGCCGCAAGACGCGCATCATCGGCCCGAACTGTCCCGGCATCATCACCCCGGGCCAGGCGCTGGTTGGCATCACCCCGGCCAACATCACCGGCTCGGGCCCCGTCGGGCTGGTATCCAAGTCGGGCACCCTGACCTATCAGATGATGTTCGAATTGCGCGATTTCGGGTTCACCACCTCGATCGGCATTGGTGGCGACCCGGTGATCGGCACCACCCACATCGACGCCATCGAGGCCTTCGAGAAGGATCCCGACACCAAGCTGATCGTGATGATCGGTGAGATCGGCGGCGACGCCGAGGAACGCGCGGCCGACTACATCAAGGGCAACGTCTCCAAGCCCGTCGTGGGTTATGTGGCGGGATTCACCGCTCCGGAGGGCAAGACGATGGGCCACGCGGGCGCCATTGTGTCCGGCTCGTCGGGCACCGCGGCGGCCAAGAAGGAGGCTCTGGAGGCCGCCGGCGTCAAGGTGGGTAAGACCCCGTCGGAGACAGCGGCACTGGCCCGGGAGATCCTGAGCACCCTGTAAAGGGGGGTTGGCCGACCGGCTGCCGCGGAGCCGATCAGCGCGCCGGTACCGCCAACGCCTGCGACGGGTCTGTTGCTGGCAGCGCCGACGCCGCCGGCCCCGCCTTATCGGCCGGTTGCTGGGGGGCCGTCGCTGAGCCCGCCGGAACCGCCGACCCCGCCCGGGCCGCCGGCCCCACCGGTGCCAGTGCAGCCGGGGCCGCCGTCGCGGCTGTTTCCGCTGGGGCCGCCGAACTGCCCGCCAGCCCCGCCACTCCGGCTGACCCCGCCGTCGAACCCGCCAGTGCCGCCGGCGCCGGTGGTCCCGAATAGCCCGCGAGCACCCCCATTACCGCCGGCCTCGCCGATGGCAGTGCCGCCACTGCCGGCGTCGCCGGGCCCGCAGGCACCGAAAAGCCCACCGGCCCCGGAGTTGCCGCCGCCTGCGCCGCCATTAGTGGCGCGTTCGCCCCGGGCCCGCCGTTGCCAACCAATATCCCGCCAGGCTGGCTATTCGCCCCGGTCCCCAATGCCGCCTGGGTGGGCGTGCTCACCGCATTGAGCAGACCCTGCCCCACGGTCTGCAAAGGCGAGGCATTGGCGGCCTCGGTGAGGGCATACTGCGACGCACCGCCAGTCATCAGTTGCACAAACTGGGCGTGGAAGGACGCCGCCTGCTCACTGAGCGCCTGATAGGCCTGCGCGTGCGTGCTGAACAACGCCGCGATCATGGCTGAGACCTCATCCGCGCCCGCCGCCAGCACTCCCGACGTCGGGGTCATAGCCACCGCGTTTGCCGCGCTCATCGAAGAAGCGATATTCGCCAGATCCGAAGCCGCCGCCGCCAGATACTCCGGCGCAGCGATTAGATACGACATCTGCACCTCCCATACGGGGCGCGAGATTGATGCGTTGGGCAATTAACGATGCTATCGAGATCCGGGAAGACATTCTCGGTTTCGCGAAGATCCGCATCGTTGCACTGGCCCGAATGCCGTTGGCGCACCCCGGCTTCAGGCCCGAAACGGCCGCGCGGTAGATAGTGACCCTATGAACCTTGACCCGCGTGCGCCCGTCGTCGTCGGTGTCGGCCAGGCCGCAGAGCGTGTCGACGACCCCGATTACCGGGGGATGTCAGCCGTGGAGCTGGCCGCCGCCGCTGCCCGGGCCGCCCTGGTGGACTGCGGTGCCGACTTCGGGTCGGTGTCGGCGGCCGTCGACACCGTCGCAGGCGTCAGGCAATTCGAGATCTCTGGACCGGTCGCCAACGCTCCGCTGGGACGGTCGAACAATTACCCGCGATCCGTGGCCAACCGGATCGGCGCCGAACCCGGTCGCGCCCTCCTCGAGATCGTCGGCGGTCAAGGCCCGCAGCACCTGATCAGCGAGCTGGCCGCAGAGATCGCGGCGGGCCGCTCGGGGGTCGCCCTGATCTTCGGCTCGGACGCGACGTCGACGTTGCGGCACTTCGCGCGAGCTGAAGCCAAGCCGGACTTCGCTGAGACCGTGGACGGCGACCTGGAAGACCGCGGTCAAGGCATGGAAGGACTGGTCTCGCGCTATACCGTCATTCACGGTCTGATCGATGCGCCGACGCAGTATGGGTTGCTGGAGAATGCGCGAAGGGCTGGCACCGGGCTGGGGCCGGCCGAGTATCTGCGCCGGATGGGCGAGCTGTTCGCGCCGTTCACCAAGGTCGCTGCCGGCAATCCGTTCGCCGCCGCGCCGGTCGAACGCACCGTCAACGAGCTGATCTCCGTCTCGGAGCGCAACCGGATGATCTCGGAGCCCTACCCGCGGCTGCTGGTCGCCCGCGATCAGGTGAACCAGGGTGCGGCCGCGCTGCTGATGTCGGTCGGGACGGCGCGCCGCCTGCGTGTGCCCGAGGAGAACTGGGTGTACCTGCACGGGCACGTCGACCTGAAGGAACAGGCCATGCTGCAGCGCCCGGACCTCGGGCACGCCCCATCGGCCGTGATGGCGGTGCGCGAGGCGCTGGCCATGGCCGGCATCGGTGTCGACGACGTCGCCACCTTCGACCTGTACAGCTGCTTCCCCGTACCGGTGTTCAACATTTGCGACGGCATGGGAATCGCGCCCGATGATCCGCGCGGTCTGACCCTGACCGGTGGGCTGCCGTTCTTCGGTGGCGCCGGCAACAATTACTCGATGCACGGTGTCGCCGAAACGGTGGCCCAAATGCGAAGCGCACCAGGGCAATTCGGCCTCGTCGGCGCCAACGGCGGCATCATGAGCAAGTACTCGGTCGGTGTTTACTCCACCACACCGGTGGAATGGAGGCCGGATCGCAGCGCGCAGTTGCAGGCGCAGGTCGACAGTTGGCCCACTCAGGCGGTCACCGAGAAGGCCGACGGCCCCGCGGTCATCGAGACCTACACGGTGCGCCGCGACGCCGGACGGCCGACCGGGATCATCATCGGCCGCCTGGCCGCAGACGACGGCCGGTTTTTGTCGACCACCGAAGACGACGAATTGATCGCGCTGCTGACCGACGGCGACCCCCTCCGACGGGAGGTCCGGGTGCGCTCCTTCGATTACGGGAATCGGTGCTTCCCTTGCTGAGCTGGGGGCGTGCCCCCAGCTCGCGCTAGACGAAACTGGCCAGCTTGCCGGCCAGCCGCTCTACGTAGTTGGCGATCTCGTCTTCGGAACGGTCCGGCATGCCGAACAGCACCTCGGTCACCCCGAGATCGGCCCACCGGGCCAGCTTCTCGGGAACGGGTTTGAAGTCCAGGGCCACGATCTGCGGAGCCCCGTCGCGGCCGGCGGCAGCCCAGGTGTCCTGCAGCAACTTCACCGGCTCGTCTATGTCGAAGTCGCGCGGAGTGGTGATCCAACCATCGGCGCTGCGGGCGATCCATTTGAAGTTCTTCTCGGTACCAGCGGCGCCCACGAGCACTGGAATGTGTGGCTGCATCGGCTTGGGCCAGGCCCAGCTAGGGCCGAACTTGACGAATTCGCCGTCGTAGGCGGCCTCTTCTTGTGTCCACAGCGCCCGCATCGCTTCGATGTATTCGCGCAGCATGGTGCGGCGCCGTGCCGGCGGCACGTTGTGGTCGGCGAGTTCGTCGGTGTTCCAGCCGAACCCGACGCCGAGGCTGACCCGGCCACCGGACAGATGGTCCAGGGTGGCGATGCTTTTCGCCAACGTGATTGGGTCATGTTCCACCGGCAGCGCCACCGCGGTGGACAGCCGGACGCGCGACGTCACCGCGCACGCCGCGCCCAGGCTCACCCACGGGTCAAGCGTGCGCATATAGCGGTCGTCGGGTAGCGATGCGTCGCCCGTCGTCGGGTGGGCCGCCTCGCGCTTGACCGGGATATGGGTGTGTTCTGGGACGTAGAACGTGTGAAAGCCGTGGTCGTCGGCGAGTTTGGCGGCTGCCGCCGGGGTGATGCCACGGTCACTGGTAAAAAGCACAAGCCCGTAATCCATGCACAGAATTAGAACGTGTTCTACCTGCGGTCGGCAAGCGGGTGGTCCAGCGAGAATGGCGGACGCCCCGACGGCGTCGGTCATGGACATCCCAACGTGCGCTAGCGTGGTTGATCGAATCGCGTCGCAACGCACGCGCTGCCCGGCGTTCATGCAACGGTGCGCCTTGGGTGCACAGCGAAGCAACAGGAGGAGTCATGACCTACTCGCCCGGTAGTCCCGGATATTCACCCGCGCAGTCCGCCGGGTCCTACCCCGGCGCGACACCCTCGTTCACCAAAGATGACTCTGAAAGCAAGTTTCCGCTCTACCTGAACGTCGTGGTCGTGCTGCTCGGCCTGTTGGTGTACGTCCTGAACTTCTTCCCGACGTTCGTCCTCAGCGCCGACCTCGGTCCGGCCGCCGGTGGACGTGCCGGTGACGCCGGAACCGCGGTCGCGGTTGCGGTGCTGGCCGCGTTGCTTGCCGGGCTGAGCCTGCTGCCGAAGGCCAAAAAGTACACGGCGGTAGTCGCCGCGATCGCGGTATTGGGTGCGCTGATGGTGGTCTCGGAGATCATCAACACGCCCACCGGTTTCTCGATCGGCTGGGCGATGTGGCCCCTGCTGGGATGCAGCGTATTCCAAGCTTTCGCTGCCGTTGCCGCGCTTCTGCTGGAGTCGGGCGTTGTCACCGCTCCGGCGCCACGGCCCAAGTACGACCCTTACGCGCAGTACGGGCAGTACGGGCAGTACGGCCAGTACGGGCAACAGCCGTATTACGGTCAGCCGGGCCAGCAGCAGCAAACGGCACCCCAGTCGCCCGGCCAGCAGTCGCCGCAATATGGGTCGCAGTATGGCGGCTATGGCGAGAGGTATGCGCCGACCCAGAGCACGATCCCAACCCAGGCCGCGATTCCTACCACGTCGAGTGGCGGATTCAGTGCCCAACCCTCGCCGCAGACGGGGCCGCAGCCCTCGGCGCAGTCGGGACAGCCGGCAGGGCAGCAGGGCCCATCCACGCCACCCACCGGATTCCCCAGCTTCAGCCCGCCGCCACCGGTCAGCGGAGGTACCGGGGCCCATTCCCAGGCTGGTTCGGCTCCGGTCAATTACGCAAACCCCAGCGAGGGCCAGCAGTTCGGCCAAGACCAGCAACAGTCGCCGTCAGCACCTTCTGGGCCGCCGGCCTGACCAGGCGCTCTCGCGCGTAGTCAGGCACGTGCGCCAAGAGTGACACGGGTGGAGGACGATCGGGCAACGGGCGCACGCCAGGCGCGTGACCTCGTCAGGGTCGCGTTCGGCCCGGCGGTGGTGGCACTGGTCGTGATCGCCGCGATCACGCTGCTTCAATTGCTGATTGCCAACAGCGACATGACCGGCGCGTTGGGCGCGATCGCCAGTATGTGGCTCGGCGTGCATCAAGTACCGATCTCTATCGGCGGCCGCGAACTCGGCGTAATGCCGCTGCTGCCAGTGATGTTGATGGTGTGGGGTACCGCGCGCAGCACGGCGCGAGCAACCTCCGTGTCCTCGTCGTGGCTCGTCGTCCGCTGGGTTGTCGCGTCGTCGCTGGGCGGGCCCTTGCTGATGACGGCCATCGCGCTGGCGGTCATCCATGACGCGTCGTCGGTGATCACCGAGCTGCAGACACCCAGCGCCCTGCGCGCTTTCACCAGTGTGCTGGTGGTGCATGCCATCGGCGCCGCGATCGGTGTGTGGTCCCGGGTGGGTCGACGGGCATTGGCGGCTTCGCCGCTGCCCAATTGGCTGGGTGATTCCGTGCGTGCCGCAGCGGCCGGCGTGTTGGCGTTGTTCGGGTTGTCCGGGCTGGTGACGGCGGGGTCGCTGGTTGTGCACTGGTCGACAATGCAAGAGCTGTACGGGATCACCGATTCCATCTTCGGCCAGCTCAGCCTGACCGTGCTGTCGGCGCTTTACGCGCCGAATGTCATCGTGGGTACCTCGGCGGTCGCCGTCGGGTCCAGTGCTCATCTTGGGTTCGCGACGTTCAGTTCGTTCACTGTTTTCGGCGGCGATATCCCGGCACTGCCCGTGCTGGCAGCGCTTCCCACGCCGCCACTCGGGCCGGTGTGGGTCGCCCTGCTGATTATCGGCGCGGCGTCGGGCGTGGCGGTCGGGCAACAATGCGCTCGGCATCCACTACCGGTCGTGCCGGCGCTGGCCAAGCTGCTCGTCGCGGCGATCGCCGGGGCGTTGGTGATGTCATTGCTCGCGTACGCCGGGAGTGGTCGGCTGGGCAATTTCGGCGACGTCGGTGTGGACCAGGACGCCTTGGTGGTCGGTGTGTTCTTCTGGTTCGCGGTCGTCGGTTGGGTGACGGTGGCGATGGCCGGCGGGATCAGGCGTCGTCGCAGACGGCGCAAACCCGCCCCCGCCCCGCCGGCGGCGGAATACGACGCCGAACCAGCATTGCTTACCGACGACGAGTTGGCGCGCGACTTTGCGGAGGACTTTGCGGAGGACCATGTGCCCAGCGAGGACGACGGCGGCAACCGCTGTGAGGGCTCTGAGGACTCACCCGACGAGGACTCGCCCGACGATGCCGCGTCCACGCCCGAGGAACCGCCGGAGGCGAGTCTGCGCTGACGGCGTCGAGGTTGCGCTGGGAGAGACGACACGCCCGACGAGGCCGCCCTGGACACAGAGTCGACGTAGCGCCCAGTACTAGGCTCGCGATGTGCAGGAACCGCTGCGTGTGCCCCCGAGTGCACCGGCGCGGGTGGTGGTGCTGGCATCGGGCACCGGTTCACTGCTGGGCTCACTGATCGACGCCGCCAGTGGCGACTACCCGGCGCGGGTCGTCGCCGTCGGTGTGGACCGCGACTGCCGGGCAATCGAGGTCGCCAAGGCGGCATCACTGCCGACCTTTACCTTCCGGCTCACCGATCACCCCAGCCGCGATGCCTGGGACACCGCCATCACCGACGCTACCGCGGCCCACAAGCCCGACCTGATCGTCTCCGCTGGGTTTATGAAAATCCTTGGGCCACAGTTCCTTCTGCGATTCTATGGACGTACTCTCAATACTCATCCGGCGCTGCTGCCGGCCTTCGCCGGTGCGCATGGAGTGGCCGACGCGTTGGCCTACGGTGTGAAGGTCACAGGCTGTACGGTGCACCTGGTGGATGCCGGTACGGACACCGGGCCGATATTGGCCCAGCAAGCCGTTCCGGTGCTCGATGGCGATGACGAAGAGACTTTGCATGAACGCATCAAGGTCGTGGAACGAGAGCTGTTGGTGGACGTGGTGGCCGCGATCGCGACCGGCGGCGTGACGGTGGTCGGAAGAAAGGCAACCATAGGATGAGCACCGACGAGGCAAGAAGACCGATCCGCCGCGCGTTGATCAGCGTCTACGACAAGACCGGGCTGATCGACCTTGCGCAGGGACTGGTCGCCGAGGGCGTCGAGATCGTCTCGACCGGATCAACGGCGAAAGCCATTGCGGACAAGGGGATTCCGGTAACACCCATCGAGGCGCTGACCGGCTTCCCCGAGGTGCTCGACGGCCGGGTCAAGACACTGCACCCGCAAGTGCATGCCGGGCTGCTGGCTGACCTTCGCAAACCTGCGCACGCAGCGGCGCTCGAGCAGCTCGGGATCGCGGGGTTCGAACTGGTCGTGGTCAATTTGTATCCGTTCAGCCAGACCGTCGAATCCGGTGCGGGGGTCGACGAATGCGTCGAGCAGATCGACATCGGCGGGCCTTCGATGATCCGCGCGGCCGCCAAGAACCATCCCAGCGTGGCGGTGGTCACCGACCCGCTCGGGTACGACGGAGTGCTTGCGGCGGCGCGCGGCGGCGGGTTTACCCTCGCCGAGCGCAAAAGGCTGGCGTCCCTGGCATTTCAGCACACCGCGGAGTACGACATCGCCGTCGCGAGCTGGATGGAGTCGACCCTGGCGCCCGAACATCCACCGGCGACGTTCCCGCAGTGGTTCGGCCGCAGCTGGCGCCGCGCGGCGATGCTGCGCTACGGCGAGAACCCGCACCAGCAGGCGGCGCTCTACAGCGACCCCGGCGCCTGGCCGGGACTCGCGCAGGCCGAGCAGCTGCATGGAAAAGACATGTCGTACAACAACTTTACCGATGCAGACGCGGCCTGGCGGGCCGCCTTCGACCACGAACAGACGTGCGTGGCAATCATCAAGCACGCCAACCCGTGTGGCATCGCGATCTCGTCGGTTTCGGTGGCGGACGCACACCGTAAAGCCCACGAATGCGATCCGCTGAGCGCCTACGGCGGAGTCATCGCCGCCAACACCGAGGTCAGCCTGGAGATGGCGGAGTTCGTGAGCACCATCTTCACCGAAGTGATCGTCGCGCCCGCCTACGCGCCGGGCGCCCTCGACGTGCTGACGCGCAAAAAGAACATCCGGGTGCTGCTCGCCTCCGAGCCACTGAGCGGCGGCAGCGAGCTTCGCCCGATCAGCGGGGGTCTGCTGATGCAGCAGCGCGACCAGCTCGACGCACACGGTGACAACCCGGCGAACTGGACCCTGGCGACCGGATCGCCCGCCGGCCCGGCGACGTTGACCGACTTGGTCTTTGCATGGCGCGCCTGCCGCGCCGTCAAGTCCAATGCGATCGTGATCGCCGCCGAGGGCGCCACCATCGGTGTCGGCATGGGTCAGGTCAACCGTGTCGACGCCGCCCGGCTGGCCGTCGAACGCGGCGGTGACCGAGTCCGTGGGGCGGTTGCGGCGTCCGATGCCTTCTTCCCGTTCCCCGACGGACTCGAGACGCTGACCGCCGCCGGAGTCGCGGCGATAGTGCACCCGGGAGGGTCGGTGCGCGACGAGGAGGTGACCGCGGCGGCGGCCAAAGCCGGCGTCACTTTGTATCTCACCGGAGCACGCCACTTTGCTCATTAAGGCCCGGCTGGAGGCTAGGCGCTGGCGGACAGTTCTTTCGACAAATTGACCCAGCTTGCTCGATGCGAGCCCGCACATTTCGTCCTTGCTGGCCGGGCACGGACCGGAATAGCATCCGAATTGGATAAGCCAATGCCCGTCCTATCCAATTCGAGAGGATATGAAATGCGCGAGATTACTAAACGAACAGCGGCATTTTCCATTGCAATTGCGGGGTTCGCTCTGATCGGCTCCGCGTGTAGTCACACGAGCAACACAAGCGGAACATCGACTTCGGCCTCGCCGTCCGCGATGTCTTCGTCGGCGACTTCCTCGGCTGCCGCGACGACGACCGCGGCTGGGCCTTCGACTCAGATGACGGGGGCCAATGGCACGGCGTACACGGTCTCGGGGCCCATTCTCGATAAGTACAACTCCCTTGACGAGAAGGCACGGAAAGACCTGGGAGCGCCGACGCGCGAACAGGTGACGAACCCGGACGGCGGCATTTGGCAACAATTCGATGGCGGCGTGATCATTTACAAGACAGCGGCCTACGTCGTGTGGGGCAAGATCCGCGACGCGTGGAATGCGCTCGGCGGGTCGCAGGGCAAGCTCGGGTATCCGACCAGTGACGAGGTCGACACGCCCGACGGTCAGAAGAAGTCGACGTTTGAGCACGGCACGATCACCTGGAAGCCGGGTGACGCTCAGGCCACCGTCAGCTACAGCTAAGCGGTCTTAGTGTCCACCGTTCCGGTGGGCTAGAACGCCCCGGCGAAGGTCGGGCAATCGATCCGATTGCCCGACCTTCGTGTCTCAAAGAGGAGGACGCAGTGCCGTATCGACGGCACCGTCGTAGCGTGGAGTGGTGACATCACCGAGCAATCTGCCCCGCACGGTTGGCCAATTGCGTGCCGCCGGTCACCGTGAACGGGGAGTCAAGCAGGAAATCCGCGAGAATCTGCTGACCGCGCTGGCCGACGGAGACGATGTTTGGCCAGGCATCCTGGGCTTCGAGGACACCGTTCTGCCCCAGTTGGAGCGGGCGTTGATCGCGGGTCACGACGTTGTCCTGCTTGGCGAACGTGGCCAGGGCAAGACTCGATTGCTACGGGCGCTGGTCGGGCTGCTTGACGAGTGGACGCCGGTGATCGGCGGCGCGGAACTCGGCGAGCATCCATACCGGCCGATCACGCCGGAGTCGATCCGGCGGGCCTATGAGCTCGGCGACGCCCTGCCGGTGGAATGGCGGCACCGCAGCGAGCGCTACACCGAGAAACTGGCCACACCCGATACCAGCGTCGCGGACCTGGTTGGTGACATCGACCCGATCAAGGTCGCGGAGGGCCGCAGCCTTGGGGACCCCGAGACCATCGCCTACGGACTCATCCCGCGCGCGCACCGCGGCATCGTCGCGGTCAACGAACTGCCCGACCTCGCCGAGCGTATCCAGGTGTCGATGCTCAACGTCATGGAGGAGCGCGACATCCAGGTCCGTGGCTACACGCTGCGCCTGCCGCTGGACGTGTTGGTGGTCGCCAGCGCCAACCCCGAGGACTACACCAACCGTGGTCGTATCATCACCCCGCTCAAAGACCGGTTCGGCGCGGAGATCCGCACCCACTACCCGCTGGAGCTGGAGGCGGAGATGGGCGTCATCGCTCAGGAGGCGCACCTGAGCGCACAGGTGCCCGATTATCTGTTGCAGATACTGGCGCGGTTCGCCCGCTACCTGCGGGAGTCCAGTTCGGTCGATCAGCGGTCAGGGGTGTCCGCGCGGTTCGCGATCGCGGCGGCCGAGACCGTCGCGGCCTCCGCCCGGCACCGCGGCGCGGTGCTGGGGGAGACGGATCCGGTCGCGCGGGTCGTCGACCTCGGCACGGTGATCGACGTGCTGCGCGGGAAGCTGGAATTCGAGTCCGGTGAGGAAGGCCGCGAACAGGCGGTGCTCGAGCACCTCCTGCGCCGCGCGACCGCCGATACCGCGTCGCGGGTGCTCGGTGGCCTCGACGTCGGGTCGCTGGTGGCGGCCGTCGAGCGCGGTTCCGCGGTGACAACGGGGGAGCGGGTGTCGGCCAAGGATGTGTTGGCCGCCGTTCCCGGGTTGCCGGTTGTGGACAAGGTCGCAAGAAAGCTGCACGCGGAATCCGAGGGAGAACGGGCCGCCGCGCTGGAACTGGCGTTGGAGGCGCTCTACCTCGCGAAGCGAATCGACAAGGTGTCGGGGGAGGGCCAAACCGTTTATGGCTAAGCCTAATTCAAAGGGACACTCCTCACGTTACTCGGCGTACACCGGCGGGCCCGACCCGCTGGCTCCGCCGGTGGATCTGCGCGAGGCGCTGGAGCAGATCGGACAGGACGTCATGTCCGGCACCTCGCCACGCCGTGCGCTGTCCGAACTGCTGCGGCGCGGCACCCGAAACATGACCGGTGCTGACCGGTTGGCGGCGGAGGCGAACCGGCGCAGACGGGAGTTATTGCGCCGCAATAATTTAGACGGCACACTCCAGGAGATCAAGAAGCTGCTCGACGAGGCGGTGCTGGCCGAGCGCAAGGAACTGGCCCGCGCACTGGACGACGACGCCCGCTTCGGCGAACTGCAGCTGGATGCGCTCCCGGCGTCGCCCGCAAAGGCCGTTCAAGAGCTTTCCGACTACAACTGGCGCAGCTCGGAAGCCCGCCAAAAGTACGAGCAGATCAAGGATCTGCTCGGCCGTGAGATGCTCGACCAACGCTTTGCGGGCATGAAGCAGGCGCTGGAGGGCGCCACCGACGCGGACCGCCAGCGCGTCAACGAGATGCTCGACGACCTCAACAACCTGTTGGACAAGCACTCTCGCGGCGAGGACACTCAGCGGGACTTCGAAGAGTTCATGGACAAGCACGGCGAGTTCTTCCCGGAGAACCCGCGCAATGTCGAGGAGCTGCTGGACTCGCTGGCCAAGCGGGCCGCGGCCGCGCAACGCTTCCGCAACAGCCTGAGCCAGGAGCAACGAGACGAACTGGATGCCTTGGCGCAGCAGGCATTTGGATCTCCGGCACTGATGCAGGCGCTGAATCGGCTCGATGCCCATCTGCAGGCCGCGCGGCCGGGTGAAGACTGGACCGGGTCCGAGCAGTTCTCCGGCGATAACCCGTTCGGCATGGGCGAAGGCACCCAGGCGCTGGCCGATATCGCCGAGCTCGAGCAGCTGGCCGACCAGCTGTCGCAGAGTTACCCGGGCGCCACCATGGACGATGTGGATCTCGACGCGCTGGCACGCCAGCTCGGCGACCAGGCCGCCATCGATGCCCGGACACTTGCAGAATTGGAACGCGCACTGGTCAATCAGGGATTTTTGGATCGCGGTTCCGATGGCCAGTGGCGACTCTCCCCGAAGGCCATGCGCCGCCTCGGTGAGACGGCGTTACGCGACGTGGCCCAACAGCTTTCCGGCCACCACGGTGAGCGTGACCACCGGCGCGCAGGGGCCGCGGGCGAGCTCACCGGTGCCACTCGGCCGTGGCAGTTCGGGGACACCGAGCCGTGGCACATCTCCCGCACGTTGACCAATGCGGTGCTGCGGCAGGCCGGCACCGCGACACCAGGTGCTCCGAGCCCGTCCATTCACATCACCGTCGACGACGTCGAGGTGTCCGAGACCGAGACGCGCACCCAGGCTGCGGTCGCGCTGTTGGTGGATACCTCGTTTTCGATGGTGATGGAGAATCGCTGGCTGCCGATGAAGCAGACGGCATTGGCGCTCAATCACCTGGTGTGCACCCGGTTCCGGTCGGATGCCTTGCAGATCATCGCGTTTGGCCGCTACGCGCGCACGGTGACCGCCGCCGAGCTGACCGGTTTGGAAGGCGTCTACGAGCAGGGCACCAACCTGCATCACGCGCTCGCGCTGGCGGGGCGCCACTTGCGCCGGCACCCCAACGCGCAGCCCGTCGTGCTGGTGGTGACGGACGGTGAGCCGACCGCCCACCTCGAGGATGTGGACGGTGACGGCTCGGCTGTTTTCTTTGACTACCCGCCTCATCCCCGGACCATCGCCCACACCGTGCGCGGGTTTGACGACATGGCCAGGCTGGGTGCACAGGTGACGATCTTCCGGCTGGGTAGTGACCCCGGCCTGGCGCGGTTCATCGACCAGGTCGCGCGACGGGTCGAGGGACGCGTCGTCGTGCCCGATCTCGATGGGCTGGGAGCGGCCGTGGTGGGCGACTACCTGCGGTCGCGGCGGCGGCGGTAGGCGAAGGTAGAGGCTACCTGTGGGCGCTGCGGGCTTTGCGTTTGATGCCCACGCCGCCCCACAGGGAGAAGCCGCGGATCTCCACCGTCGGGGCGCCCGGGGTGCCCTGACCCAGGACATCGTGGTCGAAGTTACCCATCACACCGCGGCCCTTGACCTCGACGTTGACTTCGGGCGGAAGAAGGATAGTCTGCAAGCCCATGATCGAGTACGCGTGGATCTCGACCTCGGTCGAAGTGAAGTCGGCGTAGCGCAGATCCAGCACCCCGCTGCCCCACAACGTGAACGTGGTGAGCTTCTTGGGCACATTCCATCGGCCGCGCCGCTCGAACCCACTCATCAGGGCGAGCAGCAGCGTGGACGGCGCCGGATTGACGCTGCCGCCCCGGCGCGGGTTCACCGGCGAGCCCGGCAGGTCGGCCCGCAACTCATCCAGTTCCTGGTACGTCGTCGCCGCATAAGCCCTGGTAAGCCGGTCTTCGTAGTCCTTCAGCTCCAAGCGGCCTTGCTCGGCGGCGTAGGCAAGCAACTGTGCAAGCTGGATGCGGTCGGTGTCGGCCGCACGCGACCATTCGTCGCGCGCATCCTTCGCGTCATGTTGCGCTGAGTTGCTCATCACCCACGAGCGTACGACCTAAATATTTGGCTGCAATAGGAGTTACCTAAACTGCAACCTTCCTCGCCCAAGCCGGGCTTAGTTGCAGCGCAATTTTCGTCGGCGTCAACCGGGTCGTGGGGGGGACCAGCTGGGCGGTCGTTTCTCCAGGAACGCCAGCATGCCTTCACGAGCCTCGTCGGAAACGAACAGCCGGGCCGATTCTTCGGTGAGCCGTTCGGCGTCGCGGTCGAATCCCTCCAGTACCGCGGCCGTGGTGAGTGCTTTCGACGCGGCAAGGCCCTGCGGCGAACCGCGGCCCACCTGCGCGATCAGCGAGGCCACCGCGGCGTCCACGTCGTCGGCAGCCATCGTGATCAATCCGATCTCCGCGGCTTGGCCGGCGTCGAATGTCTCGCCGGTCAGGTAGTAGCGGGCCGCTGCCCGGGCCGACATCTTCGGCAACAGCGTCAGCGAGATGATCGCCGGTGCGACGCCGATCCGGGCCTCCGTCAACGCGAAGGTGCTGTGCGGCCCGGCGACCGCGATATCGCATGCGCCGACCAAGCCGAAACCGCCTGCCCGCACGTGCCCGTTGATCGCGACGATCACCGGCAGCGGGCACTCGAGGATGGCGCGCAACAGCGCGGTCATTTCCCGGGCGCGCGCCGCCGCCAAGTCGTACGGGTCGCCTCCGCCGGCCTCACTGAGGTCCGCTCCGGCGCAGAACGTTCCGCCCGTGTGTCCGAGCACCACCACCCGCACCGCCGAATCCGCTGCGGCGTCGCGCAGCCCCTGATGCAGTTGGCTGACCAGGGCAGTGGACAGCGCGTTGCGGTTATGGGGAGAGTTCAGTGTCAGCCGGGCGAGCGGGCCTCCGCAGACGTCCGGGCCGGTGTATTCGACGAGCGTGTCCATCAGTAGGGCTTCAGTAGCTTCGAGGCAGGCCCAGCGATGTCTGCGCGACGAAGTTCAGCACCATTTCGCGGCTGATCGGCGCGATCCGTCCCAGCCGGGCCGAGGTCATCATCGCGGCCACGGCGTACTCCTTGGTCAGCCCGTTGCCGCCCATGGACTGTACGGCCTGGTCGACCGAGCGTGTAGCTGCCTCGGCCGCAGCGTATTTGGCCATGTTGGCGGCCTCGGCCGCGCCCATGTCATCGCCGCTGTCGTACAGCGTCGCAGCCTTCTGCATCATCAGCTTGGCGAGCTCGACCTCGATGTGGCACTGCGCCAACGGATGTGACAGGCCCTGGTGCGCGCCGATCGGGGTGGACCACACCTTGCGGGTCTTGACGTAGTCGACGGCCCTTGACAGGGCGAACCGTCCCATGCCGACCGAGCTGGCCGCGCCCATGATGCGCTCGGGGTTCAGGCCCGCGAAAAGCTGTGCGATGGCGGCGTCCTCGGCCCCGACGAGCGCGTCGGAGGGCAGCCGCACATCGTCGATGAACACCTGGAATTGGCGCTCGGGGCTGATCAGCTCCATCTCGATTGGGGTGTAGGTGAAGCCGGGCGCGTCGGTGGGCACCACGAACAACGCCGGGCGCAGCTTGCCGGTCTTGGCCCCTGTGTCTGTATAGGTGCGGGCGACCACCAGCACCGCCTGGGCTTGGTCGATCCCAGAGATGAAGACCTTCTGGCCCTTGAGGACCCAGTCGCTGCCGTCGCGCCGCGCGGTCGTGATGATCTTGTGCGAGTTCGATCCGGCGTCGGGCTCGGTAATGGCGAACACCATCGTCAGCGAGCCGTCGGCGATCGGCGGAATCCAGCGCTTCTTCTGCTCCTCGGTACCGAACTTGCTGATGATGGTGCCGTTGATGGCGGGAGAAACCACCATCAGCAGCAGTGCGCTCCCCGCGGCCGCCATTTCCTCCATCACCAGTGACAGCTCGTACATTCCGGCACCGCCACCGCCATACTCTTCGGGCAGGTTCACGCCGAGGAAGCCGAGCTTTCCTGCCTCTGCCCACAATTCGTCGGTGTGTTCGTGGGCGCGCGCCTTCTCCAGGTAGTACTCGTGGCCGTACTTGGACGCCCACTCGGCCACCGCCTTGCGCAGCGCCTGGCGCTCCTCGCTTTCGATGAAGCTGGTTTCAGTCATGACGGATTCTCCTCTGTTGCAGGCGCTTCCACTCTCGCTAGGACTGCGCCGACTTCGACTTGCTGACCGGTATTGACATTGAGCTCGGCGAGCACGCCGTCGTTCGGCGCGGTGATGGTGTGTTCCATCTTCATCGCTTCGAGCCAGATCAACGGCTGACCCGTGGTAACGGTGTCGCCGACGGCGGCGGCGAGCCGGATGACGTTGCCCGGCATCGGTGCTACCAAAGACCCGTGTTCGACCGCGGAGCCCGGCGCCGGGAAGCGTGGCAGGGCGACCAGGTGAACGGGCCCGCGCGCCGAATCGACGTAGATGTCCTGGCCATAACGCGCGACGCTGAAGTTGTGGTCGACTTCGTCGTGAGCCAGTACGACCTCGTCGGCCGTGGCCGAGACCAGTCGCACCGACTCGTCACCCGGAAGCACCAATCCGGTTCTGGAGAATCGGTATTCGATCCTGTGTTCGTTGGCGGCTCCCGAGCCGCCATCATCGCGGTAGGTCTTTACCTGGTATCCCGACGGGAGGTTTCGCCACCCGCTGGGGATCGCCTCGAACACGGTGGCCGTCGCGCGGTTGCGTGCGGCGTCGGCCAGGGCGGCCGCGATCGCCGCTAATCGGACCGTCGCGTCGTCGGACAGCGGCGCCGACAGCTCCGTCAGGCCGTGGGTGTCGAAAAACGCGGTATCGGTGGCTCCGTCGAGGAACGCGGGATGGCGCAGCACGTTTACCAGCAGGTCGCGGTTGGTCCGTATGCCGTGCAGGCGAGCGCGGGCCAGCGCGTCGGCGAGCACCAGCGCCGACTGCCGGCGTGTCGGCGCGTAGGAGATGACCTTGGCCAGCATCGGGTCGTAGTGAATCGACACCACGGACCCGTCGACAATGCCGGAGTCCAGCCGGATACCGGTTCGCTGTCCCAGCGAGCTGAACTCGGCCCGTACCGACGGCACCGCGATCGCGTGCATCAGGCCGGCCTGGGGCTGCCAGCCGTGCGCCGGGTCTTCGGCATAGAGCCGGGCCTCGATCGAATGTCCTTTGGCGGCAGGCGGTTCGGCATCGAGGCGATCGCCATCGGCGACCGCGAGCTGTAGCTCGACGAGATCGAGGCCGGTGGTTTCTTCGGTGACCGGGTGCTCGACCTGCAGCCGGGTATTCATCTCGAGGAAGTAGAACTCACCGTCATCGTCGGCGAGGAACTCCACCGTCCCGGCGCCGGCGTAGCCGATCGCGGCCGCGGCCAGCCGAGCCGCGTCAAACAGCTTGGCGCGCATGCCCGGTGTGCGCTCAACCAGCGGTGAAGGGGCCTCTTCGATGATCTTCTGGTGGCGGCGCTGTATGGAGCATTCCCGTTCCCCGACGGCCCAAACGGTGCCGTGGGTGTCGGCCAGGACTTGAACCTCGACATGATGGCCGGTGGGCAGGTAGCGCTCGCAGAACACGGTCGGGTCGCCGAACGCGGACTGCGCTTCACGCTGGGCGGCGGCGACTTCGGCTGCCAGGGCTGACAATTCGCGAACGACCCGCATGCCGCGGCCACCGCCGCCCGCGGAGGCCTTGACCAACACCGGCAGCTGGGATTCGGTGACCGCGTCGGGATCGAGTTCGTCGAGCACCGGAACTCCGGCGGCGGCCATCAGCTTCTTGGACTCGATCTTGGAGCCCATCGCGCGCACCGCGTCCACCGGCGGGCCGACCCAAATCAGGCCGGCCTCCTGCACAGCGGCCGCGAACTCGGCGTTCTCGGAGAGGAATCCGTAGCCGGGGTGCACCGCGTCGGCTTGGGCGGCGCGCGCGGCCGCGATGAGGGCCTCGGCGTTCAGATAGTCATTGGTCTTCGGCAGCCGCACCCGGGCGTCGGCCTCGGCGACGTGCGGCGCGGCGGCGTCCGGGTCGGTGTATACGGCGACGGTGCCCAGGCCCAGTCGCCGGCAGGTGGCGAACACCCGTCGGGCGATCTCGCCGCGGTTCGCTACCAGCACTCGAGTGATCGACATTGGGTTCACATCCTGAAGACGCCGAAGTTCGACGTCCCCTTGATCGGGCCATTGGCGATGGCAGACAAACACATTCCCAGCACGGTTCGCGTATCGCGCGGGTCGATCACCCCGTCGTCGTAGAGCATCCCGGACAACACCATCGGCAGCGACTCGGCTTCGATCTGACCCTCGACGGCGGCGCGCATCGCGGCGTCGGCCTCCTCGTCGACCTGCTGCCCGCGGCCCTCGGCGGCTGCCCGGGCCACGATCGACAGCACGCCCGCCAGCTGTGCGCCGCCCATCACCGCGGACTTGGCGCTGGGCCAAGCGAACAGGAACCGCGGATCGTAGGCGCGCCCGCACATGCCGTAATGGCCCGCGCCGTAGGACGCGCCGATCAGCAGCGAGATATGCGGGACGGTCGAGTTGGACACGGCGTTGATCATCATCGCGCCGTGCTTGATCATGCCGCCCTCTTCGTAGTCCTTGCCCACCATGTAGCCGGTGGTGTTGTGCAGGAACAACAGTGGCGTGTCGAAGCGGTTGGCCAGCTGGATGAACTGGGTGGCCTTCTGCGACTCCTCGCTGAAGAGGATGCCGCGCGCATTGGCCAGGATGCCGATCGGATAGCCGTGCAACTGGGCCCATCCGGTCACCAGTGACGAGCCGTACAGCGCCTTGAACTCGTCGAATTCGGAGCCGTCGACAATGCGGGTAATCACTTCTCGTGGATCGAACGGAATCCGCAAATCCGCGGGCACGATGCCGATCAGCTCCTCGGTATCGAACAGCGGCTCGGTCACGGGTTTGGGCTTTGGCCCCAGCTTCCTCCAGTTCAGGCGGGCGACAATGCGACGTCCGATCCGTATCGCGTCGAGCTCATCAATGGCGAAGTAGTCGGCCAAACCCGATATGCGGGCGTGCATTTCGGCACCGCCCAGGGATTCGTCGTCGGATTCCTCGCCGGTGGCCATCTTGACCAGCGGTGGGCCGGCCAGGAACACCTTCGAGCGTTCCTTGATCATCACCACGTGGTCGGACATGCCCGGCACATAGGCGCCACCCGCAGTCGAGTTGCCGAGCACCAGCGCGATGGTGGGTATCCCAGCCGCTGACAGTTGGGTCAGGTCGCGGAACATCTGCCCACCCGGGACGAAGACTTCCTTCTGGGTGGGCAGGTCTGCCCCGCCGGACTCCACCAGCGAAATTACCGGAAGCCGGTTCTGCATGGCGACCTTCTTGGCCCGCAGGATTTTTCGCAAAGTCCACGGGTTGCTGGTGCCGCCCTTGACGGTGGGATCGTTGGCGATGATCACGCATTCCACCCCGGACACCGCGCCGACGCCGGTGACGACGCTGGCGCCCACCTGGAACGCGCTGCCGTAGGCAGCCAGCGGGCACAGCTCCAGGAATGGGGAATCCGGGTCGACCAGCAGCTCGATGCGCTCGCGGGGCGTCATCTTGCCGCGGGCGTGGTGGCGCTCGACGTACTTGGGACCGCCGCCCGCAAGCGCTTTGGCGAGTTCGCCGTCGATCTCGTCGAGTCTTGACGTCGCCGCCGTCGCCGCGTCGGCGTAGGCGCTCGCCTTCGGGTCGAGCGTGGACTGCAGGACGGTCACGATTGATACCCCAGTATTTTGGCGGCCAATGCGGTCAGGATTTCGGTGGTTCCGCCACCGATACCCAGGATCCTCATATCCCGGTATTGGCGTTCGACTTCGGATTCGGCCATGTAGCCCATGCCGCCGAACAACTGGACGGCCTGGTTGGCAACCCATTCCCCGGCCTCGACGGCTGTGTTCTTGGCGAAGCACACCTGCGCGATCAGGTTGGTCTCGCCGGCGAGCTGGCGCTCCACCACGTGGCGCGAATAGACCCGGGCGACGTCGATGCGCCGAGCCATCTCGGCAAGCGTGTTCTGGACCGACTGCCGGGATATCAGCGGGCGGCCGAACGTCTCCCGGTCTCGGCACCACTGCGCGGTGATGTCCAGGCATCGTTGTGCGCTCGAATACGCCTGCGTGGCCATGGCAATGCGCTCGGAGACGAACGCCTGGGCGATTTGGGCGAATCCACTGTTCTCGGCGCCGACGAGGTTGGCTTTCGGCACGCGCACGTCGGTGTAGGACAGCTCGGCGGTGTCGGAGGACCGCCAGCCCATCTTGTCCAGCTTGCGGGTGACCGCGAAGCCGGGTGTGCCCTTCTCGACCACGATCAGCGAAACGCCAGCGGCGCCGGGCCCGCCGGTGCGTACCGCGGTGACGACGTAGTCGGCGCGCACCCCGGAGGTGATGTAGGTCTTGGCGCCGTTGATCACGTAGTCATCGCCATCCGATACGGCTGCGGTCCGCAGATGCCCGACATCGGAGCCGCCGCCGGGTTCGGTAATGGCCAGCGCGCCGATCTTCTGGCCGGCCAGTGTGGGTCGCACGTATGTCTCGATCTGCCGCTCATCGCCGGATGCGATCATGTGCGGCACGGCGATGCCGCAGGTGAACAACGATGCCCAAACCCCTCCGGGCGCGCCGGCCTGATGCACCTCTTCGCAGATGATCACCGCGTCGGCGCCGTCCCCGCCACCGCCGCCGGCTGATTCAGGCAGGCCCGCGCCCAGCAATCCGGCCGCTCCGGCGCGCCGATGCAGGTCGCGGGGCAAGTCGCCGGTGTGCTCCCACTCATCGATGTTGGGCAGGATCTCGCGTTCGGTGAACGAGCGCACCGTCTTTCGCAGCTGCTCGCGCTCGGGCGTGGTCCAGATACTCACAACAAACTCTCCGGAATGTCGACATGACGGCTGCGCAGCCATTCGCCCAGCCCCTTGGCCTGCGGATCGAACCGCGCCTGATAGGCGACGCCCTGACCGAGGATGCCCTCGATGACGAAGTTCACCGCCCGCAAGTTAGGTAGCAGGTGGCGGGTGACATCGAGGTCGGCCGTCTCGGGAAGCAGGTCCTTAAGCAGCTCGACGGTCAGCGTGTTGGCCAGCCAGCGCCATTGGTCGTCGGTGCGGACCCACACCCCGACGTTGGCGGATCCGCCCTTGTCGCCACTGCGGGCGCCGGCGATCAGGCCCAGCGGCGCCCGCCGGGTCGGACCGGCGAGCAGCGGCTGCGGAAGGGTCGGGGGATCGGCCGGTGCGAGTTCCAAAGTGTCGGTGGCGCAAGGGATGTCGGTGCGGGTGCCGTCGGAATGCACCGCGGTGTGCGGCACCAGGCCGGCGTCGACGTAGCCGGGCACGAACACGCCATACACCTGCCCGTCGCCGGGCGGGGCCGTTGAAGTGAACCCCGGATAGCTGGCCAGCGCCAATTCGACTGCGGCCGAGGAGAATTGGCGTCCCACGTTGGCCGGATCGGGATCGCGGACCACGCAGCTCAGCAGGGCGCTGGCGGTTTCTTCGGTGTCGGCGTCGGGATGGTCGGTGCGGGCCAGGGTCCACTGCATCTCAGCGGGCTTGACGGTCAAGCTGGATTCCAGCTGCCGTCGCACCAACTCGGCCTTGGCCTCGACGTCCAGGCCGGTCAGCACGAAGGTCATCGCGTTGCGGAATCCGCCGATGCTGTTCAGCGACACTTTAAGCGTGGGTGGTGGCGGTTCGCCGATCACCCCGCTGATGCGCACCCGGTCGGGACCGTCGGACGACAGTTCGATGCTGTCCATCCGCGCCGTCACGTCCGGGTTGGCATACCGGGCACCGGTGATCTCGTAGAGCAGCTGCGCCGTGACGGTGTCCACGCTGACCAGGCCGCCGGTGCCGGGGTGCTTGGTAATCACCGACGAGCCGTCGTCGTTGACTTCGGCCAGCGGAAAACCCGGGTGGGTCAGGTCAGCGACTTCGGTGAAGAACGCGTAGTTGCCGCCGGTGGCCTGGGCGCCGCATTCGATCACGTGGCCGGCGACCACGGCGCCGGCGAGCTGGTTGTAATCGGTGGGGCCCCAGCCGAAGTGCGCCGCCGCGGCCCCGACAATCACCGAAGCGTCGGTGACCCGGCCGGTGACCACGACGTCGGCGCCGTCATTGAGGCAATCGACGATGCCCCAGGCGCCCAGGTACGCGTTCGCCGTCAGGGGCGTGCCGAGCCCTAGTTCCGCGGCGCGGGGCTGCAGGTCGTCGCCTTCGACGTGAGCGATCCGGGCCGGGATGCCCAGGCGCTCGGCCAATGCCCGTACCGCGTCTGCCAGCCCCGCCGGGTTCAGGCCCCCTGCATTGGCGACGATGCGCACCCCACGGTCGTGCGCCAGTCCCAGGGACTCCTCGAGTTGGGTCAGGAAAGTCTTGGCATAGCCGCGGTCGGGGTGCTTCATCCGGTCGCGGCCGAGAATCAGCATGGTCAGCTCGGCCAGGTAGTCGCCGGTGACGTAGTCCAGTTCGCCGCCGGTGAGCATCTCGCGCATCGCCGATAGCCGGTCGCCGTAGAAACCTGAACAGTTCGCGATACGCACGGCACCGGAGGATCCATACGGACCGGACGGAGAAGCCATGCGTGTCTACCCTCCATTGGGATTGTCGGTGGGCGCAACCAACCAACCGGTAGGTCAGCATAGTCGGATGCCGACGGCGCCGCGAACGCCGGTGGTGGCCCATTTTGGCTACCAGCACGTCACCGACTATCCTTAATCGGAATTGTCGCCGTTCGGCCCGCGGGGCATGCCGCGCGACAGAGACCCGAAACCCCCAATCGAGGAGTAAGGCCCGACCATGGCGACACCCAAGCGCAGGATGTCGCGCGCGAATTCCCGAAGCCGGCGCGCGCAGTGGAAGGCCGCCAAGACCGAGCTCGTCGGTGTGACGGTGGCAGGCCATAAGCACAAAGTGCCCCGTAGGCTGCTCAAGGCGGCCCGTCTTGGTCTCATCGACCTCGACCGTCGCTAATCTCGGCAAATACCCGGCGCGCCTCTCAGGCCGCTCTCAGGCGCTAGGACGAAACTAGTGGCCGTGCGAATACTTGTCGTCGACGACGATCGCGCAGTGCGCGAGTCGCTGCGCAGGTCGCTTTCCTTCAATGGCTACTCGGTCGAGCTGGCCCATGACGGGGTCGAGGCCCTCGACAAGATTGCCAGTGACCGGCCCGACGCGCTCGTGCTGGACGTCATGATGCCGCGCCTGGACGGCCTGGAGGTGTGCCGTCACCTCCGCAGCACCGGCGATGACCTGCCGATCCTGGTGCTTACCGCCCGCGACTCGGTCTCTGAGCGGGTCGCCGGCCTGGACGCCGGCGCCGACGACTATCTGCCAAAGCCGTTTGCCCTCGAAGAACTGTTGGCACGCGTGCGGGCGCTGCTGCGCCGCACCAAGCCCGATGACGGGGCCGAGTCGGTGGCTATGACATTCTCCGACCTGACCCTGGACCCGGTAACCCGCGAGGTCACCCGCGGACAACGCCGGATCAGCCTGACCCGCACCGAATTCGCTTTGCTGGAGATGCTGATCGCTAATCCGCGGCGGGTGCTGACTCGCAGCCGCATCCTCGAGGAGGTGTGGGGATTCGACTTCCCCACCTCGGGCAATGCGCTGGAAGTGTATGTCGGGTATCTGCGCCGCAAAACTGAGGCCGACGGCGAGCCGCGGCTGATCCACACGGTGCGTGGAGTCGGCTACGTGCTGAGGGAGACGCCTCCGTAATGGTCCGGTTCCACCGCCGGCGGGCCGCGCCGCTGCGAACTACCAGTTCCTTATCCCTGCGGTGGCGGGTAATGCTGCTGGCGATGTCCATGGTGGCGATGGTTGTCGTGCTGATGGCATTGGCCGTCTACGCGGTGGTCTCCAGGGCGCTGTACGGCGACCTCGACAACCAGCTGCAGAGCCGGGCGCAGCTGCTGATCGAGAGCGGTTTGCTGGACGCCGACCCCAAAACTGCCATTCAGGGCATCGCCTATTCGTCGGATGTCAACGCGATGCTGATTGACCCCGGCAAGTCGAGCTACAAAGCTGAACTGCCGGGCGAGACCCTGCCGGTCGGTTCGCCGGAAAAGGCCGTCATGCGCGGCGAGTTGTTCATGTCACGGCGCACCGCATCGGATCAACGGATTCTGGCCATCCACCTGCGCAACGGCAGTTCGTTGCTGATCTCCAAGAGTCTCAAGCCCACCGACGCGGTTATGACGAAACTGCGCTGGGTGCTGTTGATGGTCGGCGGCATCGGCGTCGCGGTCGCCGCGGTGGCCGGGGGAATGGTCACCCGGGCGGGGCTGCGCCCGGTGGGTCGACTGACCGAAGCAGCCGAGCGGGTGGCACGTACCGACGACCTGCGGCCCATCCCGGTATTCGGCAGTGACGAATTGGCAAGGCTTACAGAGGCATTCAACTTGATGCTGCGGGCGCTGGCTGAATCGCGGGAACGGCAGGCGCGTCTGGTCACCGACGCCGGACATGAATTGCGCACCCCGCTGACGTCGCTGCGCACCAACGTCGAACTGCTGATGGCCTCGATGGAACCCGGAGCGCCGCGGCTACCCGAGCAGGAGATGGTCGGCCTGCGTGCTGATGTGCTCGCGCAGATCGAGGAATTGTCCACGCTGGTAGGGGATTTGGTAGACCTCACCCGAGACTCTGCCGGCCAGGTGGTGCACGAGCCGGTTGACATGTCCGAGGTCATTGATCGCAGTCTGGAACGGGTCAGGCGGCGGCGCAACGATATTCACTTCGACGTCGAGCTGATCGGATGGCAGGTCTACGGTGATGCCGCGGGGTTGTCGCGTGCGGCGCTGAACCTCATGGACAACGCGGCCAAGTGGAGCCCGTCCGGCGGCCATGTCGGCGTCAAGATGAGGCAGCTCGACCCTTCGCACGCGGAGCTCGTGGTTTCCGACCATGGCCCAGGGATTCCACCGCACGAGCGGCGTCTGGTTTTCGAACGGTTCTACCGATCGACGACGGCGCGCGCGTTGCCCGGCTCCGGCCTGGGGCTGGCGATCGTCAAACAGGTAGTGCTCAACCACGGTGGATTGCTTCGCGTCGAAGACACCGTGGCTGGAGGTCAGCCCCCTGGCACGTCGATTTATGTGCTGCTACCCGGCCGCCCGATGCCCAAGTCGGCGTACCCGATGGCTGGGGCCGACGTCAACAGCGATGCCAAGACCCACCCCGTGGTACCTGTGGCCGGGAACGGGGCAAGCTCTCGCGATTCAGCGAGTGTTATCTCTGTGGACTCTTAGTCCGCGTGGGCACGGTAGGGTGACACCCGTTTACCTGCACAGCGTCATGGCATTTCCTCGGCCCACGCGATATGCCCTTCGAAGTCAAGCGTTTTCGCCATGTCGCGGCGGCGATCCCTCAACTGGTTGTACACTGCGGCATCGCCGTGAGCCCGCGCCAGCAGCGCACGCAGCCGCAGCAGCCAGATGTCGCGGGACACCAACCCTTGGTCGGCCTGAACCGCGTCGGCTCCAGCTACGACCTGTGTTTCGCCTTCCTCGCCCACACGGGCCTTTCTTTATGACAGCCAGTTACTCAATTACCGAAACACCCTTTATTTCCAGAGAGCGTTCATGGGTTCGGCGTACATGTCGTTGGCGGTGAGCGGGGCCAGGCCCAAGTTGCCTTCAATAGTGGCCATCAGGCTGTACTGGTTGGCGTAGTTGGGGTCGACGAATGGGCCGGGTTGGAACCCCGCATTTATGGCGGCCTGGTTCGGGATGGCGATCATCACAACGTGGTTGCCTTCGTTACCGAAACCCAGTGAAATATTGTTGAAGTCCTCGTCCATCGTGATGTATATGACATCGCTCTGCGACGAATTCCACGTTGGCGATGCTTCAATGGTTTGCACTTCTTGCTGGACGAACGCGTCGCCGGCCGCGACGTTGTACTGGTGCGTCGTGAGCTGGCTGGCAAGCCAGCGGGCCTCGCTAAGAGGAGAATCGACAGGGCCTTCCATGTTGTTGGCCTCGTCGGCAGCGATCCACGCGAATCTTGGGGCGGTGTTCGGGTTCGCGAGATCGGTGGACAACTGCGTCAGCGGGAGCAGGTGTGTCTGCAGGTAGGCGGGGGTGTTGTTGAAGACGTAGCCGAATTCGAGGAAGGGTAATGCGTCGCTGGCGTAGTTACCCTGCGACATCGTGGCACCCGGGAAGGGCATGCCCTGCGCGTAGCCCACCCACGTTATGCCCGCCTGATCCATTTCTTGCATGAGGCTGGGTGCGTTGATGACGTTCGAGGCGGGGTTGTAGGCGATCCCGAAATCCGATCCGCCCATGATCCGGAAGTAGTTGGGGTCGCTGGGATGGCTCAGCGCGTAATAGTTGGACACATAATCTTGGGTCTTGATCAGGCTGTTGATGTACGGCGCGTTGGGGCTGCCGATGATGTCGCCGACGCCCTTGTTCTCCATGTAGATCAGTTGCACGTGATCGATGTGGCCGACGTTGGACGTCGGTACGGTGAGCTGCGCCGGGGTGAGGCTTGGATCGCCGACGGTGAGCGACACGTTGTCGGCGTAGGCGTCGTTGTAGCGGCCGAGGATAAGGTTGTGGTCGGCGAAGGTCGTGGTCACCACCGCGGAGGTGGTGCCGGCCGGGATCATCCCGGAGATCTCGCGTGGCTGAAACTCGGTGAAACCCAGGCGATCCAGTAGCGTGACCGACCCGGTCGAGCCGGTGCCCAGAACGGCCCCATTGGCGCTGAGGAAGGTGACGTTCACTGAGGCCGATGACGGGTTCAAGAGGCGGCCGCCGAGGTCTGCACTCAGCGTGTACGGCGTTCCGGCTGCGCCGGTCAGGTCGACGGTTTGGCTGATGGTGGACGTGGCCACGGGTCCGCCGCCGGCGAAATTGTTGCCGCCGCCCGAGGGCGCCTGGCTCAGGCTTGGAAAGCCCAGGAACTTCGGCAGATTTGGGAACGGAAACGAGAGTGGCGACGGATAAGTCGCGCGCAGGGCGCCGTAGGGGATCACGGTCGGGGTGCCGGTCTCGGTCCAGCCCGGAATGGTTACCCCGCTGTAGCCCGACACCGACGGGTCGGCCACTTCGAAGCCGGGGTTGACCAGCAAGTTCTGACTCATCGGCGTCGCGGAGGTCCCGGGGGCACCGGGGGCGATCAGCGGGCGCCCGGTCAACGCGTATGAGGGCGCGTTGATCAAGCCCAGCAGATCCTGCTTCAGGTTCTGCAGCGACGATCCGTTCGCGGCCTCGGTGCCCGCAAAGGCGCTCGCACTATGCAGCAACGTCTGCACAAACCCGACATGAAAGGCCGCCGTGCGCGCGCTGAGCGCCTGAAAATCCGCTGCGTAGTTGCCCAACAACCGCGTGATGGCCGCCGACACCTCATCAGCGGCCGCGGGCGGAATCACCGTGGTCGCCGGCGCCGCCGACGCCCTAGCCTCCCTGATCGCCTCCCCGATCCCGCTCAGGTCCGCCGACGCCGCGGCCAACGCCTCAGGTGCTGCGATCAGGAAAGACGACATCTTGGGCTCCCGTACCTCAGAGCGACACACAACCGAGGAACCGATCTTCAAGAAAGCGCACTGATACTACGCCCCCCGGAATCGATAAGCAGGCAATTCCGCACTTCTACCTACTGTGCTTCCTCGTCCAATTGTTGTGGGTGTTGCGGCGCGACCCGCGCTCTCGGCTCACCTCAGACCTGTTCATTCATCGCCACCGGATCAGGGCTGGTATCTTTCGCCGCGCAGTGCCATGTCGCCGCTGCGATCCGGCCAACGGGTAGCGCGCTACACCGTGCCTCGCGGCGGGGTCTGGGCCGGATTCCGCCGATGTGCGAGGTAGTAGCGCGTCGGTTGTGAGATTCTGCGTGGGTGTCCGCTCCGCCGGCGGCTGCTCCTTCAGGGGTCGTGACGTTTCTGTTCACCGATGTCGAGGGTTCGACCGGTCGGTGGGAGGCAGACGCCGATGGCATGCGGGCGGCGGTGGCCGCACACGACGAGGTGTTGCTTCAGGCGATCGAGGCCCATGGGGGCTGGCTGTTCAAGCACACCGGGGACGGTGTGTGCGCCTCGTTCGCGTCACCCTGGTCTGCTGTCGATGCCGCGGTGACCGCTCAGCGGGCGCTGGAGTTGCCGGTGCGGATGGGGATCGCGACCGGCGAAGCCGAGTTGCGGGGGACCGACTACTTCGGCGCGGTGCTCAATCGTGCTGCGCGGGTGATTGCCGCCGGGCATGGCGGTCAGATCCTGCTGGCCGAGTCGACGGTGGTGTTGATCAGTGGAGTTGATCTGGTGGATCTGGGGCCGCGGCGGCTGCGGGATCTGCCGACCGCGGTCGGGCTGTTCCAGGTCCGAGCGGCGGGCCTACGCACGGACTTTCCGCCGTTGCGGGCGCTGGATGCGAGTCCGGGGAACCTGCGGCCTGCGGTGACCAGCTTCATTGGGCGTGAGTCCGAGGTCGCCGAGGTGCAAGCCGCGGTGAAGGCTCATCGGTTGATGACGTTGACGGGGGGTGGGCGGGCTGACGTGCGGTTCGCAACGCTTCACCGGTCGACTGAAACAACTTGGACAGCAAGGGCATACGAATCGACGCGACTAGCGAACGCGCGCAGGGCCATTTAGCAGACTGCAACCTTCGGTAGCGCCGGCCCGTAGGTGAGAGCGCCGCACTCGCAGCGCCAAGTCATCCGTGTTTGGTGACATTGACCGATTCGTCGCTGGGGAGCGTATGCGCTTGCGGGGTTACTCACATCGGGGATTGTGAAAATTCCTGCCTCCGGGTTGTTTGACGGCGCTCGCGGCGGCGCAGGTTGGCGGCCGCAACGCGGATCATCATGTTCGGTTGCAGCAGCCGAGTGGGCGCGTCGACGAGTGCGACGACCTTTGTGAACTGTTCGGCGACAACGAGATCGGACTCGGCGGCGGTCTGAAGCCGGTCGACGTACCTATTGGCGAGGCGCAACGACTTTGGCCTGGGGCCTTCGACCTCGGGCAAGTTGAGATCACCGCCAACTGCGAATCGCCAGGCCACCCCGATCGGTTTCGCCGCGGCACGGAAATAACGCCGCGCCAAGCCATTCGCGCCGTGGTGCAGACATTGGCGCAGCGCCTGCGCCTGCAGGGCGGCCACCGTCATGCCCTGGCCGTAGATGGGATTGAAGCTGCAGATTGCGTCGCCGAGAACCAGCAGACCCGCGGGGAATCGCCGCATCTTGTCGTAGCGTCGCCAGCGACTCTCGGGGTAACGGAAGCGACAGACTTCGGTGAGTGGCTCGGCCGCACGGATCGCCACCAGCACATGGGCCGGAGCCAAATCCTCCGCGAAGGCCAACATTTCGGCTCGCTCGCTCGGCGGCTCGCGACCCGCTATGCCGGCTAGGGTGAACATCCAGGTGTTGTCCTCGTGACCGAATAACGCAATCCCGGTGGGCCGGCCCGGGACAGCACTGACGATGACGACCCGCTCCTCGAGCGTGCCGGGCGCGATGCGCAGCAGCTGGCTGGAATACACGACACGCACACCGACTTGCTCTTCAGACGGGCGCCCGTAGCCCAAGGTGTCCAAGAACGCTGGTGTTCGCGCACCCCGACCGGTGGCGTCCACGACCAGATCCGACGTCAACATCCGCTCACTGTCACCGTCACGGGGGCGGATTCGCGCGCCGGTGACACGATCCCGCGACGTGGTCGACGTCAGATCAACAAAGTCATAACCCTCCAGAAGCGTGATATTCGCCGTCTCACGCACCCGTCGCCGAACAAGACTCTCCAACAATGGCCTGCTAGGGAAGAACAGTGGCGGGATGTCGCTAAACCCTCCACTACGCACAAGCTGATGGCCAGCAAGAGAAACGAACGCCTTGGACAGATCGGTGTAGTCGACGACGGGAGCGCCGGCCGCGACGAGTTCGTCAAGGAACCCGGGAAACAGTTCAGCCAGGACCTGGGACCCTCGTCCCAGTAACCCATGCACATGGCGGCCCTGCGGAACCCCCCGCCGGTTCACTGCACCGTCGGGCAACACGTCCCGCTCCACCACGGTGACCGTCTCATAGAAGTCGGAAAGCACCCTCGCGGCCAATAGCCCGCCCATGCTTGCGCCGAGAACCACCCCATGCTCACCGATCTTCGGCACGAGCCACCACCCAACCCCGACGTTAGCTGATCGCAACCGACCATCCTCCACTTGCCGCACGCGGGCACGAGTGGTCCGCTACTTCACTTGATTCGTTCCGCGCGCAGGCTTTGCGCTTCATCGCGCAGCACAGCGGCTCGGTGGCGGCACTCGATCGATGCCCGACGCACTTCGTGGGCGTCGACCGTCACTAGACGGGCGCGCCGAATTGCGTCAGCTATGTCGCCGGTGTTGCGCTACTCCGGCGTGTAATTCTCCATGACACAGCCCCGTTTGACCTATCTATTTGAAGAACCCTCCCGAGCGTCAGCCAGGCATGAGCTGCGGGGCAGCCGTGCGACGAACAGCACCACGTCGCCGACAACGGCGGCGATCCACCACCGAAAGGCCGCCACGAACCTGACTACCAACAAGACGAGGAACAGCGGTCTCATGGCTAGCTGCCTTTAGGTGGGTTGCTAGCGTCCAGGTTGATCAGTTCACATGTAGTTCGTGCGGCCCCGCTACAGCTGCGAACATCCGGGTTCGCAGCTGGCAGAAAGCCGACTGCCTCCGACAGCGTGAGCGCCAAGGACAACGAAGACCTGCTGACGGTTACCTACCGAAGGAAGATCGCGGCGCACCGTTGGTGATGGCAGTCGGTGCCCGGATGCCAGTAGCCGCGGCTAACGTGTTTTACGTGGTGTTTGCCGATGGTTCGACGGCGGGCGGCAGTTCCTCAAACGCACTCGCTATTGCTGCTCTCATCGTATCGATCAGCACCGCCGGCCCGTCATGGCCGAAGACGAATTGGGCACTGCGGCCGGGCAAGTCACTATCCGCGGCTCAGCAACAGCAGTGGGCCGCCGCCGCACCCGGTCGAAACAGCGATACGCCTGGAAGTTGCCCAAGGGCGCCACAACCCGATTCAGCGATCGTCCACCCACTCCAGAACTCCTCGTCTAGCGCCAACTGAGTTATGAGCTTGATCGAACCGCCCCCGACGAGAGCAGGGGCGCCCCGATCAACTATTCAGACGCGGGCTAGGGCGATGCGGTTCCGGCGACCGGACTATGGCGTGGGGCGCGCACCGCGCTGCTCTCTGGCCAGAGCCGTAAAATTGTCGGGGCAGCCGGTTCGAAAGCAGCGTGGATCGCTTTGACCGTTGGGGACTTCGACGCCGTCTACCAGCGCGTAGCGGTATTCGATTTGCTCGGGATGGTTGCCGCCACAGTACGTGCCCGTGGGCACCTGTCGCTGGGTGAGTTGCATGTCCCCGATAGTACCAGACTAGAAGTCTGGTAAACCTTCACATTAGAACTTTTAGTATGTAAGATGCTCCGATTCAAGTGGATCGTCAGTATGACCGCACTCAGACGCCGCCGTAGCCGCCGCGCCGACGTCAGCAATTAAAGAACCGGGGCCACGCGGGAGTAAACAGACGCGCTCCCGCGTGGCCCGACGAACGGCCCCGGCTCCGGAGGTATCAGAGCCGGGGCCGTCACCCTTGCCCGGCGCGCCAACGGGCGCCACTTGCCCCGGCGCAGCGCGGGCGGCCTACGCGGTCCAGCCCCGCCACACGGGGCTCGGTGTCACGACGGTGGCATCAAGTCGTGAAAAACGCACACGGAAAGCGGTGGACGGGTACGGTGGGGACCCGCAGGCAGACCCCCGTTTCGGGGACATCTGCGGAAACCCACGGACTCCTATTAGTGGACTCTCAGTCCGCGCGGGCACGGTAGTTGTGCAGCTACTGTTGAAACAACAAGCCCGAAGATAGAGGAAGAGCGACTCAGCGACATGACGAATCACCCGAGGTATTCGCCACCGCCGCAGCAGCCGGGATACGGTACCGCGCCTAATCAGCCTGTGCCCCCCGCCTATGCCCAGGGGCAGCAGCCCAGCTACCACCAGCCATTCGACTGGCGCTATCAACCGTCCCAGCCCCACTACCGTCAGCCCCACGAGCCGTTCAGCGGTACGGGGCCGGGCCGGTTGCCCGGTGGTCCGGGGACGGGACCAATCCCCGGCGGCACCGGGCCGGGGCCAATCCCCGGTGGTAGGGGTCCCGGGCCGGGTCCAATACCTGGGATGTTTCCGCCTCCCCCTCCGATGGCGATACGCCAAAGACGGCCTCGCACAGGTGTGTTGGCCGCCGGCGCGGTGGCGATTGCAGTCGTATCGGCCGGAATCGGCGGTGCGGCGGCAACGGTCGTCGAGCTGGGCACCCACGTCGCCGGCAACGGCAGGCTGGTGACGGGCGCGGCTCCGAGTGTCCCGGCGGCGAACATGCCGCCAGGCAGTGTCGAGCAGGTCGCCGCCAAGGTGGTGCCGAGCGTCGTCATGCTGGAGACCGATCTGGGTCGTCAGTCGGAGGAGGGCTCCGGCATCATCCTGTCGTCCGATGGGCTGATCATGACCAACAACCATGTCGTCGCGGCTGCCGCGAGCCCGAAAGGCCCTGCTCCTGGCGGTGGCGCCCCTGGCGGTGGCGCTCCTGGCGGTGGCGCTCCTGGCGGTGGCGCACCGGCCAAAACGACGGTGACCTTCTCCGACGGTCGTACCGCAGCATTCACGGTGCTCGGCGCCGATCCCACCAGTGATATCGCCGTGGTTCGTGTCCAGGGTGTCTCCGGGCTCAGCCCGATTTCAATGGGCTCTTCCTCGGATCTGCGGGTGGGTCAGCCGGTGGTGGCGATCGGGTCACCGCTCGGGTTGGCGGGCACGGTGACCACCGGCATCGTCAGTGCGCTTAACCGGCCGGTGTCGACGACCGGCGAATCGGGCAACCAAAACACTGTGCTGGACGCGATCCAGACCGATGCCGCGATCAACCCGGGTAACTCCGGTGGTGCCTTGGTCAACATGCAGGGCCAGCTGGTCGGCGTCAACTCCGCCATTGCCACCCTTGGTGCTGATTCGGGCGATGCGCAGAGCGGCTCGATCGGCCTCGGCTTTGCGATTCCGGTCGACCAGGCCAAGCGCATCGCCGACGAGTTGATCAGCAGCGGCAAGGCGACACATGCCTCGCTCGGCGTGCAGGTGACCACTGACAAGGGCACCCCCGGCGCCAAGGTCATGGACGTGGTGCAGGGCGGTGCGGCCGCGACTGCCGGCGTGCCCAAGGGCGTGATTGTGACCAAGGTCGACGACCGCCCCATCAATAGCGCCGACGCTTTGGTGGCCGCCGTGCGGTCCAAGGCGCCAGGGGACAAGGTGACGTTGACCTACCAAGATCCCGGCGGGGGCACCCGCACAGTGCAGGTCACCCTCGGCAAGGCGGAGCAGTGATGAGAGCCGACGCGCCGTGGTCGGACCTCGGATATACGGTTGCACCCATGGAACAAGGTGCGGAGTTAGTAGTCGGCCGGGCACTTGTCGTCGTTGTCGACGATCGCACCGCGCATGGGGACGAGGATCACAGCGGGCCGCTGGTCACCGAGCTGCTGACCGAGGCGGGGTTCGTCGTGGACGGTGTGGTCGCGGTCGCGGCTGACGAGGTGGAGATCCGTAACGCGTTGAACACCGCGGTGATTGGTGGGGTGGATCTGGTTGTCTCGGTGGGCGGGACCGGAGTCACGCCGCGCGATGTCACCCCGGAGGCCACCCGTGACATTCTGGATCGCGAGATCCTGGGCATCGCCGAAGCCATCCGCGCTTCGGGACTGTCCGCGGGAATTATCGACGCCGGGTTGTCGCGGGGTCTGGCCGGTGTGTCCGGAAGTACGCTGGTGGTCAACCTCGCCGGTTCCCGCTATGCGGTGCGCGACGGCATGGCGACGCTGAACCCGCTCGCCGCTCAGATAATCGGGCAGCTGTCGAGTCTGGAGATCTGACTACACGCTGACCCGGTGCCGGGTCACTGTGATTCGGCGTCCGCGCGGGGCCCGTACTCCGGTGGTGGCGTCAGAGCGGTTCCGCCGTGTTTGCCCGACGAGCTGCCGTTGGTTTGGGCCAGAAGGTCGCGGATCTCGGTGAGCAGCACGATTTCGGCGTCGTCGGCCTGCTCGACCTCACCGCGCCTGCGCAACGTGTTGTAGGGCAGCACGACCAGGAAGTACACCACCACGGCAATGAGGAAGAAGTTGATCGCGGCCGTCAGGACGTCGTTGAGGTCGATCGTCTGACCGCCCCCGATGCTGATTTTCAAGATGCCGAGGTCGGACTTCTCGTTGACGCCGACCCGGTTGACCAGCGGCTTGATGATGCTGTCGGTGAACTTGGTGACCAATGCGGTAAAGGCCGTACCGATGACCACTGCGACGGACAGGTCGACGATGTTGCCCCGCGAGAGAAACTCCTTGAACCCTTTCAACATGGCAAGGTCCTTTCTGAACTCGGACACAGTTCGCTGCGTATCACGTGCCGAGCAACGGCCAGGACTCAGTGCAGGGTGAGGGTCACGGCCTGTCCCAGCGTCGAGCCTGCCACCGTATTCGCCACGCGAGCCGGAAGCGCAACCAACACTACGCGGTCACTGGCAGCGACCTGGCCTTTCTGCTTGTCCGACACGAGCACCACTATGGCGTCGGTGGCCACCACCCTCGAAATCGCCGGGGTGGTTGGCTGGCTGGCAGCCGGCGACTCGTTGGCCGGTGCAGCCAGCACGTCAACGACGTCGCCCACTCGGACCAGGTCGATCAGCGCGCCGTCCGCCAGGTGTAGCGGCACAATGCGGGCGCCCGGCCCGGCCGTCGACTCGGCCAGCCGGCTCCCCAGTAGCCGGACGTCGGTGAGCACTTCGCCGCGCCGTGTCGGGCCGGCGAGCGTGGACCCGACCACCGCTGCGAGGTCAGCTTGCGATCCGTCGGGAACCGTTGTCGTCAAACGCTTTTCGAGCCGGATATCATCGGGAGTCAACGCGGTGCCGGGGCGCAGATCACGCGCGGCCACCACCACCTCGGCACGATCATCGTCTGGATTCGACCGCAGTGCCGCCACGCCGGCCAACACGACGAGCCCGCCGGCGGCGACGCGCCGGGCCAGCACGGTGCGGGTCCAGTCCGGGCGCAACGACATCGATATCCTGCTGAAAAGGGTTGGATTCAGCGATGGCTCCGCCACGCTGCACACGGTAGGCGCAGCGCATTGCCGGGGGCGCCCGTCAGGGAGCGCTCTGTGGATAACCTACTGAGTCGAGGCGGCCGCGGTGGCCGGCGTGGAACTGCTGTTCGACTTCTCGGCTGAGCTCGACGTCGTGCTTTCACTCGACCCCGAACTGGTCCCTGACTCGCTCGTCGAGGATCCGTTGGTCGAACTCTTTGTCTTCTTGCCTGATTCGCGGCTGTCCGTGCGGTAAAAGCCGCTGCCCTTGAATACCACGCCAACGGAGCTGAACAGCTTGCGCAGCCGACCGGAGCACTTCTTGCACTCCGTCAGGGCTTCGTCGGTGAAGGCCTGCACAACGTCAAAGCGGTCGGCGCACTGAGTGCACTGGTAGCTATACGTCGGCACAAAAACCTCCGGATGATGTGGAACTGGATTAGCACTCTACCGTGTCAAGTGCTAGAACCGCCACGTGACACTAATCATTCCCTCCGGTCATTCGCGGATCGGCAGCGTGATCACCCCGCGCTCCGGCGTGAGCGCGTGAGTCATTCGTACGTCGTGCGGCTCTGACGGCAACTCGTCGATGAACTCCGCGTCGCGCGCCGTCGCGATCAGCCGCGCTTGGGGATCCCGGTCCGAAAGCGATCGGTCATAGAAGCCGGCGCCGCGGCCCAGCCGCACGCCCCGGCGGTCGACCGCCAGCGCCGGAACAAACACCAGTTCGGCCTCGGCCAGGGCCGACTCGGGCAGCCAGGGCTCGGGCGGCTCGAGCAGCCCCCAGCGCCCGCGGGTAAGTGCGCCGGGCCGATACTCACCCCACCAAAGCGGCAATGGAGTGTCGTCAGCCGTGGTGCGCGCAACTGGCAGCAGCACCCGCCCCGCTCGGTGCAGCAACACATTCAGCATCTCAATGGACCCGGGCTCGGTGCCCACCGGCACATACGCGCAGACCGTGCTGCCGCTGCTCACCAGAAGCTCTACGTGCTCGTTGAGCATCCGGGCCTCAGCGGCCCGCACGTCGTCGGCAATGCTGCGCCGGGCCGCCAGCAGCTGTTTCCGCAACGCGGCCTTGCTCGCAGTCGCCACCCCTCAACGATGACAGGCCGGGTTTTCGCGCCGCCACAACACGTCGGCGGGCCTGGTGAGGGTTATCGTGTGAACAATGTCAAGCCCAGAAGTCCCGATCCCATTCACGGCGATCGTCCCGGCGGCCGGCCTGGGCACGCGTTTTCTGCCCGCGACCAAAACGGTGCCCAAGGAGCTGCTGCCCGTCGTCGACACGCCCGGCATCGAGCTGGTCGCCGAAGAAGCGGCTGCCGCCGGTGCCGAACGCCTGGTGATCGTCACCTCCGAGGGCAAAGACAGCGTAGTCGCGCACTTCGTCGAAGACCTGGTGCTGGAGGGCACGCTCGAGGCACGCGGCAAGAAAGCCATGCTGGCCAAGGTGCGGCGCGCGTCGGCTCTGATCAAGGTCGAGTCCGTGGTGCAGGCCGAACCGCTCGGGCTGGGACACGCCATCGGCTGCGTCGAGCCCGTGCTGGCGGCCGACGAGGACGCCGTCATGGTGCTGTTGCCGGATGACTTGGTGCTGCCGACCGGCGTTCTGGAGACCATGTCGATGGTGCGGGCCGAATACGGCGGCACGGTGTTGTGTGCCATCGAGGTGTCGCCCGAGGAGATCAGCGCGTACGGGGTCTTCGATGTCGAGCCCATCGCCAACGGCGACAATCCCGACGTGCTCAAGGTCAATGGCATGGTCGAGAAGCCCAAGGCCGAGGACGCCCCTTCGCTGTATGCGGCAGCGGGCCGCTACGTGCTCGACCGGGCCATCTTCGGTGCGTTGCGCCGCATCGACCGTGGCGCCGGCGGCGAAGTCCAGCTCACCGATGCCATCGCGCTGCTGATCACCGAGGGCCACCCCGTCCATGTCGTTGTGCATCACGGTTCTCGACACGACCTAGGAAATCCCGGCGGCTACCTCAAGGCTGCGGTTGACTTTGCATTGGATCGTGACGACTATGGCCCGGATTTGCGGCGGTGGTTGGTGGCGCGATTGGGCCTGACCGAGCAGTAGCCAGACAGTAACGCCGGGCCCAGTTCCGCCCCGGCAGTGGTGCCCGCCTGGGTTCGACGGCGGAAAGGCGCGCTTGTGCGTTCTGTGGAGGAGCAGCAAGCCCGGATATCGGCCGCTGCAGTAGCCCCGCGGCCGATACGTGTTGCCATTGCCGAGGCGCAGGGGTTGATGTGCGCCGAAGAAGTGGTGACCGAAAGGCCACTGCCCGGATTCGATCAGGCCGCAATCGACGGCTACGCGGTGCGCAGCGTCGACGTGCTCGGTGTCGGCGAGGCGGGTGTCGGTGAATTTGACGACGAAGCAAGCGACGAGGACGAGCGTGGCGGGCTGGTCCTGCCGGTGATGGGAACCATCGAAGCCGGTGCGCGCACACCCAGCAGGCTGCAGCCCCGGCAAGCTGCCCGGGTGCAGACCGGCGCCCCGCTGCCGACGCTGGCCGACGCGGTGCTGCCGTTGCGGTGGACCGACGGCGGGACGGCGCGGGTGCGGATCCTGCGCGGCGCGCCGTCGGGTGCCTATGTGCGGCGCACGGGGGACGATGTCCAGCCCGGGGACGTTGCGGTGCGGGCAGGAACGATCATCGGCGCGGCTCAGGTGGGGCTGCTGGCGGCGGTCGGTCGCGAACGCGTGCTGGTGCACCCGCGCCCGCGGCTGTCGGTCATTGCCGTGGGCGGCGAGCTGGTCGACATATCCCGCACCCCGGGCAACGGGCAGGTGTACGACGTCAATTCCTATGCCTTGGCGGCGGCCGGCCGCGATGCCGGCGCAGAGGTGAACCGCATCGGCATCGTCAGCAACGATCCCAAGGAGCTCGGCGAAATCGTCGAGGGCCAGATCAACCGCGCTGAGATCGTGGTGATCGCCGGGG
>Ga0210389_10000267_pt1 | contig 52784 bp, 45 predicted proteins | sample IncBWH28OmetaG_FD_160127 | JGI IMG/M metagenome (GOLD analysis project Ga0210389, IMG submission 160127) | Forest soil microbial communities from Barre Woods Harvard Forest LTER site, Petersham, Massachusetts, United States - Inc-BW-H-28-O ... | reverse complement strand
GCCCCCGAGGCCCCCTGCCCCGATATCCCTTCGCCCCCGAGACCTCCTTGCCGCCTACAGATAACAGCAAGAAGCGTCAGCGGGTGTCCATGAGGGCCGAGCGCAGCGCGGACAACGGCACGTCGCTGAGCTCGGCCAGGATGACCGGCGCCAGGCCATCGGTGACGGACAGGATGCCGAGCGCGAAGTGCCCGACACTGATCTGGCTGTCGTGCCGCGACTGCTCCGCCACGTGCGCGTGATGCAGGCACTGAATGACGCCGGGCCGCGATGGCAGGAACACCCCGTTGCGCTGAGCGCCGGGGCCGACGTACTGGCGACGCGGATTCCACCAGGCGGAGCGGTGATCCCGCACGCTTGCCCGGCCGGCCCTGCTCAGCGCCTCCGGCCCGAAGGACTCCGTCATGCGGGCGCACACCGCGTCGACGTCGATCCCGACGGCGGCGAGCGCGGTCCGGTCCAGGTCCGTGAACATACCGCCGCCGGCCCGGCGCGTGACCTGCTCTTCGACGCGCTCCGGCGTCACTCCGTGCGCGCGCAGCACGGCCGCGGCCGGGTGATCCGCGCCTGCCAGGGCGAGCAGGACGTGTTCGCTGCCGATGGAGGCATGTCCCAGCCTGATCGCGTGATCGAACGCCCCCCACTGGATGGCGCGAACGCCGGGGGCCAGCCGCTCGAGGACGGGGCGGATGCCGCGCTTAGCCATGGTGCCTCCCGGCGCTTTCGTTCCGTCTGGGGTCATCGCCCTTCCCCGGCGCGTTTGCCATGCTTGCGATGGACGGTCTGCTTGGTGACGCCGAGCCGCGCCGCGATGTCCTGCCAGGACCACCCGAGCCGCCGGGCGTTGTCGACCTGGAGGATCTCGAGTCGCTCGGCGAGCACTCGCAGCGCGGCCACCGCGCGCAGCCCCACGTCGGGGTCGGTGCTGCTCGCGGCCTCGGCGATCTCGGTGCTGGACTCCATGTCGTCAGCGTATGCTGACAGCCATCCAGCGTCAACATAAGCTGACTATTATGCGGCGGCGCATCCGCCTGACGTCCGGGACCAGCAGGATGAGGAGCGGGAGGATCGCGATGAGCGCGCCGCCTGCTGCCATCACGACCGCGGTGCCGAACGCGGCGGCGAGCGGACCCGCGACCACGGTGCCGACCGGAGTCAGCGCGTACCCGCCCAGGGTGTCGTACGCCGAGACACGCGACAGCTTGTCCGGCGGTATCTCCTGCTGCAGGGCCGTCGCCCAGTTCACGCTGTACACCTCGACGCACGCGCCGGCCAGCACCGCCGCCGCGAGATCCAGGGGCAGGGGAAGCGGAACGGCGAGGGCGAACAGCAGCAGCGAGTATGGTGGAATGGCGAGCATCGCGGCGCTTACGATGCGGCGCGGCCGGAACCGGATCATCGTGAGGCTCCCGGCGACCGCCCCGACGGCGTAAGCGGTGACGAGGAAGCCCCAGGCACTGGCGCCGCCGAGGCTCGCGTGCGCGACGAGCGGGCCGAGGACGTCGATCATGCCCGCGGAGACGGCGACGACGATCGCGAACTGCGTGACGACCGGCCACAGCCAGCGCCGCGACGTGAACTCCCGCCAGCCCGCGACCAGGTCACCCAGGAACGCGTCGCCATTCGTGCTCGCGGCCGACGGGGGAAACCGCATGCCCGCGCGAAGCGCGCCCGCGAGAGCGAAACTGAGGGCATCGGCGGCCAGGGCCCAGCCTGGTCCCGCGGTCCCCGCGACGAGCCCGCCAAGCGCCGAGCCACCAATCGCGGCGGCGTTGCCGCCGGCCCGGTTGATGGCGTTGGCCTGTGCGAGATCCGACGCAGGGACCGTCTGCGGGAGCAGGCCACTGGAAGCCGGGAGATAGAAACCGAGGGCCGCGCCGCCCGCCGCGACGAGCACGATCAGCTGCCAGACTCGTGCCTCTCCGGTGACCAGCAGCGCCGCGGCGGTGCCTTGCGTCAGGGTCTGGACGACGTTGGCGACGACGATCACCCGGTGCCGTGGGATCCGGTCGGCGACGACCCCGCCGAGCAGCAGGCACGCGATAAGCGGCACCAGGCTCGCCGTGCCGACGAACCCGACGTCGGCCGCGGACCCGCCGATTCGCAGCACCGCGAACGGCACGGCGACGTTGGAGAACCCGGACCCGGTCACCGAGATGACGTTGCACGCGACGAGAAGCCGAAAATTGCGGTAACGCGGTATGGCCACCTGATTCTCACCCTTTCCCGCTCCCGCCGCTTCGGCCGCCGTTGCTGCTGCTGCTCCTCCTCCTCCTCCTACTGCTACTCCTGCTGTTCCTGGTGCTCCTGGTGCTTCCACTTCCTCCACCGCTGCTCCTGCTGCTTCCACTGCTTCCGCCGCCGCTTCGGCCACTGCTTCTCGACCCTTCCGCCACGGCTTCTCCCGCTGCCTCCGCCACGGCTTCACCCGACGCTTCTGTGAGTAATGTACAGAACGTATATAACGTACATTACTTGAGAACTGTGCGAGGTGTACATAGCCTCATGGACATGACGAGCGAGATACCGGTGACCCAGGCCAGGGAAGAACTCGCCGACCTGATCAACCGGGTCGGGTACGGCCACGAGCGGATCGTGCTGACCCGTCACTCCAGGCCCGTGGCATGCATCGTCCCTCCGGACGACCTCGCCAAGCTGGAGAAACTAGAGCGGGAAGAAGCCGAGGCGCGGGAAGGGGGCGGCCAGCCGGAAGCGAGCCTCGGCTACATCGGCCTGGCGACTTCTGGTGACGTGGCCGCACCCGGGGTTAGTGGATTTCCCATTAGTCCCGGTGCGCCCGGAGCCATGCCGATCGCCGCACGGAATCAGGAGAATCCCCGCGGCTGAACCGGCCTGGTGCCACATACCTGGCCAGTTCCGAGCGACTGCGGCCTGGTCCTGCCCGTTTACGCGGGTCGTTAGCGCACGTTTCATGGGTCATTGGTGCCACGGGGCGTCTGAGCGTCCACGGGAACGGGTTTCCTGCCGGATATTTCGCCCTATGTCCGGCGTTCGTGAGCTCGGAGCGGGCCCGGATCGGCATCACTAGCGTGATCATGGGTCGTTCACGCCAAATGCTGGTACCTCCGACCCGTGATCATGGAACCTATACCCTGCTAGGGGTATCCCGAAATGCTCCTTTAGGGACTATATAGAGGGATAATCAGGGCGCGCTCAACCCGCCAAATCGGGGTCGTGGCGCGTTTGACCCATGAACGTGTAGGCAGCGGACGTCATCCTGGCCCGCGGCTCGATGTCGTCGCGTCTTTCCGGGCCGTCGGCCAGTCCGATTGCCAAGATGATCTGATAACAGCAAGAAGCGGCCGGAGCCGCAGATGGCCGGGCACTGGTCGACCGATCCACGGCTGGAACCTCGGCCACAGCCGAGCCCCGGCCACAGCCGAAACCCCGGCCGCAGCCGAAACCCACGGAAACCCGGCGGAACCGGCCGGGGTCGAGGCCCAGCCGGAACCGGTCGGAAGACGGCCACGGCAGACTAGGTCAGGCTGGCGGCCCAGCGGGCGTGCAGGTCGGCGTACTCGCCGTCGCCGCCCATCAGTTCCGCGGGCGTGCCGTCCTCGATGATCTCGCCGGCCCGGAGGACCAGTACGCGGTCGGCGATCGCCACGGTCGACAGCCGGTGCGCGATGATGACCGCGGTCCGGCCCGCGAGGACCGTCTGGAGCGCGGACTGGACCAGCCGCTCGGAGGGGATGTCCAGCAGTGCCGTCGCCTCGTCCAGCACCAGCACGCCGGGGGCGGCGATGAACGCCCGGCAGAACGAGATCAGCTGCCGCTGGCCCGCGGACAGTCGGCCGCCCCGCTTGCCGACCGGCGTGTCGTAGCCGGACGGCAGCGCGGAGATGAAGTCGTGCGCGCCGATCGCCCGTGCCGCCTCCTCGACCTCGAGGTCGGTGGCGGACGGTCGGCCCAGCCGGATGTTGTCCGCGACCGTACCCTCGAACAGGAACGATTCCTGCGTGATCAGCACGATCTCCGAGCGCAGTACCTGATCCGGGAGAGTGCGCAGGTCCACGCCGTCCAGGGTTACCCGGCCCGACCGGGGATCGTAGAACCGGGCCAGTAGCCGCGCGATCGTCGTCTTGCCCGCACCGGTCTCGCCGACCAGCGCGACTGTCTGTCCCGCCGGGATGTCCACATCGAGGCCGGGCAGGACGACCGCCTCCCGGTACGCGAACCGCACCGACTCGAACCGCACGCGCCGGCCGTAATGCTGGGAGGCGGGGGCGTCGGTAGTCGCGGAGCGGGCCGGCGCGTCTGAGCCGGTCGCGGCCGGAAGCTCCCGGGGAGACTCCGGCTCCGCCACCGACGGTTCCTCCTCGAGCACCCCGGAGATCTTCTCCAGCGCCGAGGCCGCGCCCTGGAACGAGTTGTAGAACTGGGACACGTCCTGCAGCGGGTCGAAGAACCGCTCCAGGTACAGCAGGAACGACGCCAGCACCCCGACCGGCACCGACCCGTCGATGACCAGCAGCCCGCCGTACAGCAGGATGACGCCGGTGATGATGTTGCCGGTCATCGTGATGCCCGGCGCGAACACCGCGATCAGCTGCCCCGCCCGCCGGCTCGCCTGCGCGTAGTCGCCGGACAGTTTCCCGAAGATCGCCTCGTTCCGCTTCTCGCGCCGGAAGGCCTGCACCGCCCTGATTCCCCCGAAGGTCTCCACGAAATGCACGATGACCAGCGCGTTCGTCTCCCGGATGCGGCGGTAGGTGATACCCGACTCGCGCCGGAACCACGTGGTGAGCCAGGCCAGCGGGATGAATCCGGCTAGCACAACCAGGCCCAGCTGCCAGTTCAGCAGCAGCATGCCTGTCCCGACCAGGACCAGCGTCAGGGCGGCGGAGATGAGGGAATCGAGGCCCTCCTCGAACAGGGCCGAGATCGCCTCGATGTCGGACGTCTGCCGGGAGATCACGCGGCCCGACGTGTAGGACTCGTGGAACGACACCGGCAGCGCCAGCGCGTGCCCGAACAGCCGCCGCCGCAGCTCCAGGACCACCGACTGGCCGACCTGCCCTGTCCAGGTGACGAACAGCCGCGTGGCGACGGCCTGCACGACCACCGTGACCGCGAACGCCGCCGCGATCTTCAGCAGCGGCGACGCGTCGCTCGAGTGGATCAGCGGCGGCACGCCGTCGTCGATGGCGACGCCGACCAGCCACGGACCGGCCAGCAGGGCCAGCGACGACACCACGATCGCGGACGCCGTCCACAGCAGCATCCGCCGGTGCGGTCGCAGCAGGTCCGACAGCAGCGCCCGGCTCCGCCGCCGCAGCAACGCCTCGAGCGGGGCCGAGACATCGTCGACCTGCTCGGTGGCGATGCCGCGCCAGGCGGGCTCACCGGAGTCCCCGGGGTTCCCTGACTCCCCGGTTGTCACCGCTTCCGCGGTCATGACGGAACCTCCTCCATGGACATGAGTGCGGCGTACGACGGCACCGTGGTCATCAGGTCGTGATGGCTGCCCGCCGCCGCGATCACGCCGCCGGACAGCAGCGCGACCCGGTCGGCGAGTGCCACGGTGGACGGCCGGTGGGCCACCACCAGGGCGGTCGTCCCGGCGAGGATTTCGCCCAGGGCGCGGGTCACGCGTTCTTCCGTGTGCACGTCGAGCGCGGACAGCGGGTCGTCGAGGATCAGCACGTCCGGCCGGGCGATGATCGCCCGCGCGAGCGCGACGCGCTGCCGCTGGCCGCCGGACAGCGCCATGCCCTGCTCGCCGATCCGCGTGTCGAGCCCCCACGGCAGGTCGTAGGCGAACCGGGCCTGCGCCGCGGTCAGCGCCGCCTCGATCTCCTCCTCGGCCGCGCCGGCCGCGCCGAACGTCACGTTCTCCCGCACGCTGGCCGAGAACAGCGTCGCCTCCTCGAACGCGCACCCGACCGCCGTCCGCAGCTCCGGCAGCGGGATGTCCCTGATGTCGGTCCCGGCCAGCAGGATCCGCCCGCTGGTCGGGTCCGCCAGCCGGGCCACCAGTTCCAGCAGCGTCGTCTTCCCCGACCCGGTCGCCCCGGTGAGCACGAGTGTCTCGCCGCGCGCCAGGCGCAGGTCGACGTCGCGGAGCACGGGCTCATCGCTCCCGGGGTAGCTGAACGAGATGTGCTCGAATCGCAGGTGCCCCGCATGTCTTTTCCCGTCACGAGCGACGGTGCCGGCGTCGGGCGCGTACACCTGGGCACGTGGCGGGGAAGTGATCTTTGGCTTGGTGTCGAAGATCTCCAGCACGCGCTGCGCGGCGGTCGCCGCCTCCTCGCCGGAGGCGATGATGTAGCCGAGGGCCTCGATCGGCCAGACGAGCTGCAGGGCCAGGGTGATGAACGCGACCAGCCCGCCGAGGGTCAGTGAGTGGTGGCTGACGGCGATAGCGCCGAGGACCACGATGATCGCGATCGCGGCGTTCGGGATCAGGTCGAGGACGGACCAGAAGATGCCGAGCAGCCCGGCCTTGGCGACCTGTGTGTCGCGGACCTCCCTGGCCTGGGCGAGGTGACGGGCGGACGCTTGCGGCCCGCGGCCGAGCGCCTTCAGGACGCGGACGCCGGTCGAGGCCTCCTCGACGAGCGTGGCGAGGTCGCCTTCCTGGTCCTGGTAGCGCCGGGAAAGGACCTTGTACTCGCGCTCGAACTTCGTGCAGAACGCGAGCACCGGGATGAACATGCAGCCGGTGAGCACGCCGAGCCACCAGTTCATCTCGATGAGGATCACGACGACCACGACGAACGTGAACACGCTGATGATCAGGAACACCGTGCCGAAGCCAGCGAAGCGCCTGATTGACGACAGGTCGGTGGTGGCGCGGGACAGGAGCTGACCGGACTGCCAGCCGTCGTGGAACTCCGGCTCGAGTCGCTGCAAGTGGTCGTACAGGTCGTTGCGGATCAGCTTTTCCATGTCGGCGACGGCGTTGCCCTGGATCCACCGCCGGACCAGGTTCACCGCCGCGATGGCCGCGCCGAGGCCGATGGCCGCGGCACCCAGGGGTATCAGCGCGTCGCGCTGGTGGTGCGCGATCGGGCCGTCGATGGCGGCCTTGACGATCAGGGGGATCGCGATCTCCGCCGACGCCGAGGCGAGCGCCGCGATGATCATCGTGAGCAGCTGGAATCGGTACGGACGCAGGTACGGGCGCAGCCGCCAGAGGGCGGCGACCGGGCTTTTGGACACCATGCGCACGGTAATTCGGTGAGTGTCGAATGTCACCTCATTTTCCGCCGGCGGCGGGCCGCCCGATGCGCGAAATCGCCTGTGGGACGGGCTTCCGGGGCCTTTGGGGCGCTCGCGGGGCGACTGCGTGAGATATACACTGATGCACCATCCGGCGCTTCGCGGGCGCCCGTTCCCGAAAGGGGATACCGGACTTGTCCTTCGATGTCTCTCGCGTGCGTGCTGGTTATCCCGCTCTCAGGGACGGACACGCTTGTCTCGACGGCGCCGCGGGGACACAGGTCCCGGCAACCGTCATCGACGCCATCGCCGGCGCGTACCGGGAAGGCATCGGCAACACGGGCGGGTCCTTCCCGGCGAGTGCCCGATCCACGGCGATCGAGGCGGCGTGCCGGGCGGCCGTCGCCGACCTGGTCGGCGGCGACCCGTCGGGCGTGATCCTGGGGCCGAGCACCACGTCGCTGGTGTACCGGATCGCGGCGGTGCTGTCGCGGCGGTGGGGGCCGGGAGACTCGATCGTGGTGTCGCGGCTCGACCACGACGCGAACGTGCGGCCCTGGGTGCAGGCGGCGGACCGGGCCGGCGTGACGGTTCACTGGGCGGACGTCGACGTGGCCACCGGCGAGTTGCCGGCGGCGCAGTACGGGCACCTGATCGACTCGCGCACGCGCCTGGTCGCGGTCACCGCGGCGAGCAACATCCTCGGCTCGCGCCCGGACGTGGCGGCCATCGCCGCGGCGGCGCACTCGGTCGGGGCGCTGGTCTTCGTGGACGGCGTGCACGCCACTCCGCACGCCCCGGTCTCCGTCACGGACCTGGGCGCGGACTTCTACGCGACGAGCGCCTACAAGTGGGCCGGCCCGCACGTGGCCGCCGTGATCGCGGCGCCGGAAATCCTCGAGCCGCTGCGGCCGGACAAGCTGCTGCCCGCCGCGGACGAAGTGCCGGAACGGTTCGAGCAGGGCACGCTGCCGTTCGCCGACCTGGCGGGCGTGACCGCGGCGGTCGAGCACCTGGCCGGACTCGGGGGGACTGACGCGGGCGGGTCGCGGCGGGAGCGGATCCGGGCGTCGATGGCGGCCGTCGAGGCATACGAGCACGAGCTGTTCGCCCGGCTGCTCGACGGGCTGGCCGCGATGAGTCACGTGACCCTGTACGGGAAGGCCGCGCATCGCGCGCCGACCGCGTACTTCAACGTCGCGGGGAAGGCCCCGGAGAAGGTCGCCCAGGCGCTCGCCGAACGGCGGATCAACGTGTGGGACGGCGACAATTACGCCTACGAGCTGGTTAAGGCCCTGGGCCTGCAGTCCGGCGGCGCGGTCCGGGCCGGCCTGGTCCACTACAACGACGCCGCCGATGTCGAGCGCCTGCTGTCAGCCGTCGCCGACCTGGCGTAGCCACGTCGGTTAGGCACGGCCCCGAACTAGCGTTTTGCCCCGTATGCGGGCGTATCTTGGAGACATGAGCGCGCTCGGGTCGCTGTGGCGGCTGGCGGAATGCCTGCTCGCCGTTCTCACGTGGGCGGACACCCCGCAGCGCGCCGCCATGCTCACCGTCGCCGTGCTGGCCGTGGCGGTCATCGGGACCCTGGCGGTGAGCGCCGGCCTTACGGGCGATGTCGCGGCGCTTCCGGTCAACCGGCGGGTCGCCATCCTGCGGGATAAATCCTGGCGCGTGGCGTTCCTGAAGCAGCGTGATCCCGACGCGCGCGGGCGGACAAGACCGCGAGCGCCGACGGCGGCCCCGGCGGCCGCCTGAGTTAAGCGCGGCCGCCTCCAGCCCTCATTCATCCCAAGCTGGAAGGCCGTTGCCTCATGTCCGCTCTCTTTGGCGTCCCCGAGGACGCCGCGTATCACCTTGTCCTCGCACTCACTAGTCTCCTCGCCCCCGTGCTCGGGGGACTGGCCGCGGTCGCCGGAGTCGTGCTGCTGACCATCGCCGTCCGCCTGCTCGTCATGCCGCTCAGCTTCCGCGCCCTGCGGGGACAGGCGGCCCAGGCCAGGATCACGCCGCAGCTCCAGGCGCTGCGCCGTCGCTACGCCCGCCAGCCGGAAGGGCTCCAGCGGGAGATGACGGCGCTGTACACGCGGGAGGGCACGAGCATGCTCGCCGGGATCTGGCCCATGCTCGTGCAATGGCCGCTGTTCAGCGTGCTGTACCTGCTGTTCCGCGCGACAACGGTAGCGGGCGGCCCGAACACGCTGCTGTCACACGACTTCCTCGGCGACTCGCTCGGCAGCCACTGGCTGTCGCCGGCGGGGGCGTTCAGCGTGCACGGCGCCGTGTTCCTCGGCGTCTTCGCCGTCCTGGCGGCGGTGTGCTGGCTGTCGGCCCGGGTGTCGCGGCGCATGTCGGCGGCCTCGTCGGCCGCGACCTCGCCTGCCAAGACGTCTCCTGCCAAGCCTGCGTCTGCCAAGACGGTGCGTGCCAAGACGGTGCCCGCCAAGCCTGCGTCTGCCAAGCCTGCGTCTGCCAAGACGGTGCGTGCCAAGACGGTGCCTGCCAAGACGGTGCCTGCCAGGGCCGCTCAGGCGGCGGGAAAGACACGGCAACCCGAGAGGGAGGACGCCCTCGCCGGGGCCGGTGCGGTCGGGGTCCTCACGAAGGTGCTGCCGTACGTCACGGTCGTCATCGCGGCGTTCGCGCCACTGGCCGCCGCGATCTACCTGACTACGTCCGCCGCCTGGGGTGTGGGGGAGCGGGAGGTATTCCGGCGCCGGGCCGTCGCGTCGCACTGACCAGGCGGGGTTTTGGTGGGTCATTCCCGCCGGGACGGCGTTCCGGCCCGTCCGGCACGCCTGACTTATCCCTGCATACCATGACTAACACCGCATTTCGGGATACCCCCGTAAGGGTATCGATTTCTTGATCACGGGTCGTTGATGCCGATATATGGCATTGACGACCCATGATCTTGGAAGTGGCGCCAGCGGGCGCCCGTTCGAGGCCATTAGGCGCCGGACATAGACCGACATATCCGGGCGATGGCATGGGTCCCGTGGGTCAAAATCGCCGCCGTGGCACTAACGACCCACGAGACGGCCCGGCGGGGTGGCCGCCCCGTTACCGCAGCCGGAGGGAGCGCGGGCGCGCCGGAGCACGGCGCCAGCCGGATAACGCCTAGCGCGCGGGCGGCGGACCACCGTATTCTCGGCAATCGTGCCTGATTTTCCCGCGATCCGCCGTCTCGGCCCCGGCGACCTGAAGAGCTGCGCGGACCTGGCGGCCGACCGCGGGTGGCTGCCGGAGAAGCGCAAGTGGGGCCTCCTGCTCGAGGCGGCCGAGGTCTTCGGCATCGACGCGCCGGACGGGGGCCTGGCCGGGTCGGTCACGCTGGCGCGGTACGGCGCGGAGCACGCCTCGGTCGGCATGATGCTGGTGGCGGCCCGGTACGGCCGGCGGGGCCTGGGCCGCACCCTCATGACGCACCTGCTCGACGCGGCCGACGGCGCGACAGTCACGCTGTTCGCGACGGACATGGGCCGCCCGCTGTATGAGAAACTCGGTTTCCGGCCGGTCCGCCGAAGTGTGTCCTTCGTCGGCTACTTCCGCCGCGACGCCGCGGCCGCCGCAGCCGCCGGGGCCACCACGCGCCCCGCGACGGGCGCGGACCTGGAATCGATCCTCGAGCTCGACCAGGCGGCGTTCGGCGCCGACCGGTCCGGCTTCATCCGCCGGCTCCCCGCATTCGCGGACAAGATTCTGGTCTGCCAAACGGATGCGTCCCGGCGGGGGATCACCGGATACGCGGCGATGTGGAGCAATGGGGACGTGAAGGTGATTGGGCCGGTGATCGCCGCCGATGGGGCGACCGCGCGGCGCCTGATCACGGACCTGGCGGCCGCCGCGCACGGGCAGGTGCGACTGGACCTGGACCCGGACCGGCCGGAGCTGCCCGCCTGGGCGGAGGCGCGCGGCCTCCCGCCGAGGGGGCTGAACACGGTCATGGCCCGTGGCCCGCGGGACCCGTCCGGAGACCGGGAGCGCGTCTTCGCGCCGATCTCGGTCGCGCTGACCTGACGGGCTACTGAGCGGGCGGGCCCGCCTCCGCGCGGAGGATGCCGTAGAGCACGACGTCCCGCCACGCGCCGCCCCGCCACCCGGCGCCCCGGCGGACGCCTTCCCGGGTGAACCCCGCGCGTTCCAGGGAGCGCTGCTCGGCGATGTTGGCGGCCTCTGTCCAGGCCTCGATCCGGTTGACCGGGGTGTGCGTGAACAGGTAGCGGACAAGCTGCCGCTGGGCCTGCGCGCCGTAGCCGTGGCCGCGCGCGGCGGGCAGCAGGGCGATGCCGATCTCCCAGTAGAAGGCCGCCGCCATGCCCTTGCGCCGGAAGGAGACGATGCCGAGCCGTTCATCGCCCCGCGCCACCATGAAGATCCCGGGGTCCTCGCCGCGCAGCCCGTTGCGGTCCCAGTCCCGGCGCCACATGTGACGGTCGTGCCAGCCGGTCCACTCGAACTCGCCGAGCGCCTCGGGGTCGTCCATCATGTCCTGCACGACCGTCAGGTCGTCCTCGGCCACGGGACGCAACGTCACCTGAGCGGAAATGTCGGCCATTGTCGTAATGTACCGGAATCAGCGGCCATGTTGCGGGTTCGGCGCGCTACGAGACCGTGACGGTGTTCACCGGGTAGCCGGACGCGCCGTTGGGGGCGGTGGGCACCTGGATGGAGGTCTGCGTGTAGCCGGTCTTGTCGGTGGCGCGGGCCGAGATCGTGTGCGACCCCGGAGTGGCGTCCCAGTACCAGACCCACTGCCGCCAGGTGTCGAGATCGGGCACGGCGGCGAGCGTGGCCTCGTGCCAGGGGCCGTTGTCGATGCGGACCTCGACGGCCTCGATGCCCTTGTGCTGGGCCCAGGCCACGCCGGCCACGGCCGTGCGGCCCGCCTTCACCTGCGAGCCGGAGCCGGGGACGTCGATCCGGGACTCGGTCTTGATCGGCCCCTGCTGCGCCCAGCCCTGCTGGACCCAGTACGCGCTGGCGTCGGCGAACGTGGTGACGTTGATGTCGGTGACCCACTTGGTCGCCGACACATAGCCGTACAGGCCCGGCACCACCAGGCGGGCCGGGAAGCCGTGCGCGACGGGCAGCGCCGTGTCGTTCATGGCCACGGCGACGAGCGCGTCCCGCCCGTCCATCACCACCGACGCCGGCGTGCCGGAGGTGAAGCCGTCGGTCGACGTGCACAGCAGCTGGGACGCCTGGGGCTGGATTCCGGCCTCCTTCAGCAGCGAGGCGAGGGAGGCGCCGAGCCACTTCGCGTTGCCGACGTACGGGCCGCTGACCGGGTTGGACACGCACGTGAGCGTGATGTAGTCCTCGATCAGCGGCCGGCGCAGCAGGTCGTCGAACGTCACCGTCATCGGGTGGTCGACCATGCCGTGGATCCTCAGCGTCCAGTTGGCCGGGTCCACTTCCGGCAGGAGGATGGCCGTGTCGACCCGGTAGAACTGGCTGTTCGGGGTGATGAACGAGCTGATCCCGGGGACGGGCAGGTTCGCCCCGGCCGGCAGCGGCGGCGCCGGGACGGTCGGGCGCGGGAGCTTGACCGCGGCCTGCGCGGCGGAGACGTTCTTGCGCGTGGACAGCTCGCGCCCGGCGTACTCGCCGATGGCCGCCGCGCCAAGCGTCACGCCCGAGGCGACCAGGAACGACCGGCGTGCGGTCGGGCGCTCCAGAATGGCCGGGAACGACGCCGTTGTCGATGCCCTTGGCGCGTTCGGCGCTGCCGTTTCTGACGAGGGCTCGGCGCCGGGCAGGTCCGGTGGCGCGAGCTCGCCGGGCAGGTCGGGCGGCCGCAGGTCGTCCGGCGCCTCGAACGCGATCCGGGGAAGCGGCGCCGCGGCGGGCGCGGGCGCGGCGGCCAGGTCGCGTGCCCGGTGTACCAGCCAGGACAGGGCGAAGGCGGCGACGATGGCCCCGCCCAGCGTGGGGAACGCGTAGCCCGCGTTCGCCCCGGCGCGGGTCAGCGCGGCCGACAGGCCGACGACGGCGAGGACCACCAGGCCCGCGTAGCCGTAGGCGAGCCGCTGCACCGCGAAGGTCCCGATGACCGCCGCGAAGATCAGCAGCACGACCACGACGCCGGCTAGCAGCACGTTCTTGTCGTTGGTGCCCAGATTCTGCTTCGCCCAGTCGGAGACCGGCGCCGGAGTCAGGCCGATCGCGGCCTGACCCACGGCGATCACCGGCGAGGCCGCCGGGACCGACAGCCCGGCGAGCAGCTGCCCGATCCCGACCGACACAGCGGCGGCGAGCACGCCGCATACAGCGCCCGCGAAACCACCGGCCCGGTGCCGCACGTGAGCGGTTCCCGGGGAATTACCGTCCGTCATCCAGTTGTCCGCCTTGTCCGACTTGCCCATCCGTTGTTTACACTTCAAGTTACGTGGGACGGGCCGGAAGGGATTGCGCCGGACGACCGTTGTCTGTCGTCTGTCTCTACTCTGTCACTATTCGCCGCGTCACTGTTCGCCGCGTCACTCCTCGCCGCCGAAGTCCCAGCGTGTCGGCGAGCCGTTGAAGTCGCTGCGCCGCATGCTGAACACGCGCTGCGGCGTGACCCCGATCGTGGCGTTCCGCTCCGGGGCCAGGAAGTCCAGCCCGACCCCGACCCGGTACTTGGCGTTCATCAGGTCGATGACTCGCTGCAGGACCGGCTGTTCGGTGGCGAAGTGCGCGGTGCCCTCGATGATCACCGGGTCGGAGGCGTCCTCGGTGGTAACGCAGCACCGCGGGTCTTCGCGGAGGTTGCGCACCTTGCGGGAGCCGGCGGCGCTGGTGAACCAGAGCACGGCGTCGTCCCACATGCCCCAGACGGGCATCGTGTGCGGGCGGCCGTCCGGCCAGACGCTGACGACCCAGTAGTGCCGCGCGGCCGTGAGCCGTTCCGCGGCCCAGGACCAGTGGAGAAGTCCGCTGCCCTGTTCTGGGCCGGCGACGTCGTAGCCAGGCATGTAAGGCCTACTTACCCTGGGGATCCCCATGCCGAAGTGTCTACCATGCGACAACGGGCCGACGTAGGACTAACGTTGGCGTTCGTGAAAGCATCACCCGACGCGCAGCTGCGGCTGCTCGAACTCGCCGACCTGGATACGGAACTCACCCGGCTGGAGCACCGGCGGCGCGCTATGCCGGAAATCGCCGAGCTTGAGCAGCTCGCGAGCCGTGCGGCGAAGGTCAAGGACGAAATCACGCTCGCCGACACCGAACTCGCCGACCTCGGCCGGGAGCAGACCCGGGCTGAACGGGACGTCGAGCAGGTCCGCGTGCGTATCGAGAAGGACCGGGAGCGGCTGGACGGAGGGAAGGTCTCCTCGGCGAAGGAGCTTGAGTCGCTGCAGAACGAGATCGGGTCGCTGCAGCGGCGGCAGGGCGACCTCGAGGAGGTCGTGCTCGAGCTCATGGAACGAGTCGAGGCGGCGCAGTCACGGCGCGACGCGGCGGCGGAGGGAGCCGAGAAGGTCGCGGCGGAGACGGCGGCCGTGACCGAGCGGCGCGACACGGCCCTGAAGGACATCAACGCGCTGGCGGCGAAGGCGTCGTCGTCACGTGCGCTGGTCACCGGCGGGGTGCCGGCCGACCTGCTCGCCCTCTACGACAAAGTGCGCTCCCAGGTCGGCGCGCCGGCGGCCGCGATGCTGCGCCGGGGCGAGTGCCAGGGCTGCCGGGAGTCGCTGTCCACCGTCGAGCTGAACGAGGTGCGCGCCGCGGCCTCCGATGAGGTGATCCGGCACGAGGAGTGCCGTCGCATCCTGGTCCGCACGGCCGAGTCCGGGCTCTGAAAGTTCCATATTCGTAACAGACGCGAGCCAGTCTGGCCCGCTTGTCCAACGGTATAGGTGAAAGTCCAATAGACTTCCGCAGCGTGGACGAACGTGGCCAGATAAGCGCACCAGGATCATTGGAACCGGGCACGGTCATCGCGCCCGAGGCACCCCGGGTGCTTGACCGGCCAGCCGCCGAGATGGCGGCGGAGTACGGGCTGAAGCTCAGCGGGGCACGGCCTCCGCTGGGCGAATACCTGGTGTCGCTGTGGGCGCGGCGGCACTTCATCATCGGCTACGCCACCGCGCGGAACATCTCGATGTACACCGAGGCGAAGCTCGGCCAGATCTGGCAGGTGCTCACGCCACTGCTGAACTCGCTCGTGTACTACCTGATCTTCGGGATTTTGTTCGCCGCGGCCAAGGGCGTTAACCACTACCCGGCCTTCCTCATCTCCGGCGTGTTCGTGTTCGCGTTCAGCGAGCGTTCGATCGTCACCGGGTCGACCGTGATGCGGACCAACCTCCAGCTCATCCGGGCGCTGTACTTCCCGCGGGCGTCGCTGCCGCTGGCGTACGTGATCGTCGAACTGCAGCAGATGATGCTCGGCATGGTCGTGGTGGCCATCGTCATGCTGGGCAGCCAGCAGTGGCCCTCGTGGTACTGGTTCCTGCTGATCCCCGCGGTGGCGCTGCAGTCCCTGTTCAACACCGGGGCGGCGCTCATCGTATCCCGGCTCGGGGGCGCCATGCAGGACGTCAGCGAGCTGATCCCGTTCATCCTGCGGATTTCCCGGTACTTCTGCGGCGTCATGTACCTGGTCATCACGCTGCCGATCCGCGACCTGCCCTCGTGGGTGGCGAAGGTCCTCACGCTGAACCCGTTCGCGGTCTACATCCAGCTAGTCCGCGTGGCGTTCATGTCGTCCTACCGGCAGGACTCCGCGGGGAACCAGCCATTCAACAACGCCAAGTGCCAGACGTTCCTCAACGACCCGGGTGGCAATCACAACGCCAACGCCGTCCTGCAGGCGTACTGCCACGCGATCGTGAATAACAACGAACTGTGGATCGCCGCGGTCGGCTGGGGTGTCGGGTTCTTCGTCATCGGCCTGTACTTCTTCTGGCGGGCCGAGCACCTTTACGGCCGCGGCTGACGCTCGCCGTCTGACGCTCGCCGGCTGACGCCGTCGGCTGCCAGCGGCCGCCGTCCGGCGGCCACACCCTAGCCCGGATTGGGTCAGTGGCGCCATCGGACCAATAGGATTGGATCGACGGCGCCAGAGGGCCAAACGCGTTGGGGCCGAAGTCGGCGTCGGCTAGCTGACGCTGAGGACCGGGGAAGGCTCGCGGGCGTTGCGGTAGTCGCCGGACAGCAGGCAGGACAGGGTCGCGAGGACCCAGACGGTGGCCCGGTCGGGGTGCTGCGGGGTGAGGAGCTTCTCCGCGGCGGACCGGCTGACCACGTCGAACAGGCCGCCCGCGGCGCCGAGGTCCAGGATGTAGTCGCGGAAGAACGCGGCGACCTCCTCGCCGTACTGGCGCCGCCAGTCGAACGTCACCGGCAGCGAGCCCTTGGCCGGCTTGCCCGCGTACGGCAGGTCCGCCAAGACGGGCGACAGTTCCGTCAGCACCGTGCGCGATAGCGTGCCGTCGGTCCGCAGCCCCAGCGGGATCGCGCGGGCCGCGCGAACGACATGTTCGTCGAACAGCGGCTGCACCAGGCGCTCGCGTATCAGGTAGGCCTGCCGTGCCGCGGCCGACCAGCGTCCGGCCCGGTTCACCAGGTAGAAGTCGTCGAGCATCGCCAGCGGGCCCCGGGAAATCGCGGTGCCCGTCCACGGCGTCAGGCCCGCCAGGTAGGCGGCCGCCGTGCCCCGTCGCAGCAGGCCGGCGTGCTTGGTGGTCAGGCGGCGCAGGACCTCCGCGGCGCGCAGCCGCGCGGCCCGGCGCCCGGCCGCGACTTCGGCGTACCCGCCGCGCAGCAGTTCCCCGCCGTGCCCGCCCGCGGTCAGCGCGGGCGCCGCCGAGGGGTCGGGACGGCCGACGTTCTCGAACGCGGACAGCATCCCGTCGGCGACGAGCACCGCCGCCCGCAGTCGCGCGGCCACGTCGGTCCGCTGGCTCGGCTCGGTTGGCGTCAGCACCCGGTGCTCGATGCCGAGCCGCCGCGCGACCTCGGCGGCCACCGTCACGTCCGGATGCGCGGGGAAGCCGTGGGTCTTCGCGTGGACCGGGACGCCGGCCGCGACCAGCGCGGCGACGATGAGGCGGCTGTCCTTCCCGCCGGTCAGGCTGAGCTCGACCGGCTCGCCCGCCTCGGCCAGCGGCGCGACCGCGGCGACCAGGGCGGACGCCACGTCCGCGGCCGTGGCCTCACGGGACAGGCCGGAGGAGTTCAGGTCGCCGCGCACCACGGTGAGCTGGCCGGACAGGAGATGGGCGCTGGCCGCCGGGGGCAGCGCGGAAACGCCCTTGAACGGCGTCGACGTGCCGAGCGGGAAGCCGGTGTTGAGCAGCGCGCAGGCGTGGTCCGGGTCGTGCTCGCCCATCCGGTCCGCGACGGCGGCCGCCCACATCGCCCGGTCGGACAGGACGACGGCGCCGGGTATCTCGGCGACGTACACGGGATCAACCCGCGTGATCGAGGTCTTCGCGTAGACCGGCGGGCGCGTGCCGCCGGATATTTCAGTATCCGTCCAGATTGTGCCCCCGTATGAGGCGACGGCGGGAGAGTCGCGCGCGGGCGATGAGGAGGCCGGCGAGGATGAGGGGGGCGAGGTGGAGGGGGGCGGGTGGGGGGGGGGCGAGGAAGTTGCCGCCGCCGCGCCGCCAGCGGCGAAGGGCTCAGAAACCCGGCCCCAGCGGAGGATGGCGGCGCGGCCGTCCGGGGAGCGCCAGGTGACCTCCGCTGGCCCCGGGACGGGCATGATCCGCGGGTCGGTCACCCGTGCCCGCTCGGTCAGCGCCGCGCATTCGTCCGCCGTCGAGGCGCTGACCGCGAGGGTGAAGAACATCCCTGTCCGGTGCCCTAGAACTCCGCGCCCGGCGTCAGGTCGGCGGTCAGGAGCGAGTGCCAGATGCGGCACACGCGGTCAAGGTCGAACGGCCGCACCTGCTCGTGCGCGGCCTGCCCGGCGGCCCGCCACGCCTCGACGGAGTTCAGCGAGCCGATCAGCTTCGCCATCTCGGCGGGCGTCTCCCGGATCCAGCGCTTGTCGTAGATCGTCTCCGCGCCCTCCCAGTGCCTGACCACGGGGACCGCACGGGACGCCATGCCCTCGGCGGGCGCGACGTGGAACGACTCGTCGTCGCTGGTGGACAGCATGAAACCGACACGGCGCATCCAGGCCGGGACGTCCGGGCCTGCGTCGTCGAACACCACCGCTCCCTGCAGCAGCGGGGAGCGCTGGACCCGGCGCAGGGCGGCTGCGTAGTGGTCGCGCTCGGCGGGATTCTGCCAGACCCACCACAGTTCCCACGGCATGCCGCCCTTGTGGTACAGCATGTACCGGTCGTCGTCGCGGCGCAGTTCCTCAAGGATGTCGAGGGCGAGGTCGAGCCGCTTGCGGGATGGCGCGATCCCGATCATGCCCAAATGGTGCTCCGCGCCCGACAGCTTCGGCCGGTCGAGCTGGGAGATGTCGATCGGGTTCGGCACCGTGACGACCTTGGCGTCGGGCCAGCCGGTCTGCTCCCGGGCGAGCCGCGTGTAGTGGTCGCTGACGCAGATCACCTGATCCACGTTGGCGATCTTCACCTGGCCCGGGTAGTGCGAGTACAGCTCGAACCGGTGCAGGTGCACCAGCAGCCGCTGGTCCTTGCGCTTGTGGCGGCTGTACCAGATCGCGTTCGGGCCGCACCACTCGCAGATGACGACATCGGCCCACTCGGCGAGTTCCTTGGAGACCGCCTCGTCGTGCTCGCCCAGGGCCTTCCACTGGTCGACCCGGACCTCCAGACCGGGCTGGAGGTTGAAGTAGGCGATCAGCCGGTTGAAGAACTTCAGGTCGTGGCCCGCGATCACGACCCGCAGGGGCTTGACGGGTGCCCCGGCCGGGGCGGGCTCGGCCACCGCGCGGGACAGGTATGTCCGCAGCCGCCCGGCCGCCTTCTCCAGGGCGTACTCGGCGGCCGCCGCCGACGTCCGTGACGCGGCGAGCGCGAACACCGACGGCGACGAGGCGACCAGCGCGGCCGCGTCCGCCACGTCGTCGATGGTCGCGGCGAACAGCGGGTAGTCCGCGCCGAGCAGCTCCTCGTGCATCGGCGTGCGGTTCAGGATCACGGGCAGGCCGAGCTGGCCGAACTCCAGGACCTTGGTGGACAGCTCCAGCGACGCGTCGAGCTCCGGGTGCCGCCAGGACAAGCCGATGTCGCCCGCGGCCGCGAGCGCCATCGCCTCGGCGCGCGGCTTGCCGCCGTGCCAGATGACGCCACCCGTGGCGGGCTCCCCGATCTCGCCGAGGGCGGCGCGCATGCGGCGCTTGTAGGAGGCGTCCTTCGGGTCGTCGTGGACCTTGTCGCCGACCATGTGCACTTCGGCGGGCACGCCGCGCGCGGCCAGCAGGGCGGGCAGCTCCGTCATCTCGAGCGTGTTCCACCGGGGGGCGAACTTGCCCGTGTAGACGAGCTTCAGGGGCTGACCGGATCCGATGGGACGTGCGGGATCGCGGTGAATGTCTTCCGCGGGCAGCACAGGCGGGAAGAGCACCGACTTGCCGCAGGCCGCGGGGACGCTGCCCTCGAGGAAGCAGCGCAGGTCCTCGGTCTGACAGAGCAGGTAGCGGGATGCCTGCGCGATCGCGGCGAGGTCCTCGGCGTGCTTCGGCGTCATCGCCGGGACCGCCTGCGGCACGTCCGTCAGGTAGGCCCACAGGCGACCGTCGAACGCGCCGTCCTTGGCGATGGCGGCCACGAGGTTGCGCCCGCGCAGCACGACGAGGTCGTGGGGGTCCGGGACGTCGACCGATGAGAGCACCGCTACCGCTTGCGGCACCGTGAGGCTCGCCTCGGTGAGTCCCTCCAGGAGGTTCTCCGCGTGCGGGCTGCGGATCGTCACGCCGTCCAGGCCGCGCAGGGGCGCGACCAGGCGGTCGGTGCGTACCGGCGCCTTGAGCACGAGGGTCACCGCGCATCCGGCGGCGACGAGCGCCTGCGTGACGCCCTGGACCCAGATGGCGGAGCCGTCGATCAGGTTCAGGTCGACGTCACCGTAGACCAGCGCGCGGGGTCGGGATCCGGCCAATGGGTGTCAGCTCCTCAAGGTTTCGGTTAGGCGCGGGCCACGGTGAACAGGCGGATGCCGTGGTCGCCCCAGGTCTGCGGGGGCGGCGCGTCCGCGAGCAGCAGCTCGCGGCGGGCGAGCGCGGGGCCCGCCGCGTCGAGCGACCGGGTGAACTCGTACTCGCCGCCGAAGCCGACCGCGTCCGCCTGCGCGCACTCGCGTGCGCAGGCGAGGTCGAGCAGGCAGGTGTCCTCATGCTCGCCGCCGTCGAGCCAGGGGGCAGCCCAGGGGGAGGTGGCGAGCCGCGCCAGCCGGGCGATTTCCCCGCACGTCGATGGCGTCGCGCTATCGTCCGTCGCTACCCGGATCCCGGCGTCGGCGAGGCCGCTGAGCACCTCGGTCACCAGCCGCGCGGCGGCGGGCGCGGTGGCGACGATGACCTCGGCGGGGCGGAGCCGCTGGCGCATGACGTCGGCGGCGAGACGGCCCGCCGCGTCGGCGTCCTCGGCACGGGCCAGGACCGCGAGCTGGCGGCCGCCGACGATCCCGGACGGCAGGCCCGCGGCGCACGCGAACTCGGTGAGCCGGGCGGGGGCGGCGTCGGTGAGGAAGATGTCGCGGAGCGCGTCCCGGACTTCGGACGCGGTCAGCGGGCCGGCGGCGCGGGCCGCGGCGATCTCGGCGCGGACCTCGGCGGCCGCGGTGCCCGCGCGCTCGGCGAGGCTGATCACGCGCGCCCCGCTGGCCCGCTGCTCCAGGGCCTGGCTGGCGGACGCGGTGACGAGCACGGCGTTGCCGCGGTAGAGGTCGGGCAGCGAACGCCAGGACCGGGCGCCGGCGAGCCGCACCACCTGCTCGCCGTCGGCGGTCAGGGCGTCCAGGAGCGCGCGGATGGCGGGGGCCTCGCGCGGGTCGCGCTCCCCGGCGTACAGCGGGCTGGCCGGACGGGCCGGGTCGGCGCCGATGGGGTTGAAGCGGGCGAGCTGGACGCCGAGGCCGCCCTCGACGACCGCGTCGACGGTGGGCGCCAGCCAGCTCAGCCCGGGCATCAGGGAGTGCGGCACGTTGCGTACCAGCACGATCGGCTTGCCCAGCGAGCGGGCCATGACGATCATCCGGGCGAGGCGCCGGCCGCGGTCGGCGGCGGCCGGGTCGGTGGCGAACGCCCACGGCTGGCCGGGCAGCAGCGCGGCCGCCTCGATCAGGACCAGGTCGGCGCCGGTGCCTTCCAGGACGACGTCGGCGTCGTGGGGGAGCAGCGGCTGCACGATCGCGTCCGGGGCGAGCGTCGCGGCGCCGAGCGCGCTGATCGCGCCGGTGACGACGATGCCGCGGGCGCCGGCGTCCCCCGCGGCGGACAGGCCGGCCAGCGCGAGCGCCGGGTCGGCCAGCTGGAGCGCGGAGGGGGCGGTCAGCGCGGACAGGAACCGCTCGCCGGTCCCGGCCAGGTCGGTGAGCTGCGCGCTGGCGAGAGCGGTCGCGGCGCTCTGCGCGCCGGTGGGCTTCAGGCCCCGCTCGCGCCACAGCTTGTACAGGGCGCCGGGCAGCTGCACGCCGCGCGGCCACGGCCGGTGGGCCGCGTTGGCGAGGATCGTGCCGAAGCGCATCTTCGTCGACCCCTGCAGCGCGGTCAGCCGCGCCTGGGTCATCGCGAGCTGGAGGCGGGTGTCGCGGAGCTGGCGGGCGAGCCGCTCCCGCTCGGCGAGCAGGCCAGCGTCCTCGCCCGGGCCGCCCGGGATGGCCTCGCCGTCCTCGGGGGTGGCGCCGCCGGTCACGGTCACGTCAGTCATTGTCCCCGCCCTCGCCGCCCGCCAGCCACGACGTCAGGATCCGCGCGATGCGCGGGCCGGCCTGCCCGTCCCACAGCGGCGGGAGCTCGCCGGCGTACGGGCCGTCTTCGACCGCCTTGTGCACGGCGGCGGCGAGCTCGTCGCGGGCGACGAGGCGGTTGCTGCCGCTGGTGATGGTGATGGGCCGTTCGGTGTTCGGCCGGAGTGTGAGGCACGGCACGCGAAGAAGCGTAGTCTCCTCTTGCACGCCGCCCGAATCGGTGACGATCGCGGCTGCCCCCCGCACCAGCGACATGAACTCGATATAGCCGAGCGGCTCGGTGACGTGGACGCGCGGGGAGTCGAGCAGCCCGGCGGCGGTCAGCCGGGCGCGCCCGCGCGGGTGCACCGGGAAGATGACGTCGGTCTCGGCGGCGACCTCATGCAGCGCCTTGACCAGCTCGGCGGCGATCTCGGGGGAGTCGACGTTGCCCGCCCGGTGCAAGGTGGCGACGACGTACTTGTCCGGCAGGCCGTACGTCCGCCGCCCGTAGGACGCGTCGAACTTGTCGAGGTTCGCGACGAGCGTGTCGATCATCGGGTTGCCGACGAGGTGCACGGCGCTGACCGGGCGCCCCTCGCGGGCGAGGTAGCCGATCGCCTCCGGCGACGTGGCGAACAGGATGCCGCACATCTGGTCGGTGATCCGCCGGTTCCATTCCTCCGGCATCGTGTCGTCGAAGCTGCGCAGCCCCGCCTCGACGTGCGCGAGCCGCACGCCCAGCTTGACCGCGGCCAGGCCCGCGGCGACGGTGGAGTTCACGTCCCCGTACAGCACCGCCGCCGACGGCCGGTGCTCGGTGAATTCCTGCTCCATGCCGATCAGGATCTCGGCGGTCATCTTGCCGTGCGAGCCGGAGCCGACCCCGAGGTTGACGTCGGGCTCGGGCAGCCCGAGCTGGACGAAGAAGATGTCCGACAGCTTCTCGTCGTAGTGCTGGCCGGTGTGGATGATCCGCTGCTCGTGGCCGAGCGCCGCGAGGGCCCGGATGACCGGGGCCGCCTTGACGAAGTTCGGCCTGGCACCGAGTACATGCGTGATGGACGCGCGCATTCGCCTTCCCTGGAGTGTTCGCCTGCCACGACGGCTGCCACCGCCGGTGAAGGACCGCCGCTGAAGCACTGTCGGTGAAGTACTGTCGATGAAGCGTACGGTGAACTGAGCCGCCGCTGCTCACGCTCATCATATTTGGACGGGTAAACATGCACGGGGCCGTTCAATCGGCAGGTTGCGTCCCGGCGGGGCGGGTGCGTGCACTAGTCTCCGTCCGCGTGACCGTTGCCCCTTCTCCGCGAGCGATCGTGCTCGCCGCGTCCGTGACGATACGGCACGTCACGGACGACCCAGTGCGCGCGCTGACGCTGGCCTGGCGCGCCCTGCCGTCGTCCTTGCGCGGCTGGCTTCGTCTCGCCGGGCCGTACGGGAAGGCGGCGGCCCTGTGGGGCGCGGGAGAGCGGCGCGCGGCACTGACCGCGCTCGAGGCGCGGCCGGCCCGGCTGGCCGCGTTCAGCCTCGCGGTCGACCAGCCGCAGGTCGCCCGGTCGGCCCTCGCGCGGCTGCCGTCCGGATCGCTGGCCGGGCCGGTCCTGCAGGCCCGCCTCGCCTACCGCGAAGGCCGCCTCGACGACGCCGTGCGCGCCCTCGACGGCGCCGAAGGGGGGCAGGCGCGCCGCCTGCGCCGGACGCTGCGGGCCGAGATCGCCATGCTCAACCCCGGATCGCTCAAGCTTCCCCCGAGCGTCGCGGCGCGCGCGTCTTCCGCATCCGGCGCCGGCACCCGGGGCGGCGTTCCCGGCCGGGTCCTCCACATCGTCACGGACGCGCTGCCGAGCACCAGCGCCGGCTACACGGTGCGCACGCAGGAGATCGCGCTCGCGCAGCGGGCCGCGGGCCTGGACCCGCACGTGAGTACGCGGATCGGGTTCCCGGTCACGTCGGGAGCGATCGACGGCCGGCCGCTGGTAAGCGTGGACGGGGTGCCGTACCACCGGCTGCTGCCGTGGATCATGCCGGGCCGGGCCGACGCGATCGCGGCCGCCGGCCTGCGGCACGCGGCGCGCCTGGTCGGGCAGCTGCGGCCGTCGGTGCTGCACGCGGCGAGCAACTACCAGAACGCGCTGATCGCGATCGCGCTGCGCGACGCCTTCGGGCTGCCGTACGTGTACGAGGTGCGCGGCTGCTGGGAGGACACCTGGCTGTCGCGGCACGCGTCAACCGCGAACCTGGCCGCCAGCGACCGCTACGTGCGCAGCCGGGCGCTGGAGACCCACTGCATGACGGCCGCCGACCTGGTGGTCACGCTCGGCGAGGCGATGCGCGATGAGATCATCGCGCGCGGCGTCCCGGCCGACCGGATCGTCATCGCGCCGAACGGCGTGAACGCCGAGTTCCTGGCGCCGCTGCCGTCCGCGGCCGAATTGCGGCGGTCCCTGGGTATCAGGGACGGGGAGTTCGTCGTCGGCCTGGTGTCCAGCCTGGTGGCGCACGAGGGCATCGGCACCCTGCTCGAGGCGGTGAAGGTCCTGAACGACCAGGGCCTCCCGGTCCGTGCCCTGGTCGTAGGAGACGGACCCGAGCGAGCCGCCCTGCAGCGCCGCGCCGCCGACCTCGGCCTGGACGCGGTCTTCCCCGGCCGGGTGCCGATGTCGGCGGTCCGCTCCTACCACGCCGTGCTCGACGTGTTCGTCGTGCCGCGGACCCCGGACCGGGTCTGCCAGCTCGTCACGCCGCTGAAGCCGGTCGAGGCGATGGCGAGCGGCCTGCCGGTGGTGGTGAGCGGCGTGCACGCGCTCACCGAGATCGTGCGGGACAAGGTGACCGGGATGCAGTTCCCCCCGCTGGACGCGGGCGCGCTGGCCGAAGTCCTGCGGGAGCTGCTGGAAAACCCCGCCCTGCGACGTGAGCTGGGCGACAACGCCCGCGCATGGGTGGCGCAAGACCGTACCTGGGAACGGGACGCGGAGCGGTACCGTGACGCGTACGCGCGTCTGGGCGCGGTCTGAGTTTCCGGCGCGCTCCGCGCTTCCGGACACGCTCTGCGCTTCTGGACACACAGTGAGCCGGTGACCTCATACGATGGGAGGTCATCGGGTTTGAGGAGGTCGTGGTTTACGTGAACGTCGTCATCATTGGGCTCGGCTATGTGGGCCTGCCACTGGCTCAGGAAGCCGTCCGCGTCGGCCTGGACGTCACCGGGTTCGACATCAAGAAGGACACCGTGGACGGCCTGAACGCGGGCCGGTCGCACATCGACGACCTCACCGACGGCGACATCGCGGCGATGGTGGCCGGCGGCTTCCGCGCGACGTCGAACCTGGCGGACATCACCGACCCGGACGTCATCGTCATCTGCGTGCCCACCCCGCTGTCGGAGTCGGACGGCCCGGACCTGACGGCCGTGAAGGCGGCAACCGAGACCGCGGGCGGGCTGATCCGGCGCGGGACGACGGTCGTGCTGGAGTCGACCACGTACCCGGGCACCACCGACGAGGTGGTGCGGCCGATGCTGGAGAAGTCGTCCGGGATGACGGCGGGGATCGACTTCTCGCTGGCGTTCTCCCCCGAGCGCATCGACCCGGGCAACGGCGTCTACGGCATCCGCAACACGCCGAAGGTCGTCGGCGGCATCACCCCCGCCTGCACCGTGGCCGCCGCCGAGTTCTACGGTCAGGTCTGCGACACGGTCGTCCAGGCGAAGTCGGCCCGCGAGGCCGAGATGGCCAAGCTGCTGGAGAACACCTACCGGCACGTCAACATCGCCCTGGTCAACGAGATGGCGATCTTCTGCCACGAACTGGGCGTCGACCTGTGGGACTCGATCCGGTGCGCGGCCACGAAGCCGTTCGGCTTCCAGGCGTTCTACCCGGGTCCGGGCGTGGGCGGCCACTGCATCCCGATCGACCCGAACTACCTGTCCTACAAGGTCCGGGCCGAGCTGTCCTACCCGTTCCGGTTCGTGGAACTGGCGCAGGAGATCAACAGCCGGATGCCCGGCTACGTGGTGGACCGCGCGGCGGAGATCCTCAACGGCGACGCCAAGCCGCTGAACGGCGCGAAGGTGCTGCTCCTCGGAGTCACCTACAAGAAGGACATCGCCGACCAGCGCGAGTCGCCCGCCCGTCCGATCGCCCGCAAGCTCCTCCAGCGCGGCGCGGTGCTGAGCTACCACGACCCGTTCACCGACAGCTGGCAGGTCGACGGCCGGGACATCCCGCGCGCCGCCGCGCCGGTGACGGACGCGGACCTGACGATCCTGCTCCAGGCACACACGCAGTACGACCTGCAAGACATCGCGACCCGCTCGCACCTGCTCTTCGACACTCGCGGCCAGCGCCTCTCCGGCGCCTCGGTCTTCCCCCTCTAGGGAGCATCGATGCACGTCGTGGTGTGCACGGTGGTACACCATCCAGCCGACGCCCGGATCTACTTCCGCCAGATCCGGGCGCTCCTCGACGCCGGCCACCACGTCACGTACATCGCGCCCCACCACCTCAGTGACATTTCCGATATACCGGACGCGTCCGGTGGCAAGCTGCTCACCACCGTCGACATCCCCCGCGCGGTGGGCCGGAACCGGCTCGCCCCGCTCCGGGCGGCGAAGACGGCGATGGCCACCTGCGCGCCGGGCGGGGACCTGCTGCTCGTCCACGACCCGGAACTGCTCCTCGTCCTCCCGCCCAAGTCGAAGCGCCCGCCGACGGTGTGGGATGTGCACGAGGACACCGCGGCGGCGCTGACCACCAAGGCGTGGCTGCCGGACTTCCTGCGGCCGGTGGCGGCCGGGGGAGTGCTGACCGCGGAGCACCTCGCCGAGCGCCACCTGCACCTGATCCTCGCCGAGCGCGGGTACAACGCCCGGTTCGCGGGGGAGCACCCCGTGGTGCCGAATACGACGTACGTCCCCGACACGGCGGCGCCGCCGTCCGGTCCGCGCCGTGTGGTGTACGTCGGCCACATCTCCCCGGACCGGGGCTCGGCCGAGATGGCGGAACTGGGACGGCTGCTCGCCCCGCACGGCATCGCGGTCGAGCTCATCGGGCCGGCCGACGCCGCCGCCGAGGCGGACATCAAGGCGGCCGGTGACGCGGTGCACTGGCACGGGTTCAAGCCGAACGAGGAGGCGCTGGCGCTGGCGGACGGGGCACTGGCGGGGCTGTCGCTGCTGCGCGACGAGAAGAACTTCCGCCACTCGATGCCGACCAAGGTCGTCGAGTACATGGCCCGGGCCCTGCCGGTGATCACGACCCCGCTGCCGCTCGCGGTGGACCTCGTGCAGAACGCCGACTGCGGCTTCGTGGTCCCCTTCAACGACGCCCGCGCCGCCGCCGACGCCGTGCTGAAACTGGACGCTGACCCGGACCTGCGCGTGACGATGGGCGCCCGCGGCCACGAGTCCGCGAAGAGCTCGCTCGGCTGGGCCGCCGACGCCCGCGCCTTCGTCGCCCAGCTGGAAGCCTGGGCCCGCTAGCCGCCTCCGCGATTGGCTCGCTGGCGCCAAAGCGCCAATCCTATTGGCTCGGATGCGCCAACGAGCCAGTCCGAATCAGCTGGCCGGTTCCGCCGTCAGCAAGTAGATCGAGGAGTTGCTCGCGTAGAGGTCGACGGGGCCGGCCGAGGCCGTCCGGACCTGGAGCGGGGTCGAGTAGTCGCTCGGGACCTCGCCGTCCAGGGTAAGCGTGACCGGTGCGGACGTGAGCTGGACCGTCTCGGACGTCAGGTCCTCCTGGCCGTTGTAGAAGTCCAGGTAGACATCGCCCGTGCCCTGGAGCGTGACCGAGGCCTGGTATTCCTGGCCGCCGGTGAGATTGGCGGTGGGGTTCAGCCAGATCCAGCTGTTCGCCGGGGCGTCGGTCTCGGTCCATTCGACCGCGCTGGCCCCCTGCGGCGTCGTCAGGTCCGGCGTGATCGTGCCCGGTATCGAGCCGACGCCGTTCGCGACCGGGCCCTGCCAGGACAGCTGGCCCGTCGGCGCGGTGCCGAGGAGGTTCGGGCCGGTCGTCACGAGGGTCTCCGGCGTCCGTCCCGGCGGGAACGTCAGCGCTCCCGCCTGGTAGGACGGCGGCGCGTCGGCGGCCGCGGTGCCCCACGACGAGCCCTGCGACCCCGTCAGGCTGAAGCCGATGCGCGTCCCGGGACCGGCGGCCGGCGCCCCGTCGGTGCCGAAGATCGCGCCGGACAGCCACGTGTCCTGCGTCGGCCGTCCGTTCACCGTGACGCCCTGGATGTAGGACGCGGGCGAGGCGCCCGCGGCGTTAATGGTGACCCGGGGCCGGCCAGGGATGTCGAGCTCGGCCCGGGAGAAGATCGGCGCCCCGAGCGTCAGCACCGGGGTGCCCGGCGTGGCGGGGTAGATGCCGAGGCTCGACCAGACGTACCACGAGCTCAGCGCGCCGAGGTCGTCGTTGCCGGGCTCGCCGCCGGGGCTGTCGGAGTACGCCTGCGTCAGCAGGTCGTGCACGACCTGCTGCGTCTGCGTGGGCGCGCCCGCGTAGTCATAGAGCCACGGGGTTGCCAGTGACGGCTCGTTGCCGGCCCATTCGTAGGGCGCGTTCGGGCCCGCGTTGAGCTGGCTGAAAAACGTGTCAAGCCGCGTCACGACGGTGGCGTCTCCGCCGATGGCGCTGATCAGTCCCCCGATGTCTTGCGGTACTTCCCAGGTGTACTGGGCGGCGTTGCCCTCCTGGAAGCCGGACTGGCCGAAGCTGCTCCAGCCGTACGTGTCCGGGCCGAGTTCCGGGAACTGGCCGGACCCGTCGCGGGGCTCGATGTAGCCGGTGGCCGTGTTGAAGATGTTCGTCCAGTTCTGCGAACGCCGCAGGAAGGTGCTCGCGGTGGACTTGTCACCGAGGTCCTGGGCCAGCTGGGAGATCGCGAAGTCGGCGATCGAGTACTCCAGCGTCTCGGACGCCCCGTTGTCCACGGGGGACAGGGAGCTCTCCTGCGTGTTCGGTACGTACCCGAGTGACTGATAGTTCGCGAGGTCCGGGCGTTCGTCGTACCAGCCCTGGCCGAGCTGCGCCGTAGTGGGCACGACCGTGGCGCCCTTGACCATGGCGGCCAGGGCGGCCTGCGCGTTGAAGTTCCGCACGCCGAACGCGTACGCCTCGGCCAGGATCGGGTCGGCCGCGTCGCCGTTCATGACGTCGGTGTAGTCGTTGGCGAAGCCCCACTTGGGCAGCCAGCCGCCCTGCGCCTGGTCGTTGAGCAGGGAGCTCATCATGTCGCCGGTCTCCTGCGGCGCCACGACCGCCAGCAGGGGAATCTCGTCGCGGTAGACATCCCAGCCGGAGTAGTTGGCGTACTGGACCTGGCCCTTCGGGAGCTGGTGCACCTCGTTGTCGAACCCGATGTACTTCCCGTTGACGTCGGAGAAGACGTTCGGATCGAGCAGGGCGTGGTAGAGCGCGGTGTAGAACTCGGCCTGCTGGGCGGCCGTGCCGCCGCCGATCCTGATCCGGCCGAGGTAGCCGTTCCACTCGGCTTGCGTGCGGGCCGCGACCGCGGCCGTGCTCCAGCCCGGGTCCTCGGCCTGGAGGTTCTGCCCGGCGTCCTGCTGCGACACGTAGGAGATGGCGACCTTCATGGTGACGTCCGCCTGCTGCGCGGTGCCGAACGTCACCCACGCGCCCGAGCCGAGGCCGGTCGCGGTGGCGACCTGAGTGCGGGACTGGCCGCCCTTGGCCTCGGTGCCCGCGGGCGCCGTGAGAACTGACCCCGCCGCCTTCCCGTTGGCCGCGGCGGGGACGGGCTTGACGGCGGTGCCGTGAGTTGCCGTACTGGCGGACCCCGTGGTCTCCACGACCGACTCCTGCTGGAGCTCCAGGTTCGAGGCGACGAGGTTGACTGGCCCGGTGCTGGCCGTGCGGACCTGCAGCACCGGCTGCCCGATCGAGCCGGCCGGGATCGTCGTGGCCACTGTCAGCGTGGTCGGTGTGCTGCTCAGGTTCACCGGCTGGCTGTCGACGTCCGTCGTCCCGTTGTAGAAGTCGAGGAAGACGTCGCCCTGGCCCTGGACGGTCACGGTGGCTAGGTATTCATCCCCTTGCGTCAGGGCCGGGGGATTGGCGGCCTGTATCCAGGTGTTCGCCTCGGCGGTCGCCTGCACCCAGGCGACCGCGCTCGCCCCGGACGACGTGGTCGTCGGCGTGATGGTGTAGGCACTGCCGCCGCTGCTGACCTCGTGGTATGCCCAGTCGAGGTCGCCGGTGGGCTGGGTGAACACGTTGGGGCCGGTCGGCTCGGTCTGCCAGGTGCCGTAAGAGGCGAACGGCCGGCTGAACTTCGCCACGAAGTGGACCGGGTAGGTGCCCGGCGAGCCGCAGAACTGGCCCGCGGTCTCGTCCCCGGTAACCTCGTCGTCGCCCCTGATCTGGATGTCGGCGGCGGTGTTGCCCGACTGCGCGTCGCCGATCTTGAACAGCATGTTCGCGGCGCTGTTCCGCGGATACGTGAACGTGCCGATCCCGGTGCGGGTCGTGGCCGCGAGGTCGGACTGGATAGCGTCGGCGGTGCCAGGGTCCAGGGTGACGTCGTACCGGCCCGGGGAGGCGCTCTCCGGGCTGTGCTCGAACGGCTCGGTGCTGTCGGCCGGGTCGGCGCCGACGCTGCCCGTGGTCGGCAGGATGGGGAAGTCGCCGTCGGCGCCGCAGCCAGGACCGGACACGTGGGTCAGGCTGAAGCCCATCACCGAGGAGTCGGCGTAGTTGTAACCGCCGCCGTCAGGCCGCGACGGCGTGTCGGGGCTGAACGTCAGCATGCCGAACGGGGCGGTGGCGCCAGGGAACGTGTCGACCTGGCCGACCGTGGCGCCGCCGGAGCCGGTGCCGATCATCGGGTTGACCAGCGCGGCGGGGTCGCTGACCAGGGCCGAGGCGGCCGGGACGTCCCGCGCGGACGCGGTCGCCGCCGCGGGCACCGCGGTGAGCACGGTCAGCCCGGCGAGGGCCGCGGCGGCGGGCAGCGCGACAGCGGACAGCGATCGCAACATGGCGGCACCTCTTCCACGACGAAGGTCTCGTCATGTTTGTACCTCTATGCACACAGTCGCACAATAATGCAGGGATACCGAAGTGATGCGAGAGTGGCTGCCGATGCGCGGGGGCGGGCAGGGCGGCGCGCGGCCGGGTGAGAGAATCGGGCCCGTGCGTTACATCATCATCGGCGCCGGCGCGGTCGGCGGAACGGTCGGCGGGCGCCTGTTCGAGGCGGGACACGACGTGGTGCTCATCGCGCGCGGGGCGCATCTCGGCGCGCTGCGCGCGGGCGGACTGCGGCTCGCCGCGCCCGAGGGCGCGAAGGTCCTGGCGATTCCGGCGGCCGCCGGGCCGGACGAAGTCGAGCTGCGCCGCGATGACGTGCTGGTCCTCGCCACGAAGTCCCAGGACTCGGTGGCCCTGCTCAGCGAGTGGGCGCGGCAGCCGGTCGCCGGCGGAGGCGTCGCGGCGGAGGAACTGCCCCTGGTGTGCGCCCAGAACGGCGTGGCCAACGAGCGTTTCGCCCTGCGCCGGTTCCGGAACGTCTACGGGATGTGCGTCTGGCTGCCCGCCACCCACCTCGCGCCCGGCGTGGTGGTGGCACACGGCGCGCCCCAGTCCGGCCTGCTGTTCGTCGGCCGGTACCCGGCCGGTGACGACAAGACAATCGGCCAGATCGCCGCCGACCTGGCCGAGAGCCGGTTCGTCGCGCCAGTCACCACGGACGTGATGCGGTGGAAGTACTCAAAGCTCCTGGCGAACCTCGGTAATTCGATCGAGGCGCTGTCCGGGCGGCCCGCCGGCGATGCCGGCCGCGAGGCGGCCGCCGAGCTCGGCAAGCGAGTCCGGGCCGAGGGCCGCGCCGCCCTCGACGCGGCGGGCATCGGCTACGCGAGCCTCCAGGAGATGCGCGACGCCCGCGGCGACCAGGTGGAAGCCCGGCCCGTCGGGGAGACCGCGCACGCCGGCGGCTCGTCCTGGCAGTCGCTGACCCGCGGGACCGGGTCGATCGAGGCCGACTTCCTGAACGGGGAGATCGCGCTGCTCGGCCGCGAGCACGGCGTCCCGACCCCGGTCAACGAGGCGCTGCAGGTGCTCGCCAACCGGGCCGCGGCGGAGCGCTGGCAGCCGGGCGCGGTATCGCCGGGCCAGATCCTGGCCATGGCGGCGGGGGACATGGCGGCGGGGACCGTGGGATGCGAGAGGCGCTAACGCGCGGTCAGGCCGCGAGCGGACATTCACCCGGATAAGATCGAGCCCGTGCAGGGCGAACCGACGAACATCACTCAGCCAGCGGCCTGGCACCCGCGGCGGGCGCCCCTGGCGCTGCGCCGGCTCGCCAGGGAGAACAAGCTGTTCACCTGGGCACTGGCGGCCGGGGCGGTAGTACGGCTGTTCGCCGTGCTCGGCTACCCGGGCGCGCTGTGGTTCGCCGGCGACACCTACGTCTACCTCGGCGCCGCGCTGCGCCCGCAGCCGAACCTGTCGAAGTCCACCGGCTACTCGTTCTTCCTCCGTGCCCTGCTGCCGTTCCACAGCCTGACGCTCGTCGTCGTCCTCCAGCACCTGATGGGCCTGACCGACGCGGTGCTGATCTACGCGCTGCTGCGGCGCAACAAGGTGTCGAAGACGTGGGCGACGATCGCGTCGCTGCCGATGCTGCTCGACGGTTACATCATCGAGGACGAGCACCTCATCATGACCGAGGCGCTGTACACGTTCCTCGTCATGGTGGCGATGGCCCTGCTGCTGTGGAAGCCGAAGCTGACCTGGTGGAAGGCGCTGCTCATCGGGCTGCTGATCGGCTACGCGGTGATCGTGCACACCGAGGGCACGGCCGTGGTCGCGTGCTTCCCGCTATTCGCGCTGCTGAGCGGCCGGGCGTGGAAGAAGCTGAGCGGCTGGGGCCTGACGATCGTCATGTGCCTCGGCATCCTGGTGCCAGTCGGCGGGTACGCGGCGTGGTTCCACGAACGGAACGGCCACTACGACACCTCACTCGCGGAGGGATTCTTCCTCTGGGGCCGGGTGTCGTCGTTCGCCAACTGCGCGGTCATCAAGCCGACCGGCGAGATGGCGAAGATCTGCCCCACGCAGCCGATCGCCGACCGCACCCCGCCCGGCGACTACATCTGGCACGCGCCGTACGTGCACGCCAGCAAGCTGAACCCCGGCTTCAGCCCGGTCACCGCGGCGAACGACCAACTGCTGACCAGCTTCGCGATCAAGGCGATCGAGGCGCAGCCGCTCGGCTACGCGAAGGCGGTCGTCAGGGGCGTCCTGCTGTCCTTCGGCTTCCCGCGGATCGGCTATCCCGACCCGGGCACGACGTACTACTACGAATTCCACGCCCATTACGTGACGGCGAAGTACAACATGCTTCCGCCGGACAACTCGAAGAACCCGGCCGACTACTGGATCCCAGGCGGCACCGCCGGCCAGGACTGGCTGAGCTACGGGCATCAGGCCCCGGGCGTCGTCGACAAGGTGTTCGCCTACCCGCTCATCGCCTACCAGCGGGTGGTGTTCACGTGGGGGCCGCTGCTGGCGATCATCTTCCTCATCGGCCTCGGCGGGGTGTTCAGCGTCCGGCGGCGCGGCTGGAACCTGAAAACCTTCCGCCTGCGCTGGAAGATCCGCGGCACCAGCATGGCGCCCTGGATCACCGCCGCCGCGCTGCTCGTTACGCCGGTCATGGTCGGCGACTTCGACTACCGCTACCTGATCCCCGTGATCCCGCTCGCCTCCCTCGCGGCCGGCCTGGCCTTCGCCCCGTCCCGGAGGCAGGACGCGGGCGACCCGGCGGCGCCGTCATCCGCGGCCGCCGCGGCGGCCGAGACCACGATCGCCGATCAGGTCGCCTAAACCCGCCGCACCTCGCTCGCACCTCGCACCGTGGAGTTGTCTACGCCCTACGCCCTACGTTCTACGTACGTAGGGCGTAGAATGACGGCGTGCGCGGATTCGGTGACCTCGAAGCGGTGGTGATGGACCTGGTCTGGGCACATGACGCCCCGGTGACCGTGCGGGAGCTCTTCGACAAGCTCAGCGGGGAACGGGCCATCGCCTACACAACCGTCATGTCCACCATGGACAACCTGCACCGCAAGGGCTGGCTGGCCAGGGAGAAGGACGGCAAGGCGTACCGGTACACGGCGGTCGCCAGCCGCGACGAATACAGCGCGCGGCTGATGCGCGAGGCCATGGCCGCGGCCGGCGACACCGAGGCGGTCCTGACCCACTTCGTCGAGCACATGGACGGCGCGGAGTCCGAGACGCTCCGCGCGGTCCTCAGCAAGCTCGCCGCGGGCGGGACCTGATGGGCACGGCGGCGGCCCTGGCCGTTTACGCGCTCGCCGTCGCGTGGTGCGCGCCCGCGCTCCTCACGCGCCTCACCGCCCGCGGCATCGGCGCCTGGCTCGGGCTGGTCACCTGGCTGGCCGCCATGGCCAGCACGCTGGTCTCCGCCGCCCTGGCCCTCGTCTTTCTCATCAGAACGGTGCGGGCCGGCTGGCCCGAGCTCACCCTGGCCGTCTGCCGTGAGGTAGCGGGCAACGCGTGCACGCCGGTCATTTACCGCAGCGCGCTGTACGAATTCGGCCTCGCGGCCGTGCTGTTCGTCGCGTCGGTGACGGCGCTGGCCGCGGCGTGGCGCTACGGCCGCAAGGTCCAGCGTTCGCACCGGCACACGGCCGAGCACGGCCGGGCCGTGCGGATCGTGGGCCGGGAACTGCCCGGCACCGGCGCGGTCGTCCTGGAGGACTCGCGTCCGGCCGCCTACTGCGCGGCGGGCACGATCGTGCTCACGCGCGGCGCCATCGACGTGCTGGATGACGCGCAGCTCGCGACCGTGCTGGCTCACGAACGGGCCCACCTGAGCGGGCACCACCACCTGATCGTCGTCGGCGTGCGCGGCCTGGCCGCTGCCTTCCCCGGTGTCCCGCTCTTCGGCCGCGGGCTCGGCGAGGTCATGCGCCTGTCGGAGATGTCCGCCGACGACGCGGCGGTCCGCGTGGGCGACGGCAGGCGGGCCGTGCTGGCAGCGGCCCTGGTCGCGATCGCCACCGGCACCGCGGTGCCCGGCGAGAGCCTGCTGCCCCGTGGCGCCCTGGCAGCCGCGGCCTACGCGGTCCAGGCCCGCGTCGAGCGGATGCTCCGCGCGCCCAGCCGCTCGCGCGGCCTCGCCTGCGTGACGCTGATGGCCGTCGCCACGCTCGCACTGGCCCTACTGCCGGCCGCCCTGACGACGCTAACGCCCTAACGACCTGCCCCCGGCCTCCCTCCCCCCGGCTTTACAGCCAGATCAGGGCGGCCGTCGCGAGGGTGATCCCGGTGACCGCCAGGCAGGTGCCGGTCAGCATGAACCTCGGCAGCCGCACCGCGACCCCCGAGGCCACGCATCGTTCGTACCAGAGCAGGGTCGCCAGCGACGCCCACGGCCTGACGCCGAGAGGCGGAGTGAGGTAGGCGGGCTTCATCTTGGTACGCGTCCTCAACCTCGTGCGAGTTTTGGTTGGTCACAATCGTTTGCATTCCTGTCTTGGCCACCAAAACTCGCGCGACGCTGACTGTCGGCGGGACAGAGGAGAAGGGATGAGGGAGAAGGGGCGAGCGCCGGCGTGGGAAGGGTAGCGGCGAGCGGCGGTTGCCTGGCTTCTATATCGACGGTATATTTATGTACCGATGATATACAGAGACACGAGGCGGGCGCTGATTGACGCGGCGGCGGAGGTGATCGGCCGGCGCGGGGTCGAGGGTGCTTCCACGCGGGAGATCTACCAGCTGGCCGGGGTCACGGCGCCGACGCTCTATCACCACTTCGGAGACAAGCAGGGGCTGCTGGACGCCGTCGTCACCGACGCGTTCGAGCGGTACCTGGCGACCAAGCGGGCGCTGCCGCACAGCGGCGACCCGGCGGCCGACGCGCGCCGGGGCTGGGACACGCACGTCGCCTTCGCGCAGGCCAACCCGGAGCTGTATCAGCTCATGTGGCCGCTGGGACAGGCCGCACTGCCGGCCGCCGCCGCCGAGAGCGCGGGAGAGCTGGAGGAGGCCTTCACCGAGCTGGGCAACCTCGGCTATCTCCGGCCGGGGATGACGCCCCGGCACGCCGCCCGGACCGTGTCGTCGGCCCTGCGCGGAGTGACGGCGGCCATCATCCGCGAGCCAGACGATCCGGGGAACCAGGCGCTGTCGGCCACCGTCCGGGACGCCGTGATCGACGCCCTGCTCGTGCCCGTCGCGTCGCGTTCACCCGCCACCGGCTCTCCGGCCGGAACCGACTTCGATCAGCAACGGGAGCGATGATGCACGCGGTAGTGACCGGCGCCACCAACGGGATCGGGGAGGCCGTCGCCCGCCGGCTGGCCGGGGAGGGACTGACCGTGACCACCGTGGGCCGCAGCGACGAGCGGCGGCGGCACGGCTGCTCGACGGGCCGCGTCCCGATGCCGTGGTCAGCTGCGCTGCCCTGACACCCCCGCCTGGCTCGCGACCTCGCCCGAGGCCGCCGGGGTGACCGGCAAGTTCTTCCTCGACCGCACGGTCATCGAGACCGCGCCGCACACCACCGGTCGGGGACGCTGCGACCGGCTGTGGGCGGAGAGCGCACGGCTCACCGGAATGCCGGCCTGAGCAGCCGTCTGCGTAAGGGAACGCGGCACCGCGGAATCCTGGAACGCCGGGCAGCGCGTCGTTTACGCTACTCGGGGTCGGTTTTCCGTATAAGGACGGGGTTGTGGCGCCATGACGCAGGGGAACGACTTTCTCGATTGGCTGAACGAAGACTACGGTGACCGGCGTGTGCAGCGCAGGCTCGAGGGCGAACTGCAGAACGCCTACGACATGCAGGCGCGGCAGGCGAGCACGCTGCGGTCGCAGATGGACCGGATCCAGGGCACGCTCGAGCAGCGCCTTGACCGTCTCGCCAAGGCGTTCTACGCCTTCGTCGAGTTGTCCGACGTCCGCGCGGACCTGGCCGTGTTCGAAGACGAGACGACGGTGCGCCATGCCGCGCAACGGCTGCTGCGCGCCTTGCTAGGGAACGGCCCGGACGCGACGGCCCGGCCCGGTGACGTCCCGGACCTGTCCGCTGGGCTGCCCCGCTGCTCCGGCTACTGGCTAAGGCCAGCGGTACTGTCGCTGACGGCGAACGCCAGCGGGGACCAAGACGCCGCGGCCAGCGCGCTCGTCGACGCGCAGGAGCTCGACGCGGCCCGGGCGGCGGCCTTCCTCACCGCGGGCCTGGCGGTCGCGGGGCAGGCGCCGCTCGCGCTGCCGCTGCTCGGCGCCGCGTTCCAGGCCGCGGGCGAGCAGGTGACCTACGCGCAGCGTGCCCTGTGGCAGGCCTGTGCCCACGGCGTCTACGGTGACCCGGGCGAGGCCATGATCCGGGACTGGCTGTCGGGGTACGTACGGGGCCTGGATCCCACGGCGGCGGCCGCCCAGCAGGAGAAGTGGGCGCAGCGAGCCGACACCACGTTCGGCGCGAGCGCGCTCACGACGCAGGCGCGCAAGGGCCTGCCGCGCGGGCTTGTCGACGTCGACGGGCTGTTCGTCCCGCTGGTCGCCGCCCGGCGGCTGAACGCGCTGAGCACGTGGATACGCGAGGCGATGACCGGCGAGCCGCCGCGGCCCGGCCAGGAGGAGAAGGCAGGGGCCGCCGACCAGGGCTCGCCGGTGGCCGCACTCGCGGCGGTCGCCGCGGCGCTGGCCGAGGAGGGCAGCGCCGAGGAGATCGCCCTCCGTCAGCGGGCCCGCGAGCTGCGCGAGGTGATCGACGACCAGAAGACCGCCGCCCGGCCATCCTGGGACGCGGCCGCGGGCTCCACGCTCACGCTGCTTCTCGGGGACGCGTTCGGGACTGACCTGCGCCTGCGCCGGGTGGCGCTGATGGCCTGCGCGGAGTGGGTGACCAGGCTCGCGACGCAGCTGGCGGACGCCGCGACGGTGCCGCCGCCAGACCAGATCTCGCTGACCGTAGAGGGCCACGCTGTGCAGCTCAGCGCGTCGGGGGAGACGTCGCTGAAGGCCGTGTTCGCCGAGATCGAGGAGCACAACGCGCCGCAGAACGTCGGGGCGAAGCTCTTCAAGAAGAAGGAAATCGCGGAGGAGATCGCCTGGGAGGAGGACCGGGTCTCCCGGGACGTGGGCCAGGCTTCGGCCGCGTATACCGAGCGCGTCGCCGAGCTGCGGACCGCGGCCACGCAGGCGACGGCGGACCGCGACGCGATCATGGGCGCGCTCGGCGGCTAATCCGAGACGGCTGCGGGAGGCGGTTAAGCCGGGCGGTGCGCGTCCAGGCCGTCGAGGAGGCGCTGCAACCCGAACTCGAAAACCGTGTCGAGATCGAAGTCGAACGGTTCGCGGATGACGTGGGCGAGTCCTGGATGACCGGCGGCGCCCGCCCACTCCCGCACCTCGCGGTCGCGGTGGCGCATCCAGTTGTCGGCTGACATCCCGGTGTCCTGCTCGGCCTGTGCCTCCGTGAGCCCGGCCAGCGCCATGCCCCGCACGTGGGCGAACAGGTTGATGTGCGCGCACAGCATGTCGCCGGTGGAAAAGCCCATGGCGCGCAGGGTAAACAGCGACCACTCGGCGAGCGGCAGCACGCTGGGCAGGAGCTGGGGACGGCTTATCGAGAGCACCTCGGCTGCCCACGGGTGACGGCTGAGGACCGCCCAGAACAGGTGCGCGATCGCGTCGAGGCGCGGCCGCCAGTCCGCGACCGGGATCTCGGGCAGCCGGGCCCCGGCGAATACGCTGTCGGTCATGCGCAGGGTCAGGTCGGCCTTGCTGGGGACGTGCCGGTAGAGCGCCATCGTGGAAACACCCAGGGAATCGGCCACCCGCCGCATCGTTACGAGCGGCAGCCCGTCCGCGTCGGCGATCCGCACGCCGGCCTCGACGATCTCCCGCCGTGTCAGCGTGGCACGGCGAGCCGTCATGGCCGCCGGCCCGTCCTGGCGCCGCACGATGGTCCCGCTGCCGGGGATCGTCTCGACCAGGCCCGCCGCGCGCAGCGCGCCGATCACCTTGGTGGCGGTGGCCATCGCGACGTCCCAGTCCCGGACGATCCGGCGCGTGGACGGAGCCGGCTGGCCCGCCGCCAGCCGGCCGCCCCGGATGTCCTCGGCGATCTCATCGGCGATACGCAGGTATAGCGGCTGGTTGGTCACGGCGCTCCAAGTGTACTAGTGCGGCTGTCGGCCCGCGCACTATCGTACTGCTCATCATGCTGCCGAAATGTAAAAGTGCACTACCTCAATCGGCGTCACTCAGCGTACGTGAGACATCGATGCGTACATTGTAAGCGCAACGCGGGAGAGGAGAACAAGATCATGCCAGACCTGCAAACCCAGGCAGTGACCTCAGCCGACGGCACGACCATCGAGTACCTCAGCGCCGGACACGGCCCGGACGTCATCGTGATCCCCGGGGCGCTCGCCACGGCCGCCGACTTCGCCGGCTTCGCCGGGCTCCTGGCCGGACGGCACGCGGTACACGTCGTGCAGCGGCGAGGCCGCGGCGGCAGCGGGCCACAGGGTGACCGGTACGGCATCGCGCGGGAATGCGAGGACATCGAGGCGGTGCGCGCCCGGACCGGCGCCCGGCTGCTCTTCGGGCACAGCTACGGCGGGCTGGTGGCCCTCCGCGCGGCGTGCGGCGGAGCCGGTTATGACGCGGTCGCCGTCTACGAGCCGGGGATCTCGGACGGCGGGTCGATCCCGGTCGGCTGGATCGACCGTGCGCGCCAGGAGGTCGCGGCGGGCGCGGACTTCGAGGCGTTCCTGACCTTCGCCCGCGGGGTCACCCCCGGCCAGACCGGACGCGTGCCGCGCCCGCTGCTGCGGGTCATCCTGCGGCGCGCGATCCCCGGCGATGAACTGCGGCAGAACCTGGCGCTGATGCCAGAGTCGATCCGCGAGCACGCCGAGGTCGGGCGCCTGGACAGCCGGCTCGCGGACTACCGCGAGGTCGCCGCGGCCGCCCTGATCATGCGCGGCAAGGGACGCGCCGCGAGCCGGCAGGCCGTCACCCTTGCCCGGCTGGCGGCGACGATCCCTGATTCTCAGGCCATCACGTTCCCGAAGCTCGACCACTTCGGGCCGCTGAAAGCACCCGGCGAGATAGCGGACGCCGTCCTGCGGTTCTTCGGGGCACACGCCTCGCCGTCGCGTCCCCGGCCGGGTGCCGGTGTGCGCGAGGTGCGCGGACACCTGCGACGTTAAGGAAAGTCGCGGGAGCGAGCACGGTTGAGCGTCCGGCACGGATTTATTGGCTGGCGGCGCGGGCGAGGAGCGTGCCATGGTGGTCGGCGTGCTTAGTGCGGACGAGATTGAGTCATTCGTCGTAGACGGGTACGTGGCCATCAGGGGAGCGGTGCCAGGGGACATCGTGCGAGCCTGCCAGGACGTGATCTGGGAGGAGCTGTCCGGCCAGGGCATCAAACGGGATGACCTGGCGACGTGGACCAAACCCGTGGTGCGGATCGTTTGCCCGGAGAACGAGCCGTTCGCCGCCGCGGGCACGCGGCCGGTCATCTGGGAAGCCTGTGACCAGCTCATCGGGGCGGGGCGGTGGTGGCGGCGCGAAGGCGTCGGCGGCACCATACCGGTGCGGTTCCCCAGCGCCGAAGACCCGGGCGACGCGGGCTGGCACATTGAGTCCAGCTACCAGGAGGACGGCGGGTGGCGGGTCAATGTCCGCTCCCGCGCGCGGGGGCTGCTCGCGCTGTACCTGTTGAGCGACGTGGACGAGGCGAGCGCGCCGACCCGGATACGGCGCGGGTCGCACCAGGACGCCGCGCGTGTGCTCGCGCCGGCCGGGGATGGGGGCATGCCGTGGGCGGAGGCGGCGCGGGCGGCCGCCAAAGCCAGCGAGCACCGGCCGACGGCGCTCGCCGCCGGCGCGGCGGGTGACGTGTTCTTGTGCCACCCGTTCCTCGTGCACGCGGCGACCTGGCCGCACACCGGGAAGGCGCCGCGGATCCTGGCGCAGCCCGCGGTCGCGCTATTCGACCAGTTTCCGCTGACCGAACCGCTCAGCCCGGTTGAGCAGGCGATCCTGGCGGGGCGAGCGATCCTACAGGGGCCCGGACAGGACTAGGCGGCGGGTGAAATTGACGTAGCCAGCGCGCTCGAAGGCGGCGGCCATCGGGCGGTTCGCCACGTCGGTATCGGCGTGGATGACGTGGCCGCCCGCCTCGTCCGCGAGGACGCGGGTCGTCTCGGCGAGGATGTCGTCGATGTACCCGTGGCCGCGGTGCTCGGGCAGGACGCCGATGTAGCCGACCACCGGCACTTCGGTGTTCCGGGACGGGATGCCGAAGCCGACGGGTTCGCCGCCCGGGAGGCTCGCGACCAGCCACCAGTCGCGCTCGCCGTGCATCCGGTCCCGGTAGAACGCGACGTCGGCACGGGCCTGCGCGTCGGTGCCGACGGCGTCGGCGGCCCGCCGGGTGGTCGCGTCCAGCGTCCCGGTCAGCGTGCGGCGGAACAGGTCCGTGAACATCTCGTCGTCGGCGTCGTAACGGAACTCGAGGCGGGTGGACGGCGCGGGGACCCCGGCCCCCGGATGCCAGGCGAAGCCGAGGCGCTCCAGTTCCTCGGTCAGGCCGGCGGCCAGCGCGGCCTGCCAGCGCCACGACAGGGCCGTGACCACGTCCTGCCGGGCGCGCCAGTCAGGCGGGAGGCTGAGGTGAAAGGCCGGGATCGTCCGGCCGGACGGCTGGCCGCCGGACGGCCGGGTGAACGCGGCATGGGCGGCGGCGATCAGGCGGCCGGCGAGCGCGGCCCGCTGCTCGCGGGGGAGGCCGTCCCGGGTGAACAGCGCGTCGAGGCCGTCGGGAGCGGCGTCGCCCCACCAGATAGCGGCCGCCGCGATGCCTTCGTGGCTGGCGGTGTCGCCGTCCCCGGACAGCCAGATCCACTCGGGACGGTACTCGCCGGACGCGAGCCGTCTGTGGAAGTCACGGAGTGTGAGCGGGCAGGCCGGGTCGGGGACGACGAGCGCCGCGACCGCGGGAATGTCGGCCGCGGCGGCGGGCCGGATGACCGGCGGTGCGTCCATGAGGGCACAGCCTACGGGAGGCTCGGCTCCGGCGGGGTGTTCCCCGCGTGCAGGGCCAGCAGGGCCTCGTAGCGAGCGGTGACGTCGGCCCGGTCGGCCTCCTCGGGGACCGTCCGCAGGTTGACGCGCTGGATCATGGCCGCCTGGTCGAGCAGGACCCGCGACCGGCCCGACGGGGCGACCGCCATGACGACGTGCAGCGCGTCCAGCTGCCGGATGAGTACCGCCGGCATGCCGCCGGCCGCCTGCCGGACCTTCTCGAACGAGCGCTGCACCAGCCGCTCGTAGCTGACCGGGACGGTGATAAGGCGAATTTCACCCATCACGTCCCTGTGATACGCCTCGGGGCACCAGTTCACGGCTATCTTGCACAAGCTGTCGCCGAGCCAGTCGATACAGGTCAGCGCCGTGAACGTGTCGTTGACGGCGGGAGACAGCGCGCGGATCGCGATCTCGACCAGCTGATCGATGCCGAAGGCGATGTCCTGGCTGAGCGTGCGCATCGGCCCGGTGAGGTGCACGTTGTTGAGCCGCGCCTCGATGGTTTCGGCGACTGCGGGCGGCCAGACGGTGGCCATCGGGTGGCCCTGCGTGAGGAAGTGCCCGGGGCGGTGGTGCAGGCGGATCACGGCGTCGGACTCGGCGGCGATGCGGACGAGCGTCGCGTGCCGGACGAACCGCAGGTAGCCGCTGTCCGCGGCGGTCACGACGCGGCCTTCACGGTCGAGCCGCACGCCCAGGATGTCCGGGGACGGGCCGCTCACTGGCGCCGCCGCGCCCGCCGGGGCGGTCGCCTCGTCGTCAATCGCGGTCGCGAGGTCACTGGCGATGCTGGCGATGACCGCGGGCAGCTGGATCGCGGTCGCGGTGTGGTGGATGAAGTAGATGAGGATGCCGAGGTCGATGGCGGTGAGCGAGAGCGCCACGGTCACCGACACGTGCGGGACGAACGTGGCGCCGATGGAGATGAGCGTGAGCATCGCGTAGAAGAACGTCGCGACGAACGTGCCGAGGGTCAGCTGGGTCCCGCGGTCCCTGATGAACGTGCGGATCATCCGGGGCCCGAACTGCGTCGACGCGAGCGTCAGGACGACCATCATGATCGAGAACACGACGCCCACGACGGTGATGATCGCGGCGGCGAGCGACGACAGGATCTCGCGCGCGGCGTCCGGCGAGCCGCTGATGAACCACGACGGGAGGGTGATCTCGTGGTGGAAGGCGGCGCGATCAATGCTCAGCGTCACCACGAACAAGCCGATCGCCGCCAGGGTCTGGAGGACCGGGATCAGCCACAGGTTCGTGCGGAGCGTCTCGTTGCGCCAGTCCGATTCGACGGCGAACCGCCGGAGGTTCACACCCATGTCCCGCCCTGGTCATCGTCTGCGCTTGCTTGCTTCGCGGCTGCGTCAAGCAAGCGCCGACCAGGCTTCCCGGCTCACCCTGCCATGAATACTAGCGTGGCGCGGGAGTACCGGATCGCTTAGTTCGCTGGGACGTTCGGATGGGCGTATCCTGAGTGACGGGTGAGTCGGCCGGACGGTCGCACTAGAGTCCGGCCTTCGGGTGCGGGGCTCGGTGAGGAAAGTCCGGGCTCCACAGGGCAGGGTGGTCGGTAACGCCGACCCGGGGTGACCCGCGGGACAGTGCCACAGAAATTAGACCGCCCTGGACGCTCCGCGCGGGTGTCCGGGGTAAGGGTGAAACGGCGGTGTAAGAGACCACCAGCGCCGCAGGTGACTGCGGTGGCTCGGTAAACCCCACCCGGAGCAAGGTCAAGAGGGCGCCACGCCGTGAGACGGGGCGCCTGCGCGAGCGTTCGAGGGCGGCCCGCCCGATGCCCGCGGGTAGACCGCACCGAGGCTGTCGGCAACGGCAGTCCCAGATGGATGACCGTCGCCCCGTCACTGACGGGGGCACAGAACCCGGCTTACAGGCCGGCTCACCCCACTCTGTGCTTCTGATCTGCGGTTTCTCGGTCCTCAGACCGGTCAGTTCCGCTCCAATTCCGCTGGATTCTTCGCGAGGGCCGCGTCGATGACCCCGCGGCCGAGGTCTTCCGCGTCGGGGAACAGGCGGCCGTAGGTGTCCATCGTCTCCGGGATCGAGGCGTGGCCCAGGCGCGCCTGGATCACTTTTGCCCGCACTCGCCGCCGGGCGCGGGCTCGGCGGGCGGTTTCCCGCAGGTCCGCGCATCGGCGACCGCCTTGCGCCAGCAGAAGCCTAAGGCATTCCGCTGGGCGACCTTACCGATCCGGCTGGTGACGATCACACCGCCAGGGCCGGTCCCGAATCGCTCCACGTGCATGCGTATTTCGTTGAGGACCCAATCATCGGCGGGGATCCTTCGGGTTGACGACGTCGTCTTGAGCTCGGCGGAAAGTTCTCCCCGCTGTGCCTGGGAGACGACAGGCACCCTGCGGTGATCGAAATCCACCCTGGGCAGGACCAGGCCAAACGCCTCACCCTGCCTCAGCCCGAGACCAGCGGCGAGCGCCACGACGATCCTATTGCGCGGCGTGATCGCGGGCCGGCAGTGCTGGCCCGACGCGACCTCCCCGTCGTCGTGCGCGGCGATCAGTGAGCCGGTGCCAGTGCACTGGGGCGGCTCTCGGGACGCTACTCCCAGCGCCGAGAAGCCTTCCCGGCGTACCTGCGCAGCGTGGCGTCTAGCCGACGCAGGACAAACGGCCTGGCTGGGAAGGCCTGCCGAGGTCACCGCGTCGGATGCCGCTAGCCACGTCCGAGTCGCGAGAAGTCGACCGCCTCAGTTACAAGGGACTGTGCCTGGCTAACGGTCCAGCGGACAGAGTCGCGACGTACGGCCTGCATCCCCGGACGTTCGCCCCTGCCCGAAGAGATCAGGCCGTTATCGGATTGACAAAGATCTTGACCAGATCCTCAAAGGACGTGAACTTAAATGCGAGCACTCGTGATCTACGAATCGATGCGGAAGCTGTCAAACTGAATGAAACGTTAGGCGGTTTGTGTGGTTTGATCCAGACCTTGGCCGGCAGGGTTTTCGGCTGCGGGCAGCGGCCGCGGAACCGTTCCGGGTGCGCCTCGCAGGCGGCGCGGAGGGTGGCGGCACGCCGGGCCTGGGTGCTCGCGCTGGAGAGCGCCGGAGATCGTACGCTGACACGACCCTACCCATTTGACGCGCTCGGTGCGCAGACCCAGGGGGTGATCGGGTATTGGGTCGCGCAGGCATTCAGCCGCGCGCTTCCTGACCAGCAAGCAGTCTGCTAGGTCTGCCGGACAATCGTCCAGGCTGATGATGGCGCTTTGTCCGCCCCGACGAAGTTCGTCGGCCCCGTCTACGACGAACCTACCGCCAAACGCTTGGGTGCCGACCATGGCTGGACCATGTTCCGGGACGGTGCCGCGTGGCGCCGGGTCGTCCCCTCTCCCGACCCGGTAGGGATCGTGGAGCTGGACATGATCCTGCTTCTGGCTGACAATGGCGCGCTCGTCATTTGCGCCGGCGGCGGAGGAGTCCCGGTGACGCGGGACGTCGACGGCGGCCTGCACGGCGTCGAAGCCGTCGTGGACAAAGACCTCACCGCTGCGCTTCTCGCAACGGTGGTGGGTGCGGACGCACTGCTCATCCTGAGCGTCTGGTACACCGGACGCCAAACCGATCCGCCGCGCCAGTGTGGCCGGGTTGCGCGTCATGTCGTTCCCGGCCGGGTCCATGGGGCCGAAGGTTGAGGCGGCCTGCCGGTTCACCGAGGCCACCGGCCGGAACAAGGTGATCGGCCGTCTCGATAACGCCGCCGCACTGCTTGCGGGGACTGCCGGAACCACCGTCACCCTTTAACCCGGTTCGTCACCCGCTGCCCGGGGACGGCCGGGTCGGTCGCTGCCCAGTGCCAAGTGACCTTGGTCCCTCTTGCGGTGCAGCGGGATCGGGCAGGGTACCTGCGGGTTGTCGTGCGATCAGCCGGGAGCTGGGGTGCGGTCAGGGTAATCGAGGCGGTCACGCACGGCTACCACGCCTTGCACGTGCCGGGCTCGGGCGACGGCGGCGTGGCCGATGGTGGCGGTCTCCGGCCTGCCCTCCAGAGTGACGATGCCGCCCTTAACCGTCACCGTGAACCGGCTGGGGTCCGTGCGGAGCTCTTCCGGGATCAGGTTACCGGCGATCTCCTGGCGAATTTCCTCGTCCGGGCGAGCGAAAACCGAAAGCACGTCGGCCCGGCTGATGATTCCGACCAGGCGGCCCTCGACGTCGACGACCGGCAGGCGCTTTACGCTGCGTACGTACATCAGCCGGGCGGCGTGCTCGACCGTGTCGTCGGGGGCCGCTGTTACGGCCGGCTGGGTCATCAGGTCTCCGGCCGTGACTGATTCTGCCTTTTCCTGGTCCCTGTCGTGCAGGATGCGCGACGTCATTTCCGGTATCCCGGTGGCATAGCCCGTGTCCGGCGTTTCCTTGGGCAGCATGTCGGCCTCGGAGACAACGCCGACCACCTTCCCGTCGTCGTCTACGACGGGAAACGCGCTGACCCGGTCCTCATGGAGTCGTGCGGCCATCTCCTTGAACGAGGTGGTTCTGTGTACGGCTGCGACATGGGCGGTCATGATGTCGCTCACGGTGGACTGCTTGGTTGGCATTGCCTTCCGCCTCGATTCCGGGGTTTTGCGCTCTTAGCCCGATGCTCCCGAGGCAGAGGCGCGAGCTGTAGAGACGTAACTCACCCGTGGAGGGGGCCAAAGGTCCCGTGCTAAGCAGTTCACGCACTTCGCCAGCGATCTGCAGGTCCTCGCGGGCGGCGATGACGAGTGCCCGCACGGGGCTGCCGGCGCCGCCGATCTCCCGGTCAGCGGCTTCCTCGTCAGCCGCGCCGGGGGAGTTGCGGTCTGGATCGCACTGGACTCCGAGGAATCCAAGACCGTCCATCGTGCGTGCGCGGATCTCGGCGGAGTTCTCGCCAACGCCGCCGGTGAATACCAGGGCATCGATTCCGTCCATGGCCGCGGCCATCGAGGCGATCAGCCCGCGGAGCCGGTGCAGGTAGACCTCGCGGGCCAGCTCCGCCCTAGTGTCACCGGCCGTGGCACGGGCCAGGATTTCTCGCATGTCAGCGGTGCCTGCCAGCCCGAGCAGGCCGGAGCGTCGTTCCAGCGTGGCCGCGAGTTCGGCCGGCGGCGTGCCGGCGTGTTCTTCCAGCCAGAGCACTAGGCCAGGATCGACTGACCCGGATCTGGTGGCCATTACCAGGCCGTCGAGCGGCGTGAACCCCATGGTGGTATCGACGGAACTGCCCGCGCGCACCGCGCACAGTGATGCGCCCGCGCCGAGGTGGCAGGTGACAATCCGGAGACTGGTGTCGCCGAGCAGCTCCCCGGCACGGCATGCCACGTAGGAGTGTGAGAGGCCATGGAACCCGTATTTCCGCAATGCCCAGCGCTCCCGCCACTCGGACGGGAGCGCGTAGGTCGAAGCGGCGTCGCCGATTCCCGCGTGGAAGGCGGTGTCGAAGCACGCCACGGCCGGCACGGACGGCAGGACGGCGCTGACCGCGTCGAGTGCGGCCAGCGATTTCGGCTGATGCAGCGGCGCGAGGTCGGTGAGCGCTTCGAGCCGGCGCCTGACGAGGTCGTCGACAAGCACCGCTGAGCGGTAGAGGGTCCCGCCGTGCACGATCCGGTGCCCGACGACGTCTACCGGACCGAACGGCCTGATGGCCCTGTCGATTTCTGCCTGGTCGGCAGAGCCCGGAAGGTTGGCCGTGGCGGCGACATCGAGACCTGCCAGGACCCGGAGCTTGAGGCTGCTGGAACCGGCGTTGACCACCAGGATCCGCATCAGGCGGGCCACTTCCAGTCGCGGATCTCGGGTGCGTCCTCGCCGTGCTCGCGGGTGTAGGCGCGGGCCTGGATGCGCTTTTCGTCCATCAGCTGGCGCAGCGAGCCGGCCGAAGCCGACAGGCCGGGAACCCGGTCGATCACGTCCATGACGAGGTGATACCTGTCGAGGTCGTTGAGCATCACCATGTCGAACGGCGTGGTGGTCGTACCCTCCTCCTTGTAGCCGCGGACGTGCATATTGTCGTGTCCGTGCCGCCGGTAGGTGAGCCGGTGGATCAGCCAGGGGTAGCCGTGGTAGGCGAAGATCACCGGCGCGCTGGTGGTGAACAGCGAGTCGAACTCCGCGTCCGACATGCCGTGCGGGTGCTCGGTCCCAGGCTCCAGGCGCATTAGGTCGACGACGTTGACTACCCGTACCTTCAGCGACGGGAGGTGCTCGCGGAGCAGGGCGGCCGCCGCCAGTATTTCCAGCGTTGGCGTGTCGCCGCAGCAGGCGAGCACGACGTCCGGCTCGGCGTCGGCCGGGCCGTTGGAGGCCCATTCCCAGATGCCGGCGCCGCGGGTGCAGTGGATGACCGCCTCGTCCATGGACAGCCATTGGGCCTGTGGCTGCTTGCCCGCCACGATCACGTTCACGTACTGCCGGGAGCGGAGGCAGTGGTCGGCGACTGACAGCAGCGTGTTGGCGTCCGGCGGCAGGTACACGCGGATCACCGCGGCCTTCTTGTTCACCACGTGGTCGATGAAGCCGGGGTCCTGGTGAGAGAATCCGTTGTTGTCCTGGCGCCACACCAGTGAAGACAGCAGGTAGTTCAGTGATGCGACCGGCCTGCGCCAGCTGACGGCGGCCGATACCTTCAGCCATTTGGCGTGCTGGTTGAACATCGAGTCGACGATGTGGATGAACGCCTCGTAGCAGTTGAACAGTCCGTGCCGCCCGGTCAGCAGGTAGCCCTCCAGCCACCCCTGGCACAGGTGCTCCGACAGGACCTCCATGACCCGGCCGTCGGGGGTGAGCTGGTTGTCGCCAGGGATGATCTGCCCGTCGAAGGCGCGCCCGGTGGCCTCGAAGACCGGGGTGAGCCGGTTCGACGCGGTCTCGTCCGGGCCGAAGAGCCGGAACGTCGACTGGTTGTCCGTGATCACGTCGCGCAGCCACTCACCGAGCACGCTTGTGTTCTCCGCTTCCACCGCGCCGGGTTCCTTCACGTGCACGGCGTAGTCACGGAAGTCGCGCAGCCGCAGGTCGCGCAGCAGCAGACCGCCGTTGGCGTGCGGGTTGGCGCTCATCCGCCGGTAGGCGGCGGGCGCTAGCCGCGTTACGTCGGGCACCGCCGTGCCGGCGGCGTCGAACAACTGCCCTGGCCGGTAGGACCGCATCCATTCCTCGAGCTGGGCCAGGTGCGCGGGGTTGGTTCGCACTTCCGCCAGCGGCACCTGGTGCGCCCGCCACGTTCCCTCCACTGGAACGCCGTCCACTGATGCCGGTCCGGTCCAGCCCTTGGGCGTGCGCAGCACGATGGCTGGCCACCGGGGCCGTTCCGCGGACCTTTCCTGGCGGGCTTGCCGCTGGATCTTGTGGATGGTCCGCACGACGTCGTCGAGCGTCGCGGCCAGCTCCTGGTGCACGGCGCGAGGATCGTCCCCCTCGACCACCCGCACGTCGTACCCGTACCCGGCGAGTAGCGCAGTTAGCTCAGTGTCAGGGACCCGTGCTAGCACGGTCGGGTTGGCGATCTTGTATCCGTTCAGGTGCAGGATCGGCAGCACGGCGCCGTCGGTGACCGGGTTAAGGAACTTGTTGGAGTGCCAGCTGGCGGCCAGCGGGCCGGTCTCGGCCTCACCGTCGCCGACCACGCACGCGACGATCAGGTCGGGGTTGTCGAACGCGGCGCCGTAGGCGTGCGCGAGGGAGTAGCCGAGTTCGCCGCCCTCGTGAATCGAACCGGGTGTCTCGGCGGTGACGTGCGATCCGACTCCGCCGGGGAAGGAGAACTGCTGGAATAGCCGACGCAGCCCGCTCTCGTCGGGGGTGACAGCGGGGTATAGCTCGCTGTAGGTGCCTTCGAGGTAGGTGTTGGCTACCATGCCGGGGCCGCCGTGCCCGGGGCCGGCGACGTAGATGACGTTCAGGTCCCAGTTCCTGATCACCCGGTTGAGGTGGGCGTAGACCATGTTCAGCCCGGGTGTCGTTCCCCAGTGCCCGAGCAGCCGGGGCTTGATGTGCTCCGGCCGCAGCGGCTCACGGAGCAGGGGGTTGTCCAGCAGGTAGATCTGCCCGACAGATAGGTAGTTGGCGGCCCGCCACCAGCGGTCGAGATCGGTGATTTCGGCGTCACTCACTGCGCTCATGTCAACCGATCCTTGCGTTCGTCGCCCGCGCGGGCACCGGGCGCAAGTCCCGAGGCTAGGGGGCTTTCGGCCCTATGATGCGGTGGCCGGCCGAGTCGGAGGACTCCTCACTGGTCCGGGAAGAGCTTCGCGGCGTAAGCGGCGGCCTGGGTGCGGCGCTGCATGCCCAGCTTGCCGAACAATGAGGACACGTAGTTCTTGACGGTCTTCTCCGCGAGGAACATGCGCTCGCCGATCTGCCGGTTGGTCAGGCCCATGCCGATGAATTCCAGGATCTTCTTCTCCTGGCCGGTGAGGCCGGCCAGCGGATCCTTGTCCACGGCCGGACCGCGCAGCCGCGCCATCACCTGGCTGGTGGCCCTAGAGTCGAGCAGCGACTGCCCGTTGGCGACACTGCGGACGGCACCGACCAGGTCGATGCCGCGGATCTCCTTCAGCACGTAGCCGGCCGCTCCGGCCATGATCGCGTCGAACAGTGCTTCTTCGTCGCCGAAAGACGTGAGCATGAGGCATGCGACCTGCGGCATGCGGGAGCGGATCTCCCGGCACACGGTCACCCCGTCGCCGTCGGGCAGCCGCACGTCGAGGATTGCCACGTCGGGCCGGAGTGCCGGGATGCGGGCCAGCGCCGATGATGCGGTGCCCGCCTCGCCGATGACCGTGATGCCGGCGTCGGCATCGGCTTCAAGCAGGTCCTTCACGCCGCGCCGGACCACCTCGTGGTCATCGAGCAGGAACACCTTGATTGCCATGAGTCCACGCTAGGCACGCGGGTGGGCCGCGACAAGGGCTACGGGTACGTCAGGCGGTCCCGGACGGCCACCACGCCCTGCACGTGCCGCGCCCGGCGTGCGAGTTCATGTCCGGCGTAGCGGGATTCGATCGTCCCGGCCAGCGTCACCACGCCGTCCTTCACCCCGACAGTCACCGTCTCCGGAGCGATGAGCAGTCCGCTTCCGGAGACGTTGCCGACGATGTCGCCGCGGATCTCGTCGTCCGGGCGGCCGAAGACCGACAGCACGTCTGCCCGGCTGATGATGCCGACCAGGCGCCGGCCGGCATTGACGACGGGCAGGCGCTTGACCCGGTGTAGGTACATTAGCCTGGCCGCGTACTCGATGGTGGCGTCCGGCGGGATGGTGATCGGCGGTGCCGTCATGATCTCGCGTGCGGTGGCCCCGCGTGCCTTCCTCATTTCGTTGCAGCGCAGGATGCCGGTGATCATTCCCGGCATCTCGTCCTCGCCGCAGCCGAGGGCCTCCTTGGCCAGCATGTCGGCTGCCGAGACCACGCCGATCACTCGCTCTTCCTTGTCGATCACGGGGAACGCGCTCACCCGGTACTGCCCGAGCGCCGCTGCCATGGCCGCGAACGGCGTATCTTCCTCGACCCAGATGACCTGGGTGTGCATGTAGTCCCTGACTGTCGCGTCCATCGTCGTCTTTCCCCTCAGCGGGTGAGGACTACCTTCAGCGCGCCGTTGTCGGCGGCGTAGCCGAAGACCTCGTATGCCTTGTCGAATTCGTCCAGGCCGTAGCTGTCGGTGATGAACCGGCTGGCGTCGAGCTGTCCGGTGGTCAGCAGGCGCATCAGCACCGGGGTGGACGAGGCGTCCACCAGGCCGGTGGTGATCGTGATGTCCCTGGTCCACTGGTCTTCCAGGTGCAGGGTGGCGGGCTTGCCGTGCACGCCGACGTTGGCGATCCGGCCGCCGGGCCGTACCAGTTTCACGGCCATCTCGAACGTCTCCGGCGACCCGACCGCCTCGATGGCGACGTCCGCGCCGAGTCGCCCCGTCAGGTCCCTGACGATGGCTTCCGGGTCCTGGGTCGAGTCGTTGACGGCGATGTCCGCGCCGAAGTACCGGGCGGCCGACAGCCGGGCCTCGGAGAGATCCACCGCGACGACATGGCTGGGGCTGAACAGGCGGGCGCACGCGATCGCGGACAGCCCGACTGGTCCGGCGCCGATGACGGCGACCACGTCGCCCGGGCGGACGCCGCCCGCGAGGACGCCGACCTCGTAGCCGGTGGGCAGGACGTCGGCGAGCATGAGGACCTGCTCGTCGGGTATCCCGTCCGGGATGCGGTAGGTGGAGGTGTCGGCGTACGGCACGCGGACGTACTCGGCCTGGGTGCCGTCGATCCGGTGCCCGAGGACCCAGCCGCCGCCGTCCAGGCACTGCCCGTACCGACCGGCACGGCAGTACCGGCAGGTTCCGCAGGCGCTGATGCAGGAGACAAGCACGCGGTCGCCGGGCGACAGGCGGTGGACGCCGTCGCCGGCTTCAGTAACGGTCCCGACGGCCTCGTGGCCGAGGACCCTGCCGGGCGCGACCTCCGGAACGTCTCCGCGCAGGATGTGCAGGTCGGTGCCGCAGATCGTGGTGGCGTCGACCTCGATGATGGCGTCACCCTCGTCGAGGATCTCCGGATCCGGGACTTCTTCCCAGGCTTTCTGCCCGGGGCCGTGGTACACGAGCGCTCGCATGGCTGCCTCCGCGTCTGCTGGCCTGGCGGTTCCAGCCTGATGGCGGTGCCATATGGCGGGCAGGGGGCGAAC
>Ga0210389_10000266_pt1 | contig 52810 bp, 50 predicted proteins | sample IncBWH28OmetaG_FD_160127 | JGI IMG/M metagenome (GOLD analysis project Ga0210389, IMG submission 160127) | Forest soil microbial communities from Barre Woods Harvard Forest LTER site, Petersham, Massachusetts, United States - Inc-BW-H-28-O ... | reverse complement strand
TTCTGCGATGGTTTCGACGGTGGAGACGCTGAGCGCCCCGGCATTATTCACCAGGATATTCAATTTCCCAAAAGCGTCTTCGGCGGACTCGACTGCGCGAATGGTGTCGGCGGCTTTTGTAACGTCGCATTCAAGTGCCAGAGCGGAACAGCCCGTGTCTTCAATTAGGCGTAGGGTCTCTTCGAGCTTGTTTTTGCGGCGTCCGGCGACGGCGACCTGGGCGCCTTCGCGAGCAAAGGCTAGGGCCATGGCCTGCCCGATGCCGGTTCCCCCGCCGGTAATCAGCGCACTTTTCCCTGCCAGGCGTGTCACGTTCTCTCGTCCCCCTACGTCTAATCGGTGTACCATGCCGCAGGCAACATGGTACGCCAGTTTGGCGGACGAATCGTTTCACACATCATCTATGCGCATCGGTATTACAGGGTATCCCACCTACGGTGGGTCGGGAGTGGTGGCAACGGAGCTTGGCCAGGAGCTGGCCGCTCGGGGCCATGAGGTGCATTTCATCACCTATGCCCCGCCAATTCGGATGAATCCTAATGATCCGCGAATTCATTTCCACCAGGCAGAGGTGGTTTCCTACCCGTTGTTTGACCATTCCCCTTATACGCTTTCGCTAGCCGTGAAGATGCTGGAAGTGTTTGAGAAGGAAGCGTTGGACATTCTTCATGTCCATTACGCGATTCCGCATTCGGTGAGCGCGCTGCTGGCCCGGCAGATGGCGGCGCCGCGGCGGCTGCCGTTTATTACCACCCTGCACGGCACGGACATTACGCTGGTCGGCAACAACCCGAACTTTTTGCCGATTACGCGGTATTCGATTGAGCAGAGCGACGGGGTGACTTCGATTTCGCGCTATCTGCTGCGGCAAACGATTCAGGAATTTGGGATCAAGCGGCCAATTGAAGTGATTCCAAATTTTGTGAACTGCGACCTGTATGTGCGCAAGCCTGACCCGAAACTGCGGGCAAAGTGGGCGCCGGACGGCGAGCCGATCCTGATGCACCTTTCGAATTTCCGGCCGGTGAAGCGCATTCTGGACGCGATCGAGATTTTCGCGCAGGTGCGCGAGAAGATGCCCGCGAAGCTGGTGATGATCGGAGACGGCCCGGACCGCGAGCCCGCGGAAGCCTTGGCGCGCACACGCGGGATCGAAAACGACGTGTTGTTCCTGGGCAAACAAAACGGGATTAAGGAGAAGCTGGGGCAGGCGGATTTGTTTCTGCTGCCTTCGACGCTCGAATCCTTTGGTCTCGCGGCGCTTGAGGCCATGGCGTGCGAGGTGCCGGTGATTGCGACGAATGCCGGCGGTGTTCCGGAAGTCGTCGAGGACGGCGTGGACGGCTACCTGGTGGAACCCGGCGACGTGAATACAGCGGCGAAGCATGCGATTGACCTGCTTTCGCGGTCCGACCGCGGCCGCGAGATGGGGCAACGCGCTCGCATTAATGCGAAGAAGAAATTTTGCGCCAACGACGTGATTCCCATGTACGAAAATTATTACGAGCAAGTCCTCGCCAGCGAAAGCCGCACGCTGACGGGCCCCCTCCCTAAGCAGATCAGCTGGGCTCAATCTCCGTGAACGGAGACCGGAGCAGGCCGCGAGTCGCGCGGCCGCATAGTCTGGTCCCAGGTTGCGCGAATGGATCTCAGCAGCGCCGGATAGATAATCCATTCCCGGAACGGGTCGATTAACCCCATGTAGAATCGCGTAATCCATGAGCTCTGGCGCACATACACTGCAAAGTAGAACCGATATCCATCAGTCCTTTCCACAAGCGCACTGAGGGCCGCCGCATGTACGGTACGATTGTGTACTTCAAGCAGTTGTTCGTTTTCGAAACGATAGACAACGCGGAACAATCCTTCCTGCGTTCCAACTGGGACAAGAGAACGAGCGCGATCCTCGGGCGTAAGGCGTTTTGCAAACGCGGCTGCTACGGCATGCCGCGGCTCTGCCTCAAGTCGAAAAATGCGTCCAAGAAAGAGTCGAAAACGGAAGAGCGCGCGAGCCACCGTTGGAAGCCTGGCGATTTCACTCTGATAATTCCGACGAAAAAATTCAGCAAGGGTGATGCCGCTACGGTACGCAGGCAGGTCCACCGCCCAGACGTCGTGTAGAGGAACGCCGGCAAGAAACGCATGCACGCGAAGCTGCACCGCGTAAAACTCGGTTGGAGAAATCTTTGGCATCTTTTCTTCTTCGCTTCTGTCCCTGAACCCCACCGAATAGCCGCAAAAAAGGATTTAATTCCGGTCAGCGTCTGCTTCAGCCAGCGCCTTTACGTGATTGAAGACACGGTTGTGGATGCTGTGGATGATTGCGTCGGTCCAAAGGCGCCAGTATTGGCCGGGCCACATTTTGTTCTGATAGGTGGTGGTACCCTCGAGGCGGGTGCCTCCGTTTGGCAGAGAAATCAAGACAAAGTCGGCGCGTTCCGGCTGAAAATCATGGTCTTCCAGGTGACGGACATGGATATTTTTGTAGGGTGAGGTTTCTTTCATCAGAAGCGGTTCGTTGGAAACAGAGAACGCAAAGTGTTTGCCCGGCTCCCAGGCAAGAATGGGTTCCTTGAAGCTGCCCGTGGAAAATCGGCATTCCCTGTCGGCGGTCAGGCCCTCGCCGGTGATGCGAGCTTCGATGGGATACGCGATGCCGAGGCGGAAAGGCCACTCGGTGGCGGCGGGCAGTGAAGGAAACGCGATCAGCCGCTTCCAGACTACTTCGGGAGGCGCGGCGATCTCGATTGTTGTGTGCACTTGGAATCTTGGAACGGGCGGAGGGGCAACGTGTTCGACGCCGAACATGACTGGCAAGGAAACGAGCATCACCGCGAACATGGAAGGCGTGGCCTGTGGCGAGTTGGCGCGGCCGTGAATGTGCATAGCGAGGAGGCCGCCGAAGATGGCCACCAGCCAAGCCAGCGGCGCGGCCATCAACAGGCAAACGATCCCTTCGACGGCGATGGCGGTGATGCCTAATCCAGTCAACAGCAGGGAGAGGGAAACGACAGATACGACGTCGTTCGAATTCGTCTCTTGGGTGCGACTATAAATCATGACTGCCAGATAACCCATCACAAAAGGCAAGGAGATGAAGAGCGTCAGGCCGTAATTGCCTACAAGGCGCAGGGCGCCCCATGTAACCAAAACACCCAGAAGGGCGGTTATCACGACGGCAGCCGCCGCGCTTCCGGTACGAGTTGTTGGCCAATATGGAGAAACTGGCCGCGTTCCCGGCGCGCCCTGCGAGGCCTGGTTGTAACCGGTTTCATCGGTGGGCAGAACAACCAGGATCGCGAAGAAGAGCAAATTTATTACAGGTGCGAAAAATAAAATCGTCGGCCACAAAGGCTGGCCGGCGTCGCGAAGGCGTTTGAGCGTCATGGTGACGCCAATCCAGATGAACGGAAGCGCGGTGATCAGCAGAATCAATAGTAATTTCTTTTCGGAAGAATCGAGTGGAGAGAACCGGGCCGCGTTTGCAAGCGGTGCCAGATAGTTCAAGACATCCCAGTTATAGCCGAACTTGTACGCGATAAATCTGTCGAGATTGTGCTTAATCGCCAGACCGAAAATTCCAAAGAGCGCGTAAGTTCCGCGGCCAACTTTTCCATCCCATTGCCAGAGGCTTTTGAAAGTCATGGCGATGATTGCTCCTTGGGGTAGTGTTAGCGGAAATTGTTAGACCTTACGGGGAATGGCGCACTCGGTTCGGCCTGCGGCGGCGCAACTGCGTTGGGCGGCGACCCAGCGGTAGCCGGAGTGCAGCAGGTTCATCGCGCCGGGGAGTTTTGCGAACCAGGCGAGCGGGCGCGCCCACCAGATTTCTCGCGCGACGGCTACGACGGCATCGGCGCCGCCGTATTGCTTGCCGTCGGAGAGTAGGAATCGCAACTCCATCAGGAGCGCTTCCCTGTTCATGCCGAGGAGGGCTCCTACGCGGGGATCTTGCAGCGGAGCTACCGCCATGCCGCGGCGTGCCAGAATCGGCGCGATCCAGCGGGCTAGACGAATGCAGAAACGGCATTCGGCGTCGAAGAAAAGCCAGCCTTTGGCGTGGCGTCCTTTTCCGTCGGTGTATTCGTTTGTCAGCGAAATCATGGTGTGCCTTTTCTCCGCGGAACTCTGTGCTTTCTGCGTCTTGCGCCTCAGACGGCTTTCTTCTTGTCGCTGCCAAGGAGGGTGATGACTTTGCCGCGCAGTTTGCCCACACCTTTCAGGGCGCCAACGGGCATGCGGAGGATTTCTTCGAACAGGCCGCTCATAACAGTGAGGAAGTCGAGCATGCTCTCCAGGCGCTCGCGCGTGTAGGCGTCTCCAGCCGGCGCCGCCTTAATTTCCTGCACGCATTCGGCAAGGACCCGCAACGTCGGATCGATCTCGCGGCGTTTGCGTTCCTCGGAGACCGTGCGGAAGATTTCCCAGACGTCTTTGGTGGTCTGAAAGTGATCGCGGCGGTCGCCGAGCACGTGAACCAGGCTGACGATGCCCCAGCCCTGCAATTCGCGGAGGCTGGTGCTGACGTTGGAGCGGGCCACGGAGAGCGTGGTCGAAATCTCATCCGCGGGCAACGGATGTGGCGAAAGGAAAAGCAAAGCGTGCACCTGGGCGACGGTGCGGTTGATGCCCCACTTGGTGCCCATTTCGCCCCAGTGGAGGATGAATTTCTGGGCTACGGGAGTGAGTGTTGATTTTGTTGTGTCAGTCATTTCTGTTATAACAGAATATACAGAATTGGCATGCGGGTGTCAAGGGCTTTTTTGGACGCTTGGTGGGAGGTGGTTTAGGCGCAAAAGCGGGAGCTTTGCTCCCGCACTCAAAAGGGGCTAGAACACGCTGACTTCGGGGATAGCGGGGGCCAGTTCGGGGACGTCGATGCGGATGGTGGTTCCCTGCCCTTCGTGGCTTTCTATGTCGAGTTGGAAATCTTCGCCGTAGAGGACGCGCAGGCGCTCGCGGACGTTGCTGAGGCCAATGCCTTCGACGTAGACGTGGGGCATTTTTTCTTCGGAGATGCCGACGCCGTTGTCGGCAATTTCGATCTGCAGACGGCCGTTTTTGCTGGTGGTGCGGAGGAGGATGCGGCCGCCTTCAAGCTTTGGCGCAAGGCCGTGTTTGAGGCTGTTTTCGACCATGGGCTGCAGCAGCATGCTGGGGATGAAGGTTTCGAGAGTCACTTCGTCGATTTCTTTGACGATGTCGAGGTTGTCGTGGCCGAAGCGGGCGACTTCGATATCGAGGTAGTCGTCGATGAAGGAGAGTTCTTCGCGCAGGGGCACGAAGGTTTCGTGCTTGCGCAGCAGGCGTCGGAGGATGTTGCTGAGCTTCAGGACCACGCCGCGGGCGGAATCAGGGTCGATGCGGATGAGCGCGGAGACTGTGTTGAGCGTGTTGAAGAGGAAGTGCGGATTGATCTGGCTGGAGAGGGCATCCATCCTGGCGCGCAGCAGGAGCTGCTGGTGGCGCTCGAGGTTCATCTCGATGCGGGTGTTGTTCCAGATTTTTAGGGGCGAGGCGACGGACATCAGTGTGGCGATGAGGACCAGGGCGAGTTGCCAGTTCCAGTGCGGATCGAGGGCGAAAAGCCACTTGGGCTTGGTGGCTTCGACGAGCGCGACGCGGCCGAGTTCCAGGCCAACGCAGGTGAGAAGCGGCAGCATCTCCCACATGATTTCGGTGTCGCGGATCATGCGCATCAGGGCCTTGGGAATATTTAGAAAGGTGAAGGGGCCAAAGTTCCACAACGCTTCCTTATCAGGAATCACCTGGCGGATTAAGCCGCCGAGCAACCCAGCGGTTGCGGCCGCGGGCATGCCGAGCCATTCGTGTGCCATCAGCGCGGGGATGGTGATGATGGCGCCACCGATGGGGCCGACAACGCGGCCGCCGAGCAACCCCATCAGGAACGCGCCTTCGAGAGACAGATCGGCAAAACGATAGTAGGGGCTGACCAGGCGGAGAGTGACGCCGACGATAAGCGGCGGGGTCATGAAGAGCATGAGTTTCAATTTCTGGTCGGGATCGCGTTCTTCGGTGAACAGCACGCGGCGAAAGGTGTTCCAGCGGGCGAGGAGGGCGGCAATGGACGACGCGACACCCACTTTTAGCAGCAGGGTGAAGAGAAGTTCGCGGATGGAGAGTGTGGTATCCATGGTGCGCGACACGTGCCGGCCAACTCCGGCCAAATCCCATCCTATTGTAATGAATCTCGAGCGGAATGCTGAGCCCTTCGTGCGGGAATTGTGGCGCCTGCTATACTGAACTTTTCCTATGGCAAAGAAATCGACCACTAACAAGCGGAAGCATAGTAGCGCGGGATCTCCAAGCCTGGCTGCGAAAGCGGTGCTGCCCACGAAGTTCGGGAAATTCGCGATTTATGGGTTCGAGGGGCGCGGGCCGCAGGAAGAGGCGGTGGCGCTGGTACGCGGGAATCTGCAGGGCCGCGTTGCGCCGCTGGTTCGGGTGCACTCGCAATGCCTCACCGGTGATGTGTTGACATCGCAGCGGTGCGATTGCCGGGCGCAACTGGAGCTTTCGCTGAAGAAAATCTCCGAAGCGCCGTCGGGGATTCTTTTGTATTTGCCGCAGGAAGGGCGCGGGATCGGATTGATGAACAAGCTGCGCGCCTATGAATTGCAGGACGGCGGCATGGACACGGTGGAGGCCAACGAATCGCTGGGGTTCGCGGCGGACGCGCGGGAGTACGAATTCCCAGCAAAGATCTTGAAGAAGCTGGGCGCGACGCGCATCCGGCTGCTATCTAACAATCCCGACAAGATAAAACAACTGGAATCGGCGGGCATTCGCGTGGTGGAGCGCGTGCCGTGCCAGCCGCGACTGTCAAAGATTTCGCGGGCCTACCTGCAAACCAAAAAGCGTAAGATGGGGCACCTGCTCGAGGGCGTGTAGGTTTTCTGTTATCCACGCAGGTGAGGCACCATGACGCCGGTCATCCAACAGTCGGTACGCTTCCGCACGACGCCGCACACACTTTTTGAAATGTATCTCGACTCCAAGAAACATTCACAATCTACAGGCATGACGGCGCATGTCAGCCGTAAGTCTGGCGGAAGGTTTCGGGCATTCGCTGGAATGTTGCAAGGAAAGAATCTGCTGATTGTTCCGGACCGGCAGATTGTGCAGCGTTGGCGGGCGACGCATTGGAAGAAAGAGGATTGGTCGATTTTGATTCTGACGTTCAACAAGGTGGCAGGCGGGGCGCAAGTGGATTTGGTCCACGTGGGAGTGCCGGGTTATGACCACAAGGGAGTGCGGCAGGGATGGCCGAAATATTATTGGAAGCCGTGGAAGAAGTTTTTGCGGAAGTGAGTGAGAAGAAGTTCGTGGGCGTTGTTGGAACTGGTTGAGACGGGAAGGATTGGTGATGGAGTTTACTCCGTAAAAGCGGAAGGTTCGCTTCCGCACTCAAAAGTAAGAGTTAGCCGCCGCCTACGAATTGGACGATTTCGAGGCGGTCACCTGGGGCTACCTGCGTTGAGTCCCATTTGGGTTTGGGCAGGATTTCCAGGTTGTACTCTATGGCTACGCGGCCTGGGTTAAGGCCAAGGTGGTCGAGAAGAGCGCGCACGCTGGTGCCGGGCGGCAATTGCTTCGCTTCACCGTTTACCTGAACGTGGATTTCGTTCGCCATATGCTGATCATACCGCGGGAACACGGGGTTTCGCACGCAAGGAAAAGCGGAGATGCGCGGTGGCTTTGTTTACTTCCGCGCGGATGACCAGCGCGGGCTCGGGGCCAGTCAGCTTGGGCATTTCGAAGATGATGGTGGCCTGGCCGCCTTCTCCGGTGTGGCTGGAGAAGGGTGGGTGCCCGGCGCTGCCTTCGATTTCGGCGGTGACGCTTGCGCCCGCAATGTTTGCTCCACCTTCCTCTTTAACCACGAGGTGAAGCGTGGCCTGTTTTCCCGAGAGCCAGGAGCGCGCGTTCAAAAGTTCCACAACCAATTTCGGTGGTTGTGCGGCAACGGCGGGCGGCTTTTCAGTGTTGGTCCCAGCTTGATGGAGATGGCCAGGACCAGCGTTCGCTGAGGCGGAAGTAGGCTGAGGTATCGGGAGTTGCAACTGGCCGCTGCGGATTGCTTCCAGCACGGTGCGGTGCTGTTCATCCACACGCGACTTTAGCACCTGCTGGTTCGCTTCATTCATTGGGAGGAGATCGTGGTAGTTGTTGGTGCGGCGATGCAGCACGCGGCCCTGAAAATAGACCGTGGTGTCGATCAGGGCGTGGGTTGCGCCGCGATCTTCGGTTTGCACATGCAATGTGTTCGATCCGAGTTTGAGATTGGAGTTGTGCCCGAAGACCATCAGCTTCCTCTATGTTCGCAGACGCGCCAAGTTACACCCGCAGTATATGCCACACGCGCCACAAGTTTTTTTGCGGGAGTATTTGACCGCGTGGCTCCCCACTCGCTATTATAACGCTTTGCATATGACGCCTACCGGCCTAGAAGCGTACCTTCCCCTAGTAATACACCTCCTGGTGGCTGCTTTCCTTGCCGGCTTGCTGATTACCCTCTCGACGTTCGTGGGATGGAGACGGCCCAATAAAGCAAAACAGCAGCCGTATGAATGCGGCATCACGCCAAGCGGAGATGCTCGCGAGCCTTTTTCGGTTAAATTTTATCTGGTAGCCATGGTTTTCATTCTGTTCGACGTGGAGGCCATTTTTCTTTACCCCTGGGCTTTCATTTTCAAGGACCTGGTACGCGATCCAAAGACCAAGATGTTCGGCTTCATGGAAATGATGATCTATGTCGCCATCCTGTTGGTCGGTTACTTCTATCTCTTGAAGAAGGGCGCTTTCGACTGGAATAAATCGCAGAAGTAAGGCCAGTCGCCCTTCAAGGACCCATTAACGTGCCGCAGCTCGCTAATGCAAATGCTGGTGTTGTAATCGACCGCCTCCGCGCGTGGAAGTCCGAAAGCGTCACGCAGGTGATCGAATATCGCGGCGAAACGACCATCGTCGTTCCCCACAGGCTGCTGCTTGCCACCGCGGAGCAGTGCAAAACCGATCCCGAGCTGAATTTCAACCAATTGAGCGACGCCACGTGCGTGGACCGTTTCCCGAACGAGCCGCGCTTCGAATTGAACTATCAACTGCTTTCGATTCCCCGGCTGGCGCGAATTCGCCTGCGCACCAGCGTCAGCGGCCAGCAGCCGGTAATCGATTCGCTGGAACCGGTGTGGCCCGGGGCCAATTGGATGGAGCGGGAGATTTTCGACCTGTTCGGCATACGATTTGAAGGCCATACGGATTTGCGGCGCATCTTATTGCCAGATGAGTTTGAAGGAGCGCCGCTGCGCCGGGATTTTCCGGTGGAGGGCAAGCGCTAGATTCCGCCTGGCGGGCTGACACCCATGACAACGGTTGAAACAGCAATCGGCACATCGAAGACAATGGTCCTGAATATGGGGCCGCAGCACCCATCCACACACGGAGTTTTGCGCGTGTTGCTGGAGCTGGATGGGGAAAACGTGGTGACGGCAGTGCCGGACCTCGGTTACCTGCACACGGGCATTGAGAAAAGCTGCGAGGACAAGACGTATTCGCAGGCGATCACGCTGACCGACCGCATGGATTACCTGAATCCGCTGGGGAATAACCTGGTTTACTGCCTGGCGGTGGAAAAGCTGCTGAACCTGGAGATTCCCAAGCGGGCGCAGTACATCCGAGTGATGATGGTGGAGCTGCAGAGGATTTCGTCGCATCTGGTGTGGCTTGGAACCCATGCGCTCGATATGGGCGCGATGTCGGTGATGCTCTATTGCTTCCGCGAGCGCGAAGAGATTCTGAAGATTTTCGAACGTTTTGCCGGGCAACGCATGATGACCAGTTACATCCGCATCGGGGGGCTGGCGCTGGAACCTCCGGCGGGCTGGCGTGAACTGGTGAAGCGCTTTGTGGACATGATGCCGGCGCGCATCGATGAGTACGAAGAACTGCTTACCAATAACCGGATTTGGCATGGACGTTTGAAGGGCGTGGGTTATTTGCCGGCGGAAACCTTGATTGCGCTGAGTACAACGGGCCCGGGCCTGCGCGCGGCCGGCGTGGCATTCGACAATCGCAAGGCGTTTCCTTATTCGTCGTACGAAGAGTTTGAGTTTAACGTGCCGACGCGCATGGAATCGGATTGCTTTGCTCGCTATTTGGTGCGCGTGCAGGAAATACGCGAAAGCCTAAAGATCGTTCGCCAGGCGATGGACAAGATTACGGATCAGGGGCCGATCAAGTCCGAAGCTCCGGGCATCGTGCCACCACAGCGCGAGAAGATGAAGACGGAGATGGAAGCGCTGATCTACCACTTCAAGATTTTCACGGAAGGTTTTTCGCCGCCGCCGGGCGAGGTTTACGTGGCCGTGGAATCGCCGCGCGGAGAGTTGGGATGTTTTATCGCCAGCGACGGGTCTCCCAAACCGCTGCGCGTGCATTTCCGCGGGCCTTCGTTTGTGAATTTGCAGGCGCTGCCGATGATGGTGAAGGGACAATTGATCGCCGATACCGTGGCGTCGATCGGAACAATTGATATCGTGCTTGGAGAAGTGGACCGATAATTCCTATGGAACTTAGCCCAAAACTCGCCACCAAATTCGACAAACTACAGAGCAGCTATCCGGTGAAGCGCAGCGCGCTGATCCCGATGCTGATGTACGGGCAGGATGAGCTCGGGGCCGTTACGGATGAGCTGATCGCGGAGATTGCGAAACGCCTGGGCCTGAACAACGTGCAGGTGGAAGAGACGCTGGCATTTTATTCCATGCTGCACCGCAAACCAATCGGCAAGCACCACGTGCAGGTTTGCACCAACATCGCATGCATGCTGCGCGGCGGGTCAGAACTGCTGGAACATGCAAAGAAGCGGCTGGAGATTGGGCACAAAGAGGTGACCCAAGACGGAGTGTTCTCGCTGGAAGAAGTGGAGTGCATCGGCGCATGCACAGGGGCTCCCGCGATCCAGGTGAACTACGATTTCTACGAAAACCTTACGCCCCTGAAGCTGGATCGCCTGATCGAGGATCTGGACAAAGGGAAAAAGCCGGAGCCGCAGGGTGTGATCAGCGGGGCGCTGCACGAGCGGGCCAAGCTGGAGACGCCGCTGATCAGCAAGAAGTGGGGCATCAAGGATTCGCACAAGATAGATGTGGCGCTGCAGCACGGGGCATATCAGGCGCTGGACAAGGCGCTGAAGCAGATGACGCCGGAGTCGATCATTGACGAGGTCAAGAAATCGAGCCTGCGCGGCCGTGGTGGCGCTGGCTTTCCGACGGGCTTGAAATGGTCGTTTGTACCGAAGGATTCGCCGAAGCCCAAGTACGTGATCTGCAATGCGGACGAATCGGAGCCGGGAACGTGCAAGGACCGGCCGCTGATGGAAATGGATCCGCACCAACTGATCGAAGGCATTACCATCGCGGGCCGCGCCATCAATGCCCACAACGGATACATTTACATCCGCGGCGAATACCGCTACGTGCTGGACATTGTGGACGGGGCGCTGGCCGAGGCGTACGAGCGCGGGTACCTTGGTAAGAATATTCTTGGCTCTGGATTTGATTTTGATTTGCTGATTCACACAGGCGCTGGCGCTTATGAATGCGGCGAAGAATCGGCGCTGATGGAATCGCTCGAAGGCAAGCGCGGGAATCCTCGCATCAAGCCTCCCTTCCCTGCCGTTGTCGGCCTGTATGGCTGCCCGACGATCATCAATAACGTGGAGACGCTAAGCGCGGTCCCTGCGATCATTCTGGAGGGCGGCGAGGCTTACGCGAATCGCGGCACACCGAAAAATGGCGGCACGCGCCTGCTCTGCGTTGCCGGACATGTGAACAAACCCGGCATCTACGAAATTCCGCTGGGCATGAACATGAAGAAGTTCATCGACGAAATGGCTGGCGGGATGCGCAACGGAAAGAAACTGAAGGCTGTGATTCCCGGCGGAAGCTCCTGCCCTGTTTTCAAGGCGGACGAAATTGATATCGCGATGGACTATGACACCGTGGCCAAGGCCGGTTCGATGCTCGGCTCCGGCGGCATGGTGGTGATCGACGAAGACACCTGCATGGTGGACATGGCGCGCCGGATTATGCATTTTTACGCGCATGAATCCTGCGGCTGGTGCATTCCGTGCCGTGAAGGAACGAGCTGGCTGGAGAAGATGCTTAATCGTTTTCATGCAGGCTTGGGTCGTCCGGAAGACATCGACCTGATCGGCGAACTTTCGAAGAACATGCTGGGGCGGACGTTCTGCCCGCTGGGAGACGCCGCGGCGATGCCGACGATCAGCATCGTGGAGAAATTCCGCAGCGAGTTTGAGGATCATTTGCAAGGACGTTGTGCGTACAACAAAGCCGCTGAAACGTTGCTCGGTGCGCGATAGGGACTCATGGCTGAAACGAAACTTGTTCATCTGAAGATTGACGACCGCGATGTAGAAGTTCCCGCCGGAACGCTGGTGATTGAAGCGACCCGGCGTCTGGGGACAGAAGTGCCGTCGTTCTGCTACTACCCGGGACTGACTCTGCAGGCGGCCTGCCGGATGTGCCTGATTGAAGTGGAAAAGGCGCCGAAACTGCAAACCGCGTGCACGCAGGTGGTCGCCGAAGGCATGGTGGTGCGCACCAACACGGAGGCGGTCCGCAACGCGCGCAAATTCATGCTGGAGTTTTTGCTGAGCAACCATCCGCTCGATTGCCCCGTTTGCGACAAGGGCGGCGAGTGCGAATTGCAGGACATGGTTTTCCGCTACGGCGCCGACACCAGCCGTTTCGTGGAAGAAAAGATTCACCGGCCCGAAGAAAAATGGTCGGACCTGGTCTATTACGATGCCCCGCGCTGCATTCTGTGCTTCCGCTGCGTGCGCGTTTGCGATGAAGGCATGGATGTGAAGGCGCTCGGCGTGGGGATGCGCGGTGCACACTCGATCATCATTCCGAATCGCGAAGATCACCTGGAATGCGAAGAGTGCGGGATGTGCATTGATATTTGCCCGGTGGGCGCGCTGACGAGCGGAACGTATCGCTATAAGACGCGGCCGTGGGAGATGCAGTATGTCTCGACGATCTGCACGCACTGTTCGAACGGCTGCAAGACTACGCTGAGCGTGCGGAATCACGAGATTCTGCGCGCGAACAACCGCGACCTTTCCGGAATCAACAAAGAGTTCTTGTGCGTGAAGGGCCGCTTCGGGTTTGATTTTACGAAGCATCCGGAACGTCTGAAGCAGCCGCTGCTGCGCAAGGGTGACAAGCTGTTCCCCGTTTCGTGGGAAGAGGCTTCGCAAGCGGCCGCCGCCAAGCTAAAAGAGTTGCACATGGCGTACGGCGGGGAGGCGGTCGGCTTCATCGGGTCGAACCGCGCTTCGAACGAAGAGAACTACCTGTTGCAGCGGCTGGCACGCGCGACGTTTGGCAGCAACAACATTGATCATCACCGCACGGCGGATTACACGGGGCTGGTCACCGCGTTGGGCGACCGGGCGGCGGATTCGTCGCTTACGATGGAGCAGCTGTACCAGTCGAAAGCGGTGCTGGTGATCGGCAACGATCCTTCGAATCAGAATCCGCTGGTGGGATGGCAGATTCGCGCCGGGATTCGGCACAACGCATCGAATCTATTCCTGATCAATTCGCGCGAAATCAAGCTGGAGCGCAAAGCCACGCAATTTGTGCAGGTAGCCAACGGGCAGGAAGCCGCCGCGGTGCGTTGGCTGGCAACGGGCGAAGGGCAAGTGGCCGGCGGAGTTTCCGACAAGTTGGCGGCGCTGAAGACGGCGCTGGAAGCGGAGCCGGAAGTCGCAATTGTGTTCGGTTCGGAACTGGCCGGTAAGGCGATTGAAGACGTTGTCGCGTTCGGCTCGAAACTGCCCGGCAAGGTTCGCTACATGGCCTTGGGTGATTATGCGAATTCGCGCGGTGCGGCGGACATGGGCGTGCTGCCGGATCGTTTGCCGGGCTACGCATATCTGGACAACAAAACGGTTGCGGAATCGCTGGCAAAGCATTGGGGAGCTCAGCTTCCCACGAAGCCGGGCATGACGGCGCCGGAGATGATTGAAGCAGCGCAATCCGGAAAATTAAAGGCGTTGTATGTGGTCGGGGCAAACCCGTTCGCGCACTTCGGAAAATCCGGCGCGGGCCGGGGCAACCTGGGACTGCTGATCGTTCACGAACTTTTCATGACCGAGACCGCGCAATTGGCTGACATTGTATTCCCCGCCGCTTCCGCCTACGAAAAAGACGGAAGCGTCACCAACACGGCGGGGGAAATTCAGTTGCTGCACAAGGCCGCTGAAGTAATGGGCGCGCGCAGCGACTTTGACCTGCTGCGCATCGTGTCGCATCAACTGGAGCGCGCGGGGCTAGGCAAAGCGTTCCACTTCAAAACGCCTGGGGCCGTGTTTGATGAGATTCGCAAGGCGGTGCCGGGATACAACGTGCAGCCCACGGGCTTGCTGACGGGCGGAGCCGAACCGACGAAGATCCAGTTCGCCCGGAACGGCCACGCGCCATACGACGTGCCGCTGCAGCTTATTCGCCCGGCGAACGACAATTTGTTTACCAGCGGAACGCTGGGACGCTTTTGCACGATGATGCAGACCTTGCCGGAGGCCGAAGCGAAACCGTGAGCGAAATTCTAGCCAAGTACGGGTTTCTGATCGTTCCGATCGTCAAGGTCCTAATCCTTGTTTTCGTTGTGCTGACGCTGGACGCGTATCTCACCTGGCTGGAGCGCAAGGTGATTGCGCACATCCAGGCGCGCTGGGGACCCCATCGCGTGGGCCCGCACGGCCTGCTGCAGCCGCTGGCGGACGGCATCAAGTTCATCCTGAAGGAAGACCCCATGCCCACGGGTGTGGACAAGAAGGCGTATTTCTTCGCGCCCTTCCTCACGCTGATGCTGGCGCTGACTTCGCTGTCGGTAATTCCCTTCGGGCCGGATATCACCATCTTCGGCTACACCACGAATTTTGGCATTGCCGACGTGAACATCAGCCTGCTGGTGCTTTTCGCCATCACTGCGCTGGGCGTTTATGGAATAGCGCTTGCCGGGTGGGGTTCGAACAACAAATATTCGCTGCTGGGCGGCCTGCGCAGTTCGGCGCAGATGATCAGCTACGAATTGGCGCTGACGCTGTCGGTGGTGGGCGTGCTGCTGATCGCCGGGGATTTTAGCCTGAAGCACATCGTCGAGAAACAGGCTGGGGATTTTGGGCTGCTAAGCTGGAACATCGTCGGGCTGACCAAAGGCGGCGGAGGTTTCACGCAAATCATCGGCTGCATCTGTTTCTTCATCGCCGCGATTGCGGAAACAAATCGCGTTCCCTTCGACTTGCCGGAAGCGGAATCGGAGTTGGTGGCGGGCTTTCACACCGAATACGCTTCGATGAAATTCGCAATGTTTTTCATCGGCGAATACACCAGCATGATCGCCGTCTCGTCGCTGTTCACCATTTTGTTTTTTGGCGGCTGGCTGTCTCCCTTCCCCGCTTCCTGGACAGTGACACACTACCTGCCCTCAATCATCTTCATACCGCTGGGATTGTGGGTGTTCTACGACGGAATTCGCTACGAAACGATGCTTGGCCGCTTGATTCTGCCGGGACTGGGTGCGGTGTTTACCTTGCTCGGCTTCGCACTTTTTCTTTTCTCGCCCGTGAACGAGGCCATTCAAGGCCCTTTCTGGTTCTTCGCGAAAGTCGGGTTTGTGCTGTTCTTTTATATCTGGATGCGCGGCACCTTGCCGCGCTTCCGGTATGACCAGTTGATGGATTTCGGCTGGAAATTCCTGCTGCCGGTTTCGATCGCCAACGTGGTGCTGACCAGTGCGGTTCTTATGTGGAGAATGAAGTGATGAGCGGCGTTCTGGTGATTTTCTTTCTGCTGGCGGGCCTGGCGGTCCTCGGGGCGGTGTCCCTGATTCTGCAAAGCCACCCGATTCACAGCGCATTGTCGCTGATCCTGGTGATGGTTTCACTAGCGGGCCTGTACCTTTTGATGGGCGCGGAATTCATCGCGGCCGTGCAGATCATCGTTTATGGCGGCGCGGTGATGGTGCTGTTTATTTTCGTGATCATGCTGCTGAACGCGGGCGTGGAAGAACGGACGAATTTTTCGAAGATGGCTACGTTCGGCGGAGTTCCGCTGGCGCTGGCGCTGGGCGGGATCATTGCCGCGGGGATTGCTCGATCGAGCAGCCAACTTGCTGCCCCGGTAGCGGCCCAGGGGGAGCTTACCTCCACGCGGGACCTCTCAAAGCTTCTGTTTTCCGAATTTGTGTACCCGTTTGAACTGACGTCGTTTCTGATCCTCGTTGCCATCCTGGGCGCGATTGTGCTCGCCCAGCGGGAGAACTGACATGGTCCCGACAAGCTACTACCTGGTATTGAGCGCCATCCTGTTCGGGCTGGGCGTGGTGGCGTTCGTTTTCAAGCGCAACATCATTACCCTCTTCATGGCCATCGAGTTGATGTTGAATGCGGTCAATCTGGCGTTTGTGGCGTTCAGCCAGGCGCTGGGCAAGCCGGATGGCGAAGTTTTTGTGTTGTTTGTGATCGTAGTGGCGGCGGCGGAAGCAGCTGTGGGGCTGGGCATCATCATCCTTACGGCGCGCAACCGGCGTTCACTGAACGTGGAGCACGTGGACCTGCTAAAACTCTAATGCCGATACTTGAAAATCTCTGGATTATTCCGCTGCTGCCGCTGCTGGGCTCGGCGATCAACGGCCTGTTTGGCGCGAAGTGGTCGAAGACCATCGTGAACAGCGTCGCGCTCGGGTCGACCGGCATTTCGTTCCTCTGCGCGGTCGAGGCGGTGCGCGAATTCCTCGGCTACTACGAAACCAGCCACAAGGCGTGGGTCAAGCCGTTCTTCGACTGGATTGTAGCGGGCGGCTTCCGCGCGGGATTCGATCTGCAACTCGATCATCTCACCGTGGTGATGCTGCTCGTCGTCACCGGCGTTGGCTTCCTGATTCACATCTATTCGACCGGGTATATGGCGCATGAAGAGGGTTACTACCGTTTCTTCTCCTACCTGAATTTGTTCATGTTCTTCATGCTGATTCTGGTGCTGGCGGCAAACTACGTTTTGCTGTTTGTCGGCTGGGAAGGCGTAGGGTTGTGCAGCTACCTGCTGATCGGATTTTACTACCTCCGGAAGTCGGCATCGGACGCGGGGAACAAGGCGTTCATCGTCAACCGAATCGGCGACTTCGGCTTCATGCTGGGAATGTTTCTGCTGTTCCGCACGTTTCACTCTCTTGATTTCGCAACGGTGTTTGCCGCCGCCGCAAGGCCTGAAGTCGCGGTCGAACCGATGGGGCACTTTGGCGTCCTGACAATCGCGTGCCTGCTCTTGTTTGTCGGGGCCACGGGCAAGTCCGCGCAGCTTCCTTTGTATGTGTGGCTGCCGGACGCGATGGAAGGGCCGACGCCTGTCAGCGCGTTGATTCACGCCGCGACGATGGTCACCGCGGGCGTGTACATGGTGGCGCGCTCGCATGTCCTGTTCACCCATGCGCCCACGGCGATGTACGTGGTGGCGATCGTCGGCTGCGCGACGGCGTTTTTTGCGGCGACGATTGGCCTGGTGCAATCCGATATCAAAAAAGTTCTGGCGTATTCCACCGTCAGTCAGTTGGGCTATATGTTCCTGGCCTGCGGCGTGGGCGCATTCGGCGCGGGCATTTTCCACCTGATGACTCACGCGTTCTTCAAGGCCCTGCTCTTCCTTTCCGCCGGCAGCGTGATTCACGCCATGGGCGGCGAGCAAGACATGTGGAACATGGGCGGCCTCGGTAAAAAAATCAGGACCACGTTCCTGTGCATGCTTTTCGGCACGATTGCCATTGCGGGATTCCCCCCGTTTGCGGCGTTTTTCTCGAAGGACTCGATTCTCTTCTCCGCGTACAACTACCCGGAGAACGGAAAGGCCTTCTATGCCGTCGGTTTGTTTGCCGCCATCCTGACGTCCTTTTACATGTTCCGGCTGATCTGGCTGACGTTTGCCGGAGAGAAGCGCTACGACGAGCATAAGGTGCACGTGCACGAGTCGCCGTTGAACATGACCGGTCCTCTGATGGTCCTGGCTTTCCTTTCGCTGACCGGCGGCTGGTTCGCTGCGCCCGCGCTTTGGGGCGGCAAGGATTACTTCGCGGAATTTCTTTCACCTGTGTTTGGCGCTGGTGAAGCGGGAGGCGGAGAAGCGGCGCAATCGTTGGAGCATATCCTCTCTGCCGTGGCCGTGCTTGCCGCAACCGCGGGATTGCTGGTGGCTTGGCGCATGTACTCGAAGACCGTGAAACGCGGAACATCAGAAGGCGTGCACAAGCTGCTCTACAACAAATATTACGTGGACGAACTTTACGCCGCCGTTGTGGTGCGCCCGCTGATGTGGCTCTCGACCAATGTGCTTTGGAAGGTTGTGGATTCCGGAATGATTGATGGGGCGGTGAACGGCGTGGCGGACGGAGCAGCGGCGGTTGGCGATACGCTCCGGCACACGCAGTCCGGCAACACGCGGAGTTACGCCGTGTGGGTGGTTGTGGGCGCGATGGTTCTGCTGGGCATCATCTTCTGGCCGATTCTGCATCCGGCGCTGTTTGGAGGGGTACGCTAATGGAACTCAGCGGACATCTCCTCTCGATTCTGACCTTCTTCCCTGCCATAGGCGCGCTGGCATTGCTCTGTCTGAAGAGCGAGGATGAGTACTGGATTCGCCGACTGACCTTTGTTGTTTCCGTCGCTGAGTTCCTCTTGTCGCTGATCCTGCTGCGCGTGGTGGCTATCGGCGCTCCGGGATATGCGCTGACCGAGTACAAGCCCTGGATTTCTTCCCCGCCGATCAATTACCACCTGGGCGTCGACGGTATCAGTATGTTCCTGGTGATTCTGACCACGTTCCTGACGCCTATCTGCGTGCTGGCCTCGTGGAAAGGCGTACACCACCGCATCAAGGAATTCCACGTGATGCTGCTGTTGCTGGAGGTCGGCATCATCGGCGTGTTCCTGGCGCTGGACCTCTTCGTTTTCTTCCTGTTCTGGGAAGTGATGCTGATTCCGATGGCGTTCCTGATCGGCATCTGGGGCCACGGCCGGCGCATTTATGCAGCGGTGAAATTCTTCATCTACACCATGGCCGGCTCGGCGTTCATGCTGGTGGGCATCCTGTGGCTCTACAACCTGACCGGAACATTTGATTTGCCGGGCATTCTGTTGGTGCTGCGAGACCTGCGGCATCCTTTGCCACAAACGACGGAGATACTTCTTTTCCTCTCCTTTTTCATCGCGTTTGCAATCAAGGTGCCGCTGTTCCCTCTTCACACCTGGTTACCGGATGCCCACGTTGAAGCGCCAACGGCCGGCTCGATCATCCTGGCCGGCGTGCTGCTGAAGATGGGCACGTACGGCATGATCCGCTTCTGCCTGCCCCTGTTCCCAGAGGCATCGCATCGCGCGGCTCCCTATGTGGCCGTATTAGCGATCATCGGAATTATCTACGGCGCCTTGGTAGCGCTGGTGCAGCCGAACCTGAAAAAGCTGGTGGCGTACTCTTCGGTGAGCCACCTCGGCTTCGTGGTATTAGGCATTTTCAGCTTCCACACGATCTCCATGCAGGGCGCGGTCTACCAGATGCTGGCGCACGGGATTTCGACGGGCGCGCTCTTCTTCCTGGTCGGCATGCTGTACGACCGGCGGCATACGTTTGAGATCAGCGAGTACGGCGGACTGGTCAAGCCGATGCCGCAATACGCGGCGTTTTTTCTGTTTGTGGCGTTGAGCTCGATGGGCTTGCCGATGCTGAACGGATTCGTGGGCGAATACCTGATCCTACTCGGGACGTATCAGTGGCACTGGGGCTGGGCCAGCTGGGCGGCGACCGGCGTGATTCTTTCCGCCTGCTACCTTTTGTGGTCCTACCAGCGCGTGTTCTACGGCGACGTAACGAACGACAAAAATCGCGACCTGCCCGACGTCGATGCGCGGGAAAAATGGGGCCTGGTCGTGTTCGCTGTAATTACCCTTTGGATGGGTCTCGGCTCTCCCTTTTTCACGCGCCGCGTGGCCGCTCCCGTGGACTGGGTGATCGAGCAGACAAAATCGCGATACGCCGAGGAGGCTGCGAAGCCCCCAGCGTTGCCACCGGCGGCATTGGCCACCGCAACACAGCAAGATTCCCCGACAAGGACGGTTTCCCGTTAAATGACTCCCAGCGCCGCAGATCTGATTCGCATCCTGCCGGAAATCATCTGGTGCGGCTTTGGTGTGCTGTTGATGCTGCTGCAGCCTTTCCTGAAGAATCGCCAGGGGCTGACGCTGTTCGCGATGGTCGGTGCGGCGGCGGGTACGCTGGCAACTTACTTCGGCCACATGGGCACCGGATTTTTTGGGCTGATTCAGTTCGATACGTACAGCCTCTTCTTCCACTGGCTGGTGGGCCTGGTGGCGTTTCTGGTGATTCTGGCTTCGGATTCCTACCTGGAGCGGGAAAATCTGGCGCCGGCGGAGTTTTATGCACTGATTCTCTTCGCCACGGCCGGCATGGGCGTGCTCGCTTCCGCCCAGGAATTGCTCACGGCGTTTATCGGCCTGGAAATGTCTTCGATTTCCAGCTACGTGCTTGCCGGTTACCGCCGCGATGCGGTGAAGTCTAGCGAGTCGGCCGTGAAATACTTCCTGCTGGGCTCGTTCGCGACGGCGTTTTTTCTGTACGGCATCGCGCTGGTTTACGGCGCTTCCGGCTCGACGAACCTAATGCTGATCGCTTCGACGGATCCGTCCAGCAACCTGCTGCGCCTCGGTTTGACTCTGATCCTGGTTGGCCTGGGCTTCAAGGTAGCGGCGGCTCCCTTTCAGGTATGGACGCCGGACGTTTATGAAGGCGCGCCTACGCCCGTGACGGCGCTTTTCGCCGCCGGCCCCAAGGCGGCGACATTTGCGCTGATACTGCGGATTTTCACCACGATTCATGCTGCCACGGATTTCTGGTTCTGGGCGTTCTGGATTCTGGCGGTGGCCACGATGTTCGTGGGCAACCTGGGCGCGCTGGTGCAGACCAACGTGAAGCGCATGCTGGCGTACAGTTCGATCGCTCACGCCGGCTACACGCTGGTGGCGTTTACAGCGGTGACGACCATGAAGCTGGACCCGAACACCGGGGCGGCGCCGGCGTACGCGGCGGTGCTGTTTTACCTGCTGGGTTACTCGCTGGTGAAGGTTGGCGCGTTCACGATCGTTTCGGAGATTGGCGGAAAGGGCGAGACCTACCAGACGCTAGACGACTTCGCGGGGCTCGGCACGCGGCAGCCGTTTGCCGCCGCGGCGATGACCCTGTTCCTGCTTTCCCTGCTGGGCATGCCGATTACGGCGGGCTTCTTCGGCAAGTTTTATGTGTTCAAGGCAGCCATCAATTCCAAGCTCATCTGGCTGGCGGTATTGATGACGATTAACAGCGCGATCGGTGCGTACTACTATCTCCGCGTGATCGTGGTGATGTATATGCGCGAGCACGAAGGCGACGTTCCCGCGGACGCTGCGCCCAGCCTGAGCCCAACAGCGGCGATGGTGGTGGTTGTCGCCGCGCTGGCGACGCTGTACCTGGGGCTCCTGCCCAACCACGTGCTTGGGATTGTCCTCTCGCAAAATCTGATACTCTCCGCGCGGTAATGGCATACTGATTCTCCCTTCATTGAAACGATTCAGGTATTCCTGTGTTCGGTCCGGGGTAGAAAATCAGCTTGGGGGAATTGCTAAAGCCGCAAATGCGGGAGCTTTGCTCCCGCACTCAAAAGAAAAACCGCTCCGGGTTGGCCGGAGCGGTTTGGGGAAAATAGAAGCTCTTGCCGGAACTGCGAATTACATCTTCAAGTAGAGAACAATCGCGATAACGAAGGTCAGAAGGGATAGAGTCTCGACGAACACCAGTCCGAGAATCATCGCGGCGCGAATCGCTCCCCCTGCGCCGGGATTGCGCGCCATGCCTTCGCAAGCGGCTGCTGCCACCCTGCCCTGACCAAACGCTCCTCCGAATGCCGCGAGCCCCATACCCAGGCCAGCCGCAATCGCGAGTAATCCGGTGTGCCCGGATCCTCCCTTTGCTCCAGCATCTTGTGCAAACGCAGCGGGCGCCAACAGCGCGACCACAGCGAACACCATTAGTACAACCGCTAACTTCTTCATCCTTGCCTCCTTGAAATTGCCGCCAGGAGGTGGTTCCCGGACACCGTGCAGCCGGGCTCACACTGGAACGGCATAGCCAATCTCTTAGTGTTCGTCAGCCGTTGCTATACCCAGATAAATCGACGGCAGCACCGTAAACACATAGGCCTGAATAATTGCCACAAAGATATGAAGTCCGATGAACGCCATGGGGACGGCAATGGGAAGAACCGCCAGGACGGCGCCGAGCACGGCAAATTTACCCCAGGCGAAGAAGGTCAGCTTAACGAGCAGGCTGAGAAAGATCGTATAAAGCATGTCGCTTGCAAAAATGTTCGCCCAAAGACGTACCGTGAGTGAAAGGAGTCTTGCGGCAGTGCTGATCAACTCCACGGGAAATAGGAGGACGGCGAGCGCATAATCCGCGGCGTTTTTGGGAGAGCCGGCAAACGTCAGCAGATAGTGGCCGACACCGTGATGCCTTACGCCCTGCCAATTGAAATAAATGAAGGTGAGCGATGCGCAGGCCAACGGGACGTATACGAACGCCGTGGGAGCAGAAAAGGCCGGGAAAACACTAAGGAGATTAGCCAGCAAAATGAAGACGGAGATCGACCCGGTGAACGCGATATATTTTTCGCCGCCGTGGCCCACGTTCTCTTCCAGAAGATCCTTGATGCCGAAACCGAGCGGATTGGTGAGGAGGAGTTCCGCAGTCTGCTGAAACGCACCGGGGCGCTCGACGGAAAGCCGCGCGCGCAGAATCAGCGCGAGAATTGTGCATAGGATCAGGACCACGATGGCCATGACTACGTATTCAGGGATGGGGGTGTCGTAGTCCTTGGGCTGGATGTGCAGCGCGTGGAGAAGCGAGAGCGCGATTGGCCCGAAGATGTGATTAAACCACTGGGTTAAAGGGCTTACGTGTTCTTCCATTCGCTATTCCTGAGGATGCAGGATTTCGTACACACTGACCACCAGTGTGGCCGCTCCCAGGGCACACAAACCCAAAATCATGCTCAATATGGGAACGTTCAGATACTTAAAAATAACATAGACGGCGAGGGCTATCAACCCGTAGCGGAAGAGAGCTTTGAAGTAAGCGGCTATGGGTACTCGCGCGTCGCGTTGGCCAGCGCGGGCAGTGACGGCCTTGGTAATTGCGTCGGCTCCCTGCCGCAGCCAGCGGAAGTTGAACCAGGCGAGGATGGCGCCTGCGAAGATGCCCGTGCCCCAGGTTGTTCCGTAGAAGAAAGAAACAGAGATGGCCGCGAGAACGCCGAAGAGTAGCGTCAGGCGGGCGATCCATTTTTCGGACTGGAGATACGGGGTGACGGTGACGGGAGTGGTGGACATGGGATTTGGGCTGTTCGTGGTGAAATTTAGCATGATTTTGAGGTTGAGGTTCTTCGGGCCTCCTCGTCGGATGCCCTCAGAATGACCGTCTCGACTTTTATTTAATAGACAGAGGTGTGCTCCCGCTACGGAAGTGGAAAGACAGCTTTAGCTTTTGGCGAGGCGGCGGAGAGTGTCACGGAGGCCGGCGATAAAGCCGATGACGCCGAAGACGATCATCATGGCGGGCTTGGTGTGCAACCAGGCGTCGAGAAAGTAGCCGATGGCACCGCCGACAACGATGCAGCCGACGAAAATGAAGGGGAGCTCCATCGCCATCGCGTTCTGCTGCGAGAAGTTTCTCGCCTGCTTCGCGGCAGGAGAAGCTTCCGGGTCGGGTTTATCGGTGGATTCCAAGGGCATAGTGAGCGAGCCTGGTGAATGGCTCAGGATACAACCCCGCGGCGAGAGTTACAAACAGGGCCGCGCCGAGAGCGATCGCTTGCGCGTTGGTCATGAACGGTGCCGGCGCGTCGCCGGGCTTTTTGAACCATGCGTGAACTACGACGCGGAGATAGTAGTAGAGCGCGGGAACGATGTAGAGCGCAGCGAGAATCGCCAGCACGGGATGATGCGATTCGATCAGCCCGAGGAAGATGAAGTACTTGCCCATGAAGCCCGCAGTGGGAGGAACGCCGGCGAGCGAAAGCATGAAAATCAGAAGAAGAACGGCAGCGGTCGGGCTGCGGTGGTAGAGGCCATCCAGATCATCCAACTCGTCGCCGATGATGCCGCGCTGGCGCAGCACAACGACCACGGCGAAAGCGCCGAGGATCATGAACACATAGGCGATCAGGTAATAGACCATTCCCGTCAGGCCGGTTTCATTCCCCGCGACCAGGCCGAGAAGTATGTAGCCGACGTGAGAGATGGAAGAGTAGGCCAGGAGGCGCTTGATGTTGGTCTGTGTAAGGGCGGCAAGGTTGCCCCAGGTGAGCGAAGCGATGGCGACGCCTGCAACGAGGCCCTGCCAGATGGGTTGAGAGCCGCCGAAGACCAAAATGAAAAGCCGAATGAGCAACGCGAAGCTGGCCACCTGCGATGCCACACTGACATAGGCGGTGATGGGCGTGGGCGCGCCTTCGTAGACGTCGGGTGCCCATTGGTGGAACGGCACGGCCGCAATTTTGAAAAAGAGCCCTGCGGCCACGGTGACGAAGGAAAGAATCATAAGCCAGTCAGACATGCCGCTGCCAGCGAGATATTGGAAGCGGCGGTCGAGGGTGCTGCCGATGTCCAGGATGCTGGTGCTGGCGGTGAGGCCGTAGAGCAGCGAGAAACCGTAGGCGAGGATGCCGGTGCTGAAACCGCCGAGAATCAGATATTTCAAGGCCGCTTCGTTGGAGCGCTTTTCGCGGCGCAAGTAGCCAGAGAGGACGTAAAAGCTGAGGGCCATGGTTTCCAGGCCGAGAAACATCACGATCAGGTCGGTTCCGGACGCCATGAACATCATACCGATACAAGCGAGAAGAAGCAGCGCGTAGTATTCGCCTTCCTGTTCGCGTTCGAGATCGAGATAGCGAACAGAGAGAAGAATCACCAAGGCGGTGGCGGCGAGAAAGATCGCCCCAAAGAAGAGTGAGTAGCCGTCGACAACGACAGCGTTTTGGAAACCGAGAATGCCGGGCAGTTCGGGGCGGGATTCATGCTGCAGATTGAAGCGTTTGGCCTGCATGAAGAGGCCATACGCGCTGGCGGCAACTCCGACCAGGGCGAGTGCGGCATTCCAATGTTTCTCCTTTTTCTCGAGCAGGAAATCGAAAATCAAAATGCCGAGCGCGAAAAGGAGCAATTCCATCTGCGGCAGGACGGTGATGCCGTCGCCGTGAATAAAGTTGATGAGCGCGTCGAGAAACGAGAAGTGCATGGGAGTCGGCTACTTGACCTCCAACGCAGGCGCGGCGACCGGTGCGGATAGAGGCATCTGGCGATTCGCCTGGTAAAAGCCGGGATTCACTTGCTGGACGATCCGTTGGACCGGCTTTTCGATGTAAGCGAAGAACGGCTTGGGGTAGATGCCGATCCAGAAGGCAATCGCGACGAGAGGAAGCAGCACAGCGTATTCGCGAAGGTTGAGATCGGGGAGCGATTTGTTCACTTCGTGCGTGACTGGGCCGAACATGGTGCGCTGATAGAGCGAAAGAAGATACGCGGCGGCGAGCACGATGCCCAGCGCGGCCCAGGCAGCCCAGGCTTTGCTGACGACAAAGACGCCTTGCAGGATGGTGAATTCGCCGATGAATCCGTTGAGCAGCGGCATGCCGAGGGAGCTGAGGCTGACGATGAGATAGATGGCCGCGAAATTTGGCATCGGCGTGGCCAGGCCGCCGAATTCGGAGATTAGGCGCGTGTGGCGGCGCTCCTCGAGAACTCCGACGATGAGGAACAGCGCGCCGATAGAGATGCCGTGATTGACCTGCTGAAGGACGCTGCCTGCAAGGCCCTGCGGCGAGAGCGCGAAGATGCCGAGCGTGCAAAAGCCGAGCTGGCTGACGGAAGAGTAGGCGATGAGGCGCTTGATATCCTTCTGCATCAGGCAGACTACGGCGCCATAGATGATGCCGATGAGCGATAGCGTTATGACGATGTGGATGATTTTCGCGCGCAGAGCAGCGTCGGCGGGAAGGAGCGGCAACGAGAAACGCAGAAAGCCATACGTGCCCGTTTTCAACAGCACTCCGGCTAGAATGACAGAAACCGCATTAGGAGCCTCGGTGTGCGCGTCGGGCAACCAGGTGTGAAACGGGAACATGGGAACTTTGACGGCAAAGGCGAAGAAGAATCCCCAGAAGAGCCAGATTTTCAGGCCGTCAGGATATTGCTGCGCGGCGGCGAGGAGCGTAGGAATGTTAAAGGTACCGATGGCACCTTGCGGAAGAGTTTTCGTGTAGTTGAAATAAAGCGCCAGGATCGCCAGCAGCATGATGACGGAACCCGCGAGAGTGTAGAGGAAAAACTTGATGGCGGCGTAGAGGCGGCGCTCGCTGCCCCAGACGCCGATAAGGAAGTACATGGGCACCAGCATGACTTCCCAGAAGATGTAGAAGAGAAATAAGTCGAGCGAAAGAAACACGCCGAGGATGCCTGTCTGAAGGAGAAGCAGCAGGATGTAATACTCCTTGGTGCGTTGCTGGATGACGCTCCAGGAAGAGGTGATGGCGATCATGCCGAGAAGCGTGGTGAGAATGACGAGGAGCATGCTGATGCCGTCCGCCCCGAGAGAATATTTGGCGCCGATGGAGGGGATCCAGTCGGCGGTTTCCTTGAACGCGTAATCGCCGCTGCCAGTTGGAAAATGAATCATGAGCGGAAGCGAGACAAGAAATCCGAGGACACCGAACAGATTGCCCAACAGACGGTGGAGCACTTGGGATTCGCGCGGAACGAAAAGCAGGAGCAGCGCGCCCGCGAGCGGGGTGAAGAGAATCACGCTGAGGAAATGATTTGAGGAATGCTCCATGCGAATCGCCTTTCAGTGCAAGGTGCGCACGAATATCTGCACGTGGTGGCCGTAATACCCGAGCAAAACTGCCAAACCGATCAGGATGAACACAGCGTAGGTGGAAAAAACACCAGTTTGGAACATTCGCATGGGCATGCTGAGGAATTTGGGAAACCGGCCAAGCAGATTCACCACGGCGTCTACCACCCATTTGTCCCACCAGATGGAAATTCGGGAAAAGCGGCGCACGAGCCATCCGGCCCCGTCGACGCCGAGGCCGTCGACTACCTTCGAGTCGAAAAAACCTAGCGCGGTGCTGAGGTCCTTGATGCGGTTGACGAACAGGGCGTCGTAGATTTCGTCGACGTAGTATTTGTGGATGAGCAAATTGTGCAGGCGGGGCCAGGATTCGGCGAGTTTCGTGTGCAGCTTGGGACTGTCGAGATAGAGCTTGTAGGCAAGCCACCAGCCCACCGCAACGAACGCCACCGAGGCGGCCATAAGCGAGTACTCGGCGAACAGGGTGTGTCGCCCGAATGCGATCGAGCCACGCAGAGATGGTTCCAGGAAGCGCTCGAACGGGCTTTCTTCTCCCCAGAGAATGGGAAGCGCCAACCAGCCAGAGACGATCGAGAAAAAGGCCAGAATCATCAGCGGAACGGTCATGGTCTTCCGCGATTCGTGGATGTGCCCTTCCAGTGCGATCGAAACGCGGGACATGCCGTAAAAAGTTTCGAACAGCAGCCGGAACATATAAAAAGCAGTCAGGCCGGCCGTGAAGATTCCAACCACCCAGAGTACGAGATACCGATCCATCATTTGGTGGCGATTGAAAATGTGACCAAGAATTTCGTTTTTGCTGAAAAAGCCTGATAGGCCGGGCACTCCGGTGATCGCCAGGGTTGCGAACAAGAATGGGACCGAAGTTGCGGGAATCGTGTAGCGCAGGCCGCCCATTTTGCGGATGTCCTGCTCGCCAGAGAGCGAGTGGATAACGCTGCCGGCGCCCAGAAAAAGCAGGGCCTTGAAGAACGCGTGGGTCATCAGATGGAAAACGCCGGCGGCGAATGCGCCGACACCTAGCGCGAGAAACATGTACCCGAGCTGGCTGATAGTGGAATAGGCGAGGACTTTCTTGATGTCGGTTTGAACGACAGCCAGGGTGGCAGCGAAGATGGCGGTGGCGGCGCCGACAACGGCCACGACATCCATGGCGACGGGAGCCAACTGATAGATGGCGCTCATGCGCGCGACCATGTAGACGCCCGCGACGACCATCGCGGTGCCGTGGATCAACGCGCTGACGGGTATGGGGCCTTCCATCGCGTCGGGCAGCCAGACATAGAGCGGAATCTGAGCGGAGTTTCCCGCGGCGCCGACGAAGAGCAGCAGAGCTATGGCGGTGAACACAGAAGCGCCATAAACGATTTGGTGTTGCGCAACCATCCCGCCTAAGGTTTGCAAAATACCGGAGAACGCGTCCGGATCAGGAAGACCTTGCGACGTGAATCGGACGGTGCCGAAGGTTGCGGCAACCAGCAGGAGGCCAAGCAGGAAGCCGGCGTCACCGATACGGTTTACGATGAAGGCCTTCTTGCCGGCGTCGGCAGCGGATTTTTTCAGGAAATAGAAACCGATCAGTAGGTAACTGCAGAGTCCCACGCCTTCCCAGCCAACAAAGAGGAGCAAAAGATTGTTAGCGAGAACGAGCGTTAGCATCGAGAACATGAAGAGATTGAGATAGCCGAAGAAACGGTAGTAGCCGCCTTCGTGCGCCATGTAACCAATCGAGTAGACGTGAATCAGGAAGCCGACAAAGGTGACGACAATGACCATCACGCAGGAAAGTGGGTCGAGCAGATAACCCCAGTCGGCGACGAAATTCACCATGCCCGTGGCGGTGGGCATCGCGCCGGGCGTGACCCATGGAAACAGGATTTGCTGATAAACGCGCTGGGATACTGGAAGCGCGAAGAGTTTAAGAACCGCGCCGAGTGCGTGGAGGAACGAGAGAAAAACGCTGCCGACGCAGAAAAGATTGACGGCTTCTTTCGACAGGCGGCGTCCGAAGAAAAACATCACCGCAGAGCTAATCAGCGGAAAAAGCGGGATGAGCCAGAGGTGCGAGAGGAAATAGCCCGTGGCGTTCATCGGCGCGCCTTTGAAACGGAATACGATGGACCGAGGACTACCATTTGAGCAGGTCCATTTCGTCGGCGAGGACGGTTTCACGGTTGCGAAAAAAGGCGATGATGATGCCCAGGCCTACGGCAGCTTCCGCTGCGGCAGCGGCGATGATGAAGAGAGCGAAGACCTGTCCGGCAACGTCTCCGAAGTAACGCGAGAAGGCGACCAAGTTGATGTTGACGGCGTTGAGGATCAACTCGATGGACATCAGAACGATGAGGACGTTGCGGCGCGTGATCACGCCGATAGCGCCGATCAGGAAAAGCGCGAGGCTCAGGAACAAGTAGTGGCCGATGGGCATCATGCGTCGGTCCTCTTCTTGGCCATCACCACAGCCCCGACCATGGCGACAAGCAGCAAAACGCTGGCGATTTCGAATGGCAGCAGATAAGAGCCGAATAGGCTTCTTGCCAGCTCTTCCGTGTTGGGATGAAGCTTATCGGCCGGGGCAGGGTTCGGGAAGATCAAGCCCTGACCGGGAATCTTGCGAGCAAACCAAAGGACAACTCCGGCTTCCATTCCAACTGCGAGAGCGACCAGCAGCGCTATCCATTTCTGCGTGCGCCATCGGACTTGCGGCAAGGGAACGTCGAGGCGGACAAGAATGATCACGAAAATGAACAGCACCATGATTCCACCGACGAAAAGAATGATCTGCGAGATGAAGAGAAACTCGGCGCGGAGTTGCAGGAATATACCGGCTGTGGCGAGCAGCGTGGTAATGAGAAAAATGGCGCTGTGAATGGCGTTGCGGCGCGTAATCATAAGCACGGCGCTGACAATCGCCATGCCCGCAAAGAAGTAGAAAATAACACTATCCAGCATGGGTGCCCTCCACAACGGAGGAATCCGCCAGCAGTGCGGCGGAGGCAGCGTCCGAATATTTATCGTTCCAGTGCAACAGGAGCATCGCAGCCCCAATCGCGGCAACCGTGGTAATGAACGTGGCGACCCAGCGGTTTATGCCGAATTCGGAAGACAACGCCAGCGCGATGCTGACACCCACGACATTGATCACGGCCAGCGGGATCAGGATGTGCCAGCCGAGGCGCGTGAACTGATCGAAGCGAAAGCGCGGAAGCGTGAAGCGCAGCCACATAGAAATATAAATATAGGCGGAAACTTTGAAGAGAAGCCAAAACGCTCCGTAAAGGCCGTTGTGCATGAGTTCAAACGGCAAATGACCGAACGGTGCCGCGAGCGCGAAGATAGCCGCGACAACGAAGCAGGCAAGCGCGACAGCCCACATGAACAGGGATTGCTCGCGCGCGGGCTGCTTTCCTGCCCTGAACACGCAATACGCACCAACGGCAGCGAGAAGCAGCGTTGGTGCGGCGTCCAGCCAGATGAGCCAGCGGACGTTGGGAAATGGCCGCAGCCAGCCGCCGAGGAAGAGCGTAGTGCCGACGGAAGCGACTACGATTCTGTTGGCGTATTCCGCTAGGAAATAGAGCAACCAACGGAACCCGCCGTACTCGGCTATGGAGCCGGCGACGAGTTCAGATTTAGTTTCGGGGAGGTCGAAGGGCTCACGATTAGTTTCAACAATCGAGGCGATGAGGTAGATGAAGAAGCCGACGGGCGCGAGAAAAACGAACCAAGCCTGATCGGTGCGCTGGATCTCGACGATCGCGCGAACGTTCAACGTACCGGCGAGAAGGAAGCCGCTGACGAGCGCGAATCCCGCAGTCGTTTCGTAACTGATGAGCTGAGCGGTGCTGCGAAGCGCGCCGATGATGGAGTAGTGATTGTTGGACGCCCAGCCGCCGAGAATGATTCCCAAGGGCCTGAGAGCGCTGACGCCGACGACGAAGAGAAGCCCAATGTTGATGTCGCGCGCCACCTGAAACCAAGGACCGAACGCGACAGCGCCCATCGAAGTCAGTGCGGCCGTCATCGAAAGCACCGGGGCGAACCAAAAGATAAATTGATCGGCGTTGGCGGGGATTAGGTCTTCCTTGAAGAGTAGTTTCAGAGCATCCGGGATCTGTTGCAGCAGGCCGTGCGGGCCAACGCGCATGGGGTCGGGGCGCGCCTGCACGTCGGCCATAAATTTGCGTTCGACGAGCGCGATGTAGACGGCGATGAGCGGAACAACCAGAACGATCAACAAGGCGCAGAGCAGTTCGACCCACCAGGCCTGCACAAACGCGAGTATGGAATGGAGCATCGGGCTCATCGCTATGAGGCAAGATCGAACGCGCCCTTTTTGTAAAGCCAGACGTATCCGACGAGGAGAATGCCCAGGAAAACAAACATGGGGATGAGTGCAAACCCGGCGTGATGAGCCGCAAGCCAGCTGCGAAACAAGACGGCCCACGGAAAAAGGAAAACAGTTTCGACATTGAATATCATGAAGAGCATGGCGATGATGTAGAAGCGGGTGGAATAAGGTCTACTGGCGCTGGTCTCGGGCAGAATGCCGTACTCATATGGCTGAAATTTGGGCGGGCCGCCGCCAGAGCCGGGGCGGATGTATTTGAGGACGATGAGCGTGACGACGGGAAAAGCGAGAACCAGCAGGAAGAAGAGCAGCAGCGGGATGTAGGCTGGCGGCATCGTCGGTCTAAGCGCGAATGTTATCACAGCACGCCGAGGAAGCTGCCCGTCAGAAGCAGAAGTTAGTTTGGGTGAGCGAGGGTGATCTGTTCCGCAACGCAGACCCACTGGTTATTGCGAAGGATCCAGACATCGGTGAAGCGCTCGTAACGGTGAGAAATGGAGCCATCGCGCTGGCGGAGGCTGATGTCGTCAAGTCCTGTGGCAACGACGGTGTCGTTGCTGACGGCGTGCGAAACAAGAAGGGTCATGCTGATCGTAGTGACGGAAGATGCTTCTTCCTTGTAGCCGGCGATCATCGAGTCCCGGTCGCCCAGACGCCCATCGGATTCAATCAACTGAAAATCATCGCCCAGGAGCTGGCGCAGTTTGTCCCAGTCGTGGGCAAGCTGAATTTTGAACCATTCCTGCTCGAGCTTGGTGACCGCTTTTTCAGACACCGCCCAGCCCGCGTTTCGGGGAACTTTGGGCGCCGCCGGTTCTTTGGCTGCCTGCGCGGAGACGAGCCAGGGCAAGCATAGATACAAGAGAAAGAGAGAAAAACCACGCCGGGCGAACAAACGCATCCGCGGATCCTCCGGAACAGCAAGTTGAGTCGAAAGACCGCATGAGAGCGGCCTTAAAAGTACCGTACAACGAACGCGCTATTTATCGAAGAGAAGTTCACCCGCGCGTTGCGTAGCTTTCACTACGGCCTTAATCAGCGTGACGCGGAGCTTCCCTTCCTCAAGTTCCATGATGCCGTCGATGGTGCAACCGGCGGGCGTGGTAACGGAGTCTTTCAGCAGCGCAGGATGGTCGCCGGTTTCAAGGACCACGCTGGCGGACCCTTCATCGTTTGCGCGGCAAGCAGAGTCGCAACGTCGCGAGGGAGGCCAACTTTGACGCCGGCTTCGGCGAGAGATTCGAGAATGATATAGGCGAATGCCGGTCCGCTGGCAGAAAGGCCGGTGACCGCGTCCATATTTTTTTCGTCGACAACGACGGTGCGGCCAACCGCGTCGAAGAGCGCTTTGGCAATTTCAAGATGCTCGGCGGAGGCGTTGGCTCCTTTGCAGATGCCGGTCATGCCGGTGCCTACGATGGAACACGTATTCGGCATGGCCCGAATCACGGGAACTTTTTCGCCGAGGCGCTGTTCGATATACGCAGTCGGCACGGAAGCCGCGACGGAGATCACCAGCGTGTCCTTGTCCAGTTCCGGCTTGATTTCTTTCAGCACGTCGCCGACGACCTGGGGCTTCACGCCAAGGAGCACGATGTCGGCCCCGCGAACGGCCTTGCGATTGTCGGTGGAGGATGCAACGCCAAGTTCCCTGGCGAGCGCGGCGGCTTTCTCTTCGTGGCGAACCGTCGTGGTAACGTTCTTCGGGACAAAGAGATTTTGTTTCAGATAAGCGCGAAGAAGAATTCCGCCTAGTTTGCCCGTGCCGAGTACGGCGAGTTTCTTACCGGAAAGTTTGCTGGTCATGGTGCAATCATTGTTACGGAGGCGCGGCGAGGGGTCAACAAGCGAATGCCGATGGACTGGGATAGAATGCGGGGCGCGATGAGAAACCATAGAGCGATCGGATTGGCTGTGCCGGGACTGCTGATTTTGTGCGGAGTCTTTCTTTTCGGATTTGCCGGAGAAAAAGACCAGGCCGCCGAGTCACGAGTCGTGTTGAAAAATGTTGCCGTCCCTATGCGGGATGGCGTCGTTCTGCGCGCCAATGTCTGGCTTCCCAAGGCGGCGGGGCGATTCCCTACCCTCGTGTACCGGACACCGTACGGGAAAGAAGATGCGCCAAAGGAGTGGAGCACGTTCGAGAAGTTGCCAGTGCGAGGATATGCGGTGGTGATCCAGGATGTGCGAGGGCGGTACGCGTCCGACGGCGAGTTTTTGCCTTATCAGAATGAAGGGAAGGACGGCTACGACACGATTGAATGGGCAGCTCGGCAGCCGTGGTCGGATGGAAATGTGGGAACGTTTGGGCTGTCGTACCCGGGCGCGGTGCAGTGGCTGGCCGCCGTCGAGAATCCCCCGCACTTGGAGGCCATGGTGCCGGCGATGACGTTTTCCACGCCGCGCAATTTCTTTTACTCGGGCGGATTGTTCGATGGTTCTTGGCTGGACTGGATCTGGATGAACATCGCGCCGGATGCCCGCAAGAGGAAAAACCTGCCGGGACCGCAAACGCACAAAGAAGCGAAGACAGCGTGGAAAGTGGAGCACGAGCGTCTCGAAGGGTTTTTGCCGCTGCAGGAATTGCCGGACTTGAAAGAAGCGGCACCATACTATTATCAGTGGCTTGCCCACGCGCCGGCGGATCCCTGGTGGGACTGGGCAGAGCTGCGGAACAAATATGACCGCGTCCATTGCGCGGTGCTGAATTTTTCGGGGTGGTATGACGAAGCCTACGGGCCGGACGGCGCGACGATAAATTTCAACGGTTTATTGGCGGCACGAAAAGGCGCGAAGGACCCAGCGGCCCGGACCATCATTGGACCATGGACCCACGGGGCCCAGGATACGCGGAAGAGCGGCGAGCGAGATTTCGGCCCAACCGCGCCGGTGGATTACGACGAGCTGATTTTGCGCTGGATGGATCACTACTTGCGCGGCATCGACAACGGCGTCGAGAAGGAAACGCCGGTGCGCATTTTTGTGATGGGATCGAATACATGGCGGGACGAAAAGTCCTGGCCGCTGCAGCGGTCGCGGGCAACCTCGCTCTATCTCGCGGCGGATTCCGGGGAAAGCCGAACGGGAAAGCTATTGAGTGCTGGAGTTACGTCGGCCGCAAAGACTGCTTCGTTGACCTCCGATCCTTCGCATCCGGTCGCGGATACCTACGACGCTTACGGCGCACATGATTACCGGGCGCTGGCACGCCGGAAAGACGTGCTGGTTTTTGACAGCGAGCCGATGGCGAAGGATACGGAAGTCACAGGGCCGATTACGGCGGAGATGTATGTGTCGGCAGACGTGAAGGATTTTGATCTGTGGGTCAGACTGTTGGATGTGGCGCCGGATGGCACGGCATTTAACTTGATGAGCCCTGGGCTGGATGTGCTGCGGGCAAGTTGGCGGAAGGAAACGCTCAAACCCGAATTGCTGGAGCCGGGAAAGATTTACAAGTTATCGCTGGATAGGATGCTGACAAGCAACACTTTCCTGAAGGGACACAAGATTCGCATCCAGATCAGCGGAGCCTTTTATCCGCACTTTTCCAGGAATTTGCAGACGGGCGAATCCGAAATTGTGTCCAAAGAAAGCCGGATAGGGCAGATCACGCTGCATCTCGACGCGGAGCACGCCTCACGAGTGGTGTTGCCCATCGTTGAAAAATAGCTTCGGCGCCCCAAAACACGATTGCAATGCAGCGTAACGCCCCGGAAACTTGCGCCGATTTCGAATCTTGGCTTTGCCGGAGAATGGGATAATTGGGCCAGGATGCCGCCACAATCACAGCTGAACCCAAAATCACAGGAGAAGCGGCGCATTTCCGTCGAGGAACAGCCGACAGGCGTGCGAGCGGCAGTGTATTCGCTGTTGGGGCTTTTTCTGCAAGTGTGCATCGAATGGCTGGTGCGGCTGACGGGAAAAAGAATTCGCAAGAGCGAGGCCCCGTGGCTCGATTGCGTGCTGGGAAAACCTGGCGTGATTGGAACGGGCGTCTACCAACGGATTGCGGACGAACAAAAATTGGAGATCGGCCAGCCTCCCGATGCGGGACTGATTTCTAGTTTTGAGAACTTGCGCGGGCCGTCGTTCGATCCGGATCGGGTGGACCCGCGAATCCGGCATTTTTACGAGCACACGGCGCTCTACAAGCTCGAAGTCTGGAGCGAAGTGTATTTCGCAGGAAAATTTGTGCTTTGGCTGCTGGTGGAATTCATCAGCCGGCGGATGGACCAGCTGAATTTTCCAATTTCGTCACTGGAAGTGGCGAAGGGGATGACCAGCGAGATCGTGCAGTTGCGCGAACCAAGTTCCGGGAAGCTTGCCTATACCGGCTGGCTGCGCAGATTCCGCTCGACGGGAAAAGTGATCTATGCCGGGCTCTATTCCGAGACGCAAATGCCGGGAGAGGCGAATCCTTGCGTGAAAGTGACATTCCCCTGTTATGGAAGCAGCAGCGTGTATTTGCGGCCGTGCGCGTATGCGGATGGGACATTCGGATTGGTATCCACCGGTGCGGCGTTTGGCAGGTCGGGATTTTACCGCATAGTGGAATCGGGCGGCGACCATTGGCGGGTGCGAAATTTCAAAACTCTTCACGAGATTTTTCACGTGTACGTGGATGAAGAGGGCGTACTCCGCACGGATCACGAAATTACGTTTGTGGGGCTTACTATACTCCGGCTGCATTACAAGATGACGTTGGCGCAGGCCCAGGATACCCAATCGACGAAGGAAGTTCGCTCTTCCCTGCAGCCTGTCTGAATTCTCTCCCAATACGAATTTCTAACTGGCTGGATTGCGCAAAGCGGGAGCTTCGCTCCCGCACTCAAAAAGTTCAGTCGTGACGGGCGCCGTGGAGGACCTGGAGCGCGTGGGGGAGGAGTTGCGCCAGGGTGTCGAGCGATTCGACGGCGCCTTTGGGGCTGCCTGGGAGATTGAGAATCAGGGATAGATTGCGGACGACGGCAACGCCGCGGGACAAGATGGCGTTCGGAGTCAACTCGGCGCCCTTGCGGCGCATCTCTTCGGCGAGGCCGGGGATCACTTTTTCGGCAATGTCGAGCGTAGCTTCAGGCGTGTTGTCGCGGGGTCCAAGGCCCGTGCCGCCCGTCGTAAGAATCAAATCGACTCGGCGCGAATCGGCAAGCTGGCGGAGATGCGAACGCACCTGGCCGGGATCATCGGAACACTTCAGAGACGAGGTGACCTCCCAGCCAAGCTCGCGGCACCGTTGGACAACAGCGGGGCCGGAGAGGTCAATGCGCTCGTCGCGGGCGACCGAGTCGCTGATGGTAAGCACAGCAACACGCATAGGGGCGGTCAATTTGAGGGAACCGCGTCGCGGCTGGCTTCGTCCATCAGGCGCATGGCTTCCATCAGCAAGCCGGTAGTGTTGCGCGTGGTGGTGGTATTGGACGAAGCGTTGGCGGCGTTGAAGTCAATTTCAAACTCGCCTTCGGTCCACAGCAAAACTTTATAGACGGCGTCGTCGCCGACGAGCGTGCCGATTTTTGCGTCGCGGCACTGACCGCTTGAGAAAAACAGTTCGCCAGCCTCGGCGCCTTTGTGCACTTGCAGGCGACAGGATTTCTGACCCATTTCGAGCGACTGCATCAGATCGATCATGCTCATTTCTTCGAGGCGGCCTTGAATGACGCCGGGGCGCGAAGCGCGCTTCTGCAGCTTTTCAAGATGCAGGCGGTCCACAATTTTCTTGGCCATGCGAACGAGGTCTTTGGCCAAGAATGGCTTGGCGATGAAATCCTCGACGCCATCCACCAGGGGACGGAGTTTTTCCTCAATATCCGTGCGGCTGGCCATGAACAGGAACGGGATGTGGCGCGTGGCTTCGCGACCGCGAAGTTTTTCGAAAAGCTGGCGGCCATCGAGACCCGGCATTTTGTAATCGCAAAGGATGACGTCGGGAGGATCGTCAATCACTTTGAGCAGCGCATCGGCGCCGTCCGCGGCGATCACGACTTCGCAGAACGGTTCCAGGGACTTGGAGACCAGGTCGCGCATCAGCGGATTGTCATCCGCAAGCAGCAGTTTGACGGTTTTGCCGGCAGCGGCGGTCATTTGCGGCCTGCCCGGATTTTTCGCTTGGAATGACGTAGGTAATCGCCGCTTTTTCCACCCGTTTTTTCCAACAGGTGGATGTGCGCGATTTCAATTCCCTTGTCGAGTGCCTTGCACATGTCGTAGACCGTGAGAGCGGCACAGGTAACCGCGACCAGCGCTTCCATCTCCACGCCTGTTTGCGCCGCGGCGGTTGCCCGGGACTGGAGTTCCACTCCATCTTTGCACAGGCGAGGGGTCACATCAATGTGGGTGAGAGGGATGGGGTGACAAAGAGGTATCCACTCCGCGGTACGCTTGGCGGCTGCGATTCCGGCAATGCGGGCGATTTCGAGGGGATTGCCTTTGGGATTTTTCAGGCGGCGGACGGCACGGAGAACTTTCGGCGACATGCGGACGAACGCATGGGCTATCGCGGTGCGGGTGGTGACCGCTTTGGCGGAGACGTCAACCATGCTGACTTCGCCGCGGGTGGTGTAGTGAGAGAGTTTTGGCATTTTGATTGGTAGGTAATTCGTTACACCCCAAAAGCGGGAGCTGCGCTCCTGCACTCAAAATTAGATTACGTCGAGGCGCGGCAGAACGGAAACTTTCTCTCCTGCGGGAATGTCCTGGCGGTCAGCCGGAACGACGATGAAACAGTTGGCGTGAGTCAGCGCGGCGATGTCGCCGGACCCCTGCCAGGAGAGCGGGCAAACTTCGGGTGAGATGCCGGTCCATTCGAAATGAGCGGGGAGGAAGTGAGCGAGGCCAGGCTTTTCGTGAAGCGTTTTGGTGAGGTTGGCTTCGAGTAGTGGAAGTGGCCGAGGGTGGGCGCCGCCAAGGACGTCGATCGCGGGCGTGACAAAGAGTTGGAAGGTGACCATGGTGGAAACAGGATTGCCCGGTAAGCCAAAGACGAAGGTGTCTCGGCAGCGGCCGAAGACGGCGGGCTTGCCCGGACGGATGGCGACGGCGTCAAAATAAAATTCTGCGCCGAGGGATTTCAGGACGGTTTCGACGAGGTCGTACTTGCCCATGGAAACCCCGCCCGAAAGCACCAGGATGTCTTCCTTGAGGCCGAGTTCGATTTTGGCGCCGAGGTCGTCCACGCGATCAAGCGCGTTGCCAAGCGGCACGGGCTCGCCGCCGGCCAGCCGGACTTGCGCTGCCAGCGAGACGCTGTTGCTGTTGCGAATGTGAAATGGGCCCGGCGTCTCAGTGACAGGGACAACTTCGTCGCCGGTGGAAAGGATCGCCACACGCGGACGACGGGCGCAGAGCAGCTCGGCGGCGCCAACTTGGGCCGCGAGGGCAAGTTCGGCAAAGCCGAGGCGCAGGCCGGGTTTCAGCGCAATGTCGCCTGAACGGGCTTCGCTTCCCTTCTTGACGAAATTCTGGCTGGCGTTGGTGGCACGCTGGAAGGCTACGTTGTCACCGGCGCGTTCCGTGAATTCGATCATCACCACGGCGTCGGCCCCTACAGGGACTGCGGCACCGGTCATGATCTGAATACATGTGGCAGGGGCGAGCGGTTGGGTAACCGAGTCGCCGGCTTTGATTTCGCCGACGCACCGCAGAGTTGTGCCAGCGCCTGCGTCGGAAGCGCGGACGGCGTAGCCATCGCGGGTGGAGCGGTCGAACGGGGGATAGTCGCGGTCGGAGCGGACTTCCTGCGCAAGGGCGTCACCGAGGGCATCAGCAAGCTTCTTTCTTGCGACTTGGCGCGGGTGAGTGAGGAGATGCGGCGTGGTTTTTTGGATAACGAGTTTGCGTGCGTCTTGGAACGGGAGCATTCAGGCGTCCTTGAGAATGAAAGAACAGTCATTGTAGCGCGAGAATGCATTCGCGGGAGTTGGGTGTGCAAAAGAAGTGGAAAGCAAGAACGAAGAGAAGAAACTGGCTGCCTATCGATCGTAAGAGCCCACCCTTCGCAAACTTCGCGAAGGATGGGGCACCCTCAAGCCCTAATGTCAGTGAAGTAAGCTCGGCTTAAGAACTACAGCCAGCGGGCGAGGGGGGTGCCGGGCTGGATGATGGTGGCGTCGCGCTCGGGCCCGGTGGAGATCATGCCGATTTCGACTTGGAGATAGTCGGAGACGAAGCGGAGATAGTCGATGGCGGCTTTGGGGAGCTTGGAGGCGTCCTTGAGCCCGTACGTCGACTCGCACCAGCCCGGGAGCGTTTTGTAGACCGGCGTGACGCGCTCGTAGACTTCGGCGGAGGCGGGCATTTCGTGAATGGGTGAGCCTTTATAGGTGTAACCGACGCCCACGCGGATTTCTCGCTGCGTGTCGAACACGTCGAGCTTCGTGACCACCAGCGAATCGATGCCGTTGATCATTTTGGCGTAGCGTAGTTCGGCCAGGTCCAGCCAACCGCAGCGGCGTGGGCGTCCAGTGACGGCGCCGAATTCCTTGCCCCGCTCGCGAACTTCTTTGGCCTCGAGGTCCGGCATTTCCGTCGGGAACGGGCCGCCGCCAACGCGCGTGGTGTAGGCCTTCGAAATGCCGAGGACGTGGCGAATCTTGGTGGGGGGAACGCCTGTGCCGGTGGTAGCGCCGCCGGAGGTGGCGCTGGAGGAGGTGACGAAGGGATAGGTGCCGTGATCGATGTCAAGCATCGTGCCCTGCGCGCCTTCAAAAAGGACGGACTTGCCTTCGTCGAGCGCGCGATTAGCGAGCTCAGCCGTATCGCAGATGTAGCCTTTGATTTTTTCGCCAAGCCGCAGCGTCTCTTCGACTTCGTGGGTGAAATCCACATCGGCGCCGTAGGCTCCGCGGGCAATGCGATTTTTCTCGGCGACCACGCGGGCGGCTTTTTCGCGAAAGAGCTCGGGATCGAGCAGGTCCACCATGCGCAGCCCTCGGCGAGCCATCTTGTCTTCATAGGCCGGCCCGATGCCGCGCGAAGTGGTGCCGATCTTATTTTCGCCGCGCGCGGCTTCGGCGGCTTTGTCCAATTCGCGGTGATACGGAAAGATTAGATGGGCGCGATTGCTGACGTGCAGGCGTCCGGCTACGCTGACGCCAACTTTTTCGAGCATTTCGATTTCGTTGACGAGGGCGGAGGGATCGACGACCACGCCCGGGCCGATGATTACATGCTGCTTTGGCCTCAGAATGCCGCACGGGATAAGCTGCAGAACGTAACGATCCTTGCCGATGATTACGGTGTGGCCGGCATTGTGGCCTCCGGCGACGCGCGCGATGTAATCGAACGATCCCGCCAGATAATCGACAACCTTGCCCTTGCCTTCATCTCCCCACTGCGCACCAACCACAACGACCGATTTCATTCGGAGATTCTCCTGGACCGACTAGCAGGAACGCGGGAACCGCATTTCCTGGCCCGGCGAGACACACGACTCTGCTGTGCAAAATCCGGGTGACACACCAATTTAAAATCGTACGATGGGCACTCCGGGAACGCAAGCGACCCCGCAGTTACGCAGGATAACAGCGACCAGTGAGCAGATAACAGGAAATCACTGGCAGAGGCACCGGCATTGGCGGATGCGCGGCGTGGGAGCGCGGCTTTTCTTGATTCGGGGGGCGGCGTCGGATAGCGTCGAAGATGCGGGATGCCTCTCCATCCTGCGAGTAATCCCCACTTTTGAGAATCCAGAGGGAGAGAGTCTTGACGAATCCGATCATTACGTTGACGACCGATTACGGCACTAACGACCACCTGGTGGGCGTGCTGAAGGGCGTCATCCTGAAAATCAATCCCGACGTCCAGATTGTGGACATCACCCACGGGGTGACGCCATTCGATTTGCTTGATGGCGCAACCGCCATTGCCAACGCCTATTCTTATTTTCCGCCGCGCACGATTCACGTAGTAGTGGTTGACCCCGGCGTGGGAACGGACCGGCGGCCGCTGATTGTGAGCGGACAGAATCAATATTTTCTTGCGCCGGATAATGGCGTGCTCTCGGGCGTATTTGAGAAAGAGCAGAATTTCCTGGTGCGCCACCTGACCGCCGAGCATTACTTTCTGCATCCGGTGAGCAAGACGTTTCACGGGCGCGACGTTTTTGCGCCGGTGGCGGGGTGGCTTTCGAAGAACTGGCAGCCCGGCAGCATGGGCGAAGAGATTACGGACTTCAAGCGGTTTGCGTTGCCGCGGCCAAAAGAAGCCGACGGCTTGCTAAAGGGCGTGGTGCTGAAAGTGGATGCCTTCGGCAACCTGATCACGAATTTCCGCGAAGAAGATCTGCCGGCAGGCGCGGTTGAAAAAGGCGAAATCAATTTGCAGGTGGGCAGCCACGCGATCAGCAAGCTGGTGCCAACCTTCGCGAACGGAAGTGCCGGCGAAACAATCGCGTATTTGGGATCAAGCGGCAATCTGGAAATTGGCGTGAACAAGGGAAGCGCTTCGAAAACGCTTGGATTGGGAAGAGGGACGCCGGTTTTGCTGAATAAGGGATAGGTCGCGAGAGGACCCAGCGCCAGAGGCGCGACACATATTAGCCCACCGCGTAAGCGGTGGGTTCAATGCTGTGTGAGATGCGAGCCCCGGAGGGGCGACAGATTCGAGTTGCCGATAGGATCTGTCGCCCCTCCGGGGCTTGTTGTGTTTTGGGGCGTTGTCCCAGGGCTTACGCCCTGGGCTAATATATGGCGGCCCTCCGGGCCTCAAAGCGGTGGTCGGGCCACCTCATTCTAAATGGTCAGGGGCTGTTCTCGTTAAGCGAGGGGATACCGCGGCGCGACGACCGGATAGTGGCTTTTCTCTACAACGGAAGACTTTACTAGGCAGCGACGGCTGGCGCCGGTTGCTTCCGCCTGTGCCAGTAATCCAATGCCGCGAACAGAAGGACACCAGGCACGCCGGTCAGTCCGCAAATGATAAAGAAAATGCCGTAGGCGTGAATGAGTCCGTGCGCGGAGCTCAGATGTTCGACCGCGGCGCCGGAAAACCCCTTCAAGATCTTTCCCAACCAGGCATACGTTGAACTCAAGAGCGCATACTGCGTGGCGGTGTATCCCAGATTGGTGAGACTCGACATATACGCAACGAGCGCAACGCCCGCAAAGCTGAGGCTGAAGTTGTCACCAACCATGATCAGCGCGAAAAGGCGGATGCTCAAGCCCGCGAACGCGAGCGTCGCAAACGCTGCTGTCGCAGCCGCCTGTAAAACTCCCCCGATTATAAGAGCGCGCATGTACCCAAGCTTCAGCGAGCAGTATCCGCCCGCTGCGATGCCTGCAAACGTAGCGAAGAGCCCAATCGAGCCGCGCAAGGCTCCAACCGTCTGCTTCGTAAGGCCGAGGTCGTGGTAGTACGGATTCGCCATCGGACCCATCATGAAGTCCGGTATCCGGTAGAGGCTGATGGCCGCTAACATCACCAGTGCGACCCAACCGTGCGCACGAAAGAAAGCGATGAAGGGGCCTACAACAGCGTCAAAGAAACGTCGCCAAACCGGCGCTTCGCCCTTTCCATCCATCGCCGCATTCGCGCGCTCCGGTTCTTTTGCAAACCATGTGGCGATCACTCCGACGGCCATAAACGCGCCGTAGATACCGTAGGACATTCGCCAGCCCACGGCCGCCGCCACAATGAGGATAACGGAGTCTGCACAAAGGAGCGCCAGCCGGTAGCTGAACTGATAGGCAGAGGCGAGGAGGCCTTGTTCTTCTCCGTCGCTTGCCGATTCAATTCGCCAGGCATCGACCACGATGTCCTGGGTTGCTGAAGCAAAGGCGACGATGAGTGCAAAAGCACCCAGCCGGGCGAGCCCGACTTTTGTGCCAATTCCGCCCATGGCGGCAAGCGCTAGTCCGACGACGATCTGCGCGAACATCATCCATCCGCGCCGATGCCCGAGACGCTTAAACAGCGGCAAGTCCACACGATCGATCAAAGGCGCCCACAGAAACTTCAGCGAATAGGCGATGCCCACCCAGGAGAGAAATCCGATCGCGGTCAGCGAGGTGTGTTCATCGCGCAGCCAGTAACCCAACGTGTTGCCGACCAAATAAAAGGGGAGGCCGGAAGAAAAGCCGATCAACAACATCGTCAACGTTTTGGGCCGTAGGTAATCGGCGATCCGGTGCTTTTGCGGACTCACGCGTTCATTGTCTACGGCAGCCCCACGAAACTCAACGCCGCACTATCGAATCTTGTCCATCCTGACACTCTACGGAATTTCTTCGGCTACTGAATTTTGAAGAATAGGCCAAAATCGCCGCAAAGGATAACCTAGCGCCCCTTCCCTTTTGACTTTTCTTTCGAAGCGGTCACAGCGTTTGTGGCCGCAGTCGCTTCCGTCCTTTTTTCTTCCGGTTCCCGCAGCCGCTGGATTTTGACGCGCGCCACGCGGCGGCCGTCCACTTCCATCACGGAAAAACGATAGAGGCCGTACTCGAAACTTTCACCGCCGCGCGGAATGAATCCTAGCTGGGCCATCACGAAGCCGCCGACGGTGGCGTACGCCGGATCTTCCGGCAGGGTGATGTTGTACTGCGAATCCAGGTCCCGGACGTTGAGGCCCGCGTCGAATACGATGGCACCGTCAGAGAGTGTCAGCGGGCGCTCAACAACGTCGAATTCGTCGTGAATTTCGCCCACAAGTTGTTCGAGAAGGTCTTCCTTCGTCACCAATCCAAGGATGCTGCCGAATTCGTCCACAACCATGGCCATGCCGACATGCCGCGCGCGGAGTTCCATCAACAGCTCGCTGGCGGGCTTGGTTTCAGGAACGATCAGGATTTCACGGAGAACCCGGCGCAGGTCGAAAGGCGCCCCGGAAGCGAGCTTCTCTTCCAGGCGGCGCTCGCGGTCGAGCAGCACCCACATCATGTCCTTGATATGAACAAAGCCGAGAACGTGATCCACCGTGCCGCGATAGACAGGGATGCGTGAACGTTGTGTGGTGGCAAAAACTTTCATGACTTCATCGAGCGAAGCTTCCACAGGGAGCGTGTGCATGTCTGGGCGGGAAACCATGATCTCGCGCACCTGCAACTGGCTGAGTTCGATGGCACTGAGAATGAATTTTTCTTCGCCGACCGCGAGCAATCCCCGCTCCCGCGCTTGCTGAATCTGAATTTGCAACTCTTCGGTGGAATGAGCGACTCCGTGCCCCGTTGGCCGCACAACTCCGAGTGCGCGAACAATGGCGCCGGAAATCCCGTCGAGGAGATCAATGGCCCAGCGGAATGAGTTCAGAAACCACGCGAAAGGGCGCGCCACCATCAGGGCGATGCGCTCCGCGCGCGCCAGGCTGATGGTCTTGGGCACGAGCTCGCCAAAAACCACGTGGATGGCGCTGAGTATCGCGAAAGAAAGCACGAGCGCGGCAGCGTGGGCGAAGAAGAGCACGCGCATGCTGCCCTCCGCCGGCAAGAGGCTCTGAAAGAGATTTGCAAGCGTGGATTGGCCCAGGGCACCGATAGCCAGACTGCTCAGTGTAATGCCCACCTGGACGCCGGAAACTACGCGGTGAAGATCTGAGAGGAGCTGCTCGACGATTCTCGCCTGGGAACTGCCCTTGGCCACCAACTGGCGCACGCGCGAGAGGCGCACCGCAACAAGCGAGAACTCGACGGCGGCGAAGAAACCGTTCAGGGCCACCAGCACAAGCACTCCAATAAGCCGGACCAGGAACATTCCGCGGAGAGAACCTCCAGTCGGCATTGTAACAGCAGATTTGGGTGGAAAGAGGAGGGCGTGGAACGCGGTTGTCGAATCGAAGGAATCGAAACTTTGCAGGACAAATTCGCGCTTCCGGCCGCGTAACAGGGCAGGTTGCACGGGGTGGCGGCGTCCTCTAAACTGAACACTTCTACCTCGAGGTGAAACTCGCTTTGCGCACCGTCCTGCGTTCCCTGCTCGCCGTAATCGCCATTTTTGTGATCATTCTAGCCACCGGCATCTGGTGGCTGGTCTACCGCCCCCTTCCGCAACTGAACGGCATTGCGACTTTGCCCGGACTTCAGGGCGAAGTTACGGTGGAGCGCGACAATTGGGGCGTGCCGCACATCCGCGCCGGTTCGGTGGAAGACGCCGTGGAGGCGCAGGGATACGTGGTGGCGCAGGATCGTCTGTGGCAGATGGACCTGCTGCGCCGCGCGTCACGCGGGCAGTTATCGGAAATTCTCGGCCCGAAAACGCTGTTGATTGACAAGGATTTTCGGAATTTGAATTTTGGCCGGGCGGCGGAGCGAGATTTTCAGGAGATGAATTCGGACTCGAAGAAACTTCTGGAAGCGTATGCGCGGGGTGTTAACCGGTTTATCGAGCAACACCAGGAAACGCTGCCGATGGAATTCACGCTGCTGAAATATAAGCCGCAACCGTGGCTGCCGACGGATTCACTGGTGTTGACGGGTTATATGTACCGGACGCTGACGGATACAAGGGAACGGGAGATTCATCGAGCCGTGGTCGCGGCAAAAGCGGGAGCTGAACTTGCGAAGGATCTCTTCAGCGACGAATCCTCGATGGATCATTTTGTCGTGGGCGACCCGAATGTAAAGGAAAAGGCCAATCCCGACGCGGATGACGAAGAAGACGATGAAGACGAAATGGACAGCGAGGATGTGCTGAAGGCCAGTCTGATCGCTCCGGATTTGCCCGAATCCATGTCGAAGCCGGACCTCACTTCGCTGTTCGCCGGCCAGGTGGAGCACTGGCTGCGCGCCGGGCAGCATGACATTCGCGGGACACTCGGCAGCAACAACTGGGTGGTGAATGGCGCGCACACAGCGACGGGAAAACCGCTGCTGGCCAACGACACGCATCTGGAATTGACGATTCCTCCGATCTGGTACGAAATCCACGTAACTGCGCCGGGATGGAACGTGAAAGGAATTACCTTTCCGGGCGCCCCGCTGGTGATCATCGGACACAACGACCGCATCGCCTGGGGCTTTACGAATAACGGCGCGGATGTGCTGGACATTTATATCGAGACTTTCAATCCGGTAAATCCGGATGAATATCGCGTCAACGGCAAATGGAAAAAAGCGGATGTCTACGACGAAATAATTAAGGTGAAGGGCGCGCCAGACGAGCACATGCGGCTGGTGGTGACGCGCCACGGCCCGGTGTTGCAGAACGAGGGCGAAAAATCCTACGCGATGCGATGGACCGCTCTGGAACCTGGAGGATTGGCAAACAGCTACAACTGGCTGGGGAAGGCGCGCAACTGGAAACAGTTTCGGGAAGTGATGCGGCAAGTGTGGGGCCCGGCACAGAACGCGGTCTATGCCGACGTGGATGGGAATATTGGGTACGTAATGGCGGCGAGAGTGCCGATCCGCAAAAAGGGGCATGGCGAAATTCCCGTGCCGGGAGATACGGACGAGTACGAGTGGACGGGCTACATCCCGTTTGAGCAACTGCCGCAAAGTTTCAACCCGGAGAGCGGCCTGATTGTCACTGCGAATGCGCGGATGGCTGGTCCGGACTACAAACCGTATTTGACGGACCGCTGGGAAGAACCCTACCGCACCGCGAGAATTTTTGACCTGCTGCACGACAAGCATGACTTGCGGCCGGAGGACATGCTGAAAGTGCAAACGGATACCTACAGCTATCCGCACGCGTTCATAGGCGAGCAATTGGTGGCTGCGGCCAGGATTGCCCCGCCAAAGGATCCGCGCGCGCAAAAATTGATTCAGCAGGCCAAGGACTGGAACGGAATTGCGGATGTGAACTCCTCCGTGGTGACGTTTCTGGATGCGGCGATGTACCGCGCGCTGGATCTGATTCTGGAACCCCACCTGGGCCAGGACACCAAGCTTTACTCCTGGCGCAGGCTGGCGTTTCTGCAAAAAGTGCTGACGGAGCGCCCAGTCCGCTGGCTTCCAGCGGAATTCAAGAATTATGACGAGTTACTCAGCGCCGCGGCGGACCGGGCCGTGAAGCGCTTGGAAGAAGAGACTCACAGCAGCGACCCGGACGATTGGGCGTGGAAGCGGTTCAACGAACTGGAAATGCTGCACCCGATCGGGCGCGAAGGAGTTCTGAAAAAATTACTGAGCAAATCCGGGCAGGCGCAGGCCGGAACACTCTTCAGTCCCCGTGCAGCCTCGCACCGCCACGGGCCTTCGGAACGCTTCGTGGCGAATCTGGGAGACTGGGACCAATCCATCCTGCTGATTCCCGCGGGGCAATCCGGGCAACCCGGCAGCGAGCATTACACGGACCAGTTTTCCTATTGGTTCGATGGCAAACCGATCTACGAACCATTCAGCGACGCCGCGGAAGCCAAGACGAAGAAGCATCTGCTGACTCTGAAACCCGCGAATTGATACAGGCTCAGTATTCTCCATGCCTGAACTTCCAGAGGTTGAAGCGGTCGCGCGGGCCCTCCGCCCGTTGGTGAAGGGGCAACGCATTCGCTGCCTGCATGTGTTTCATCCGATCGCGTTGAAACCGCAAGCTCCAGTCGACGCCGCGCGGCTTGTGGAGGGCCGCCGCATCCAGGATGTGTTTCGCAAGGGAAAATATCTGTTCCTGAAGCTGGACTGCGGCCTGATAGAGATTCATTTTCGTTTCGACGGGCAGCTGATTTGGTTTTCCGGCGCAAAAGAGTTGCTGGAGCGGGCAAACGCCAGTGAAGATGGCGTGCACGTGGATGTGGCGCTGGAGTTGACAAAGGGCGTGCTGGGATTTGCGGATCGACGCCATTTCGGGCGTGTGCATGCGTGGGAGTCAGACGAAGCGTGCCCACCGCTGCGGAAGCTTGGAATGGATGCGTTTGCGAAGAAATTCACGTCAACGGAACTTTACGCTCGACTGTCCAGATCAAAGCGCCCGCTGAAGGAATTTCTTCTGGATCAGACGCACATTGCCGGGATCGGAAATATCTATTCAGCGGAAGCCTTGTGGCGTGCGCGATTGGACCCATGGGGGCGGGCGAATTCGCTGGACAAGAAGCAATCGGCGAAACTTCATAAAGCGATTGTGTACGTTCTCCGGCGTGCACTAGAATGTTGTCAGTACCCCGCGCCGGACTTTCGTGACCCGAAGTGGTGGTTTCAAGGATTGGAAGCGATTTTGCGGGCGTACCAGCGCGAGGGACTGCCGTGCCGGCGGTGCGGCCAGTCGATCGAACGGGCCGAGCAGGGCGGGCGATCGACTTATTATTGCAAGTGTTGTCAGAAGTAGTCGTGGCAGATCGGAATTCCAATTTTGCTCAGTTCGAGGGCGACTGGCGGATGGCGTGAATCAACCTGCTGCAAAGAAACCGGAACCTCAGAAAAAACCGGATTTTGAACGCTCGCTGGCGCGGCTGGAGGAAGTGGTGCGCCGCCTGGAGAGTCCGCAGCTTTCATTGGACGAAGCGATGAAATTGTTTGAGGAAGGCGTCGGGCTGTCGCGCGAATGCCAGAAACAACTGGAAGAAGCCGAAGGGCGCGTCGAAATCCTGCTCAAGAAAGCCGATGGCAAGATGGCCGCTGAACCGTTTGAAGCCGAAGGCGAGAACGAATCGTGAGCGACTGCCAATGGCTCTACCTGGAGCTTCCCTCAATCCGATGAAGCTTCCTCCTTTTTTTGAAGAAGACCGGCTGGCGGTTGACGCGCAACTGGAAAAACTGTTGCCCGCGGAATCGGCGCAACCTTCCTCTATCCATACCGCCATGCGCTATTCGGTGTTTGCCGGGGGCAAGCGCGTCCGCCCGATTCTGACCTTGGAATCCGCGCGGATTTTTGAGGCGGAAGTTTTTCCGGCTCTGTATCCAGGATGCGCGATTGAGTTCATCCACACCTATTCCCTGATTCACGACGATCTGCCGGCGCTGGATAACGACGATCTCCGCCGGGGGAAACCGACAAGCCACAAGAAATTTGGCGAGGCGACGGCAATTCTGGCGGGCGACGCGCTGCTGACCCTGGCATTCGAAACGATTGCCGCCGCACCGGTTGCCGCCGAGCGCCGCGTAGCGATGGTGACCGAGATCGCCTCGTCGGCGGGCACTGTGAAAGGCATGGTCGGCGGGCAGGTTGCCGACCTCGAAGCAGAGGGCAAGCAGGTGAGCCCGGAGATGCTCGAGTACATCCACCGTTCGAAAACGGCGGCTCTGATTCGCGCTTCCATTACTTCCGGCGCGCTCTGCGCTGGCGCTCCCGCGGACGACGTCGCGCGACTCCGCCGATTTGGCGAAACGATTGGCTGGGCGTTTCAGGTTACCGACGACATCCTGGACGTCGAAGAATCTTCAGCAGCGCTGGGCAAGACGGCGGGTAAAGATATCGCGCAGCAGAAGGCAACCTACCCGGCCGTTTATGGCCTCGAACACTCACACCAGATCGCGAAAGACCTGGCCGACAAAGGCATTGCCGAACTGGACGCGTATGGCGAGCGCGCCGATCGTTTGCGAACGATCGCGGAGTTCCTGGTGCTTCGCCGCGCCTAAAGCCACTTTCCATGAATGCAAAAACCGAGCGCAAGCGGCTGGACGTCCTTCTGGTGGAGCGGGGTCTGGCTGAGTCCAGCCACAAAGCACAGGCGATGATCCTAGCCGGCGAAGTGGAAGTGGAGCAGCAACGCGCCGACAAGGCCGGACTTATCCTGCCGGAGACCGCTCACATCGAAGTCCATAGCCGGCAGCAGAAATACGCCAGTCGTGGCGGAATAAAGCTGGAGGGAGCGCTGGAGGATTTTCACGTCACCGCCGCGGGCAAAACGTGCCTCGATATTGGCGCCTCGACCGGCGGGTTCACTGATTGCCTGCTGCAGAACGGGGCAGTGCGCGTTTATGCGGTGGATGTGAATACCGACCAGTTAGCCTGGAAGCTTCGTGGCGATCCGCGCGTGGTGCGCATCGAAAAGAACGCGCGGGAGCTGGCGGCGCATGATTTGCCGGAGGCTGTGGATTTGGTAGTTGCCGACGTTTCCTTTATTTCCGTCACGAAAATCCTGGGCGGGGCCTCTGCGTGTGCGAAGGCGGGAGCCGACCTGCTGATCCTGGTCAAACCGCAGTTCGAGCTGGAGCGAGAGGACGTGGCCGAAGGGGGAATCGTGCGGGAGAAACCGTTGCACGATAAGGCCGTGGCGAGTGTGCAAAAAGCGATGGAGGCCGCCGGGTTGCAGGTTCTGGGCGTCGCTCCCAGCCGTCTCCCCGGGGCCGAAGGGAACCAGGAGTATTTCCTTCACGCGCGAAAACCGGCTGGGGTAGAATCGCGGTAATCCATGCGGCCTGAACCTACCTTCAAAAGAATCGGCATCATTTCACGACCAAGGCGCTCGAACATCGCCGAAGTGGTACCGCCGCTGCTGAAGTGGCTTGAGGAGCGCGGCCTGCCAGTCGTTTACGACAACGAGACCGCGACTGTGCTGAAAAACGAAGCTGGGGGTAAAACCCGGCACCAGGTGGCGCAGGAGTCCGACTTGCTGCTGGTCCTTGGCGGTGACGGAACGATTCTTGCGGCTGCCCGCGAAGCGGCCTTTCACGGCATTCCGATTCTTCCCATCAACATGGGCAGCCTGGGATTTCTAACCAGCTTCACGGTCGAAGAACTTTATCCGGCTCTCGAAAGCACCCTGGCAGGAAAAGCTACCGTTGAAGAGCGCGTGTTGCTGCTTGTCGAGCGCACCCACAACGGCGAATTGCTTACGCAGCAGCGTGTGCTGAACGACGCCGTGGTGCACAAGGGCACGCTGGCCCGCATGATTGAAGTGGAACTGCACATCAACGGCGCATTTGTGTGCAGGTATCGCGCCGACGGATTGATTGTGGCTTCGCCGACCGGTTCGACGGCCTATTCGCTCTCCGCCGGCGGTCCGATCGTGCAACCCGGCGTGGAATCGATCCTGATCACTCCGATTTGTCCGCACACGTTGAGCGACCGTCCGGTGGTGGTGCAGGACACTTCGCTGATCGAATTGGATTTGTCGGAAAGTTCGGATTCCGTGTTTCTGACGCTGGACGGCCAGACCGGCGTGCCAATGCAGATCGGCGACCACGTGCGGATCACGCGAGCAACCGAACGGCTGAAACTGATTCAGCCGCCGAACAAAACCTATTTCGAGATTCTAAAGAACAAGTTGAAGTGGGGCGAAGCGTAATTTTCAGGCAAGTACGTCGGTGCGTAGCAAATCCTTGCGCGTTTCGCGGCGGCGGATGAGTTTCGCCGCTTTTCCGTCGACGAGGACTTCGGCGGGGCGGCCGCGCCCATTGTAGTTGGACGACTGCGCGAATCCATAAGCCCCGGTAACCCAGATCGCCAGCAACTCTCCGGGCGAAACATTCCCCAATGGCCAATCGAATAAGAAAGTGTCGCCTGTTTCACAGACAGGCCCCACAATGTCTGCGCGCTTCGCGGTGTTCGCCTGCGGGGTGTCGTCTTGCACCACGCGCGTGATCGGATGCGGCGCGTCGTAGAGAACGGGGCGCATCAGGTCGTTCATCGCCGCGTCAATAACGACGAACGTTTTCCCGGCATTTTGCTTATTGTAGATAACCCGGGAAAGAAGCACGCTGGATTCCGCAATGATGGAGCGCCCGGGCTCAAGAAGAAGTTTTACACCGAGCGGGCTGACAACTTCCGCAATCATCTTCGCATAGGCCGTACGGGGTGCTGGACGCTCGTTCGTGTAGCGCACACCAAGCCCGCCGCCAACGTCGAGAATATTCAACTTGATTCCCTGTTTGCGCAGGTCGACCAGGTACCCGGCCAGCCGCTGCAGAGCTCGGCGGAACGGCGCCAGTTCCACAATCTGCGAGCCGATGTGGGCGCTAATTCCCTGCCAGCGAATGGCTTTCGTATTTCTGTGCCCCAGATACAGCTTCCGGGCGTCCGGCCAGGCCACGCCGAACTTGTGCTGCTGCAGTCCGGTAGCAATGTGCGGATGCCCGCCCGCTTTCACATCCGGGTTCACACGGATGGAGACTCCGGGCACGTTGCCATGACTGGATCCGCGGCGCGACGACTCCTCAATCAAAATTTCCAGCTCCGCGGGCGATTCGACGTTGAATTGCAGAATCCCAAAGTCGCTGTTCCGGCTGCCACGATAGCGAAGCGCCTCGCGGATTTCTTGGCGGGTCTTTCCGACTCCTGAAAAAACGATGCGCTTGCCGGGGATGCCGAGGTGACCCAGGTGTTCGAGTTCGCCGCCGGAGACAATGTCAAAGCCACTGCCGAGGCCCGCAAGAAGCCGAAGCAGGGATAGATTGCCGTTGGCCTTCACCGCAAAACAGAGAAGATGCGGGATCCGATGGAGGCCGTGATCCAGTTCGTGAAAGGCGTCGATTATGGCGCGTCGGCTATAGGCATAGGTCGGCGTTTCAAAGCGGCGCGCGATTTCCGAGAGCGGCACATTTTCACAGAAGACCTCACGCGCGGACTTGCCTACCTTCTT
>Ga0210389_10000265_pt1 | contig 53172 bp, 43 predicted proteins | sample IncBWH28OmetaG_FD_160127 | JGI IMG/M metagenome (GOLD analysis project Ga0210389, IMG submission 160127) | Forest soil microbial communities from Barre Woods Harvard Forest LTER site, Petersham, Massachusetts, United States - Inc-BW-H-28-O ... | reverse complement strand
ACCTGTCTGCGGCACGCCAAAACCGCGAAATGCGCCCGCTGGCACAAGGTTAGTATGAACGGCCCGCGTCAGTGCTCGATAATGCGGCACTACATAAGGTCCGGAAGCGTGCACTGGAACCCGCGCCGCAACGGTTGGCCCCCACGAGGAATAGGCCCCCGTGTTGAAATCGGCGGTGAAATCGAGTGCAAGAAGCTTGCCGTCTTTGCTTGCTCCCGCACGGCAACGCATGCGCGCAGGATGCCGCTTCGTGGTGCACATCATCGACTCATTGCGCGAATACACCATGTACACCGGCCGCCGCAGATGCCACGCTGCCAGCGCCAGAAAAGTTTGCACAGACAAGTCGAGTTTAGTACCAAATCCGCCGCCGACCGCCGTTGGAATGATCCGCACCGCTTTAGCGGGTATTCCCAGCAGCTTTGCGATATCCGCGCGATCCATATAAGGTGACTGCGTGCAGGCCTGAATCTCGATCCGATCGCCGACGCGCCTTGCAAATCCAGCTTCCGGCTCAATGCACGCGTGTTCCACGAAACCGGTTTCGAACTCGCCTTCGACGACGACGTCCGCCGCGGCCAACGCCTTGTCGACATCTCCCCGCACAACGCGGCCGCGCGTCAGTACGTTCTCCGCCCGACTTGGATGGATCAGCGGAGCACCCGGCGCGAGAGCTTCATCCATTGTCCGCAGCGCTGGCAGTTCCTCCCAGCTAACGGGGAAGGTTGCCGGATCAAGGTTTTCGATCGCGTCCGATTCGCCCACGACCGCAGCAACTGCTTCCCCGCGGTACCGGGCTCCGATTTCCACGTGTGCAAAAATTGGCTGATCGGCGAAGCGTCCGATCACGCCGTAACAATCCTCACCCGGAACATCTTTGGAAATTAGCACTCTGATGACTCCGCGATTATCCGCGACGAATGCGGCCAGATCTCCAAAGCGAAACTTCGCTCGATCAAACGGGCAGCGGATCACACGCAAGCTGAGCGCCCCAACAGGAATTTCGTCCGCCCCATAAATTTCAGTACCCTCAACCTTGCGCTTTCCGTCCAGGCGAACCAGGCGTTTCCCAACTGAAGCTCCTGCCACCGGCCATCCGGTCTCTTCTTTTCCCGCATGCGTGGCGTTGGCAGTGTCGAGAACCGCGTCGATAATCTTCCGATAACCAGTACACCGGCAGAGAACTCCGCCAATAGCATCCATCACATCGGTCTCAGCCGGCGAGGTGCTGCGCTCGAGAAGCGCCGTCGCCGCGACCAGCATGCCCGGAGTGCAGGCCCCGCATTGCGCTGCGCCATGACGAAGGAATGCCTGTTGCAGACGATCAAATAACGGAGGCCTGGATTTCAATCCCTCGACGGTAGTGATCGAACAATTTTCGACCTGGCCGACCGCGACCAGACATGAGCAAACCGGTTCTCCATCCAGCAGAACCGTACAGGCGCCGCAATCGCCGGCATCGCAGCCAACTTTTGTTCCGCTAAGAGCAAGCTGCTCGCGCAGCACGCGCGACAGCCTGTGCGTCGGCGGAGCGGCCACCAAAACATCGCGGTTGTTTACTATCAGTGTGAGCAGGCACTTGGTTTCCGGCGTGGACGCAATGGTTGCCATCAAGAGATCCCTGCGCATCCATCCAGCGCGCGCTGCACCAGCCGCAAAGCTGCATCGCGCCGGTAAGCCGAAGTCGCCCGAGCGTCGCCGATCGGTGACAACCCCTTGAGGTGTTCCGCGCTGGCGAGCGATCCTAGCCCGTATGTCACAGGCATGCCAACGAGCGCCAGCTCCAATTCTGTAAGCCGACGCGCCACGGCCGAGCAGGACCCCACGCTGACTCGCGCTTCGCGAACTCGGCCGCCCGAATCTTTGTCGATCACAACCGCAACCATCGCAATCGAGATCACCAGATAGCGCCGGGCGCCCAGCTTCAAAAATGTTGATGCAGCGTTCTCGACGACGCGCGGCACGTATACCTGGGACAGAATTTCTTCTGTTCGCCGCAGGGTTTTGCGATTGCCCACGATGAAATCCGCCAACGGAATGCGGCGCGTAGCCGCCGGCGAAACAATCTCAACTTCGGCATTGAGCGCGAGCAGTGGCGGAACACTATCCGCGGCGGGAGAAGCATTGCAGAGGTTTCCGGCCACAGTTCCACGGTTCTGGATTTGTATCCCGCCAATCTCGCGGGCAGCAACCTTCAATCCGTCAAAGCAGCGCGGGAGTGGAGTTTTGACAAGTTCGGTCCAGGTGGTAAGCCCGCCGATCCTTATATATTCCGGTTCGCGAACGATGCCTTTGAGTTCCCGCACAGCCGAAATGTCGACCACCGTCCCGGTGGCCGGCCGCCCGGCAAGAGCAGGAAAGAAGTCGGTACCACCTGCCAGAATCTGCCCGCCGGAACTGGCAAGGACTTGTACTGCCTCGGAAAGCGTGTTGGGCCTGAAGAACAGGGGATCCCTCGCAAATGAACTCCCGAACCTGTGGCAGCATCAAATTCTATACAAATCGTCGGGTTTGTACAGAGCTCAAGAATGCCTATGAAGACCGGCGGTGAGCGCGCCGCAAATCTGCGGCCGGAGGAGTACCGCCTAGCGTCAGGTCGCACAGACCCTCGACGAATTCGGGGGTTAAACTGTCATGGCGAATGAGGAATCGCATGTAGATGGGACCGTACAGCGAGTCGAGAAGTAAGTCCATGTCGACGTTGTTACGCAGCTGGCCGCGCAGAATTCCACGGCGGAGCGTGGCGTAAGCCTCCCGGCGGCGCGGCTTCATGAAGCGTTCACGGAAAGCTGCAATCAGGCTGCTGTCGCTCTGACCGGCGCCCAGCATGGCAGAGACGATGCGTCCGCGCCGGCTGCGCAGAATCTTTACCAGCTGACGCATCTGTTGACTCATGTCTGTGCGGACCGAGCCGGTATCGGGGAAGTGGAGTTTGCTGGTGGTGCTGCTGGCGAACGCGTCTGCGATGAGCGCAGCCTTGTCCGGCCACCAGCGGTAAACCGTTGCCTTCCCGACGCCGGCGTGAGCGGAAACAGCCTCAATAGTCAATTCCGAGAAGCCTCTCTTCGCCAACAACTTCAGCGTGCTGCGCAGGATGGAAAGCCGCGCCTCTTCACTCCGAGGCCGCCCTGGAGACCTCTTGCGACTGTCCTCATCGCCATTCCTGCGAGGTGGAGACTTCTGGCGCATCTGCCTACCCTAACATATAATCGGGGCTGCGCTTTAGAATCCAATACGAGCAGTATCGAATTCAACTTTAAACGATGGGTGGGCTTCGCATCCCGGCAGGCTGCCCTCTTTTGTTTTATTTAAACTCTGGGTGGTGCCTTAGCGATGTGGATCGTAGCGTTAGCTCTCCGACGTCCGTACACGTTTATTGTGATGGCGCTCGTCATCATTATTTTGACGCCGATCATGATTCTGCGTACGCCCACCGACATTTTCCCCGATATCGACATCCCCGTGGTATCGGTAGTGTGGTTCTACTCCGGCCTGTCTCCCCTAGACATGGCCGACCGGATCGTCGCCAACTCCGAACGCGGCATCACCACCACAGTCAATGACATTGAACACATGGAGTCTCAGTCCGTATACGGACTGGGTGTTATCAAAGTTTTTTTCAGGCCCGGAACAAACGTTCAGGGAGCGATCGCGCAAATAACGGCGATCGCCCAAACCACCGTGCGCGGGCTGCCGCCCGGCACTACGCCGCCGCTGATCATCTCTTATAGCGCCTCCACCACTCCGATCATTCAGCTGGGATTGAGCAGCAAAACGCTGCCCGAGCAGCAATTGTTCGATCTTGGTCAAAATTTCCTGCGCAACTATCTGGCAACGGTGCCGGGAGCTGCCACGCCGTTCCCTTATGGCGGCAAGGTCCGCCAGATTCAAGTCGATCTCGACCTGCCCAAGCTCCAGTCGTACGGTCTGCAGCCGACAGACATCGTCAACGCCGTAAATGCGCAGAATCTCATTCTTCCCAGCGGAACGGTGAAATTGGGATCGCTGGAATACAACGTTGAGATGAACGGCACCCCGCAGACCATCTCAGAGCTGAACGATCTTCCGGTGAAGACGGCCAATGGTTCCACTCTTTACATGAGGGATGTTGCGCACATTCGTGACGGTTTTTCCCCGCAAACAAACATTGTTCGGCAGGACGGGAACCGGGGCGCGCTGATGTCCATCTATAAGAATGGGAAAGCTTCCACGCTGGAGATTGTTGCCGGGGTGAAGAACATTGTGGCTCAGGCGGCCCAGGCATTGCCTCCTGAGCTGAAGGTTTCATCGCTCTTTGACCAATCGTTATTTGTGCGCGCCTCGATCAAAGGCGTGATCCGCGAAGCCCTGACGGCAGCCGCCCTCACCGCTGTAATGATTCTCATTTTTCTTGGCGACTGGCGCCCTACCATCGTCATTTCAATTTCCATTCCGCTCTCCATCTTTGTCTCCATCATCCTTCTGGGAGCAATCGGTCAGACCATCAACATCATGACTTTGGGTGGATTGGCGCTCGCGGTCGGCATTCTGGTTGATGATGCCACGGTGGAAATCGAAAACATCGAGCGCAATCTCGCCATGGGTAAGGAAATGCGGCAGGCCATTCTGGACGGCGCCCAACAGATCGCCGTGCCCGCCCTGGTCTCCACGCTGAGCATCTGCATCGTTTTCGTTCCCATGTTCTTTCTGGCGGGGGTTGCAAAATTCCTGTTCGTGCCCCTGGCCGAGGCGGTCAGCTTCGCCATGCTGGCCAGCTATCTGCTTTCCAGAACTCTCATCCCAACACTGGTGATGTACATCATGCGCGGGCACGAGCATCGTGAAGAAGCTCCCAAGTCGTTTTTCGGGCGTTTTCAGCGGGGCTTTGAGCGTAAGTTCGAAGATTTCCGCCGCGGCTATGAGGCCCTGCTGGAAACCACACTCGAGCATCGCGGAATCTTCGTCATCGTGTTTCTCGCCTTTTGTCTACTCTCGCTCGGGCTGATTGTTTTTCTGGGTCAGGACTTTTTTCCCCAGGTAGATGCCGGTTTGCTGCGGCTGCATGTGCGGGCGCGACCCGGCCTGCGCGTGGAGGAGACGGCCCGCCTGTGCGATGAGATCGAAGCCGCTTTGCGGCAGGAAGTTCCGCAAGGCGAATTGCAAACGGTTCTGGATAACATCGGCCTGCCGAACTCCGGTATCAATCAGTCCTATAGCTCCAGTGGAACTATCGGCACCAGCGATGCGGAGATTTTGATCGCGCTCGATCCCGAGCATCACCACCCCACCGCGGACCTCACCCGCCAGCTGCGCGAAAATCTGCCCCGCCGCTTTCCCGGCGTGGAATTTTTCTTCCAGCCCGCCGATATTGTTACGCAGATCCTGAATTTTGGTTTGCCCGCGCCCATTGATGTGCAAGTCGTCGGAACGGACATGCAGAGCAGTTACATAATTGCGCAACAGATCGCCAACAAGATGCGCCACGTTCCCGGCACAGCCGACGTACACGTACAGCAGTTGCTCTCCTACCCCACGCTACACATGGACATTGACCGCACGCGCGTTACACAGGTTGGACTGACGGCCCGAGACGTCGCCCAGAGCGTGCTGGTGTCGCTTAGCGGCAGTTTCCAGACTTCACCAAATTTCTGGCTGAATCCAAAAAACGAAGTGACCTACCAGATGGCCGTGCAATCTCCGCAATACCGCATGACCAGCATGCAAGACCTGATGACCATTCCCGTGACCTCGCAGCAGGGTCCGCAATTGCTCAGCAACCTGGTGCAGCTAAACCCGGTAACCCGGCCGGCTACAGTCAACCACTGGAACGTTGCTCCGGTGATCGATGTTTACGCCAGCACGCAGGATCGCGACCTTGGCGCAGTGGCCTCGGACACCGATAAAATTCTCAAGACCTTCGAAGGTCATTTGCCGCGTGGCACGCGCATCGTAGTACGCGGGCAGGTAGCCACCATGCGCTCATCCTTCTTCGGATTGGGTGTGGGATTAGCCGGCGCCATTCTGCTGGTTTATCTGCTGATCGTCATCAACTTTCAGTCCTGGCTTGATCCTTTCATTATCATCGCCGCTTTACCCGGCGCTCTGGCCGGAATCTGCTGGTTCCTGTTGCTCACTCGCACCACGCTGAGCGTGCCGTCGCTCACCGGCGCGGTCATGTGCATGGGCGTCGCCACCGCCAACTCCATCTTGATGGTCAGCTTTGCACGCGAGCAGTTGGACGAAGGTATTCCCGCGGTACAAGCCGCCGTGGCTGCCGGATACACCCGCGTGCGTCCCGTGCTGATGACCGCGCTGGCAATGATCATCGGCATGGTACCGATGGCATTGGGTTTCGGCGAAGGCGGTGAGCAGAACGCTCCTTTGGGCCGAGCCGTCATTGGCGGCTTGCTGTTTGCGACCGTCGCAACTCTGTTTTTCGTGCCCAGTGTATTCGCCATTTTCCATGGCCGCCGTGAAGCCAAACGGGCGCGAGCGCAACAAAATTAGATTAAGAATCTTGAGAATCGTGGTCGACCCGAGTGGAGTTAAGAATGACTGAAAAGAGCAAATTTAAATCACCGCCGGATGAGCAGCGGCCGCCAGCAACCTCTGATGCTCAGCAGGCACAGCAACAGGGCGAAAATGATGAGCCGCATGCTCAAGGTGCTCAGGCCCAGCGTGACGAGGAAATTGAAGCGATCCAGAAACGATCGCGGCACCACGCTCCGGGAATCCAGCGGCCACCGCAACTCCCTCCGGCGCCGCCCCGCAAAGCTTTGACCATCGTCGGAGTATTACTCCTCATTCTTCTGGTTGCAGGCGGCATCACTTTGCTCGCCAAGGTTAGCCACGAGCACGCGCTAGCCAACGAGACTGAGCGCGAGACCGTCCCCAACGTCGCCGTTATCAACCCCGTGTCGGAAAAGCCCGACGAAGACCTGATCCTGCCCGGCACATTGCAGGCCTACGAGGATTCCCCCATTTACGCCCGCACCAGCGGCTATCTGGTGCGCTGGTACAAAGACATTGGCAGCCGCATAACCAAAGGCGAATTGCTGGCAAAGATCGACACTCCGGAAGTGGATCAGGAATTGAACCAGACGAAGGCCACACGCCAGCAGATGGTGGCCCAGCTCGAGCTGGCCAAGATCAGCGCCGACCGCTGGGAAAATCTTCGCAAAACTGATTCCGTCTCCGCTCAGGAAGCCGACCAGCAAGCCAGCGGATACAAACAGAGCCAGGCAAATCTGGCTGCTGCCGACGCTAACGTCCGGCGACTGGAACAGTTGGAAGGATTCAAGGACGTTTATGCTCCCTTCTCCGGCGTCCTCACGAAACGCAACGTGGATCCCGGCGCTCTCATCAACGCCGGCGCCGGCGCGGCTGGCCGCGAATTGTTCGATATCGCTCGCGTCGATCCACTGCGCGTCTATACCAGTGTTCCCCAGGCCTACGCACCCTTTATAAAGATCGGCTCCAAAACCTACGTCACGTTGCAAGAGTTCCCCGGCCAGAAATTTCTGGCCATTGTGGAGCGCACCGCCGAGTCCATTGATCCAACCACTCGCACACTGCTCACCGAAGTGGATGTGCCTAATAAGAATAGCCGCCTGCTTCCCGGCTCCTTCGGGGAGGTGCACTTCGCGATCGGTTCCGGGGTGAATAAGGTTACGATTCCAGTGAACACGATGTTGTTCCGCGCCGAAGGGCCGCGCGTCGCCGTCGTCGGTCCAGACAACAAAGTGCAATTGCGTCCCATCAATATCGGACGCGATTACGGCACCACGCTGGAAATTCTCGGCGGCGTCTCCCCAACCGACAGGATCGTCGTCAACCCGGCGGACTCTCTCGAGGACGGCCAGTTGGTAAACGTGGCGCAGCCCTCACCAAACCAGCAGCAGCCTGGCCGAACGTCGCCCGGCCAACAGAAGGGCGGCGCGTCGTGAAGCCAGCCGCCCTATCGAGCGCTCTCGCGCTGCTTTGCCTTGCCGCTGGATGCACAGTGGGCCCACGCTACAGCCGGCCTGCGGCTCCAACCCCCGCTCCCGATGCTTGGAAGACGCAGCCGCCGTGGCAGCAAGCCGCGCCTCAGGATTCAATTCCCAAAGGCGAATGGTGGAAAATATTCAACGACGCCGAGCTCAACGTCTACGAAGAACAATTGCTCCATGCCAACCAATCGCTGGTGGCCGCCCGCGATCGCCTTGACCAGGCTCGCTCGCTCGCCGGGGTTGCAACCGCCGGACTCTTCCCGCAGGTATCGACGGATCCCTCGGCGGTGCGCCAGCGCGGTTCCGGAAATCGTCCCCAGAACGGCGCGACTCCGACCGTCGTGAATGGTGTAGTTCAGCCCATTCAGCCGTACACGCAGAGCGTCTATACGGTTCCGTTCTCCATCAACTATGAAGTCGATCTCTTCGGACGAGTGCGCCGCAATGTGGAAGCTGCCAACGCGTCTTTGCAATCCAGCGCAGCTGATCTGCAAAACGTTCAACTGGTGCTCACCGCCGAACTGGCCGCCGACTACTTTGCAGTGCGCGAGTTGGACGCTGAGTTCAACGTAGTGCAGGAGTCCGTGGTCTACGAGCGCAAGGGCTTGGATCTGGTCAACGATCGTCACAACGGCGGCATCGCCAGCGGACTGGAAGTGGCGCAGCAGGCCGCGCTTCTCGATTCGACGATATCCCAACTCTCCCTGGTGCAACAGTCGCGGGCGCAGTTCGAGCACGCTATCGCAGTGCTGGTCGGCCAGTCCGCCTCCAATTTGAATGTTCCTGTGGAGCCTTTGCAGGCCACGCCTCCGCGCATTCCGCTGGGCGTCCCCTCCGAGGTACTCGAGCGCCGGCCCGATATTTCCAACGCCGAGCGCCAGATGGCTTTTGAAAATGCGCAAGTAGGAATTGCGCGCACTGCTTTCTATCCGCACATCACTCTCAGCGGCGCCGCCGGCTGGCAGAGTACCGATCTGGTACCGCTGCTGAATGCCTCGAGCCTCTTCTGGTCGCTCGGCGCCGACGCCTTGCAGCCCATCGTTGAAGGCGGACGGAACCGCGCCAATCTGGCCGCCGCACGCGCCGCCTATGATCAGTCCGTGGCGAACTACCGGCAGGCCGTCCTCACCGCTTTTCAGGAAGTCGAAGACGGCATCAGCAACCTGAGCACGTTTTCGCAGGCGCTCGCCACTCAACATGCTGCTGTCGAGGATGCCCGGCGCGCCCTGGAAATCGCGACCAACCGTTACGTCGGCGGAGTAACCACTTATCTCGATGTCATCAACGCCCAAACCACTTTGCTCGCCAACCGCCGCCTCGAGACCCAACTGCTAGGCCAGCAAATGGTCAGCTCCGTCTTTCTCGTCAAAGCTCTCGGCGGTGGCTGGAACTCCAGCGAAATCAAAGACCAGCAGGTTCATCCGCAGGCTATTCAGATATTGCAGCCATGATCGCAGCGTCGCGGCTCCCCGGTTGACAAATGCAGCCCGCAAGCCTAACATAGAAATGGAGTTATATCTCTTCCTAATTCCTTCAGACCTTTGGACCTAAGTCAGCCCTCTTAAGTTGTTTCTTTGCACATAGCGCGTCACTGAGGGAACTGCGCTCTGTGACTGTCAACAGGATGCGTACCTCATCCATATCGCTTGTTCCTGCACTTGTCCGGAACCAAAAGGGAGCCCATGAAAAATACTAAGTTTCTCGTGAAAGTAAACCGCGGCGGTGCGCGTGCCGCTGAATACGTCCTGCGGATTGATCGCACACCCATTCAAACCACTACCAACAAAAAGCTGGCTCTGGCCATGGGACGGTTTACGGCAGAAGATGCCGTCAAGGTGATGCAGAACTCCCGTTGCACTCCTGAATTGATTTCGGTACTGGCTTAACGCCCTGCGGCAGCTGTCTCAAATGCCGCTCGCCCCGCCTTTTTGCTGTGCAAAACTTGAAGCTGCCCGGACTAGCCCATCTAGCTCCGGGCGTGGCGTTCGCTGTTGGGCTTGGACCCGCTCAGCGCGAAGTAAAGAATGTAGAGATAGCAGACCACCGGCAAAAAGAACGCGTGATGGATCCCGATCCGGTCGGCAATCGCACCCTGCGCTAAGGGAATTAAAGCCCCTCCTACAATCGCCATAATCATCACTCCGGAGCCGTCTCCCGTCAGCGGCCCCAGTTCCGCTACACCCAGCGTAAAAATGCTGGGGAACATGATGGAGTTGAAGAAGCCGACCAGGATGATGCTGTACATGGCGAACGGCCCAGTAGTCAGCATCGAAACTGCCACCAAGGCAGCGGCGCAAACCGAGCATATACCGAGCAGGTGTCCGGTCTTCATTTTTTGCAGGAGGCCCGACCCGATAAACCGGCCGACCATAGCTCCGCCCCAGTAAAACGCCACCAGATTCGCCGCCGCCTTTTCCGTCAGCCCTCCAATATCCGGCTGAGTAAAGTAATTCACCAGAAAGCTCCCGATAGCAACCTCGGCACCGACATAGACAAAGATGCCGATCGCGCCAAAAATCAAGTTCGGATGTCGCCAGATCGAATCATTTACCTTTTCGCCGACCTTGTGTTGAGCCTGCGGGATCTTCGGCAACTTGAAACTGCCGATTGCCGCTGCCAGAACTACGAGAGCAATTCCCAATCCCACATAGGGAGTCTTGACCGTCGCCGCTTCATGCAGGCGATAGGCCTGCAGAGCATCGGGCGCCATCGCGCGGATCTCCTCCATGGCTTTCGGAGCCGCACTCAGAATCAGCAGACCACCGAAAAAAGGCGCTAGAAAAGTTCCCAATGAATTAAACGCCTGGGTCAGATTCAGACGGCTGGACGCGGTCTTGGGATTTCCCAGCACCGTCACATAAGGATTCGCCGCCACTTGCAGACACGTGATACCCGCGGCCAACACAATAAGAGCGACGAGAAACAACGCGAAAGACGGAGCGCTTGCCGCTGGCACAAACAGAAACGCGCCAGCGCCCATCGTGATCAGCCCCACTACCATCGAGCGCTGGTAGCCGATCCAGTCCACAATCTTGGCCGAAGGAATGGAGAAAACAAAATACGCTCCAAAAAAAGCGAACTGCACCAGCATCACCTGCGCATAATTCAGATCGAAGATGGATTTCAGGTGCGGAACAAGAATGTCATTCAGACAGGTGAGAAATCCCCACATGAAAAACAGCGTGGTCACGACGGCTAGAGGAACTGCATAGGACGACGACGAATCTTCAGAAGCTGCGGTGGAGCGGCTCGGGGGCGCGATTGACATAGTTATGGTTTCCGCTCGGAATCATAGCATTGGCAGCCGCGTCTGTGGATTTCTAATAGCGGAAATTTCACACCTGCAATTTCACCAGCCAGTTCGCCGGCTCTGGCAGGATGGCGAACGTAGGAAGTTTGCCCCGCACCATCGCGACCTCGTCGCAGCAGTGATACCGCGGACACACGTGGCAATCTTTATAAATCTTGTCGGGAAGATCTTCCCGCTGCGCAATCTGGAATCCCTGGCGCGCAAAAAACTCCGGAGCGCGCGTGAACAGGCAGATGCAATCCACCCGATGTCGTTTGGCCTCGGCGAACAAAGCCTTCATCAGCCGGCTTCCCCCGCCTTGCCCTTGCGCCCGCGGTCCCACGGTGATCGAACGAATCTCGGCGAGGTGCGTGCCGTAAAGATGCAGCGCTCCGCATCCAATGATGCGGCCTTCGTGTTCAAGAACTACAAAGTCCCGGACATTCTCGCAAATCTCCGCCAGCGTGCGCGGCAGCAAAGTCCCATCACCCGAATAGGCTGAGATCAGCTCATGAATATGCTCGGCATCGGGCAAGATCGCTTTACGCGTGCGCATGGAAATTGACCTCCTCGCGCAGGGACTCGATCTTCTTTTTCGCCGCTGCAATCCCCTGCCGCACGCGCGCAGGCGCCGTGCCTCCAATCACATCGTGAATCGCCAGCACAGCCGCTGGTTTCAGGCAATCGTAAAAATCCTCATCGAATGCAGGATGCAAAGCCTTTAGCTCATCGAGTCCAAGATCCTGCAACTCGCAGTTCTTTTCCAAACACACCTTCACCGCCTTGCCGATTTGCTCGTGCGCGATGCGTGACGGTACACCTCGCCTGACTAGATAAGTTGCAGCCGCCCACGCGTTCATGAATCCCGATTGCGCGGCCTCGTCCATTCGCGCATAGTCGAACTCCACCGCTTTCATCCAACCAGCAACCAGCGGCAGCAACCCAAGCGCCGTGTCCGCCGCATCGAACAACGGCTCCTGCGTCTCCTGCAAATCTTTGTTGTAAGCCAGCGGCAAACCTTTCAAGGCAACCATCAATGCCATTGCGCTTCCAATCGTACGGCCGGTCTTGCCTCGCACCAACTCCAGAAGGTCCGGATTTTTCTTCTGCGGCATGGCGCTGCTGCCCGTGGAATAAGCCTCCGGCAACTGCACAAAGCCGAATTCCTGCGTGGAGAAAATGATCATCTCCTCCGCCCACCGGCTCAAGTGCAGGCTCAGAAGTGAAAGTACATGGACAAATTCAAGAACAAAGTCACGATCGCTGGTCGCATCGATACTGTTCGCCGTGGGTGCTACGAACTCGAGCTCATCCGCCATAAGATCTCGATCGAGCGGCAAAGTCGCGCCAGCCACCGCACCCGAGCCCAGCGGACAAACATTCAGCCGCTTGCGGCAGTCAGCCAGCCGCTCCGCATCGCGCAAAAACATTTCGACATAAGCCAGCAGCCAATGCCCCACCAACACCGGCTCGGCGTGCTGCAGATGCGTGTAAGCCGGCATAGCCGCACTGCCAGACTGATCGGCACGCTCAGCAAAGGCTCCGCAAACGTCAGCCAGCGCCTTCCGCAACTCGTCAATCGCCGCCCGCACATAGAGACGCAAGTCAGTAGCGATCTGTTCATTGCGGCTGCGCCCGCTGTGCAGCTTGTATCCCAGGTCGCCGATTCGCACTGCTAACTGTTTCTCGACAAAGTGATGCACATCCTCAGCCTCGTCGTCTTCTAGCAGGTCACCCGAGACTGGGTGCCCCATGTCTCGCGTCTTTTGCGAGACGTGGGGAATCTTTTCAATCTGCTGCAGCCCTTCAAGAATGCTGATGAGTTCGTCCGCGGACAGCACCCCCGCATTCTTCAAGCCGCGCGCGTGCGCCGCGCTCGCCGCCAGCTCATAACTCAGCAGCCGGCGGTCGAAGTCAAACGACCGCTGCCAGTCTTCGAATTGCGGATCCATCGCCTGCCGGAAGCGCCCCGACCACATCTTCATCGCGCAACCTCCACCCGTGCCCGCGCCCTCGTGCGCGAAGGAAGCCCGAGAATTCTGATGAAGCCTTCCGCATCCTTCTGGTCGTAACTATCGCCCATGGTGAACGACGAAAGATCGGTGCGATAAAGCGAGTGCTCCGACTGCCGACTCACGATAGAAATGTTCCCCTTATACAAAGATAGCGTCACGCCGCCGGTCATTTCCGTCTGCGTGCTGGCGACAAAGGCATCGAGCGCCTCGCGCAGCGGGGTGAACCACAATCCGAAATAAACAAGTTCCGCATACTTCAACGCCACGCCTTGTTTAAAGTGGGCAACCTCGCGTTCCAGACACAACGCTTCCAACTCGCGATGCGCAGCAATCAATAAGGTTCCGCCTGGCGTCTCATAACAACCACGTGACTTCATTCCGACGAAACGGTTCTCCACTAAATCCACGCGGCCAATGGCATTCCGTGAACCAATCTCGTTCAGTAGTTCGACCAGTGAAACGGGATCAAGATTCATCCCATTGACGGAAACGGGATTCCCTTGCTCGAAACCAATGGTGACCTGCTCGTCTTTGTCCGGCGCTTCCTGCGGTGACCGCGTCATCTGCCACGTCGACGCCAGCGGCGCGTTGGCAGCATCTTCCAGTTCACCACCTTCGTGGCTGAGGTGCCACAGATTGCGGTCGCGGCTGTGAATTTTTTCGCGGCTCGCGGCCACCGGAATCCCATGCTGCTCAGCGTAATCCAGGCAGTCCTCGCGCGATTTCAGCGACCACTCCCGCCAGGGCGCCACCACTTTAAGCTCCGGTGCCAGCGCCTGATAGGTTAGTTCGAAGCGAACTTGATCATTGCCTTTTCCCGTGCAGCCGTGCGCGACCGCCGTCGCCCCTTCGCGCAACGCCACTTCCACCTGATGTTTGGCGATCACAGGTCGAGCCAGAGAAGTCCCCAGCAGATACTTATGCTCGTATACCGCACCGGCGCGCAAAGCTGGGAAAACATATCCCGTCAGAAATTCTTCGCGGAGATCTTCCACCACGACTTTGCTTGCACCCGTGGCATAAGCCTTTTCGACGACTGCTTCGATGTCGTCGCCCTGGCCCACGTCGCCCACCATTGCGATGACGTTATAAGAATAATGTTCCTTCAGCCATGGAATGATGATGGAAGTATCGAGACCTCCAGAGTAAGCAAGAACAATTTTGTCAGGCATGAGCACTCCTCGCGGGCAGACGATCGCCGCCGCCCAGCAGTAAATAAAGAATCGCTTTTTGTACGTGCAGACGATTCTCCGCCTGCTCGAAAATCAGAGACTGCTCAGAATCCATCACCGCGTCGGTCACTTCCAGGCCGCGGTGAGCGGGAAGGCAGTGCATGAACACCGCATGGGGAGCGGCTTCAGCCATCAGTTCCGTATTGACCTGATAAGGCGGGAAAATCTGCGCGCGCTCAGCTTCTTCTCTTTCCTGGCCCATGCTCACCCATGCGTCCGTGTAAACCGCATCGGCTCCCGCAACCGCTTCATGTGCATCGGTCATCAATTCAATTCCGGCGCCAGTTTCCTCCGCGATCTCACGCGCATCGCTCACAATCCGTGGATCGGGCGCGTAGCCCACCGGAGTCGCGATTCTGATCGACGATCCCAGGCACGCGCACGTAAGCAGCAGCGAATGCGCCACGTTGTTTCCATCTCCGACATAGGCGAGACAACGATTCTTCATGTCCCCAAACCGCTCCAGCAGAGTTAGATAGTCCGCCAGCGCCTGGCAGGGATGCTCCAGATCGCTGAGCGCGTTAATCACCGGTACGCACGCATGCTTGGCCATGTCCTCGATGGTCTGTTGCGAGAACGTGCGCAGCACAATCAGATCCACCCAGCGCTCCAGATTGTGCGCCACGTCGCTCAGCGTTTCGCGGGCATCGAGACGTTCATGGGTCTGGTCGACGAACATCGCCGTCCCTCCCAAGCCCACCATGCCAGCTTCGAACGTTAGCCTGGTTCGCAACGACGGCTTCTCGAAGAACATCGCCATCTGTTTTCCGGCCAGCGCTTTGCGAAACTCCGCCGGACGCGACTTCATCATTCCAGCGAGACTTAGGACAGCGTCCACTCCAGCGGGTCCAAGGTCGCGAGTTGAAACCAAATCCGGACACCAGAACACCCGCGGCGCTCTCGCCGGGGCAGCCGCCGCTCTACTTTGCATTTGACTATTCAACTTCGACTCCTTCTTTTGTACCTGCGTATCCGCCCGCTGCGTTTTATAACGAGGGATAACTGACGAACTCATGAATAGGTAACCTCCGTACCGGACGACAACTTCGTCAAATAAAACTGCGGCAACATTTCCACCTCGGTCGCCGGCAAAATCCTTACTCTTCCAACGCCTTGTTTCAGCGCCAGTCCGCATGCGCGCAGCTTCGGCAACATTCCTCCGCTGATGATTGAGTTGGCTGCCAGCTCGGCTGCCTGCTTCGTGCTGAGCCACGGCATCACGCTGCCCGTCGCATCTTTCACTCCGGGCACGTCGGTGAGAAAGATCAAACTGTCGGCCCGGCAGGCGGCCGCACAGGAAGCGGCCATTTCATCCGCGTTCACGTTGTAGTATTCGCCGTCGGCTCCGAGCGCCAGCGAAGCCATCACGGGGATCGCTCCCTGGCGCCATAGCGCTTCGATCCAGCAGGGTTCGGCAAAGCAGATCTCGCCCACAAATCCCAAGTCACGGCCGTGGACAAATTTTTTTCGTGCCCGGAACGTCATGCCGTCGCCGCCGCAAAATCCAATCGCGGGCATGCCCGCAGCCTGAATCGCCGCCACCAGATTTTTGTTGACGATTCCGCCAAGCACCATCAGGGCCGCATCCCGAGTCTCCGCATCGGTGACGCGCAGCCCATCCACGAATTCGCTTTTCTTACCCAATCGCTCCAGCATTCGAGTCAGCGCCCCGCCGCCACCGTGGACCACGGCGACGCGGTGACCATCCTGAGCCAATTCCGCAATGGACCGAGCGCACTTGCGCAGAGTTGCAGCATCGTCGATCGCCGCTCCACCAATCTTCACCACGATGGTCACTGCAAGCCCTCCCGCTCTTCCCAGCCGTACATCAGATTCATGTTCTGAACCGCCTGTCCGGCGGCGCCCTTCAGAAGGTTGTCCACGCAGGAAACCAGCACCAGCCTCCGTCCATCGTCCGCCAGGCAAAAGCCGATGTCGCAATAGTTCGTGTGCAGAGAAAAATGCAACTGCGGCAGCGTCGGCGTCGCAAAGATTCGCACCCAATGCTTACCCGCATAAAAATCACGCAGACAGGCTTCCACTTCCGCAGCTTCCATCACCTTGTTCAGTTGCACGTAGATGGTCGACAGAATCCCGCGCGGAATCGGCAGCAGGTGCGGCGTAAAAGTTAATCCCCCATCGTCCAGCCCAAACTGCTCCACCATCTCTCCAAGATGTCGATGATTAAAGACGGAATATGCTGAAAAGTTGTCCGCCACCGAAACAAAATGAGTGCGCGGTGTAGCCGCCTTTCCCGCGCCCGATACTCCGGACTTTGAGTCGGAAATAATTCCGCGCTCGCGCTCGATGAGGCCCGCCTTGAGCAATGGCGCCAATGCGAGAATCACCGAGGTCGCATAGCAACCAGGATTCGCCACCAACTGCGCCGTCGCAATGCAATCACCGTTTAACTCCGGCAGTCCATACGCCGCTTTCGCCGTCAGCTCCGCGGCCGTGACGGCGTCCGCATCCTGAAACGAGTAGATGGAGCGATGCTGCTCCTGTTTCAGTCTCCACGCACCACTCAGGTCGATCACTCGCAGCCCCTGCGCGATCGCCTCAGGCACGAGCGACCGTGAGGCTTCATGCGGCGTCGCCAGAAAAAGCAACTCCACTCCCGCACGCTTCAGTTCCGGCCACGAAAGTGCCCGCAACGGATATCCCCCGTTCCCTGACAACTCAGGAAAAATCTCCGTCAGGTCTGAAGGACCTTCGGCGCCACTCTCGCGCCGCAGCAACATAGGCTTTTCCAACCGCGGATGGCGCTCGAGAATCCGCGTCAACTCCAGTCCGGAATATCCGCTGGCTCCGAGCACCGCGCTTTTCAGCTTTGCTGACATCAGCCGAGCATCTCCTCGATCCGAACCGCTATCTTCCTCGCAGCGTCCTTATCCGGACAAATAATGAGAATGGTGTCGTCTCCCGCAATCGTTCCCACCATCTCCTCCCACTCCTGTTCGTCAAGCGCCGCCGCCACTGGCTGCGCGCTGCCTACGATCGTTTTCAGCACCAGCAAGTTCTGCGCAGGACGCACATCCAGCACGAACTCGCGGACCAAACGCTGCACCGGCGGCAAAGCCAGTCCCGAAGCTCCCTCGCCCTGAGGCAGGTTGTAGCCGCCCGCCGTCTTGCTCAGATTCAAGTCCCGAATATCCCGCGACAACGTTGCCTGCCCAACTTTGAAGCCCCGCTTGCGCAGGGCTTTCTGCAAATCTTCCTGGCTGGCCACCGGCCCTTGCCTCAATGCTTCCAGAACCGCTCGCTGCCGCAGCACTTTATTCATTGTGAATATTTATTCATCGCACTGAATAAATATTCTTCTATCTTACAGTCCTCCTCCGCCCTGTCAATAGGAAATGTGCAGGCTTTCGCACTTTTAGTTACCCGGCAGATCCCGGTCCTGTGCGGGACATCCATCGATCGAGATGGGAAAGCAGCAGCGCAACCGCAAATCCTTGCTAGACTACTCGCGGCCTGAAAGCCACTCGCCGCAGGAGCGATCCGAAATGAGCAAGCCGCCAACTTTAGTTGCCGAGTTGATTGCCGAGTTCCTCGGAACCTTTGTCCTCATCCTCTTTGGCACAGGCGTGGTTGCCATGGTCGTTCTCTTTCCTCCGAACTCTCCGGCAGCGACCGTTCACGGCGGCTATACCAACATCACTTTGGGTTGGGGACTGGCGGTGACCATGGGAATTTACGTCGCGGGAAAAATATCGGGGGCTCATCTTAACCCTGCAGTTACCCTCGCGCTCGCTGTCTTCCGGAACTTTCCCTGGCGCAAAGTTGTTCCTTATTCAGTCGCGCAAACTGCCGGAGCTTTCCTCGCTGCGGCGCTGACGTACAGGAACTATTTGCCCGCCTTCCACCAGGTCGATCCGCAGCTGGAAAAAACAGCGGGAGTCTTTACAACATTCCCGGCGTTTCCCGCGTGGCCGCAAGCGGGATTTCTCGACCAAGTCATCGGCACAGCTCTCTTGCTGCTCCTGATATTTGCCATCACGGACGAACTGAACGTCCCTCCTGGAGCCAATCTCGCGCCTCTGATGATCGGCCTGGTCGTGGTCGCGATCGGCATGAGCTTCGGGGGTATGCATGGATATCCCATTAATCCCGCTCGCGACTTTGGTCCGCGACTTTTCACAGTAGTGGCTGGATTCAAAAACAATGGGCTGAGCGACGGACCTCGCGTCTGGTGGGTGCCAGTAGTTGCGCCGCTGCTGGGCGGACTGGTCGGGGCTGCGGTGTACGATTTCGGCATTCGACGATTTCTGCGGGCGGCTCAGTCTTCGTCCTGAGTCTCGCTCCGAGGAAAAGGAGTTCTCCTTGCGCTACATTCTTTCTCTCGATCAGGGAACAACCAGTTCTCGAGCCCTTCTCTTTGACCACGAAGGGAGAGTCCGCTCCGTGGCCCAGCGCGAGTTCACGCAGATTTTTCCGCAGCTCGGATGGGTCGAGCACGATGCCGAAGAAATTGCCGCATCCCAGATCACCGTCGCCCTGGAGGCCTTATCTCAAGCCCATCTCCAGCCGAGTGACGTTGCCGCCATCGGTATCACCAACCAGCGCGAAACCACCATCGTCTGGGATCGCGCGACAGGCAAGCCGATCTACAATGCCATCGTCTGGCAGGATCGCCGCACCGCATCATTCTGCGCCGAGCTCAAAGCTCAAGGCCATGAGACTCTAATCCAGCAACGCACAGGCCTGCTGATCGACGCTTATTTTTCCGCCAGCAAAATTTGCTGGATTCTCGATCACGTGCCTCACGCTCGCCAGCTCGCCGACGCGGGCCGTCTGGCTTTCGGGACCGTGGATACATGGCTGCTTTGGAAGTTGACCGGCGGCCGTTTGCACATCACCGACGCCACCAACGCCTCCCGTTCCATGCTTTTCAATCTTCATTCCGGAAGCTGGGACAATGATCTGCTCGCGCTCTTCCGGATTCCGGTCTCAATGTTGCCCACGGTCCGGCCCTCTAGCGAAGTTTATGGAGAAGTAACTTCCGTCCCCGGTCTGAATGGGATTCCGATCGCAGGCATCGCCGGCGACCAGCAAGCGGCACTTTTTGGACAAAGGTGCACGACTTCCGGCGTGACTAAGAATACTTACGGCACCGGCTGCTTCATGTTGCAGAGCACGGGAACACGCGCTGTTACATCCACAAGTCGTCTGCTCACGACCGTGGCGTGGAAAATCGGCGATACCACGAACTACGCGCTTGAAGGCAGCGTCTTCGTTGGCGGCGCCGTCGTCCAATGGCTTCGCGATGGCCTGGGGATCATTCGCACTTCATCGGGCGTTGAGCCACTGGCAGATTCTGTCTCCGATAATGGCGGGGTTTATTTCGTCCCAGCATTCGTCGGCCTGGGCGCACCGCACTGGGATTCCGATGCCCGCGGCTCGATTTTCGGCCTGACGCGCGGCACCACCGCCGGTCACATTGCGCGGGCTGCCCTGGAGAGTATCGCGTATCAGGTCGCCGATCTCATGGACGCGGTCCAAACTGACACGGGCACTTCCCTCCGGGAGTTACGCGTGGATGGCGGCGCCTCCGCCAATGACGCTCTCATGCAATTTCAGGCGGACATTCTCGGGGTGCCTGTGGTCCGCCCGTCAATCACCGAAACCACCGCGCTGGGTGCCGCATTCCTGGCTGGTCTGGGCGTGGGCTTCTGGAGAGAACTGCAGACAATCTTGGACTTGCCGCAGGAGGAGCGCCGATTTTCACCACGAATGCCACAGACAAAAGTGGAGCAATTGCGAAAGCGATGGAATGAAGCTGTCTCCCGCACTCGAGATTGGGAGCACCCAGTCTCGCCAGATGCGTGAGTGAGTGATTTGGTCTTCGCCTTTCTTGCAGCCCCGTGGGGGGTTGAATTCATTTAGGGAGACACTGCTGCTTCCGCGACGCCAACGTTAGTATCGGCTCCTCCGTAGTAGAACAAATACCGTTCGCCTTTCCTTACCATGCCTTCCACGAACACCACATTCGGAACTTGCCCTACTTTCTCCCATTTTTTCTCAGGAGCGAAGATGGGAACATCAGCCCGCGAGATCAATACGCGCGGATCGTTCCGATCGAACATGGCAACGCCCGTTCGATAAACAAGTTTGTCGTCGGCGCCGTTGTAGACAAGAACAATCCCCTTCGGGGTTAAGATGGGTGACGGCCCTGGCTCAACCACACGCGAATCAAACTTCCCGGCACGCGCCGGCAACACCGGGGTGTCCGTGGCTTCAGTCCAGTGCAAGAGGTCTGGAGAGGAGGCCAGTCCCACCTGATCGTTGTTATCGCGACTTGTCCCCAGGAAGTACATCCAATATTTGTCGGCTATTTTCTGAGGCACGATTGCCCCGGATTTCGTCCAGCGAACATTCCAGGTTCCTTTATAGGCGGGAAGTATCACCCCTCGTCGTTCCCAGTGAATGAGATCTTTCGACGTTGCCAGACAAAGTTGTGCATCCTTCTTGTTGTAGCCGGTATAGGTCAGATAGTACGTATCGCCGAACTGCACCAGCCGCGGGTCTTCCACTCCTCCATCTTTCTCGTAGTCCTTTTCCGGCGAAAATACAGGCTCGCGGCGCCGCGTAAAATGGATCCCGTCCGCACTCTCCGCATAGCCAAGCCGAGAGGTGCCGCTCTTATCCTGCGCCCGGTAGAGCATGACAATCTTGCCGTCGCGAACGATCACCGAAGGATTGAACGTCCCCGCCGACTCCCATCCGTCGCTCTGCGGCACGATGATGGGAGTCTCGGATGCGCGATGCCACACTCCAAACGGCCAACTTGCGCTATCCTGTGATGCCAGCGTCACCAGCAGCGCCAACATCTTTACCCAGTTCCTGGCTTGAATGGATTGAATCATAGCGTTGGCCGCCTTTAACCTCGTCTGATTTTCTCGCGAGATCTGACCTATGTCTGCACCTCGACCCGCGCGTCCCGATTCTCCGGCAGTTTCCTTCCCGTCGCAACCACCCGCCCCCGAGAAACTTCCATGCTGAGCAAAAGGCACATTGTCGTCGGACTGGGCGAATTGCTCTGGGATCTGCTCCCCGGCGGAAAACAGCTTGGCGGAGCGCCCGCCAACTTCGCCTATATCACTTCTCTCCTCGGCGATGAAGGCATTCCGGGAAGCCGTCTCGGTCTGGATTCTCTAGGTGCGGAAGCAATTCGTCGCCTCGGAGAGCTCCACCTTTCAACCGAATTTATTCAGAACGATGCGGACCATCCTACTGGAACCGTGAAGGTCGAGGTGGACGGCACTGGCCAGCCGTGCTTTGAAATCTCCGAGTCGGTTGCGTGGGATTTTCTCGCCTGGACGCCGCAATGGCAGTCGCTGGCACTGCGCGCCGATGCCATCTGCTTTGGATCGTTAGCCCAGCGCTCGGAACCCAGCCGCGGCACCATTCGCGAATTTCTCAATGCCACGCAGCCAAATGCTTTACGCGTTTTCGACGTGAACCTTCGCCAGAGGTTTTTCACCGCGGAAGTCCTCGCGGAATCGATGAAGCTCGCATCCGTCGTCAAACTAAACCACGAAGAACTGCCCAGAATTATGCGGCTGTTCGCATGGGAACACCACGGCGAAGTAGATTCGGCGCGCCACTTGCTCTCGGCGCACAATCTGAAGCTGGTTTGCGTCACGCGCGGCACCAACGGCAGCCTGTTAGTCTCTGCCGGCGAATGTAGCGAACATCCTGGCTTCAAAGTAAAGGTCGCCGATGCTGTCGGCGCGGGCGACGCCTTCACCGCCGCCATGGTGCATGGATATCTTCGGCAAGCGCCGCTGGCGCAAATTAATGACACGGCAAACCGCGTCGGCGCCTGGGTCGCAAGCCGATCAGGAGCGACGCCCGCACCAAACGCCGTGGGGCTGCAACAGACTCTAGACGAAATCGGCTGAGTAACTCTTTTCGCGTTCCTCTTTTTCGCATTCATCTGTGAAACGCTGTGCCCCCTGTGTTAAAGGTTTTGACCTTCCGAAAGCCATCTCCGCCCCGTCACGGCGAAATTTAGTTTATGCTGTCTGGTTTGGCTTTTGGCGTCTGAGGGGGCCCAAGTGTCTATTTCGCAGCTCGTCCTTCGTCTGTTCATTTTCATCTCGGTTTTCCTTCCGCTTGCGTCGAGTTCCGCGCAACAGGTTCCAGAGAATACCTATCAGGACCTGCATTGGCGGATGATCGGTCCGTTCCGCGGCGGACGCACCCGTGCGGCCACTGGCGTCCCCAGTCAACCCAATGTTTTCTATATGGCTCAGGTCAATGGCGGGGTCTGGAAGTCGGACGACTACGGCCGCACCTGGACTCCCATCTTCGATCACGAATCGACGCAATCGATCGGCGCCATCGCCGTCGCACCTTCCGATCCCAACATTATTTATGCCGCCAGCGGCGAAGGCCTGCACCGCCCTGATCTTTCAATCGGCAACGGGATTTATAAATCAAGCGACGCGGGAAAAACCTGGACACACCTCGGCCTCCGCGACGGCCAGCAAATCCCCGCACTCGCCATCGACCCCCGCAATCCCAATAAGATCTTCGCCGCTGTGCTCGGCCATCCTTACGGACCGAATGAAGAGCGCGGTCTTTTCCGCTCCACCGACGGCGGCGCGTCCTGGCAAAAAGCCATCTATAAAGATGAGAACACCGGCGCCTCCGACATAGAAATCGATCCCTCCAATCCCGACGTAATGTATGCCTCGATGTGGGAAGCCCGCGAAGGCCCCTGGGAAGACAACAACGAGGTCAACGGGACCGGCGGCGGATTATTCAAATCGACCGACGGCGGAAACACATGGCATCCATTGACCAAGGGTCTTCCCAAGGATCTCTCACAGATCTACGTTGCCATCGCTCCCAGCGATTCGCATCGCCTTTATGCCTCGCTCTCCACCGCTTCGGGCGGACTTGCCTTCTACCGTTCTGACGATGCGGGAGAAAGTTGGTCAAAGATCACCGACGATCCCCGACCCTCAGGCCGCATCGGTGGCGGCGATCTCGCCATCCCCAGAGTGGATTCAAAGAACGCGGACATCGTCTACAGCGCCAGCACCGTGACGATGAAGTCCATCGACGGTGGCAAGAACTGGGCTGGCTTCCGCGGCGCGCCCGGCGGCGACGACTATCAGAATCTGTGGATCAATCCTAACGACCCGCACATTATTCTTCTGGTCAGCGATCAAGGCGCGCTGGTCACTGTGAACGGCGGCGCCACATGGAGTTCCTGGTACAACCAGCCGACTGCGCAGCTTTATCACGTCGCGGTTACGCCTACATTTCCTTATCGCGTCTGTGCTGGCCAGCAGGAGAGCGGTTCCGTCTGCATATCCAGCCGCGGCAACGATGGTGCCATCAACTTCCGCGATTGGCATCCCGTCGGCGTTATCGAATACGGCTACGTCGCACCCGATCCCCTTGATCCTGACGTCATCTACGGCGGCGGCAGAAGTGAGGTCTCGAGGTTCCACTGGTCCACCGGCCAAGTGCAGAACATCACTCCGATTCCCCTTCGATCCCCGAAGTACCGTACCGACCGCTCCGAGCCCACGATGTTCTCTCCAATCGATCCCCACACGCTCTATTTCGCCAGCAACATACTTTTCAAAACCACCGACGGCGGAAATTCCTGGCAGACCATCAGCAACGATCTCACTCGCGAGGCCCCCGCAATCCCAACCAGCGTCGGTAATCTCATTCCCAAAGGCGCCGACAAACAGCGCGGCGTCATCTACTCCCTCGCCCCGTCATTCAAAAACATCAACACCCTGTGGGCTGGCACCGACGATGGCCTGATCTGGCTGACTCGCGATGGCGGCCAAAAATGGAACGACATCACTCCTAAAGACCTGGCGCCCTGGAGCAAAGTTACGCAGATCAGCGCCTCGCACTTCGATGACGATACCGCTTACGCCTCCGTCAGCCGCTTCCGCATCAACGACCAGCATCCTTTTATCTACCGCACTCACGATGGCGGCAAAAACTGGAAGCTGATCACAACTGGCCTTCCCGACTTCGGCCCCGTCGATACCGTTCGCGAAGATCCGGTGCGTAAAGGCCTGCTATTCGCCGGCACGGAAAATTCTGTCTGGGTCTCGTTCGATGACGGCGACCGCTGGCAATCGCTGCAACTCAATCTGCCGCATACCGCTATGCGCGATCTGTGGATTCACAATGACGACCTCATCGTTGCCACCCACGGCCGCTCTTTTTGGATTCTGGATGACATCGCTCCGCTCCGCGAGGTTGCAAAACTTGCCGCCACCAACGAAGCCCATCTTTTCACCCCTTCCCCCACCTTCCGCATCCAGCGTGATACCAACACTGACACGCCGCTTCCTCCCGACGAGCCCGCGGCCGCCAATCCGCCCGATGGGGCGATCATCGATTACTATCTGCCACAAGCCACTCCTTCTTCCGTCACTCTCGAAATTCTCGACGCTCGCGGCCAACTCGTTCGCAAGTTTTCCAGCACCGATAAGCCCGAATCCACGGAGGAGGAGTTGAAGAAACAACTCATCCCCCTTTACTGGCTGCGCCCCTTCCGTTCTCTGCCAAATCAGGCCGGCATGCACCGCTGGGTTTGGGATCTGCACTATCCCGCCCCCGATGCAACCCGCCACGAGTATCCCATCGCTGCGATTCCCGGCGACACTCCCCGCTACCCCCTCGGTCCCACAGCCTTACCGGGAACCTATACCGCCCGCCTCACTGCGGATGGCAAGACTCATACCGCGCCCTTCATCGTGAATATGGATCCTCGCGTGAAAACCTCTGCCGCCGGACTCGAAAAAAAATTCCAGCTCGAAAGCCGCCTGGCCTCCCTTCTCACCCAGACCTCACAAGCAGTTCTGCAGGCCGGATCGATTCGCGATCCGCTGCAAAAACTGAGCCAGCAAGCCACTGGCCCTGTCCGCGATTCCGTTCAGGCCTTCCAGAGCAAACTTACATCCGTGCTCGGAGCGCCGGCTGGTTTCATGGCGCCGCCCGCCGACGAAATCACTCTCGCGCGCGTCAATGGACAAGTCGCCGTTTTGTATGGCCAGGTTTGGCAGGCGGACGCGGAACCTACTGCTGCGCAGTCGGCCGCCATCTCCGCCACCGAACACGACGCTTCAGACGTAATGAAACGCTGGGACGTTCTCCGCAACACGGATCTCCCAGCTCTCAATCGCGCTCTCGGTGAGGCCAATCTCCCGGAAGTTAAAATCGACTCCGATCCGCACAAAGATGAAGGCGGCGTGGACGAAGAATAATCGCGTGGCCCTGTCGGATTTGTTGCGTGCGCACCACTGGGAAGGGCACGACTCTAGTCGCGTTCGGGAAGGGCACACCTTTAGTTATGTTCGGGAAGGGCACGACTTTAGTCGTGCCGTAAGCCGTCGCTGGTACGTTCGCGCTTCAGCGCCTGAGGTCTTCTTCGCGCCACGCTCGATCTCGGCCGATTTTCGGTGACGCTGATTTTGGGTGAGATTTCACAGCGCTTCCACCGCGCTCTGCAACTCCCGCGCAATCTGCGCAGGATCAGTCCCAGCGGAAAACTGCATCGGCCGGCCAATACTCACTCTGATTTCCCCAGGCCGCGCAAATTTTTTCCCCGCTTGCTTCACTTCAAACAATCCCACAATCCGCATGGGCAACACTGGAATATTCAGATTATTCGCCAGCAGCCCGATCCCCGCGCGAAACGGATTCATCTTTCCATCCACCGTATGCCGTCCCTCGGGAAACACCAGCACGCTGTATCCCCTATCCACGGCCTGACCCGCATAAGCAAAGCTCTGCCGGAAGCCAGCCTCACGCGGCAACGGAAACAGATTCAGCAGAGAGACTCCCAGCGCCCACTGCACCCGGTCATAGATTCTGCCGAAAAAACCTCCCTCCGCAGCAGGCGAGTGCAGCGCCTCCAACGCTTCGCCGCCCGCTGCCGTTGCAATCCGATTTCGTAACCGTGCCGGCAAAGCCGTCTGCACAAATCCCACATCTACGTCAGCGCCATGATTGCAGACCACGAGCAGCGGCCCGCTCCAGCCTCGCAAATTCTCCCGCCCTTCAATCCGCGGCCAGCCCAGCAGCAGCATCGCCGGCCTCATCAACAAATAATGTGCCAGCCATCGCACCCAAGTCACCGGCCGCCGCAGCGTCCATCCCGGATAGTGATACTCCGCGCGCGCTAGCCTCTCACTGCTCAACATTTTTTCTATGTCGCCCACGGTCCGCGCCGCGCTAAACCGCGTCTCGCTCAGATCCACCTGATATCGATCCTCCAGCGCGCCAATTAATTCCACGCGGTCCAGCGAACTCAATCCCAGATCAGACGCCAAATCAAGGGAATGATCGGAGTCGAGCCTCGCATCCGGCGTTCGCCCCGTAATACGCCCGATCAACTCCAGCACCGAACTATCACTCACAACGTCTTCTCCGTGAGCCTGCAGAATTTTCTTTGCGGCGAATTCCGAGATCACATTCCGCCGCGGCTTCTGCGTGCTCGTCCGCGGAAAATCTTCCTGCGGCCACCGAACCCACATCCGCACGCGCTGAAACTCAGCCAGGGTCTCGTTCGCGCGTTCCACCACTTCTTCTACAGGCGCAGCGACACTATCCCGCAGTATCAACACGGCGCACGGCTCCGCATTTCCCCCGCGTTCGAGTCCCACGACTACGCAATCTTTCACTTCCGGCTGCCGCCGCAACGCCGCTTCCAAATCTTCCGGATAAATATTCAGCCCCGCCGGAGTAACGATCACTTCTTTCTTGCGCCCCTTGAAATAAAGATTTCCAGCGTCGTCCAGCGCGCCCACATCTCCGGTGCGATACCAACCTTGTTCGTCAGCGACGGCTGTCGAGTGGTCTGCTCCCCAGTATCCAGCCGCCACTCCGCCGCCGCGGATCAGGATCTCGCCATCATCCGCCAGCTTCACCTCGCGCCCCGGCAACACTTTCCCAATCGATCCCTTCCCCAACTTGAACGGATGGTTCACGCTGATCAGCGACGTAGTCTCCGTCAGTCCATAACCCTGAATCGCCGCGTAACCCAGCCGGTCCCAGAATTGTTCCGTCTCCGCATCCAGCGCCGCGCCGCCGCAAATGAACGCCCAGAACTTCCATCCGAACTTCCGGCGAATGTCGCGGAAAATCCACCATCGCCTCAGGAAATGTTTCCCTTCGGACGTGCGGAAACGCTGCCGAAAATCGACGATTTTTTTCTCGCCCTCAGCGCCATCTTCGAGATCGCGCTCAATCTTCTGCTTCAGCGACTGCAAGACTCTCGGCACCGTCACCAACACCGAAACGCGCTCACGCTGGATCGTGCTCACAATCTCCGAAGGCTTCAACTCCTCCTGAAAAATCACCGTCCCACCCAGCAGCGGAGGCAGAAACATCCCCAGAAATTGTCCAAACACATGGCTTAGCGGCAACAAATTCAAAAACCGCACGGGATGCACCCACCGCTCATACTTCAAATAAGCCTGCATCTCCCGCTCCAGCGGATCGATATTCGCCAGCACATTGCCATGTGTGATGACCACACCCTTGGGATCGGCAGTCGTCCCGGAAGTAAAAACGATTTGCAAGGTGTCGTCGCGCCCGATCACCACATTCACATCCGACAGTAGCGCCGGCGTCCCGCCGGCTTTTCGCGGTAAGTCATCGAGAATGACGTAAGGCGCACCCGTCTCACCAGCGTGCCTCCGCGAACAAACCCAAAGCCGAGCCTCAACCTGCCGCGCAACGCGCGTCGCAAACTCCGCCGAAGCCCGATCGTCCATCGGCACCACAACCGCCCCACTCAAAGCGCATCCAAGAAACACTGCGACCCACTCCGCGCAGTTCTCCCCCCACAGCATCACCCGCTCGCCCTTACCGATCCCCCGCGTCTCCAAATCCCCGGCGAGCCGAACCGCCATCTCCAAAACCTGCCCATAGGTAAACCACTCCATCCGGTATCCACACCGCTGCCCGTAAGCGCGCTCAGAGGTGTGCGCCTGAAAGTTCTCTAGGAAAAACTCTGCTAAAGATTCAACCATGGATTAAAGAGTGGAAGCGGCAGAGAGTCGGAAGCCTTGCCCCTAGGCAAGTTTAGTCGTAGAAGGTAACAATCGGACAAGCCGCTATCTCATCTCTGCCGATCGCCTGGGTTTGTAATTGAAATGGAGAGGCCGCAGGAATCCTGAAGGCTCACTACCTTATCGTGCAGATAACCGGAGTCAGACGGGGTTCTTTCAGGTCATGGTATTCACCATCTTTCCCTAAAACAGTCCAACTCGCGTCATAGCAGGCTATGCGTCGATACTTAGATTTGTCAAAGCGATACAAAGTCAATCTCTGCTCGGTCGCAGAACCGTGTTGACCAAGGACAAGATCGTGAAAGCTATTGGTAACGGTCGGCTGGATGGTGAACGTCTGAGTCGCAGTCCGGTGCAGAATCACCGAGTACTTCTCTCCGTCGGCACGGAAGACCCAGGCCTCGCAGTTCCCGGTTGGGCTACACAAAAAACTGCCGCTGCCTCGCGCCAAATACTGTTTCGAACCGTTGCTGCCGAGGTCGACCGCTTTGATCGACGTCTGTGCCGCGAGATCAAGTAGTTGTTGTTCTGTGTCGATGTTCATCTCGGACATGAAGGGGCGGAGTTGCGACACCACAATCGCGGTGAGGCTCCCCCGCTGGTGCGGAGAAAGACCTTTCGATTCGGCGATACTTGCCCAACCATCTCTCTCTACCGAGCGCCAATCCCAACGGAATCTCGGGACTGGGCCTTGCGCGAAACCACAAAGTCCCCAACCGATCAGGACCGCGAGCATACGTAGTCGTCGAGGGATCGTCATGCGGTTCATGAAAATAATAAGCTAAGGGGTTCGTCAGTCTATGAGAAATCGTCTCGCTCTCGGAAAGCCCTACTCCCGCCCCACCCCCAGCGCATCCGCCACCCGATTAATATAGTTAAACCACGAAGCAATTAGCGTAATCTGCAAAATCCCGCGATCGTCAAATCCCACCGCCCGCAGCCCCTCAATATCATCCTTCCAACACTTCGTCGCGTCCTTGGTCAGCTTCACCACATAATCCACCATCACCCGCTCCTGCGTCGTGATGGGAGCAGTCGTGTAATCCTTCTCCAGCGCCTCCACTAGCTCTTTATCCAGCGTCACCCTACGCAGAAACTCTGCGTGCGACTCGATTCAATACACGCACCGGTTGGTCACCGAGACCATGGTCGCAATCATTTCATGCTGACGCCGGCTCAGCGGCAACTCCGGCGACATCAGCGCTCCAAACGTTCCAAACGCGTGATAGAGCGCCTCCGGAATCAGCGTGTGAGATCCCACAATCGTCGCCCCACCAGCTTGATCCGGGTGCACCGGCGTAGCGTATTCCACGGGATAAAGCGCCTTCTGCCCCTCCATCGCCTGCAGCACCTTCTCATCTGCTTCCGAGAGAGGTATGGTTTTAATCCAGGTCATCGTCGATCGTCTCCCATCAAGCGCGAACTCAGCTTTGAAAGCGCAGCCGGAAGATTACACTGTAGCTCCTCTGGCACCCCATAACTTATTTGTACTAGATCCCTGATCCTCGATCTACCATCCGTATCCATCACTTCCAACGCGACTTACTCCCGTTCCACCCCTGATTCCCTTGGTAACCCTTTCGTACACTCCCTTTTGGTAACCCTTGGTAACCATGCGATTCCACTCCTCCAGCCGTACAATTGCACTTGTTCCAACCGGCCATCTCCAAAAAGGATTTTGGCCAACTGACGTTTCCCGGGGCAACACTCCCGAGCGCCGTCATTTCGCTTAGTGAGTCAGACCAGGGGCTGGAGTTCGTAACCTTATGGCGTTCGGTTTCGGGTTCAACAAACAGAAGGTACTCAGCGCTGCGGAGAAGTATGTCCAGCAGGGCAAGATGCAGAATGCCATCGCCGAGTACGAAAAAGTTATTAAGGCCGACCCCAAGGACCTTACCGTCACCAACACCGTCGGCGATCTTTACTCTCGGCTGGGCGATGCCGATAAAGCCACTGATTGTTTCAAGACCGTAGGCGATGCCTATGCCACGCAGGGTTTCACGGTCAAAGCCATCGCCATGTACAAAAAAATCAGCAAGCTCAAGCCGTCGCTTGAGAGCGTGCTGAAGCTGGCCGAACTCTACACCCAGCAGGGACTCTTCAACGACGCCCGCGCCCAATATCTGCAGGTCGCGGAAGAATTCCTCAAATCCGGCGAGCTAGACAACGCCGTCCGCATCTTCCAGAAGATTCTGGAAATGGATCCGGAAAATACCACGATGCGCGTCAAGCTGGCGGAGGTTTATGTCCGCCTCGGAAAGAAAAATGACGCCTGGCAGATTTTCTCCGCCGCCGCTGAAACCTTACGCGCCAAGGGTTCGCTAAGCGCCGCCGAAGAAGTTCTGCAGCGCATGCTCACCCTCGATCCCGGCAACGGCTACGCCCTGCTCATGCAAGGCCGCAATCTGCTCGAGGCCGGGGACGCTGAAGCTGCTATCGAATCCCTACAGAAAGTTTCCGACCTCGACTCTAATCCCGATGGCCTCCGCGATCTGCTCAAGGCCTATCTGAAGAATGGCCGCCTCTCTGACGCGGGCACGCTCGCCAGTAAACTCCTCACCGTCCACAATGACCTTGCCTCCATCTCCGTTTTCGCCGACGCTCTCATGCAGGCCGGCCAGTATGAAAATGCGCTTCAGGTTTACGACCAGCATGCCGACCGTCTGCTGGCGGAGGATTCCAACAAGGTCTTAAAGAACCTGCATTCCGTCATCGGGCATGTGCGTGATAATCCCGCTTCGCTCGAGAAACTTCTCGATCTCTTCCAGAAAGCCGGAGAGTCCACTCACATCACCGAAGTCATCGAGTTGCTGGCTCACGCCTCGGTACAATCGGGCGATCTGCCCCGGGCTCGCGATCTCTACCAGAAGCTTGCCACCATGGAGCCTGGCAATCCCCTGCACATGAATAATTATCAGCAGGTGGTCAGCCAGCTTGGTGGACCTTCCGCTGAGAAATTGATTTCCCCGGAAGAAGCCGCCGTCATGGTCGACGAACTGGAGGCCACTTCTCCCTCCATTCACCAGCATTATTCCGACGCGGTGTCGCTCGCCGTTCGATCCGCTCTCACCGATGCGGAACTTTTCATTTCTTACAACATGCCCGCCAAGGCTCTCGGCCCACTCATGGCCGCACTGCCGCAGGCGCCCTCCGATCTCCGGCTCAACCAGCGTCTCGCCTCCCTGCACACCCGCGCCGAGCGTTTTGCGGAAGCCGGAGTCTGCTGCCGTACATTGCAGAGCGTCTACTCCGAAGCCGGATATCCTGAGGAAGCTACGCGCTACGGCGAACTTGCCGATCGCTACGAACAACGCTCCTCGACCTCCACCTCGGCGCCTTCGATCGTCCAGCTCGCCTCTGCTCCGCCAGAGACCGACTCAGAGGAGATTTCAATCGCATCTCCGGTCTCCGCCCCTTGGCCCTCGGCTCCGGCCGAGCCCGCCGAAGAACTTGAATTCGCTGTCGTGGCGGATGAAAACGCTGGCCGGGAAGACGATCAAAGTCAAAACGAAGATGAAATAACTCAAGAAAACCGACCCAGTGATGAGGCTCCAGCTGTCGCCGAGGCCCACAGCACTCCCGCCGAGATCGATCTTTCTTCCGAGTGGGACGACGCCATTACCATCGAAGCCGAAGAGCCATCCGCTGAAGTCGCGGAAATTGAAGTCTCCGATTCTCTTGCCGACCAGGAAATCCCTGTCGCAGAACTGGAGACGCCAGAACTAGCAGCTCCAAAACCTCACCAACAGCTCGACTCGGAAAAGACTGCCGAAAGCGTCGGAGAAATCCGTTTCTATCTCGAGCACGGAATGCCCGAGCAAGCCACGGCGGCTTTCGAGAAGCTGGAAGCTTTAACCACTGACGAAGCCACGTTAAGCAGCCTCCGTGCTGAAATCGAATCCGCGTCGCAGCCTGCCTCCGCCGGGGAAGAAATTTCCCCCGTCGAGGCCGTCTCGGAATTCACTATCGACGAGCCTTCCGCCGAATTCGCCATCGACCAGGCTCCAGCCGCTGCTCATCAGGATCCGGCCGTAGTCGAGAAACCGTCTCCTCAACCGCCTCCGCCTCAGGCCCCGGTGGAAGCCGTGCAGGTTCAAGTTCCACCCGTTCGCCACACTGAGCCTCCCGCGCCAGCTGAGGTCGCACTTCCTCCGACGCCCGCGCCGGGTGTCCTTCAGGAATTCGTCTCAGATCTTGAGTCTTCCCTGGGCGATAGTTTCCTCCCAGGAGCCGTCGCCCATGAACCCGCGCCTGCCGTTGAGCACGCTTCGACGCAGACCGCTCGTCCACAGCCCCATAACCATCCTGAACTCGAACCTGTTGGCAATGCCACCCCCACTTCTTTCGGCGTGCCCCAAACCGAGGTCATCGGCGAGTTCGTAGCTGATCTCGAAGCTTCTCTGGGTGAAGATTTCCTCAAAGATGCTCCCGTCGCCGAGCCTGCGCCTCAGTCTCATCCGGCCCCCAAGACCAAGCCGCCTGCCGTAGCCCCCGCGCAGCAGTGGCCTACCCCCACTCCAGCGCCCGCTTCGCCGGTCAGCATTCCGGCGGCAGCCAGCGCCGCCGCTGCCGCAGCTGGAGCTCCCACACTTTCTTCGCAGGCCTCTGCCCCGGCCGCGCGGCAGTCAACCGCCGCCGCCGCTCCCGCTCCGCCAATTTCTCCGCTCATTCCTGGCGCTCCGACCGCCACCAAGTCCTCCCCCTTCGGTGAAGACGCAGGCGTCGATCTTGCCGAAATGTTCGGCGAACTAAAACAAGATCTCGAATCCGGCTCAGCCGCAGAAGAAGAGGATCCAGAAACCCATTACAACCTCGGCATTGCCTTCCGCGAAATGGGCCTGCTCGACGAAGCCATTGGAGAACTTCAGAAAACCTGTCAGGCTGTTGACCGTGGACATCCTTTCCCGCAGGTCATGCAGACTTATACCTGGCTGGCCCAATGCTTCCTGGACAAAGGCGTCCCTGAGGCAGCCATTCGCTGGTACCACAAAGCTTTGAACGCTCCCGGCATTGATGAAGAAACTCGCACCGCTCTCCACTATGAACTCGCCGCCGCCTACGAAATCGCAGGCGATAAGCCTTCCGCGCTCAAGCACTTCATGGAGGTTTACGGCCGCAACATCGATTACCGCGATGTCGCCGAGCGCATCAAGCCCCTGAAGTCGTAGAATAGCTCGATGGGTTTTATCCCTAAAACATTTTCTCCCGAGCCCTCGCGCGATCCCCACCAGCGGTGTCATCCCTCGCGAACCGAGGGACCTTCGTCCTTGCCTGCACCACCACGCTCGCCTCTGCACTGGAGCGCCCGGTGACCCCTGATCCCAATTTGCCCGTCGAAAACGGTCCGGTGGCGCCCATCCAGCCCGCGCCTGCCCACAACCAGGCTGCCACTTCTCTACTCGACCCTCCACCTTCCGATCCAGCGCCGCACTCTCACACCGGCCTACAGCTCTGGCTCCATCGCACTTCCGTCTTCCTTTTCGTGCTCATCAGCGCTGTCGCCGGAGTTCTGCTCCTGATCCTCCCCTGGACCCCGGAGTGGACCGACAACTATATTTTGCTTTCCTATCCCTGGCTTCGTACTTTGATTTCGACCGGGTTTTTTCGCGGGCTGTGCAGCGGCCTGGGTTTGCTCGACATCTGGATCGGCTTCTGGGAAGCCCTCCACTACCACGATCACCAATAGCTTAAGATGAAATACTTTGAAAAGAAAACTTTTTGAAAGGGCTCGGCTTCAGCCGTCCGCCAAGAGTCGACAAAATTAAGGGCTTTAGCCCCTTCAGCAGCCTGCACAAAGATTTCAGAACGTGAGTCTCCTCCATGGTTGATAAGCTCAAACCCGCTCATCTGGCCTACCAGAACGAACCTTTCCTCAACAGCCCCGACGGCCGCATACTCCGTATCCTCGCGGAATACCAGGAACCGCTCTCGCGCTTTCGCCGCGAGCAGATCCAGGATACCGTCGTCTTTTTCGGCTCCGCCCGCTTTCAGGGAGGCGACGCCGCAAAAAAGAATCTGACCACCGCGGAAAAAAACGAAGCCAAACTTTCCGCAGCTCAACACGAAGATAATCTGAAGCGCGCCCGCGCCGCCGTCGACATGGCCCGCTACTACGAGGACGCGCGCCGCCTCGCTTTTTTGCTCACCGAATGGTCCATTCAAATTCCCGCCCGCCGCCGCCGTTTCGTCGTCACCACCGGCGGAGGCCCCGGCATTATGGAAGCCGCCAACCTCGGCGCCCACGAAGCTGGAGGAAAGAGCATCGGACTCAACATCAATCTACCTTTCGAACAGAATCCAAACTCCTACATCACTCCCGCGCTCAACTTCGAATTCCATTATTTCTTCATGCGCAAATTCTGGTTCGCGTATCTTGCCAAAGCGCTGGTGATTTTTCCCGGCGGCTTCGGCACGATCGACGAACTTTTCGAAATCCTCACCCTTGCCCAGACTGATAAACTCGCCAAGAAAATTCTCGTCGTCATTTACGGCAGCGAATACTGGCATCGCATCATGAACTTCCAGGCCTTCGTCGACGCCGGCACCGTCTCCGCGCAGGATCTCAACCTCTTCAAGTTTGTCGATTCCCCCGAAGACGCCTTCTCGTTCCTTCGCGACGGCCTCACCGAATACCACCTCGGCGGCCCACCCAAAAAAGAGAAAGAGCACGAAGTCCTCCCGGAAATCGCCAAGACCAGGCCGTAACCGAACTGACAGGTAGCCGGAAAAGCATTGTGAGATCTACCCTGTGATCCCCTGTGCCCTCTGTGGTAAAGGTTTAAGATGCCCGAAGGCCTGCTTCTCTACTACATCACCGACCGCACCGCATTCGCGCCTGACGAGCGCACCCGGCGCCTCCGCCTTCTCGACAAAATTGCCGAAGCCGCAACCGCTGGCGTCGACTACATCCAGCTCCGCGAAAAAGATCTCTCCACCCGCGACCTTGAAACTCTGGCCCGCGAAGCAATCCAGGTAATCGATAATTACGATGATCTGAAAGACGATCTGAAAGACGATCTGAAACACGATCTGAAAACAGAGAACCGAGCAACCAGAACTGTTCTCCTGATCAACTCCCGCACCGACGTGGCTCTATCCGTCAAGGCCAACGGAGTCCACCTTCCCGCCAACGACGTCTCCCCAAAAGAAGTTAGAACAGCCTGGCATCGAGGGTATGGCGCCGGCGCACCCGCCCGCGAAACCTCACCAGGAAACCCGCTGATCTCCATCTCCTGTCACTCGGCGAAAGAAGTAATTCAAGCCGCCACCAACGGTGCAGACCTGGCCATCCTCGGTCCCATCTTCGAAAAAAAAGACGCGCCCGGAACCGCCCCGGCCGGCCTCAAAGCCCTTCGCCAAGCCTGCCGTTCCAATATCCCAGTGCTCGCCCTGGGAGGCGTCACTCTGCTGAACGCTGAATCCTGTTTCCGCGCCGGCGCAGCCGGCATCGCCGCCATCCGCCTCTTCCAGGAAAACAACCTCGCCGAAGTCGTCCATACCTTGCGCGGACTTTAGTCGTCCCGCTTTTTAGAAGTTGCTTCTGATTACTCACCCCGTCCACTTCGTCCCCGCCTCCAGCACCTGCACAACCTTCGTCAACCGCCGCGCTCGTGTCTCTTCCTGCTTCGCTCCCGCAATCCACCCCGCCATCTCTTTCTTGTGGGTAAATGCCAGCTTTTCCCAATTCCCCTTCGCCGATTTGTTTTTCGCCAACGCTTTCTTCAATACCGGAGGCGCCTCCACCGTCCGCTTCTCATCATCCCGCTCCATCACCAGCTCGACGATGTCCCCCGGCTTTACTCCTGCCCCGTCGCGCAAAGTTTTGTTGACTGGCATCATGTGGCAACCACCCATCGGCATCAGCGAGGAACGAAACGGAAATCCGTTAATCGTGCCCCGCACCGGCACTCGCGCCCGTGTCCCGAACACTTCCGGCACATCCACCGGAGGAGTAATCGCCGCCACCACCCCCGCCTCTTTACCCTCGATCTTCACTTTGAAGCGCAACTTTCGTTTCGCCATCGCAACCCTCCATCCGCGCTGTTAAACTCTAACCAGACCACCTCACGGGACAACATCCCGGCTAATGCCATGTCGGCAGCTCATTCGCATTCTGAACCCGGTCCCGCACCCTACATCGAGCCTGGCCTCATCTCTATTCCCGCTGCCTGGTTCCTTATGGGTTCCGCTTCCGGTCAGGATTGCGAACGTCCCGTTCACCGCGTCTGGGTTGACGCCTTCGCCCTCGCCGCCACTCAAGTCACGAACCTCGAATACGCAACTTACCTGCGCGTCACGGAATTATCATCTCCACCCTTTTGGAACGACAACAATTTCAATACTCCTCAACAGCCCGTCACCGGCGTCTCCTGGTTCGAAGCCGATCATTACTGCCAATGGCTCTCCTCCCAAACCGGCCGGATCTACCGCCTTCCCACAGAAGCCGAATGGGAGCGCGCCGCCCGCGGCGATCTCGAACAGAAGAATTTTCCTTGGGGCGACGACCCGCCGGAGTCTCTTCCGGACTACGCCACCCGCTGGCTAACCGGACCCGATCCAGTCGCCCGCTACGCAGCAAATTCCTTCGGCCTATACAATATGTGCGACAATGTCCACGAATGGTGCACCGACTGGTACGATCCCAATTACTACGCCACCGCACCCGACCGTAATCCCCGCGGCCCCGAGCCTCATATAGGAATCGGTCAACGCAAATCCTCCCGCGGCGGATCATGGCGCCATCACGTGAAAGTCTCCCGCTGCTCCGCCCGCTCCAGCATCCCCCCCGAATTTCAATATGCTGACTACGGCTTCCGCCTCGCGTGCGACCTCTCGCAACGTACCTAATCAGTCCGGTTATAAATTTGGTCGTTCCGAATCGGGCGCCGGACTCCAGCCCATATAATTCTTGTCATTCCGAATTGGGCGTCAGCCCGGTGAAGGAACCTGCTGTTGCCGTCGTCAGAATCGAGGCAAGCGCTCATGTTCCAACCAGATCTTCTCCGCTCCAAACGCACCCTCATCACCGGCGGCGGCACCGGCCTCGGCAAAGCCATGGCCCACCGCTTCCTCGAACTCGGCGCCACGGTCCACATCTGTGGCCGCCGCGAAGACGTTCTCGAGCAAACCGCCTCGGAACTCGCCGCCCACGGTCCTGTCCACGCAATCCCCTGCGACGTCCGCAATCTCGACGCCGTCGAAGCCATGATCGATTCCATCTGGAGCGAAGCCCCGCTCGATATCCTTGTCAACAACGCCGCCGGAAATTTCATCGCCCGCACCGAAGAACTTTCCTCGCGCGCTTTCGAATCAGTCATCGGCATCGTTCTCCACGGCACTCTCCACGCCACTATGGCGTGCGGACGCCGCTGGCTCAAATCCAAACACAAAGGCACCGTACTGAACATCTCCGCAACCTACGCGCCGGTCGGTTCGGCTTACGTCGTTCCCTCGGCCATCTCCAAAGCCGGCGTCGAAGCCCTCACCCGCAGCCTCGCCGTAGAATGGGGCAATCGCGGCATCCGCATGAACGCTATCGCCCCCGGCCCCATTCCCACGCAAGGCGCATTCTCGCGCGTCCTCCCGCTCCCTCAACTCGAGCCTCTGGCCCTCGACCGCAACCCCATGCATCGCTTCGGCACAACCGAAGAACTAGCGAACCTCGCCGCATTCCTCGTGAGCGACGGTTCCGGCTACATTAACGGAGAAGTCATTCGCATGGACGGCGGAGAGTTCCTGCAAGGCGCCGGAGAATTCAGCAACCTCGGCCGCGCCCTAACCAACGAAGATTGGGAATCCCTAAAGCCCCGCAAACCCGCCAGGAAAATCCCATGAAGGTTGAGAGGTGGGACTGAGCCGGGAGACCCGGTCCCGGCCGAGCCGACATACGATAGCCCCCACGTGAGTGGGGATGGGAATGGGAAGTTGCAACGAGTCCCGTAAGGACGGCACGAGTCCGCTGTCCGCCTTTTCGGCGACTAGTCGTTGGAACTATCCTCGTCCCTCTGAGGGATGCACCAGCCATTTCAGAATCATATTCACCAAGCTCAGCACGATCGCCCCCAAAAACGCGGCCAGAAATCCGCGCACCTGAAACCCAGGCGACAGCAAAGCAGAAGCGAGCTCGAGCATCAGCGCGTTGATCACCAGCCAGAACAATCCCAGCGTGACCAGCGTTAGAGGAAATGTCAGAATCTTCAGCACCACTCCTACCGTCGCGTTAATAAACCCAATCGCCAGCGCCGCAATCAACGCCGCTACCGGACCGCTCACATAAATTCCCGGCACCACGCGCGACACAATCCACACCGCCAGCGCACTCAGCACCCAATTCAGTAGCATTCGCATAGTCGTCGCTCCTTGCCCCAAGACTATATCCGAATCGTGCGGGTCGGACACTATTGTCCAACAACCCCTTCACCATGACTATCGCTGCTCCGCATATGGCGTCAGTTTCGCCCCGCCATCCGCCTCGACCATCCAGAACATCCGCCCGTGATAATAATCCAGCAGCTCCTGATTTTTCTCCGCCCCCATATCCCGCGCCCACACAATTTTCTGTTTATCAACATTCGCCCCATTGAACACCCACTCGCGATCGAGATCGAAGTCTCGCGCATACCTCACTAGAACCACATCCTTGCCCGGCAACGCGTCCAACTCCTTAGCGATCCCCGCACGTTCCATGTCTCCGTGCTGCCACTCTTTTTCCGGATGCACATGCGCCACGGCCATCCCAAGGCGCAACACAACCGTTGCCACATAGACCACAGCGACCGCCCGCACCAATGCCAGCCCGACGGGATGTCCACTCCACTGAAACCGCCGCAGATGCCGCACACACTGCATCAGAAACAAATAAAGCAACGCCGTCGCCGGAGCAAAATAATGCGGCAGAAACCACACCTCAACCGCGAGGCCAAGCACAAAGATTCCGCCAATCAACCACGGCACCCGCAACCGCCGGTCGCGCGCCGCGCACGGCAGCGCGATCAGCACAAATGGCAACGGAGGAACCAGATAGACCTGCCAGAAATAATAGAGTTTTCCCCGGCACCGGCGAATGAATCCGCGCAATGTCTTATACTCCGTCGCCTCGCGCAACTCCCGCTCGTACTGGGCCTGCATCTTCGCATGATGGTAGCTCTTCTGCGGCCACGGTTTTTGCCAGATAAAATATCGCCCCATCGCGTACATTTCACGGTTCACATCGTACGTCATGCGGAAGGGATTTCCCGTCACCCGGTAATAGTAGTAGCCCGTCCACGCCGCAAGCGGAGCCAGCGTAAGCAGCAACGGCAGCACAATCCTCGCCAGCGAAACCCGTGCCGGTGGCCCGTTCCTGCCCAGCATCCATGCCAGCAACGCCAGCCCCACTCCCGAACTCAACAGAAATCCTTCATACGGGCGTGTGTTTGCCAGAATAAATAGTCCCACCGCCATACACATCGCATGAATTCTCCGCGTTCCATGCTGGATCCTCGGCAGCGCCCCCAACACCAGCGCTCCGCCCACCGCCGGCAAGCACGCGCTCCAATATCCATTCGTGAAGTAGCTCAACAATCCCAGCCGCGCCACTGCCAGCACTCCGCCCAGCAACGCCCATCGTGGCGGAATCCATCCCTGCAGCATCCAGCAGATCGTCGCGCACATCAGCGCCGAGGCCAGCAATTGACCGATCCACGGATTTCCCAACACTTCGCCCAGCGCCAGTATCAGCCCCTGTCCCGGCGGATACATCGACATATACGTCGGATGCCAGATCACATGGAATGTTTCGAAGTGCACCCACATCGGGTGCGGAGGATTCGTCAACCGCCCGTGCGCGAACGTATCTGCGGCCAGCAGATAACTGAATTCATCGTGATAATGCGGCAGTGGCACCCCGAGAAGCAGGGCTCCCGCGCCGCGAATCGCCAACAAAGAAAGGCCCACCAGAAAACAGGAAAGCAATTTCCTGTCCGCGATCTTTTCTCCGAACCGTTCGATCCGCGCCAGCCCCACCCGTTCCCAGATTTGTGGAAACCTGACCAGCAGACAGACCGCCACCGCAACCACCGCCGCCGGCTTCAACACCTTCAAAAACCATGGACCTGCGCCTGCAATCCATCCCATCGCCACCGTCAGATTTCCCATGTCACTCAACGCCAACCCCGTCACCTCGCTCGCACCCTAGGATACCTCGTTCATCCAATCACGCCCCTGCAGTACAATCCACCTCGTGGATCCCCTCACTGATATCGAAGTCCGCGTTCTCGGCTCGCTCATCGAAAAAGACATCACGACGCCCGACTACTATCCCCTCTCACTCAATGCTCTGGTCAACGCCTGCAATCAGAAAAATAACCGCGACCCTGTCATGACCCTCGACGAAGATTCCGTCAGCAACGCTCTCGCTACGCTACAGGAGAAACGTCTCGCCGGCCCCGCCAGTGGCGCGGATAGCCGCGTTACCAAGTACGAACATCGCCTGCAGGAAGTTTTCAACTTCGACCGCCGCGAGATTGCCATCCTCTGCGTGCTCCTTCTCCGCGGTCCGCAAACTCCTGGCGAACTCCGCAGCCGCACCGAACGCATGTACCGCTTCGAAGCCCTCGATGATATCGTCTCCACCCTCGACCGCCTCAGCCAGCGTCACCCACCGCTCTCCGCCATCCTTCCACGCCAGCCCGGAACCAAAGAATCGCGCTACATGCAACTCTTCGCCGGCGATGCGCCCGCAGCCGATGGGGATGTGGCGCGCGCGCCCTCGCGCGCGACCGACCACGTCCGCTCCTCCAACGATGACCGCATATCCCATCTCGAAAACGAAGTCCAGGAATTAAGAAGGGAAGTAACAGAAATCCATCAGCAACTAGCCGCCTTCCGCAAACAATTCGAATAGCTCGGAATGCACTACCCAGTGCTCCCCATGTCCTCTGTGTTAAAGATCTTTCTTGACCCACCTCAAAATCCCCAGTCACGCCTCCAATCGGTTGATGTAGCCTAATGAAAACGCCCGGGCCGAAGCCCGCAAGCCGAAGCCCTCCCTGGAGGTTCCCATGTACCGCCGCGAATTCCTCATCCGTTCCACCTCCGCCCTCGGAGCCACCTGGCTCACAGCGAAGCGGCTCACCTCGAAAAATATTCTCGCCGCGCTTGCGTCTCAGCCACTCGCAACGAAATTCACCGCCATCGATACGGTTACCCTCGGCAACACCGGCATCAAGACCAGCCGCCTCGCCATGGGCACCGGCACCGTTGGCTCCGGTCATCACTCGAATCAAACCGCGCTTGGCATTAAGGGGCTCTCCGACCTTCTCCTCAACGGCTACGACCACGGCCTCCGTTTCTTCGACGCTGCCGATTCCTACGGTAGCCATCCTCACGTCGCGGAAGCTCTCAAACATATTCCTCGCGACAAAGTCACCGTACTTACAAAAACCTGGGCCCGCGATCCCGCCACCGCCCGCGCCGATCTCGACCGCTTCCGCCGCGAACTCCGCACCGACTATCTCGATATCTGCCTGATGCACTGCCTCACCGAAGCCGATTGGACCGAGCGTTACAAAGGCGTGATGGACGTCTTCTCCGAAGCCAGGCAGAAGGGAATCATCCGCGCTCACGGCTGCTCCTGCCACAGCATCGAGGCCCTGCGCGCTGCCGCCAAATCGCCATGGGTGGAAGTCGATCTCGCCCGCATCAATCCCATCGGCTCCCACATGGACGCCGATCCCGAAACAGTCGTAGGTGTCTTAAGAAGTTTGAAAGCCGCCGGCAAAGCTGTAATCGGCATGAAGATCCTTGGTCAGGGTGATCTCGCCAAGCGTCAGGATGAAGCCATAAAGTATGCTCTGTCGCTAGGCGTTCTCGACGCCTTCACCATCGGCGCCGAAAGCAAACCGCAGCAGGAAGACCTGATCCGTCGCATCGCCACTGCATGAACGCCCTAGGAATCACAATTGATCATGTGGGGACAGCCGCCCTCGGCTGTCCTGCCGAGCGAAGCCCGGCTTCGCTAGCCTTGGGATCCGATTCGCGCACTTCGAAATATTAAGCTTGACATAGTGCTGTTGCTACGGTAATTTCTGTCATGACAGAATATACAGAAAACGCCCCTCTGCGCCGCGCTTTGGTCGATCCTGCGCAGCGCCACGAGGAAACGCGGGCAGATTTAGAGGAGACCCTATGAGGTTTACGTTTGCCGATCTGTGGCGTCCCAGCGGGACCCTCGATCGCGGAACCTACGCCCTGGTAGGACTTCTGGGCTTCGCGCTCAAACACAACTTGGATCGCTTCGTTGCCGCCTACGGATTTCACCGTCCCTGGACTCTGTTTAATTACTGGGTCCCTGTGCGTGACGTTGCCCGAATCACTGAACTACGCGCCAGCGAAGCTGTGTTTCTGGGAACGATGGTAGCGCTTTCTCTACCCTTTATCTGGGTTGGCGTGATTTTAACCATGAAGCGCTTGCGAAATGCGGGCCTGCCTTCTCAACTTGTAACCCTCTTTTTTATCCCCTTTGTGAACTTGGCGTTCTTTCTACTGCTCTCGCTGTTGCCCGCCCGAGAACCCTCGACGATCGATCAAAAGGCGCGAGGGGAAAAATCGTCTCTTCTTAACAGAATCATTCCTGAAAGCGCATTGGGAAGCGCAGCCCTCTCCATATTAATCACCGTACCATTCGGGCTCGGGCTTGCGTTGCTTGCATCGCAAGTGCTCGCGAATTACGGTTGGGGGTTGTTCGTAGCTCTTCCGTTCGCAATGGGTTTCGCGGCCGCTTTGATCTATGGAGTACAGCAACCCCGCAGCCTTCGCGGCTGCTTAGGCGTGGCGTGCCTGTCCACGGCACTCCTGGGAGGCGCACTACTGGCGCTGGCTTTCGAAGGCGTCGTCTGCCTCATCATGGCAATTCCAATCGCGCTGCCGCTGGCGGCCTTCGGTGGGGTTTGTGCGTACGCAGTCCAGCGCCGCCGTTGGTTGCGCACTGAGGCTCCGGTGTTTCTCTCCGTTCTACTAATCCTTGTCCCCAGCGTCGAGTGGCTGGAGCATGCCGTCGCAACACCGGCCCCCGTTTTCGTCGTCCGTTCGGCAATCGAGATTCACGCACCACCCGAGAAAGTCTGGAGGCAGGTCATTGCTTTCTCCGAGATTCCGTCACCACGCGAGTGGATTTTTCGCGCTGGCGTCGCCTATCCGATTCGGGCCGAAATTCGCGGTATCGGTCCGGGCGCGCAACGACAGTGCGTATTTTCCACGGGTGTATTCGTAGAACCGATCGAAGTGTGGGACGAGCCGCATCGATTGAAATTCGATGTCAGTTCGAATCCTCCACCAATGGAAGAATGGACTCCTTACTCACATATCGATCCCCCGCACTTGCACGGATTTCTGATGTCGGATGGAGGGCAATTCCTTCTCACGCCTCTACCGAACGGCGGAACCCGGCTCGAAGGCACCACTTGGTATCGGCACGGGCTTTGGCCCTCCACATATTGGAGGCTGTGGTCCGACGCCATTATCCATCAGATTCACATGCGCGTTCTGACACACATTCGGGATGAAGCGGAGAAGGTCTAGCACGCCTAGGAGGAATCCGTATCGCGGGAAGGGCGCGGTCAATCTCGGTTAATTCGTCGCGGACCTACCGGTATTCACATACGCATTACATTTGACGATCCTAAACGTCGCGCGAACCTCAAGCTGGGCGATGTGTCATCCCATCCACGACGTGTCCGCCGATTCACATTTGCGCTCACCCGGCGGCTCTCTAACCCCCATAAAATCAACGCCCCGCCCACTGGTCCATTCCATGCACTCTCCCTAGCGCTGCTCAGCAGCAGGAGGTGACCTACCATGACGCATATCAATCTGTTTCGCAACACGACATATCGCAACACGACATATCGCAACACGACGCATACCAACACCCCATCAACTCTTAGTTCCGTTGCCTGGGGCAAGAATCATTTCAACGCAACCACCAGCACGCTGATCTTTTCCGCGCTTCTGCTCGTCTGTTCCATGGCGGTCGGATGTTCGAACGACCAACCCAAGCCCGTCAGCTCTGCCCACCAGTCCCCAATCGTTCCCACCCAGCCACCTCCAACCGCTTCTATTCCGGCCCCGGCAACGCCCGTGCAGCAGGCCGCAGTCAAACCCGCGCACAAAAAAATCGCCCGCAAAGTTCAGCCGACCGTGACTTATGTCGATGACATTTCCGGTGTGTCATTCCAGTACCCGCGCAAGTACGCGCTCAAGACCGGAGACGCCGCTCGCGAACTCGTCTCTTCCAGAACCGTTCCCATGGATTTCGTGCAGCCCGGCGGAGCCGCGCTCGCGGCCGTCGCAGTTCCCATCTCTACTTATCCCGACTCCGATCTCGCCTCCGCCTTCTTCAACGTCAGCCTGAACAAAGCTCTCACTGCCAATCAGTGCAGCGAATTCTCCGTCCCGCAGCCGAACCCCGCGTCTCCGGCCGGTCCCAATATCCAAGCCATCGCCCAGCTCACCACACCCCCGATCTCCAGGACGAAATTCAAATTAATGGTCGGCGATATGGAACTCGATTCCGCCGAAACCAACACCACCGGAAATACAGAAACGAATCCCGGCACTCGCCAGGATGCCGCGAAGTACTATCACGTCTTCCAGAACGGCGCCTGTTATGAATTTGCCCTGAACGTCGCAACCACCAAAACCGACGCCACAACCACAACCGAATCCACGACCAGGCACATCGACCGTGACGAAGTCTTCCACAGTCTCGAAAAAATCCTGGCCACCGTGAAGATCAATCCCGTCGCCACTCCGGAAGCGAACTCCGAGGCAAAAACAAATACACAACCCGCAGAAACCCCTGCTCAATAAGTTACAAGACGGCGCCGGTCATATCTCTGGTCACACCTCTGGTGATATGACCGGCGCCCAACTTAACTCATGTCAAACGCCTCTCCTGCCCTTCCGTGTCGAGTCCAAACCCTCCTTCCCGCATCCAACTTTGAAAAGGAGGTTCCCCCATGTACGTTGTTCTTGGAGCAAGCGGCAACACCGGCCACGTTGTGGCTAAGACCCTTCTCGCCCGCGGTCAGAAAGTTCGTGCCGTCGGCAGAAACGCCACTCACTTGCAACCTCTCGCGGCGCAAGGCGCGGAGATTTTCATCGCCGATGTCACCGACGCTTCGGCACTTACCAAGGCCTTCCAACAAGTTGAATCCGCCTATGTCATGATTCCACCCAACCCCACCAGCAATGACGCTCTCGGTTATGCGGAGCGGGTCAGCGACGCCATCGTCTCCGCCGCTCAGAAATCCGGAGTCAGAAATATTGTTGCGCTCAGCAGCCTCGGCGCCGACAAATCCACCGGCACCGGCCCCGTAGTCGGCCTCCACAATCTTGAACAAAAACTCAACCAGATCAATTCCGCGAACGTGCTTCATCTGCGTCCCGGATACTTCATGGAAAACACTCTTGGTCAGGCTGGCGCCATTCGCATGATGGGCTCCGCCATCGGGCCGGTTCGCCCCGATCTCAAACTTCAATTTATCGCCACTCGCGACATCGGAGCCGCTGCCGCCGACGCTCTCTTGCGCCTCACCTTCCGCGGCAAATCCACGCAGGAACTGCAGGGCCAGCGCGATCTCGACTACAACGAAGCTACCGCCATCATCGGCAAGGCTATCGGTAAACCCAATCTCGGATACGTTCACGCACCCGACGATCAGATCCGGCCCGCCATGGTGCAAATGGGAATGTCCGACAATTTTGTCGGCCTCATCCTCGAGATGGCCGCCGCGCTGAACTCCGGCTACATGCGCGCGCTCGAATCTCGCACCCCCCGCAACACTACCCCAACTCCCTACGAAACCTTCGTCGCACAATCATTCGTTCCGGCGTATCAACAACAACAAGCCGCATAACTGCAAACAAAAAGGGCCACGCTCAATCAGAACGTGGCCTTTGTTTTGCCTGCGTGGCCAACCGTGCCACATCCTTACAAAAAAGTAATCTTCCAATCCTGAATCGGAACGCTCTCACCAATATGGAAGCCCAACAACATCCCTCTGGTTCCCATGCCGGAACATTCCCACCGGTTATTGCGTAGAAGCAAGTGCTGAACCCTGGCGTAAAAAGGATCCCTGCATGAAAGAGATTTTTCGGCTGCAAGCGGTGCTGGTTGCGGCTCTGCTGGCGGCGCCGCTGGCTCAGCTTCGCGCGCAGGCTGCGCCCGCGCCCGACGCGCTGTTTCAGACGATCCGGGCGCTGGATACCCAGCTGTTCGACGCCTACAACCATTGCGATCTCGAGAAATTTGGATCGCTCCTGGCGGACGATCTGGAGTTCTATCACGACAAGACCGGCCTGAGCCGCGGCCGTCCCGCACTGGTCGAAGGCATCAAGAACAACATCTGCGGCAAGGTCACCAGAGAACTTGTGCCCGGCACGCTGGAGGTGTATCCCATCGCCGACTATGGCGCGGTCGAGATCGGTGTGCATCGGTTCCACCATCCTGGGCGCGAGAGCACCGAGTCAGTCGGCGAGGCGAAGTTCATTCACCTCTGGCAGAAAAAAGATGGAACGTGGAAGGTGACCCGAGTGATTAGCTTCGACCATCAGGCTCTGACGAAGTGAGTGGAGCTGCAGCAAAGAAAAAGGTCAACCTGAATTCTCAGACTGGCCTTAATTTATGCCGGCAACAACCGCAGTTTGACCCTGGGCTCGTCGAAGGACTCCCGGCTCCGCCGCTGCTCGCCCCGTCAGGGAGCCGTTGAGGCGGTGGCGGCTTTTACACTGGAGGCGAGATTGTCGCGGAAACCGAGGATCACCATGTCGCCGGTATAGGACTTGTCGGCGCTGACTTTGTAGCGCGCCACGGCGCGCAATCCGTCAACGTGAAAGCACGGGGTGAAGTGGTCTCTCCCCACCCAAAGCGTGTCGGAAAAACCCACGGGAAAGCCCTGGCTGTGAAAAGTAAATATTTTACCGTCGCTTTCAAGAGTGACCGCAAAAGCGCGATCTTTGCAGGAGACCGATTTCACAATCCCGTCGGCCACGAGTACGTCTTTCGGCCGGGGTCTATCGATAGGTGCCTCGCTGACCCGTTTCTCAGGGGGAATGCTATTCCACAACTCCATCGCTTCGTCATGATCTGGACCGCCCCAGCGATCGGCCACATAGGCGGCGCGAGCGGAGGCTTCTGCAGGGTGGCCTGTGCGCAACACGATCTGCCCCGTCAGGACGCGGTATCCCGAACGGAAAGGCTCGAGGCCTTCGGCCTTTTGCGCCATTTGCAACGCCGCGTCACCTTCGCCGCGCGCGAGGTCCAGCTTCGCGAGTTCGACATAGGCCGGCGCAAAGCGCGGATTCAGCGCGACCACCCGCAGCAAGGCTTCTTTGAAAGAGGCCTGATCCGCAGGAGTATCCGATCGCGAGATCGGCAACATCATAGCCTTGGCGAAAAGAGAGAGATACAACTTTGGATCGAGCTCAACGGCTTGGGAAAACTCGCGTAGCGCATCTTCGTCTCTGCCTTCGTTGAACTCGGCGAATGCCAGATCCTCGTGGGCGAGCGCGATTTTGGGGTCGCTTTTGAGCGCTGTTTCCGCCAGCCCACGCACCAGATCGAAGTTACGAAACAAAATCTGAAATGCCGCCAGCTCCGCCTGAGTTTCCGACATGCTGAGCTGCCGGCCAGAATAGTCCTTTTCCTCAACGCTGGCGACGTAGGGGACTACACCCGTAGGGTAGGCAATCCGATTGATGTAGTTGCGATAGGCTTTGTCGACCTCTTCAATATTGCCGAACACCGCTTCGAAGGCCTTCACCTGGTCGGTACCGCGCATCAGCAGATTGAAAAACTTCTTGAGCTTGTCGCCTTGATCCATTCCTGGACCGAAAGTCAGGAAATGAGTAAGCGCCCATGCCTGGGCATAGAAAAGCTGTGAGTCCCCTTCATCTTGTGAGATCGAACTTCGCGTCGCAATGAACGTCCTCAGGGGAGTGGGCGTCCTGAAATCCAACATTTCCACCCGATGCGACTTGGACGGGGCGCCGATGTACATTTTGTCGCCTTCGAAGCGAGTGTAAGCGTAAAACTCCGCAAGACCTTCATCCAGCCATAGAGGTAGCCACCGAAAATTGGTATGCAACAGAGTGTGGGTGTACTCGTGGTAGATCGTCGCGTAGGTGTCGGGGTTCCTTCGGTCGGAAGTCACCTGATCCAGCCTGACCACCGCGTACTCCCGTTCCCATCCCTTTTGAAAGAGTCCCCCGATTTGCGAGCCTACGCGGGCTTTGAACATTTGCGGCAATAGCATCTTCATGGTTTCTTCGTCGCGGGCCGCCACCACCAGAAGCGGCGCAGGTGCCTCCAGGGTGAAGCCAGGGAACTGGCTGGCAAACACAGCCCGCATCTGCTCAAAGGCGCGCGCGACATGGCGGGCGTCACGATCACTGCCGTTGGTGATGACGCGAAAGTGGGGGCTGCGAACTTCAAGCCAGGCTTTTTCCTGGGCACAAACCCAGGTGTTACAGCCCAGCACCAGCGCAGCCATCCCTATCAACGATTGCCGTCGAAGAAACATACGGGCACAATCATGACCTTACCCAGGCGTTTCTACAAGTAAGAAACGCTGTGGTCCAGTTTTCGGGGGCTGGGTCAACAGGCACGCTGTTTGCAGCATAATTACTCGATTCATCGCGATGGGAGTGTTCCCGGGCAACCGGTAGTGATGCACAAAGGAAAAGGCTACCAACATGTCTGTTAGTAGCCTTTATCTATGACGGGCAACGACCGCAGTTTATCCTGAGCAGCCAAGGACTCCTTCCACTCTAGCGATCCCCTCGTTGTCACGGGCAGGTGGTACCTTCGTAATCCTCCCCGCGCAAATTCGCTAGGGTGCGCGCATGGACCCAGCCAATACTTCTAGCATGAGGAACCTTTCGATTTTCGCCGCGCTGCTGTTCTGCGCCTTGGCCGCGAGCTCGCATGCGCAAAACCAGATTGTCTGGATCGCCGCCAACAGCGAGACCATTCCTTTGGAGCCTGCCAGCCTCCACGCCGGCCGCGTCTACAGTCCCGCCGTCGGGGGCGGCGACATGCATGTGCAAATCGACTCCAGATACCCGGTCACCGTGGCCATGACTTGGGCCGACGAATGGAACGCCGCCATGCGCCCCGGAGCGCCGCCTCCGAATCTCAGCTTCCTCTGCGTGAAGGAGCATGTCACCAGCACGATTTATGAGTGTCATCTTCCCTCCGAGCGCCCCATGATCATCACCTTCCGCGATGAGCGCAGGCCCGAGAGGCCCGTCGTCAGCACCATTGGCGCCATCCTCGGACCCGGAGCGCGGCAATTCATTTCGCCCAACACTCTTCATATCCAGTACTACAATGCCCTTCAGCCTGAGTTCTGCTGGAAGCGCATCCTCAACGAAAAATACCAGATCACGCCGGCACCCAAGGTCTACAGCCTGATGACTCCCGACCACGACGGCCAGGAACTCAGCGTGAAGATCAAGTCGCCTATCCCGCTGACGGTCGCTCTGCTGCCATCGCATCTTGCTGACCAGGTCTACGACAAAACCGTAACCCTCGCCGCCGCCCTCGACCAAACCGGCTGCAAGGAACGTGGCGTCCAGTCGATGAGCTTCAACTGCACGTTTAACGTAGCCAACGGCACGCAGACCCTGCTGATCCTCCCCGACATCGATTTCTCCGGCCACAAGAAAGCCACGGTCGAGGCCAACACGGTAAAGTGCGTCGAGCATTGTGAGCTATTGAGCCCGCCTGCAAATCCGTAGGGCGGAAAACCATGGCCACATTTCCCGCTTGACAGTCGTAGATCTGAGCGGATAATGCTGCTGTCGCCTCTCCGAGAACGCCACGTCTTCCCTCCCGCGATCCTGAGACGACGCATCTCCGGATATGTCCGCCATATCACCTTGAGGAGCCACGCGCAATGGCCAGCCAATCCAGCCCGAACCTACCCCCGCTGAGCGAGGACTCTCCCAGCGCCGAACCCCGTCGACCCGAAGAGAAACGCGCCGCACAAGTGATGAGCATAGCGTCAATGCTACCGCCGACTCCTGATTCAGAGGCCGCACGCCAATCTCCGAGCAGGAATAATCCCACTCCCCTGGACGTCATCTTCATTCTCTTTGCGTCGGTTGTGTTAGTGGTCCTTGTTCTCTCCCTCTCCCCAGTTCGCGGAGCTCAACCATTTCAAAACCTGCCCGATTGGTTTGTCGCGGCGGTCTCGAATGTCTGGAACCGGCTTTTCCTCGGCGCTGGAGCTCTAGGCAGTTTAGGTCTAAGAAAATGGCTTGATCGCAGTCCCGCGCCCAACTATCTCCTCTGGATATCGGCTCTCACTACAGGATTATTGGTGGCAACACTGTTTAGTGTGGCTATTGTAATTCCGCCTCCAGCAACCGTAGTAACCGGCGGCATCGCTGAGCCGAAGCCCGGCCAAATCGTCACTCGACGAACCTTCGTCTGTAAGGGCAAGGCTAATGGAGTTGGACCGCAAACTCACCTTTGGCTGGCGGTCGAGGTCAACAACCATATTTGGCCAAAGGAACGCGAAGTGCATGTTTCAGCAGACGGAACCTGGGAAAACACAGTATACGAGGACGGCGCGGCCGACAAATTCTCCGTCTCTCTTCTGAGCGCCAGCCCTGACGCAGAAAAGAAAATTAACCAGTGGATCGAAGACGGTCAGAAAACAGGACAGTACAAGGAGTTAGATGGAATACCAGGTACGGAGAGGATCTATCGAGTAGACGGCCTGAGACTCAAGCCGAATTAATTTCGCATGCCGGGGCACTCGCCGCATTTTTGGTCCATAGATTTCTTTGCCTAAGAGGCCATCAGCATTCCTCTCGTAAGGTTTCGGCACCACACCTTTATGGGACCTTGTTATAGGACTCAAGCCCAAAGGGAAAAGGCCAATCTGATTTCTCAGACTGGCCTTTATTTATGCCGGCAACTTGAGGCGGTGAGAAGGCGTGAGCGCGCGTTCTTTGCGCGCGGGAGCCTTCTGCCGAAATCCTGAGCGTTCTTTGCGAAGGAGCTCAGAAAGGAAAAGGCCGACCATGTTTCCATGATCGGCCTTTATTTATGCCGGCAACGACCGGAGTTTATCTTGAGCTTGTCGAAGGACTCCCACACACTTGGCGCGTGCAGTACCATCGGCCCTGCGGGGCCCCTTTGACACTCCAAGTCGGCCTCTTTAGACTAGCAACCATGGAAGTACACCTCCGACCCGAAACCGAATCCCGCCTGCAAGAGCTTGCCACCGAGAGCGGGCGCGCTTCCAACGACTTGATCGAGGACGCGATGGCCGCATATCTGCAAGAGGCTCAGGTTCGCGAGATGCTGGACTGCCGCTACGACGATCTCAAGAGCTGCCGCGTGAAGCCGGTCGACGGGGAAAATAGGTGAACGTCCCGTCTGTCCCTATGTTTCCATGTTTCCTTGCCCCCATGTTTCCATGAGGAACGAATGAACAACCGGCTTGCAGCCATACTGCCTCTGTTGCTGATGTTGGGGTGCACGAAGCCTCGCGAAGCAACTCTTTCTCAGCAGAAGATGTGTGCTGACCAAGCTGAGAAGGTATTCAAGGACGACAATGAAGAAAGTGCTAAACACTTTGCATCGCCATACAGTAGCTATGCTAGTCACTACAGCCCATCTAGAAACATCTGCTTCATTGAACTCAAATCTGGGATAAATCAAGATGCGGCCTATGATGTTTATGATGCGTTCGGTAAGGGGAAGAGTTATGGTTCTTACTGGGACAATCAACCTGCCACCCTTGAGATGTGCAAAGTAGAAGAAATCAAGTGTAAAGACTAAGGAGGGATTCGACAAGCTTACAGAGGAACACTTCGGTGTTTCACTTTATTAAAAAGAGAAGGGTATGAAACATCCAGCGAGCAGGAGTGCCCGCTCCACACGACCCCCACAAAAAGGAAAAGGCCGTCGAGATTTCTCTCAACGGCCTTTATTAATGCCGGCAACGACCTACGCTCCCACACACTTGGCGCGTGCAGTACCATCGGCCCTGCGGGGCTTAACTTCCGTGTTCGGGATGGGAACGGGTGGATCCCCCGCGGTAAGATCACCGACAAGTCGAGGCGCTTAGCAGGCGTGAATGCAGCCGCCGTAGGCGGCAAAATGGGAGCCTGCTGCCGAGATCCTAAGCCGGCTTTAATTGAAAACGCCCAGCCAAGGATCTCTACGCCATCTCTTTGTCAGATCATCTGATTTGTAATCAGACGCTCTAACGAACTTTCAAAGATCGTGAGGACAATGCCTCACAACTGAATAGATTGGTGTGGCTTACTTTCTTATTTGTTTATTTCCAATTTCAGCCACCGTACATCGGCTTTGCTTCCTTACGAAAGCGTCGGCGCAACAGTTATCAGTGTTGCATCTCAGTCATTCAGTTTCTAACGACTTCAACAACATTGCTAATTCCAGTTCAGTTTCGGACTGGCAACTGGCAACTGAGTACTGACAACTGTATCTGCACCGAGTAAATTTTATGGTCAAGCCGAACGGGCGATTAGTACTGGTAAGCTACGAGTGTTGCCACTCTTCCACCTCCAGCCTATCAACCA